>Ga0209118_1000534_pt1 | contig 20539 bp, 22 predicted proteins | sample BlaSpr_A8_Ref_M1_FD_187988 | JGI IMG/M metagenome (GOLD analysis project Ga0209118, IMG submission 187988) | Forest soil microbial communities from Thunder Bay, Ontario, Canada - Black Spruce, Ontario site 2_A8_Ref_M1 (SPAdes) (version 2) | ecosystem: Environmental > Terrestrial > Soil > Boreal...
GGGGCACGGCTGGATCTGGACGAGCGCCAGTGCGAGGTGCGAGCGGCGCCTTCCCTTCTTCGATTTGGAGAGCTTGACCTTGGGCAGAGCCATAAGGTCAAGAAGTTTACCGGAGGCTACGAACCGATCGCTTGGTCCGCGTTCTCCTCTGCGGCCGGCTGATTGGTCTGCAGGGCTTCGACACCGCGGCGAACGGTTGCCAGCGTGCGGCCCAGGTGGGCTTCCAGCTGCTTGAGCTGCTCCAACGCGTAGCCCTCGGCCTCGCGGATGATCTGGTCCGACTTCGCCTGCGCATCCTTGATGACCTGGGCCGAGTGACGCTCGGCCCGCCTCAGGATCTCGTGCTCTGACGCGGTCTCCTCGGCGCGTTCGTTGGCACGCGACATGATGCGCGCCGCCTCGGCGTGCGCCTCGGTGATGATTCGCTGCTGCTCCGACACCGTCCAGTTCGCCTGCTTGATCTCGTCGGGCAGGTTGAATCTGACCTGGTCGATGAGCTCCATCATCTCGTCCTCGTTGACCATCACCTGCGTCGAGAGCGGGACATGGCGCGCGTTCTGGACCAGGTACTCGAAACGGTCAAGCAGCTCGTCGACCTTTATCTGTACTTCTCCTTCAGCGCTTTCGCGACTGGAGGCGGGACGAGGTCCGACACGTTCCCGCCATAGCCGGCGATGTCCTTCAAGATACTTGACGAGACGTAGATATGGGCGAAGCTCGACATGAGGAAGACGGTGTGGATGTCGGGTGCAAGCTTCCGGTTCATGAGGGCCTGCTGAAGCTCCGCGTCGAAGTCCGAGTATGCGCGCAGTCCCTTGACCAACGTCGTCGCGCCTTTGGAGCGGGCGAACTCGACGGTGAGGCCCTTGAAGCTCGCCACCTCCACGCGCTCGCGACCCTTCAGTGAAGCGCTGATCAGCTGCATCCGCTCCTCCACGGTGAAGAGCGGCTGACGCTTGTCGGGGTTCGCAGCCACCGCGACGATGAGCTTGTCGAAGATGCCCAACGCGCGGTCGACCACGTCGAGGTGGCCATTGGTCAGCGGGTCGAAGCTCCCCGGATAAACGGCCGTCTTGGTTTTGGGACGGATCGGGGTGCTCATGTTTTGAACACCGTCACCATCGTGTCGCCGTAACGTCGTTGGCGATCGAGCTGCAGGCGCTCGAGGCTCGGCATGACCTGCCGGCGCGAATGCTCGGCGACGACGGTCGCGCCATCGACGCTGCGGTCGAGCACGCGCAGAGCGCGGTCCAGCACGATGTCGTCGTAAGGCGGGTCAAGGAACACGAAGCTCGCGCGCCTGACCACATCGGGCGAGGCCTCCAGCCAGCGGACGACATCCCCGCGGACGATGCGCGCGCGTTCCTTGAGGCCGAGAACGTCCAAGTTCTGGCGCAGGATAGCAAGACCACGGGCCTGGTGGTCCACGAACGTGACGCCCGCAGCGCCGCGCGAGAGGGCTTCGATACCGAGAGCTCCCGAGCCGGCGAACAGGTCGAGGACCTCGGCTCCCTCGATCCCGGGCCCGACCAGGTTGAAGATCGCCTGCTTGACCATGCCTTGCGTGGGCCGGATTCCCTTCGGCGCTTTGAGGCGCCGCCCCTTTGCCTCTCCCCCGCTGACCCGAATCCCTGGCACCGCGTCAGCCGATGACGCGGATCGAGCCGCGACCCGTGACGGTGCCGATGCGGGCCGGGCGAAATGGCTCTGCACGGAGCGCGTTCTCGAAGGTCGCCCCGTTCTCGGGCGGAATGGCGATCAGGAGCCCGCCGCTGGTCTGCGCGTCGCAGAGCATCATCTGGTCGATCTCCGCGATTCCGCCCCAATCGACGTCATCCCTGAAAGCCGCGTGGTTGCGCCGGCTGCCGCTGGGGAACAGGTCTTTCTCGGCAAGCTGTCTCACGCCGGTCATGAAAGGGACGACGCGCAGCTCGATGTCGGCGCCTCCCTTGAGATTGGCGAGATGTCCGATCAGGCCGTACCCGGTCACGTCGGTGGCCGCCGTCGCACCGGCGGCGATCATCGCCTCGGAGGCGGCACGATTAAGGTGCATCATCACCCCGATCGCTTCACGTTCGAGAGCCGGCGGACAGAGGCCGCGCTTGATCGCAGTCGCCACCAATCCCGAGCCGAGAGGCTTGGTCAAGTAGAGCACGTCGCCGGCACGCGCGCCGTCGTTGCCGACGATGCGGTCGGGGTGCACCTCGCCCGTGACCGCGTATCCGAACTTTGGCTCGGGGTCATCCACGGAGTGGCCGCCGACCACGGCGATGCCTGCCTCGGTCATCTTGGCCGCTCCGCCGGCCACGATCTTTTCCAGCAGGCCCGTGCCCAGCTTCTCGCGAGGGAACGCTGTGATGCCGAGCGCGAACAACGGCCGCGCACCCATCGCGTAGACGTCGCTCAATGCATTCGCCGCGGCGATGGCGCCGAACTCCGCGGGGTCGTCGACGATGGGCGTGAAGAAGTCGACCGTCGCGACGAGCGCGCGGTCGGGCGCGATTCGATAGACCGCCGCGTCATCGCGGCCGGCCGTGGCGACCATCACGTTCGGGTCGACGATCGGGGGCAGAGCCCCCAGCACCTGCCCTAGCTCCACCGGGCTGAGCTTGCAGGCTCAACCGGCCCCGTGGCTGTACTCCGTCAACCGAAGCGGCGAGAGGTTGTCCATTTGTGTGCTAAGTATCGGTGGTGCCAACTCCGCCCACCCCCTCCGTGACCCTCCCCCTCAAGGGGGAGGGGAAGTGAGCCTGGTGTTCGGGGCGATCGCTCCACATGGCGGGTTGGCGATCGCCGAGGCGTGCTCCCCACAAGAGCTCGCGCTAGCCAGGTCGACGCGAGCCGGAATGGAGGAACTGGGCCGCCTCTTCACCGCCGCACGACCCGATGCCGTGGTGGTTGCGACCCCGCACAACGTGCACATCGCCAACGCGATGGGCGTGCTGGTCTCCAGCCGCGTGGCGGGTCAGCTGTCGGGCGCTCCCTCGTCGGTCGCGCTGGACATTCCCTCGGCGGGCGACCTCGCATGGCTGGTGCTCGATTCGCTGATGTCCGCGGGCGTGCCGGCGGTCGGCGTGAGCTTCGGCGCCAACGATGCCGCGTCTGCCGTTGCCCCTATGGATTGGGGCGTGCTGATCCCGCTGTGGTTCATGGGCGGAAGGCACGACCCACCGGTCCCGCTGGTCGTCGTTACGCCGGCTCGCGACCTGTCCGCGTCAGCGCACGTCGAGGCCGGGGCCGCGATCGCTGAGGCGGCGAAGACGTTCGGGCGCCGCGTCGCGTTCATCGCGAGCGCGGACCACGGCCACGCGCACCTCGAGGGCGGCCCGTACGGCTACCACGCGAGCGCGGCAGAGTACGACGCTCTCGTCTGCAGGCTCGTGCGCACGGGCAAGCTCGAACAGCTCAGCAAGATCCCGCCCGAGATGGTCGAGCAGGCCAAAGCGGACAGCTGGTGGCAGATGCTGATGCTTCACGGCGCGACGCCCGGCTGGACGGGCCGGCTCATCTCATACGAGGCGCCGACCTACTTCGGGATGCTGACGGCGGTTTACTCTCCCCCCGGCTCCCCACCCGGGCTTCGCCCGACCTCCCCACGAGGTGGGGAGGTGAAACTCTCCCCCGGCTAGCTGATCGACGTCAGCTCGAGGCGGCGTGCGATCGCTGCTCGGAGCACTGGCTGCTCGGTGAATGTCGGGTCCGATTGGAGAATGCTCTCGGCTTCCTGCCTCACCTCGTTGAGCAGCTCCGGCTGCTTGAGCGCTTCCATGGCGAGGTCCGACATGCCGTGCTGGCGCTGGCCCATTAGCTCGCCCATGCCGCGGATGCGCATGTCCTCCTCCGCAAGCGTGAAGCCGTCGCGAATCCGCGTCATGAGGTTCAACCGGTTCAAGGCCGGCTCGGACGATTCGTCCGTCAGCAAGAGGCAGTGGCTCTGTCCCGCGCCACGGCCGACCCGGCCCCTGAACTGATGCAGCTGTGCGAGGCCGAAGCGGTCGGCTCCCTCGATCATCATCACCGTCGCGTTCGGCACGTCGACACCGACCTCGACGACCGCCGTGGCCACCAGAACCTGGACCTCGCCGGACACGAACGCGCGCATCACCTCGTCCTTGGCCTTGAGGCGCCCGTGTACCAGGCCCATGCGCAGGTCCGGGAAGACGTCCTTCTGCAGCCGCTCGAACTCGGCGGTGGCCGACCGCGCGACGATCGCCTCGGACTCTTCGATCAGCGGGCAGATGACGAATGCCTGGCGTCCCAGTCGAACCTGCTCTCGCACCAGGTCGTAGGCGCCCTGGCGGAGCTCCGGCTCGACCACCCGCGTCTCCACGGGCGTTCGGCCCGGAGGCTGCTCGTCGATCGTGGAGATGGACATCTCGCCGTAGAACGCGAGCGCGAGGGTGCGGGGGATCGGAGTGGCGGTCATGGCCAGGAAATGCGGCCTGCCCGTTCCCTTCGCGCGAAGCAGCTCTCGCTGTCGCGTGCCGAAACGATGCTGCTCGTCGACGACCGCCAGGCCGAGGTTGGCGAACTCGACGTCGTCTTCGATCAGCGCATGCGTCCCGACGACCAGAGCGCAGTGCCCTGACGCCGCAGAGGCGCGCACGCGCCGCCGCTCGGCCGCGCTCTGGCTGCTGACCAGCAGCTCGACCACCAGGCCTGGAAAGCTCTCTTCGAGGTAAGCGCGGAAGCGATGCAGGTGCTGCCTGGCGAGGATCTCGGTCGGGGCCATGACGACCGACTGGAGGCCGGCCGAGTGCGCCATCGCGGCGCAGGCGGCGGCGACCGCGGTCTTGCCCGACCCGACGTCACCGTTCAGCAGGCGGTTCATCGGCGTGGTCATCTCCATGTCCTGGAAGGCCTCCCAGGTCGTGCGGCGCTGGGCCCGGGTCAGCTCAAAGCCGACGCCGGCTTTGAAGGCATCGATGACTTCTTGCCGGTACGGGATGGGAGTCGCCGGCTCGGCCGCGATGCTGGCGCGCATGAGGGCGAAGGCGGCCTGCAGCTCGAAGAGCTCGGCGAACGCCATGCGCCTTCGCGCCTGGTGCCACTGTTCCTCGGTGTCCGGGCGGTGTCCAAGCCGGACCGCGTCCGCGACGCCCACGAGCCGGTGGCGTTCGCGCACCGACGGAGGTAGAAGGTCCTCAAGCTCCCCCGCCAGCGGCAGCGCGGTCTCGACCCAGCCCGCGATCTTTCTCGAGCTCAGGCCCGCGACGAGGTGGTACTTCGGCATCAGGCCGCCCACTCGGGTCGGGACGTAGTCGTCGGTGTCCTCGAGCACCTCGTGATGCGGGTTCTGCATCTCGAGCATGCCGCCGTACCGCGCCTCCTTAACAGTGCCGGCGACGGCAACACGATCCCCTTTGTGCAGCTGCCTGGCGATGAATGGCTGGTTGAACCAGACCAGCCTCAAGCCTGATCCCGAGTCGTCGCGGACCGTAGCTTCGGTCAGCTTCATGCGGCGGCGGGGCGTCACCTTGGCGCTGATCGCCGTGATCGTTCCGATGACGCTGGCCTGCCGCCCGGGGGTGAGCTGTGACACCTCGGCGGGCGCTCCGTACGCCTGCCAGTCGAACGGCAGGGTCAAAAGCAGGTCCCGGATCGTCACGATGCCCAGCTTGCCCAGGCGCTTCACATCGGCCGGCTTGATCTTGGGCAGCGCCGAGACCGGGGCGTCAAGTGTCCGTGGCAATACGAGGATGGTCAACTAGACTTCCACCGAAATGAACGACGTTCCGCCACCGCCTCCCCCGCAGGACGAGGCTCCGCCGCCGGCGCGCGCCTCAGGGATGTCGAGTGGGCTGCGCACCACCATCATCGCGATCGTCGTCATCGTCATCGTCGTGATCGGAATCATCGGGTACGCAGTCGCGGGCTTCGCATACGCGTCAACACGGGTGGCCAGCGCCAACAAGAGCCTCAACACCGTGGTTTCTCACCAAAACAGCCTCAACACTACGTTCAAGGACATCGATACGAAGTTCAACGGTCTTAGCAGCAGCTCCACCTTCGATCCCAAGGCGGCGCACACGCTCATCGACCAGTTTGTCGCCAACGCCACGTCGGCGGGCGCCTCCGTGGACAAGGACGACGCGTCCCTGGTCTCCGCCAAGGCGAGCCTCAACGAGCAGCAGTGGCTCACTGTTCTGAGCAAGGGCTCCCTCGACAAGGAGGCGCAGCGGATCGACCATGCGCGCAGGGGACTCGCGAGCGCGAAGACGATCGCGGCCGACTACGTCCAGGACGGGCAGTTCCTCCAGTCCTTCATCGATGCCGCCACCGACCTCGACACGCTGGGCACGCAGAGCGCCAACGCCGACCTCGCCGCGGCCAAGGCCACCCTCGCCACCATGAAGACGCACGTTGACAAGGCGCTCCAGCTCTCGACTGCACCCGGCTTGCCGGTCGAGCTTCATGATCTGATGGTCGACTTCCAGGCCCTGGACGCGGATTTCGGCAAACTCCTAGACGCCGCCGCGGCCGGCAACGTCAACGCCATCACGAGTGCCGAGCAGGCAGTCGAGAAGGATGCGACCAAGATCAGCGCCTACAACTTCGACAAGATCAGCACGGACATCAGCGCCTACTACAAGCCGCTGGTCGACACCTTCAACTCGGAGATGCAGAAGGCGACGGCTTAGCCCCGTTCTTGGTGCGGCGGGCCTCGGCGAGCGTGAACCACACGAGCTGAGCGGCGAGCAGCAGAACCATCGCCACGAGTACCGGGAGCGGCGACACGTGCAGGCCCGCGATCGCGTACCAGCCGGCGGCAAGGATCACCACGATCACGGCGGTCTGAAGCCAGTCGGCGACGAAAAGCCCGACCAGTTCGGAGGCTGCGCTCCTGAGGAACTTCACGCCAGCGCGGGCCGGCGCACGAGCTGTACGGCGAGACGCGAGGCGGCGAAGTACGCGACCACCAGGAAGAAGATCGAGACGAAGTCGAGCGGCCAAGTCGCCCCCATGCCCTCCGCCGCCCAGAACGTTCCTAGGCTGGTGAGCACGATCCCTACCGCGTACTTGAGGGTGTTCTCGGGGACCCTGGCCAGAGGTTTGCGGATGATGACGCCGGCGGCCGCCACCGCCACCATCGCGAGCAGCCCGCCTGCCACCGCCCACGGAAAGTAGCGGCTCGTGCCTCCGACGGCGACGACGATGAAGACGACCTCGAGGCCCTCGAGGAACACTCCCTTGAACGCGATCACGAAGCCCACCCAGTCCTGTCGCGTAAGCGCGCCCTGGAGCTCGCTGACGGTCTTCTCGTAGGCGCGCTCCTCGTCGTGCATCTCCACCACGCCTGCCGACCGCAGGACCGCCTTGTGCAGCCACCGCAGTCCAAAGAGCAGGAGCAGAGTGCCGATGATGAGCTTGAGCACCGAATCAGGCACGCGCTGAACGATGAGCTGGCCGAAGAGGACGACCAGCACGGCCAGCGACACGATGGCCAACGCGGTGCCGTACAGGGGCGAACGCCACCCCCGCGTAAGACCCACGGCCAGCACGATCGTGAGCGCCTCGGTCGACTCGACGGCTGAGCCGAGGAACGCCGCCCCGAACGTCAGGAGCTGCTGGTACACACGGTCAGCTTAGCCAGATCCACCGCCCCCATCCGGCGCGTTCGCGCCACCTTGCCCGCACGCGGGGAAGGATGCAACCTAAGCTGATTTCGTGAGGCCCGGCCTGTTCGAAGAGGATTCGATCACCCGGCGGGTGAACCGCGAGAACGTCTTGCTGCTGGGAGGAGGACGGGCGCTGCTCATGCAGCTGGCTCATCCAAAGGTCGCCGCCGGCGTGGACGAGCACTCCGACTTTCGCGCGGACCCCATCCGCAGGCTGCGACGGACGATCCGGATGACGATGGCAATCGTCTTCGGCGACCGCGAGACTGCGCTGGCCGCCGCGCGGGGCGTCAACCAGGTGCACGCGCAAGTCCAGGGACCCGACTATCGCGCGCTGGATCCCGACCTCTTGCTGTGGGTCTACGCAACGCTGGCAGACACGGCTCTGGTGACGTACGAGGCCTTCGTGAAGCCCCTGCTGGCGCACGAACGCGAGGAGTTCCACCAGGAGTTCAAGCTGCTGGGCGGGCTCTTGGGAATTCCAGCCAATCGCTTTCCAAAGACTGTCAGCGATTTCGACACCTATCTCGAGGAGATGGTGTCGAGCGGGCCAATCCGGGTGGATGCACGTGCCCGCGAGCTGGCCGAGCAGATCATGCGTCCGCGGGTGCGTTTGCTGCCAGGCCCGGTGATGATCCCGCTGAACGTGGTGACAACCGGCCTCTTGACGCCACCGCTGCGCGAGCAGTACGGCCTTCCGTGGGGCGCCGGTCAGCAGCGCGCGTACAGGCTCGTGCGCAAGATGCTGCCGCGGGTCATCGCGCGCACGCCGCCGCTCCTCCGCGTGTGGCCGCGCCCCGGCCGCAGCATCGTGTTCACGGCCGGCGGGAGGGCGACGACTACTTCTTGAGGTAAACCAGGCCGAGCGCCTTCGGGCCGGTATGGGTCCCGAGCACGCACCCGATCTGGCCGATCGGTATCTCGAGGTCGGGATGACGCTCGCGCAGGCCGGCGGCGATGCGCTCGGCGTCCTCGGGCGCCTGCGCATGCACGACCCCCACGTACTCGACCGGCATGTCGGACTCGAAGAACTCGATCATGCGAGGGATGGCACGCGAGCGCGTACGCACGCGGTCGACTGCCTTGATCTCACCACCTTCCTTGACCAGCAGCAGCGGCTTGAGGTCGAGCATGGTGCCGATCATCGCCTGCGCCCGGCTCACCCTTCCGCCCATCTCGATGTAGCGCAGAGTGTCCAGCAGCGCGAGGACGCGACACCCGGGAACGCGCTGCTTCACCGCCGCCGTCGCTTCATCCAGGCTGGCTGACTCCGCCGCGACCTTGCAGAGAAACGCCATGGGCATCGTCACGGTCTCGCTGTCGATGACCTCGACTCGGAAACCTTCGACGCTCTGGGCGCCGACGCGCGCGGACTCAGCGGTCGCGGAAAGCGCGGCGCCGATGTGGATCGAGATGCAGCCATCGTGGTCTTTAGCCAGGCGCGTGTACAGCTCGGCAAACTCGCCCGGCGATGGCGCCGAGGTGGTGGGCAGCTTGCTGGACGTGGCCAGCCTGGCAAAGAACTCATCATTGTTGATGTCGACGCCATCGCGAAACGTCTCCTCGCCGAAGATGACTTTGAGGGGCACGACCTCGACGTCGTAGCGCTGGCGCCAGTCGCCGGGCAGGTCGGCGGTCGAGTCGGTGACGACCGCAAAGGACCTCTTCATCGACGGAAGGTTATTCGACGGAGAGGATGAAGGGATAGTGCTGCTGTCCGCCCTGCTGCACCTCGACCTCGAGACCCGGGTGCGTCGAGCGGATGTCCGATTCGAGCTTTTTCAGCTCGTCATCGCTCGCGTCTTTGCCGCGGTACACCGTGACCAGCTCGAAGGAATCCGCCCCCAGCTTGCCGAGGGCTTTGTTGACGACCTCTCCGTAGTCGGTGCCCGCGAACTCGAGCTTGTCGTTGATCAGCCCGATGACGTCGCCCTTCTTCACCTTCAGGCCGTTGGACCGGGTGTCCCGAACCGCGTGCGTGACCTCGATGGTCTGCACGCGCTCGGCCTCAGAACGCATCGCGGCCAGGTTGTCCGCCGCCGGCCGGTCGCCTCGAAACGCCACCACGGCGGCGACGCCTTGCGGAACGCTGTGTGTCTCCAGGACATGCACCTTCTTCTTGGTGAGCCCTGGGACCTGCTTGGCGGCGAGGATCACGTTCTTGTTGTTCGGCATCAGGATGACCTCGTCGTACGGCACAGAGTCGATCGCCGTGAGCATGTCCTGGGTGCTCGGATTCATCGTCTGGCCGCCTTCCACGATCGCGTCGACGCCGAGCCCGCGGAAGATATCGACCAGCCCGTTGCCCGCGACGACGGCGACGAGTCCGACTCCGTTGGGTCGCGGCGCCGTGCCGGTTTGACCCTCGCTCTCGAGGATCCGCCGGTGCTGAGTCGACATATCGCCCACGTTGAGCTTGAGCAGCTTGCCGTAGCCACCGGCGAGCGTGATGACGCGCGTCGGGTCGTCGGTGTGCACGTGCACCTTCACGAGCTCAGGCTCGCCGACCACGAGCACAGAGTTGCCGAGCGCCTCGATCTGCGTCTTGATCCGGTCGAGGTCAAGGTTCGAGCCTTCGATGAGGAATTCCGTGCAGTAGCCCCAGCCCTCCTCAGGCAGCGCCACCGCCACCTGGGACGCGACCGCAGGCGCCACTGGCCGCGAGGCGGTGAGCTCTTCGATCGACGAATCGAGCTCCTCCAGGGTCTTCAGCATGCCTTCCAGAATGAGCTGAAGGCCGAATCCACCGGCGTCGACGACGCCGGCGTCACGCAGGATCTGAAGCTGGCTTGGCGTCTTCAGGACGGCCGCCCTCGCGCCGGCCGCCGCCGCCGCGATGACCTGCGGCATCGTCGCTTCGGGACTGCTCGCGGCCGCAGTTGCGGCCCTGCCTGCCTCGCGCGCGACGGTCAGGATCGTGCCCTCGGTCGGCTTGTTCACCGCGCGGTACGCGGCGTTGGCGGCCTCTTCCAAAGCTGCGGCGAGCTCGGCCGGATTGAGCGAGCTCTTGCCTTCGACCGCACGCGCGAAACCTCGAAAGATCTGCGACAGGATGACACCCGAGTTGCCGCGCGCTCCCATGAGGCTGCCGTGCGATGCCAGCTTGGCGATCTTGCTCACCTCAGCGGCGTTGGACTCCTTGATGTCTTCGACCGCCGACTGAAGGGTGAGCAGCATGTTCGTGCCGGTGTCGCCGTCGGGGACCGGGAAGACGTTCAGCCGGTTGACCTCCTCGTGGTTCGTGGAAAGCCAGCTCAAGCTCCCGAGGAGGGCCCGCTTGAAGAGGGGTCCGTCCACCCCAGGGTTCGCCCGTTGAGCCATGGCTTCAGCGCTTCTCTTCGCGAACGCCCTGGACGTTCACGTTGACCTGCGCCACCGGCACGTTGACGGAGCGCTCGACCGCGAACTTGACCGCCTGCTGGAGGTTGTGAGCGACCTCGGAGATACGGATGCCGTACTGGACGACGACGAAGACGTCGATCGCCAGCCCTCCCTCGACCTCGACCACCTCGACGCCGCGAGCGACGTTTTCCCGTCGCAGCAGCTCCGCGAAGCCGTCGCGAAGCCCGCGCGCCGCCATGCCGGTGATGCCGTAGCAGCCGAGCGCGGCGTGGGCGGCGATGGCGCCCACCGCGGAGGGGAAGACCTCGATCCGGCCCCACTGCCTGGCCTGGACGAGCGCGGTGGTGGTCTTGGAGGCCATGGGAGCCCATGGTACAATTCAGATCCGCTAGCCGCGAATGACGCGGGGTCGTTTTTCCTCACTAACTCAATCGGAAGGTGCCTCATGGCCAAGCGCTGCGCGATCTGCGGCAAAGAGCCGCAATACGGACACCACGTCAGTCACGCCAAGAACCGGGTCAACCGGAGGTTCCTGCCCAACCTGCAGATGGGCCGCGTGACGGTGGGCGGGCGCGTCATGCGCGCGCGGGTGTGCACGCGCTGCCTGCGCACGTACACCGCGGCCTAGAAGTCCATCCCGTGCACCTCGCCGAGGTGCGTGAGGTCCTTGCGCAACGCGCCCCACACCCGCTCCTGAGCCTCCTCGCCTGGCGTGACGCTTGACGGGTCATTGACCTCCGCCGCGAGGTCCGGACGCTCGACCATCTCGGCAAACAAGAGCGTCCAGGCTCGGGGTACGACCTCATAGACGGCGTAGCCGCCACCTCCGAGCGCGAGCCACCGGCCGTCGCAGAGCTCGTGTGCGAGCTCGTGGAACAGCCTTCCGACGCGAGGCCAGATCCGGGTCGTGGTAGCCAGGTGGGCCAGCGGGTCGAGGTAGTGCGTGTCGCAGCCGTCCTGAGTGACGAGCACGGTCGGCTTGAACCTCCGCAGCAGCCCCGGCACCACCCGCTCGAAGCCCTCGAGCCAAGGCTCATCCCACGTGTACGGCAGGAACGGGAGGTTCGCGGCGAACCCGCGGCCGGCTCCGACTCCGCAGTCCTCGGGAAAGCCGGTTCCAGGGAAGAGATAGCGACCGCTCTCATGCAGGCTGATCGTGAGCACGTCGGGGTCGCTCTGGAACACGCCCTCGACGCCGTCCCCGTGATGCACATCCACGTCGATGTAGGCGACGCGATGTCCCTGGTCCTTCAGCCACTGGCACGCGATCGCCGGGTCGTCGTAGGTGCAGAAGCCCGACGCACGATCGCGGTGTGCGTGGTGCAGGCCGCCGGAAGGACTGAACACATGGAGCGCCGCGCCGCTCTCGATCGCCTGCGCCGCGACAAGCGACGCCCCGACCACCAGCGACGTGCCCTCGTGCAGCTCATCGGAGATCGGGTTGTCCGCCGAGCCGAAGCCTGCGGCCTCGATCTCCTCGGGCGGGACGCGTGCGCGCTGCTGTGGGTCGCTCAGCCTGCGGACCAGGTCCACGTAGTGGGGCGAGTGGACCAGCTCGAGCTCCTCGATGGTCGCGCGGCGAGGAGGCAGCAGGTGAGCGTGCTCGATCAGGCCGGTCGAGCGAATCAGGTCAACGGCGAGCTTGACGCGAATCGGCTTCAGCGGATGCTCGTCCGACAGGTGGTGCTTCATCAGCTCGTCTCCGTAGACGAGCGCAACCGGTCCGGGCACGGCAACTTACCCTAACAACCTGGTGAATCGCGAAGGCCTCTTCGAGTCTGTGCCCAACTTCTCGGAGGGGCAGCGGGCGGACGTGATCGCCGAGATAGCGTCTGCGGCTTCTACCTCGCACGTGCTCGACGTCGACCCCGACCCCGATCACCACCGCGTGGTGATATCGATGGCGGCGCTGCGCGGTGGTTTGCTGGATGGGGTGCTGGCTGCGGTGGGCGCGGCGGTCAAGCGAATCGACGTCCGCACGCACACCGGGGTGCATCCTCGGATCGGCGCGGCCGACGTCGTGCCGTTCGTCCCGCTGGGCGAGAGCTCGCTGGACAGCGCACGGCACCTGGCGCATGAAGCCGGAGAGCGGATCTGGGCCGAGCTGAAGGTGCCGGTCTACTTCTACGGCTACGGCGAGAACCGGTCGCTCGCGGACATCAGGGCTGGGCGTGCGAAGCCGGACCTCGGCGGTCCGGATCTTCACCCCACCGCCGGGGCCGCTTGCGTGGGCGCTCGGCTCAGCCTGGTCGCGTTCAACGTGCTGCTGCCGGGGATGGATATCGCAACCGCACGGGCCCTGGCCCGGTCGCTGCGCGAGTCACGCTCAGGGATGCGCGGGGTACAGGCGCTGGTGTTCGAGCTTCCTGGGGGCAGCGTGCAGCTGTCGATGAACCTGTTCCGGGTCGACGAGACGCCTCCGGCGGCGGTCGTGGCGGAGCTGGTCCGTCGCGGGGTGATGGTGGGCAAGCAGCAGCTGGTCGGGCTCTGTCCCGCGATCGCGGCCAACGAGGTGGCGACGGGCCGATTGCTGGAGGGGCGGCTGTCGGCAGCGGCTGCGCGGACGGGCGCCCTGCGGTGCCGGGAGAAGGGCGACGCTGAGCGCATCGCGCTGGCGGTGCGCCTGGAGGGCGAAGCGGACGCGCTGGAGGGCCTCGGCGGGTCCCAGGAAGAGCTGCTGGCGGGTGGTGAGCGCGCCGCGGCACTGGTGCCGGTGCTGCGCGTTGCCCAGGTCCTGGACGCCGAGCTGGACGCGATGCTGGGCGCCGCCGCGCGGGGCCTCCGCGCCGCCATCAGCCCATCCACGCAGGCGGCTTACCCGGCCCGGATCACTGCCCTGGACAGGCGGCTGCGCTAGTCGATCGCCGCGTTCGCGTCGATCGTCACGGTGCAGGCGCCGCCGTTGACCTCGACGCGGTACATGTCAGGCCCGGTGACCGACCCCTGGTTCAGGGAGCCGATCGCGCGCTGCTGATGCCCATCGAAGTCGAGGCTGATGGCTCCGCCTGAAACCTTGACCGACGTGCCGGCGCCCGCGGGACGGTGAATGTGAACGGTGAGCGCCCCGCCGTTGATGGTGATGGGGACGGCGCCTGACGGCGGCCCCAGCGTGATGTCCTCACGGCTGGCGCCGGTGTTGATGTCCAGCGAACCGATATGGACCGCGGCAAGGTTGTACGTCTCGGTGGACGCCCCGGCGTTGGAGGTGATGGTCCACGGGATGCTGGGGCTGAGCTGGAGATCGAGCGTGAAGCGTCTCGTCGTAAACGCAAAGCCGTTGGCCTGCGAGATCTGAAGGGTTCCGTTCGAGCGGTCGAGGCTGACGTCCGGCTTGGATCCCGAATACTGGATGTGCGCCTGGTACAGCTTGCCCTCGAGCGAGGGGTTGCCGCCGATCGTGATGGTCGCCGCACCCACATCCACCTCGACCGCCGCATGGGTCAAACCGCTGAGGGGTGCCGAGGAGTCGAGGGTGTGGGTGTTACTGGGGTTGGGCGCGAGCGCCACGTACGCGAGAGCGCCCCCGGCCGCGATCAGGACGATCAGCACGGCGGCCACGTCTCCGGTCGCGCCCAGCAGGGCGCGTCGGGCGATGATCTCCAGGCCGATCACGATCAGGACCAGGGGCCACAGATCGGACAGAAGCGCCAGCCGATCGGTCGAGATGAGCCCCGCGTTCGCGAGGAGCGCGACCACGCCGACCAGAATCAGGACCGCCGGCCAGAAGAAGCCGCGATAGTGGCGCGCCGGCGGGAGGTTCACGACCGGGAGCGCCGGACGATCAGCCACACTCCCAGCGCGATCAGCAGCACCGGCCAGACGTATCCGGGTTTCAGCCAGTCGAGTGCGCCGATGTTGTTGAGCAGGAAATAGACGCCCAGCACGACCAGCACCGCCGGCCACAAGTATTCGCGGCGCCAGTAGGTCTTCACGATCCGGATTCTAGAGGGGTCTGGTTAAACGGGCGCGACCACCTCGAACAACCCGGGGCGCTCCTTGCGCGCCGCCTCGACAAGCTCTGGCCCGGCGACAGTCGCCTGCACCGGATGCGCCACCGCCAGGTAGGTGCGGGCCACGCGGCGAAGGTCTTCCGCCGTGACCTGCAGGAGGCGCTGCTTGAAGCGCTCGCGCTCCTCACGCGTGAAGCCGGTGGCGCGGTTGGTCGCCTCGCGGCGGCCTTTGATGTCGGGCGATTCAAGCGGGTCGACGTCTCCGCATGCGCCCAGGATCGCCTCTTTGAGCGCCTCCGCCTCGATGTCGCCGTCAGTGACCCATGTCACGGCCTGGTCGAACACGTCGTAGGTGCGGACGATGTTGGGGTCGCGATACGAACCGAAGTAGAAGGTGCCGCTCCCGATGCCGGCCTGCGCATAGCCGCCGTAAGCGCCGCCCTTCTCACGCAACTCGCGATGCAGGAAGGTGTCGCGAAGGTAGTTGGCGAGCACGAGGAGAGCCGAGGCGTCGGGATGCGTGAACCGCACCGTCTTGAAGATGCGAACGTTGAACGCCACCGGGACCGGCGCGGTCAGCGCCTCGGGCGCGAGTTCGATTGGCTTGGGCTTTTCGACCTGGCCTTGTGCTTGGGCGGTGGGGAGAGCCGCCACCAGATCTTCCAGCAGGGTCTGAAGCCGGGGCACCATGCCCTCCTCGCACGTTACGACGAAGCGGATCGCACCCTGACGGAAGAGTCGCGTTCGGATCGCGTCGACCTTTGCGATGAGCTCTTTGAGCTCACCATCCTTGAGCCGGGCGAGGCGGCGCATCGCGTGCAGCATGCCGATGCCCTGTAGGCGGTCGTTGATCGCGCCCTCCGACGTGAGCTTCGAGTGGGCGCGCAGGATCGCGAACTGGAAGCCGAGGCTGGAGATGGAGCTTTCGAGGCGGGTCGCCATCTCGGCGATGACCTCCTGCAGCCGCTTGGGGTCGATCTCGAGGCGCGCAGTGAGGTCGGTGAGCAGCTCGACAAAGGGCTGGTCGTTGCGGTCGAGCGCCCGACCCGACAGCACAAATGACTGGAGGTAATCGTCGTGCGCGGCAAGCGACTGGACCTGCGGCGCGGCGCCGACGCCGCCGGTGACGGCGGCGATCCGTGAGGCTACCTGCACGTAGTCCTGCCCCGCGGCTCCGCTCTGCGTCAGCACGCGGCTGAACAACGGGAGCAGCTCTTTCTCCTCCGGCGTCAAGGCGGAGAAATCTGAGCGGATGTCGAGATAAGTCACGCCGTTGGTGGGCTGCGGAAAGAACTCGATCGTCGCCCCCTCGATTTCGACCGAGCGGCGAGGCACGTCTTCAAACTTCATCGGAATGTCGCTGAGCTCCAGGGTGGGAAGCGATTCGAGAGCCTGTTTGGCTTCCTGGTCGGCCTTAAGCCGCTGGGACTCCGCGACTATGCGTGCTTTGTCCGCGTCGTCGAGTCCGGCTTCGACTGCGGCGAGGCGGTCGAGCTCCTTCTGTCGCTGGCGCTCCTCGAGGTCGGGGTCGGGCACGATCGTCAGCAGGGCGCGATGAGGGTTGTCGAGGAGCTCCGCGCGGATGAGATTCTCGAAGAACCTGCCTTCGGTTCGCGCCTGTTCGAGATGCTCCAGATCGGCGTCGAAGTTCAGGGCGCTGTATGGATCGCCTCCGTAGTAATAAGGAGGCAAGCTCGTGAAGAGGACCTTCAATCCGTACGGGAAGCCGGCATTGGAGCGCTCACGCTTCTCGAACTCGAGCCGGTGGATCGCGGCGTCAACCTGCGTGCTGTCGACGCCTTCGTCGGCCAGCTTTGCGAGGGCATCGAGTACGACCTGCTGCACCTTCTCGGCATCTTCGGCCGCGACATCCTTCAGGCCCGCGCCGAAAACGGTCTCGCGAAAGTCGTCCTGGAGACCGCTCCCATCGGCCATCGCGGTGCCGAGGTGAGAGTCGATCAGCGCTTTTCTCAGCGGCGACCCGGCGTTGCCGAGCAGCACGTCCGACAGCACCTTCATGGCGAGGAGGCGGAACGAGTCGCCGGCCGGCACGGTCACCCACGCGACCAGGGCCTGTGACTTGTGGCTGGTGTCCTCCCCGGCGGTGATGGGGTAGGGCTCGGTGGCGGAGATCGGCTTGTTAAGACGCTTGACATCGGGGATCGAGCCGTTGACGTCAATCCGCTGGAAACGCGAGAGCGCATTCCGCTCGATCACCTCGAGCGTGCGCTCCAACGACTGGTCGCCGTAGGTATAGAAGTAGGCGTTGCTCGGGTGATAGTGAGTGGCGTGGAAGGCGCGGAGCTGCTCCCACGTGAGGTTCGGGATGTCCTCCGGATCTCCGCCAGAGACGTGCTCGTAGGTGAGGCCCTTGAACAGTGAGCGTCCCACTGCCCTCTGCATGGCCGCCTGCGGACCCGCGAGCGCGCCCTTCATCTCGTTGAAGACGACGCCCCTGTAACGCAGGCCGCTCTGTGGATCGTCCGGTGTTTCGAACTCGAAGCGGATTCCCTCCTGCTTGAAGGAGTCCTCGGACAGCCGCGGGAAAAAGGTGGCGTCGAGGTAGACGTCGAGCAGGTTCATGAAGTCCTTGGCGTTGCGTGAGCTGAACAGGTACATCGTCCAGTCGGCGCTCGTGAAGGCGTTCATGAAGGTGGCGAGCGAGCGGCGGGTCATGCTGAAGAACGGGTCGCGGACTGGGTAGCGCTGCGAGCCCGCCAGCACCACATGCTCCAGGATGTGGGCGACCCCCGTTGAGTCCTGCGGCACGGTTGGGAAAAAGACCGCGAAGGCGTTGTTGTCATCCTTGGCTTCGATGTGGAGGTGCCGGGCGCCGGTGCGGTCGTGCTCGAGCTCCATGTAGGCGCCCTCGATCCGGTCGAGAGGCTCGCGGCGGCGGATCGTGTAGCCGCCGATCGTTCCGATGGTTAGGTCAGCTGTCTTTGCCATGTGAATGTTTGAGTCTAGGATGTGAAGGCTGATGGTGTTCAGTGCCGCCGAGCTCGAGTTCCTGCGGTCACAACGGATCGGGCGGTTCGCCACCGTCGGCCCGTCGGGCTGGCCTAACGTGGTGCCGGTCATGTATTCGGTCGACGATGAGGGTGCGCTCGAGTTCGACGTCGACGGGGTCAAGCTTCGAAACATCACCAAAGAGCCGAGGGCGGCGATGGTCGTCGATGCGATGGGGCCCAAACGTGGAGTCACGATCCAGGGACACGCCAGGCTGATCGCGCCGGAGCGAGCGCGCCTGGAGCCGGTGCGCAAGTTCAGCTGGGGTTTGTGACCCGCATCCTCGTCGCGGTGCTGCTGGTCACCGCTTGTGCGGCCTCCCCATCTCCGCCTTCGTCTGTCGCGGTTACGCCCACCCCCTCGCCTGCCCTGGCCACCGAGTGGACCGAATACCACCGGGACGCCGGGCGTGCGGCACAGGGACCCGACGTACCCGCGCTTACGGCACCGAAAGTTGCGTGGACGGCAGGGGTTGACGGTGACGTTTACGCGTCGCCGTTGATCGTCGCCGGTCACGTGATCGTGGCGACCGAGAACAACACCGTCTACTCGCTCGACCTTTTCACGGGCGCGGTGATCTGGCAGGCGCATTTCGGCGCCCCTGTCAGTGCATCGTCTCTGCCCTGCGGTGACATCGGCCCCGTAACGGGAATCACCGGCACACCCGCGGCAGATCCCGCCAGGGGGCTCCTCTACGTGGTGGCGTTCCTTGCGACGCGCCATCACATGCTGTACACGCTGAAGCTCGTCGATGGAACGATCGTTTCTCAGCAGGACATCGACCCGACGGGGTCGACGCCCGCCGTGCAGCAGCAGCGCGGCGCGCTGACGGTCGGGGCGGACTATGTCTACGTCCCGCTCGGCGGGCTGTACGGCGACTGCGGGCCGTATCACGGTTACGTGGTGGCGGTACCCCGCCGGGGCGGTGGGGCACTCTGGTATCGGGTGCCAAGCGCCGTAGGTGCGGGTATCTGGAACGCGGCCGGTGTGACGCTCGACGCTTCCGGCAACGTCTATGCCGTGACTGGCAACGGCGCCTCCCGCTCAGCTTTCGACTTCAGCAATGCGGTCGTCGAGCTTTCGCCGGACGTGCAGAACGTAAAGTCCTACTTCGCGCCGGCGAACTGGATTGCGCTGAATGCCAGCGACACGGACCTCGGCGCCCTGGGGGTGACGTTGCTGCCGGGCGCGGCCCTGGCGGTCGGCAAAGACGGCATCGCTTACCTGCTTCGTACGGATCAGCTCGGCGGAGTAGGAGGACAGACCGCGAAACGGCAGTTGTGCGGCGGCGCGTTTGGTGGCACCGCCGTGAAGGGGTCGACCGTCTTCGTTCCATGCACTGACGGCCTGTACGCCCTATCGATTGGGCCGAACGGGATGAATGTGATGTGGCACGCGAGCCACCCCGCGCTTGGGTCGCCGATCCTTTCCGCAGGCGCTATCTGGGCGATCGAACCGTCGTCCGCGACGCTGTACGCCCTCGATCCTTCGACGGGCGCAGTCCTCTATTCGGCCGGCCTGCCGTCAGCGCAGCACTTCAACACACCGGCCGCAACCGAGGGGTTCGTCGTCGCGCCAGCAGGGCGCGGCGTGGTGGCGGTGCTCACGGCCGGGTAGGCGCGCCTATCCCTGTACGGAACGGAGGAGGTTCGCCATCTCGATCGCGGCCTCAGCGGCGTCGGCGCCCTTGTTGTTCTTCGGGCCGGACCGGGCAAACGCCTGCTCTCTGTCCTCGGTCGTCAGCACTCCAAAAGTGACGGGCACGCCCGTATCGAGCTGGACCTGCATGATTCCGGCTGCGGCCTGACCAGCGACGATCTCGAAGTGGTACGTCTCCCCTCGGATCACACAACCCAGGCAGACGATCGCGTCATGGCCGCCCTTTTCCGCCAGCGTGAGCGCCGTGACTGGAAGTTCCAGCGAGCCCGGCACCCAATAGACGTCTGGATCCTCCACGCCGCGCTCTTCGAGAGCGGCGAGCGCCCCACGCAGCAACCTCTTGGACACGTCTTCGTTGAAGCGCGCGACCACCACGGCGATGCGCAGATCGCTTCCTCTCAGGTCCGGCGTCTCGCCCTCCTCGCCCACGTTCTATAAGAGGTGACCGAGCTTGTCTTTCTTCGTCTTGAGGTATCGCTCGTTGTGCGGGTTGGACTTGATCCGGATCGGAACGCGCTCGACCACCTCCAGCCCGAATCCTTCAAGGCCGTAGATCTTCTTCGGGTTGTTGCTCAGCAGGCGGATCTTGCGCACTCCGAGGTCATTTTCGCTTGTCTGTGGGATTCAGTGCTGGCAATATACCCGCGCCGAATCAGACCACGAAGCAGTGATCGACAACCGAAAAAGGTCTACCGAGAATCTCCAGTCTGCTTTCAGCGCTGGATCTCTATTGACGCTTCCAAATCCTCTTCAGTGAGCTGAAGAGTGAGTTATAGGTGAACAAGCCCTCGGGCTATTAGTACCGCTCAGCTCAAAGCATTGCTGCTCTTACACCTGCGGCCTATCAACCTGGTCGTCTACCAGGGCCCTTACCCGGTTAACCCGGTGGGAGACCTTATCTTGGAGTTGGCTTCGCACTTAGATGCTTTCAGCGCTTATCCAAACCGGCCATGGCTACCC
>Ga0209118_1000535_pt1 | contig 20489 bp, 17 predicted proteins | sample BlaSpr_A8_Ref_M1_FD_187988 | JGI IMG/M metagenome (GOLD analysis project Ga0209118, IMG submission 187988) | Forest soil microbial communities from Thunder Bay, Ontario, Canada - Black Spruce, Ontario site 2_A8_Ref_M1 (SPAdes) (version 2) | ecosystem: Environmental > Terrestrial > Soil > Boreal...
ATTTGAGTGAGGCGATCAGCCATAGCAATTCACGGTAAACAACGAGTATTGAGGGCGTTCATTATAACGGCCGAGGTTGATGGCATCAGCCTGCTTGTACTTTTTTTCATGGTGGACTTGACACGGACCATAGAATCTATGGGTAAGCATATCGGCAAAATACTGTATTATTTCGCCTTTATGTCCATTCGGCTCCTTGATGAAGACCAATTTTCTCGATTTTGAGCAGCCCATCGCCGATCTCGAGGCGAAGATCGAAGAATTGCGCTTCGTACAGGACGATTCTGCCGTCGACATATCGCAAGAAATCGATCGCCTGCAGAAAAAGAGCCAGACGCTCACCAAGGAAGTGTACGCCAAGCTCTCTTCCTGGCAGATCTCAAAAGTGGCTCGCCATCCGCAGCGCCCATACACTCTCGATTACCTCGGTTCCATCTTTACCCATTTCGATGAGCTGCACGGCGATCGCTCGTACGCCGACGATCCGGCAATCGTTGGCGGGATGGCGCGTTTCAACGGTCAAAGCGTAATGATCATCGGCCACCAGAAAGGTCGCGACACTAACGATCGTACCTACCGGAACTTCGGTATGCCAAGGCCGGAAGGCTATCGCAAGGCGTTGCGGCTGATGAAACTGGCAGAAAAGTTTGGCATACCGCTGCTTACTTTCATCGATACACCAGGGGCGTACCCGGGCATCGGCGCTGAAGAGCGCGGCCAGTCAGAAGCGATCGGTCGCAATCTTTATGAGATGTCCAAACTGCGCGTTCCCATCATCTGTTCGGTGATCGGGGAGGGCGGCTCGGGTGGCGCGCTGGCCATCGGAGTGGGTGACGCCACGCTGATGCTGCAGTACTCGATCTATTCGGTTATTTCACCGGAAGGCTGTGCGACGATCCTGTGGAAGAGCGCGGAGCATGCCGCAGAAGCGGCGGAGGCAATGGGCATCACTTCGCATCGTCTGAAGACGCTTGGCCTCGTCGACAAGGTGGTTAGCGAACCGCTCGGCGGTGCGCACCGCGATCCCCAGGCGATGGCACAATCGCTGAAGAAGGCGCTGCAGGATATTCTCAAGTCCCTGTCGGAGCATTCGCTCGATGAGTTGCTGGTGCGGCGCCATGAGCGCCTGATGTCCTATGGCAAATTCAAGGAAGTTCCAATCGAGTAGGCTGTCTCGAGAATTCATAGCTCTCCCTCGCCATCCACACAATGTCGTGCATGTGCGTTGGCGCTGTCACCGCACCTGGCGCCGCTTGCGCGGTGCAGAGTTGACGTGCCTTCCCTTCGTCGATGAGTCAACTGCCCACCGCGTCCAATGAACCCATTTGCGCTTTTTGATGAGGTTGGCGGGACCCTGGTGCGTTATACCAGGGCGGGGCAGCGCATCGTCGTTGGGCTGAGTGGCGGAATGGATTCGGTTGTTCTGCTCACGCTGCTCGATGAACTGCGGCCTTCGCTGCATTTCCATCTTGTGGCGCATCATGTGAACCACCAAATCAGCCCGAACTCGCATGAATGGCAAACGTTTTGTGCGAACTTGTGCCTGGCGCGTGGCATTCCCTTCGGCGCGACCGTTGTCACGGTGCCGCGCGACAGCGGAAAAGGGCTGGAAGCCGCTGCGCGTGCGGCACGCCATGTAGCGTTCGCCAAAGTGGATTGCGATTTCATTGCTCTCGCTCATCATCAGGACGATCAAGCGGAGACGCTGCTCTTACGCCTGCTTCGCGGGGCGGGCGTGAAAGGACTCGGTGCAATGGCTGAGGAGGGACCGTTGCAGGCCAATCAATCCGGCGATGGCGCGCCGCTGCCGCGTTTGCTGCGGCCATTGCTGCACGTGCCGCGTTCGAGCTTGCTTCTCTACGCACAGGCCAGGCGGCTCATGTGGATCGACGACGAAAGCAACAAGGACGAGAGCTATGCCCGTAATTACCTGCGCGCCGAAGTGCTGCCGCGCGTCGCGGCCCGCTTTCCTGCGTATCGCAGCGCACTCGATCGCGCTGCGTCGCAGTTTGCGCACAGTGCGCAGTTGCTCGATGCGCTGGCCGCCGTTGACGCAGCAGGGGCTTTCGCTGAGGATCGGCTCGCCGTCGCTCCGCTTGCCGCGCTTGAACCCGCGCGTGCCGCGAATGTACTGCGTTACTGGTTGGCGCAGAATCGGTTGAAGATGCCGGACGCGGACCACCTAAACGAAATATTGCGGCAAGTGACAGATGCGGGAGCGGGTGCGGGGGTGTGTATCGGACACGACGGTATTCAGTTGCGCCGCTTTCGCGGCTGGCTCCACATTGTTCATCCGCGGGTTGCTCCGACGCGCGATCTGCACCTTCCCTGGCCAGGGCGGATGCACTGGAACATTGCCGAACTGGGCGGAGTGCTGGTTTTCAGCGAAGCCGTTGGTGTCGGGCTTGCCCGAAGCCAGCTGCAAGCGGGCCGCGTTGCGGTGCGGTTGCGTAGTGGCGGTGAACAATTGCGCCTTGCCGCGAATCGTCCTGAGCAGACCCTGAAGAACCTCTTTCAGGCAGCGCGAATCCCGCCGTGGGAACGGGACTGTCTCCCCTTGCTGTTTATCGATGAGCGGTTGGCCAGCGTGCCGGGCATCGGCGTCGATGCGCTGTTCCAAGCGGAGCCAGGAATGCCCTCGGTACTGGTGAATTGGATGGGTAAGCCCTGATGTTGCGCAGGACCATGTCCACTACGGTTCACGAATATCGGAACGAGACGGAGCCGGCTAGCAAACTCTGTGGATCGCCGGTGCAGGTGTTCGGCGCGCAACGCCCATTCTTGTCCAATTCTATAAGCTTGCAATAACCGCTGGATGCTTTCCAACGCTAACTACGATCGTTCCATTCGTGGCGGGCGGTCCGACGGACACGATGGCTCGGCTGATCTCCCAATCGATGGCGCAAGGAGGGGCTGCTTGACCTCGAGGTGGCTGTGTGCCACACATTTCGTTTCGGTCCTGCCTTCGCTTTGGCGATTGGCATGGCCGCGTTGGTTTTCGTGAAGGCACTGGGTGTACCCTTCCCACCGCTCGGCACTTGATTCGCTGGTGTTGGTTACATGGCACTTTGGTTCGGCGGTTGACGGGGGGCGGAGTTGCCCCACAATCTTGATATTGGTTCGCAGCTGCTTTACCGCCAGCAACCTGCTTTATTGCTTGGCGGGAGCGTTCTCGGAACATCGATCGGCGTTCTTCCCGGCATCGGACCAGTGGCAACCATCGCGATGTTGCTGCCCGCGACCTTCGGCTTGCCGCCGCGTTCGGCGCTCATCCGGTTCGTCGGCATTTGCTATCGCGCCCAATACGGCGGATCCACAACCCCGATACTGGTCAACCTGCCAGGAGAGTCGTCGTCGATAGTGACGGCGTTTCGTCAAGCGCCCAATTGAGGTGACCGTGCTGGTGATCGCGGTGTTGGCCATGATCGGCGTGTGGTTGCCGCCATCCGCACTAGGGGCGAGGAGGCTTTCCAAGAAGAAGCCCGACTGCAAAGTCGCACGTGACGGCGGTTACGACTAGTCCACCACCACGCCCAGAAGATCCTCTGGCGCCCGAGGGTAGCTAAGCTTTAGGCGCTCCAAGCTCTTAACCAGTATTCTCGAGATGAACAGGTTGCGGTTGGTATTGGAATTCGCGGGGACCACAAACCAGGGCGCCCATTCAGTGCTCGTCGCCTCCAGTGCATCTTCGTAGGCGACCACGTAGTCGCTCCAGTGCTTGCGCTCTTCCAGGTCGGCAAGGCGGAATTTCCACTGTTTGGTGGGGTTCTTAAGCCGTTCCTCCAAGCGCCGCTTCTGTTCGTCAATCGAGATATGCAGATAAAACTTGAGGATGAGGGTGCCGTTGTCGGCTAGTAGTTTCTCGAAGGCAATGATGTGTTGGTAGCGGCGCTTGCATTCTTTCGCATCGATCCAGCCGTGTACGCGGGTAATCAGCACATCCTCGTAATGGCTGCGGTTGAAAATGACCACTTCGCCGGCGCCTGGAACGTGACTATGAATGCGCCAGAGAAAATCATGGCTCTTCTCCTCGTCCGTTGGCGTCTTGAAGCTCACTACCCGTACGCCGAGCGGATCCACCGCAGCAAAGACGTGTCGAATGGTGCCGTCCTTCCCCGAGGTGTCCATGCCCTGCAACACCACGAGCAGTTTGTGCTGACCGGAGGCATAAAATACGTTCTGAAGCTTATCGAGTCGCAGCGAGAGGTCAGCTAGTTCCTGTACATTCTTCTCTTTGAAAGAAGATACTGCCGACCGATCGCTGGGATCGATGCGATCGAGATTTACTTTCCTTCCCGGCTTGACGAGAAATTTTGTCATTGTCACGCCTTTGAGCGGGGATAGTTGCCGGGCCATAAAAGTTACTCCGAAAGACGAGAAAGTTGGCTTTTCAGGTTTTCCAACGTAGCTTCGAAATTGGCCAGCCGTTCACGTTCCTGAGCCACGACTCGCGGTGGTGCGCGATCAATAAAACTCGCGTTGCCAAGTTTAGCGTCTGCCTTGGCGATCTCCGCCGCCAAACGCGCTATCTCCTTCGCCAGGCGCTCCTTCTCTTCAGCCACGTCGATTTCAACCTGCAGCATCAGGTGCAGATCGCCCACTATGGCTACCGGTGCGTTGGCTTGGGGTAGTTCTCCAGCGATGATCTGCACTTCCGAAAGCTTCGCCAGGGCCGTGAGGTACGGCTTGTAGTCCTCAAGCAGGATCGCGTCCCCGCTGACAACCAGCGGCACGCGCTGCGCGGGGGAAAGGTTCATCTCACCGCGCAGATTGCGCACCGCATCGGTGACGGACTTGAGTTGTGCCATCCATGCCTCGCCCTGTGGATCGATCTTCTCCGGCTGTGCCTGAGGGTATGGCTGCAGCATGACGCTTTCGCTGCCTTCACCTCGCGCGCGGCCGGCCAACGGAGCGGCCTTCTGCCACAATTCCTCGGTGATGAACGGAATGAGGGGGTGAGCTAGGCGCAGCGTTGCCTCCAGCACCCGCAACATGGTGCGTCGGGTAGCACGCTGCTGGGCGGCGCTGCCATTTTGCAGTTGCACTTTTGCGACCTCGACATACCAGTCGCAATACTCGTCCCAGACGAATTTGTAGATCGCGCCCGCGACATTGTCGAAGCGATATTCGGCAAAACCCTTCTCGACTTCGGCTTCCGCGCGTTGCAGAACACTCACGATCCAGCGGTCCGCTTGGGAGAAGTGCAAGTAGCGATCGGGTCCGCAATCGTGCTCGCTCTCGTCGACGCCGCGCTCGAAGTCGCTCTTGCCATCGACATTCATCAGCACGAAGCGCGTCGCGTTCCACAGCTTGTTGCAGAAGTTGCGGTAACCCTCACAGCGGCTTAAATCGAAGTTGAGCGTCAAGGAGAGCGGCGCGAGAGACGCGAAAGTAAAGCGTAGGGCATCGGTGCCGAACGCCGGGATGCCTCGTGGAAAATGGCTGCGGATGTAATTCTCCGCTTTCTCACGATGGCTCTCCAGGAGTAGGCCGCGTGTCGATTTTTCGATCAGCGCGTCGAGCGTAACTCCGTCGATCAGATCCAGCGGATCGAGCGTGTTCCCCTTCGACTTGGACATCTTCTGCCCTTCGGCGTCGCGCACCATGGCATTGATGTAGACATGGCGGAACGGCACCTTGCCCGTCAAGTGCAGCGTCGTCATGATCATCCGCGCCACCCAGAAGAAGATGATGTCGTTGCCGGTAACCAGCACCGCAGAGGGCAGGAAGGTTTTCAGAGCAAACGTTTCTTGCGGCCAGCCGAGAGAAGAGAAGGGCACCAGGGCGGAGGAGAACCAGGTATCGAGAACGTCCTCGTCGCGTTTGAGCGGCCCGGCATAACCGTCCATTGCCGCCTTGGCCTTGGCCTCTCTTTCGTCATGCGCAACATACACCTTTCCGTTCTCGTCATACCAGGCAGGTATCTGGTGACCCCACCACAGTTGGCGAGAGATGCACCAATCCTGGATGTTTTCCAGCCAATGGTTATAGGTGGTCGACCAGTGCTCCGGGAAAAACTTCACCGTGCCATTGGCGACCGCATCGAGGCCACGTTTGGCCATGCCCTCCATAGTCACGAACCATTGATCGGTGAGCATCGGCTCAACGATCACGCCCGTGCGGCCGGAGCGAGGCACTTTCAATTTGTGCGACTTTTCCGAGACGAGCAGTCCTTCCGTTTGCAGGTCCGCGAGAATCCGCGCGCGCGCTTCGAAGCGGTCGAGTCCACGATAAGGCTCCGGTGCGTTCGGGCTAATCCTGGCATCGAGGGTAAAGATATTAACTTGCGGCAAGCCATGCCGTTGACCCACCTGATAGTCATTGAAATCATGTGCCGGCGTGATTTTTACGCAGCCCGTGCCGAACTGCGGATCAACATAGTCATCCTCGATAATGGGAATGGTGCGCCCTGTCAGTGGCAGGACGACGCGCCTGCCCTTGAGTCCTCGATAGCGGTCGTCTTGCGCATTAACCGCGACTGCCACGTCGCCCAGCATCGTTTCCGGCCGAGTGGTGGCGATGACAACAGAACCATCGCCAGCTTCGAACGGATAGCGAATCTCCCACAGCTTCCCATCCTCTTCCTCGCTTTCCACTTCAAGGTCCGAAACAGCCGTACCGAGGACCGGGTCCCAATGGACCAGCCGCTTGCCGCGATAGATCAGCCCCTGTTCATGCAGCCGTACGAACACTTCCACGACCGCGCCGGACATCGCCGCGTCCATGGTGAAGTAACCGGCCGCCTGCCCCTCGCTGTCGGCGAAAGTCCAGTTGGCGGAGTCGCCCAGCCGGCGCATTTGCCGGGTGATGATTGAGCCAGATTCCTGCTTCCATGCCCACACCCGTTCGACAAACTTCTCGCGTCCGAGATCGTTGCGGGTTTTGCCTTCGGCCTGAAGTTGGCGCTCGACTACGATCTGAGTGGCGATTCCGGCGTGATCCGTGCCCACCACCCAGTTGGCGTTGTAGCCGCGCATGCGGTGATAGCGTATCAACGCATCCATCAGGGTCTGTTGAAAGGCGTGGCCCATGTGCAAAGTGCCCGTCACATTGGGAGGTGGAAGTTGGATGCAGTAGGGCGGCTTTTCGGACGCTTCGCTCGCCTTGAAATAGCCGCGTGTTTCCCATTCCGGGTACCAGCGCGCTTCAATGGCGTGCGGATCAAAACTCTTCGATAGTTCCATGGAGTCAGTCAGTAGACGGGCGAGCCCGGATTATAGCGAATCGGGCTTTTCGGCCTGCGCAGACGTGTTGCTGTGGCTCTCAGAGTAATCGAGAAGCGCCTCTGCGATGGCATCGCTTACCGCATTGGTCAATTCCTGTCGGAAATCGGCGATGGCGGTGGATACCGTATCATCGATGATGGATTCCAAGCGCTCCGTGAGCTGGTCACCCAACTCGTGGGCGAGTCGCGCTTCCAAATTTTTCATTACGTGGCGAAAGATACCGCGTGCCAAATACTCCGCATCGCTGTCCGACAAGGGGGCCGGAACGGCGGTTGCGGCGCTCGCGACGGGGGTTGCCTCCTTCGGCGCTTCGGGCGCTTGAATTGGCTTTGCCGAGGCGCTCGATGGTACTTCCACTACATTCACCAGCACGGGAATCTCCGGCACATGTCCCGTTTGGGGCGGAGGCGACTGACGGTGCTTATTGAGCAGCGCGTCCATCTTACCGATCAGCTCTTCGCTATCCATAGCCCTCAGCTTGCGGTCATGGTGTGGGTCCGGAGTGCGTAGCCGCGATCACGGTAGAATCGGAATCGTTCGCGCGCTGCGGCTTGGTCCGCTTCGTCGGCGGAGACGATCTCTACCAGCCGCTGGAAGCGGCTGAAAAAGGGCGGCTGCGGATGGTGCAAATTGACCAGCACATCGTGGTGCGGAAACTCCTGTTGCTCGCGCGCAATCAGCACGGGAGTCTGAGACGCTAATCGGTGCTCGGCTGCGCAATGCGGGATGAAGCCGATCGACGGGCTGGACCAAAGCAGGTTGTCGATCTTGCTGGCGATCGCGAAATCAGCGGCGTAGATGACCAGTGGCCGCTTTTGTCCATAAACCTTGCGGGCGAGTTGGCAAGCGAACAGCAGCTTGTCCTCAACGTGAGTGTAGAAGTCGACTTCAGTCACGTGTTTCTAAGGCTGAATGCGCAGGATGAAGCGCAAAGTCTTCGCGCAGTATATTCGGCGGTGTCGCGTTCGCGCGCATCTTTCTCTCACCCCTTTGCCGTTGCGCGGTTGATCAGAAAGTGCGACAGCAGTCCCACCGGCCGGCCGGTGGCGCCTTTCTCGGCGCCTGTTTTCCAAGCTGTGCCGGCGATGTCCAGATGCGCCCAATCATAGGCCTTGGTGAAGCGCGACAGAAAGCAGGCAGCGGTAATCGCGCCGCCGGCACGGCTACCGATGTTTGCCATATCGGCGAAGTTGGTTTTAAGTTGCTCTTGGTAATCATCGTAGAGCGGCAACTGCCAGGCGCGATCGTAGGCTTCATCGCCGGCATGGAGCAGTTCACGCGCCAGTGAGTCTTGATTTGCGAGTAAGCCGCTCACCACGTGGCCGAGCGCGATCACGCAGGCGCCGGTCAGGGTCGCTATATCCACCACCGCGGCAGGTTCGAAACGCTCGCTATAGGTGAGTGCGTCGCACAAGATAAGGCGCCCTTCGGCGTCGGTATTGAGAATTTCGATGGTTTGACCCGACATGCTGGTGACAATATCGCCGGGGCGCGTCGCCATCCCATCGGGCATGTTTTCGCAGGTGGGGATCACGCCGAACACATTGAGCTTGAGCCCCATTCGGGCCACTGCCTTCAACGTGCCGAGCACGCTTGCCGCGCCACACATATCGAACTTCATCTCGTCCATTTCGCCGGCCGGCTTGATCGAGATTCCCCCGGTGTCGAAGGTAATTCCTTTGCCTACCAGCACTACCGGCTTGGCCTTCTTGTCGGTGCCGAAATATTGCAACACGATCAGCTTCGGGGGCTGCCGGCTGCCTTGGGACACGGAGAGCAGCGAACGCATACCGAGCTTCTGCATCTGTTCCTTTTCCAGGACCTCGACCTTCAACTTGTGCTCTTTGGCTAGAGCCACGGACTGTTCTGCCAGGAAAGTTGGAGTACAAATATTGGCGGGCAGATTGCCGAGGTCTTTCGCGACACCGATGCCTTCAGCGATCGCCTTGCCCCGCCTGACGCCTTCTTCCCCAGCGGTGAGTTCGGTGCGTCGCGCGAGATTCAGGGTGATCTTGCGAAGCGGCCTGCGCACTGCTTCAGATTTGCTTTTCAGCTTATCAAAGCGATAGACGCTTGCCATGGCCGTTAACACCGCCTGCTCGATGCGCCAGGTCACGTCGCGTTTGCGGACCGGCAATTCACTGAGATGCAGGGTCGCTTCCATAGAGCCAGTTTCATTCAACTGCTTAATCGCACTCCTCACGGCGGTGTGATACTGCCTTTCGTGGAAATCCCGCTCCCGCCCGAGGCCAACGAGCAGAACACGGTCAGCGAGGGTATTCGGCACATTATGAAGCAGCAGCGTGGCGCCCAGCTTGCCTTCCATGTCGCCGCGCCGGAGGATATCGCTCAAGTAGCCTTTCGCTACTTTATCGATGACTTCCGCAGCGTCAGAAAGCTTACGGGGTTCATACACGCCGACCACCACACAAGCGCTGCGCTGCTTCTCTGGATTGCCGCTTTTTATGTTAAAGTCCAAGGAACAACTCCTGCATTTTTGAAGGCGAATGCGCAGTTATATCGGCTGCGCTGGCTTTTGGCAAACTCTCTTCCCTTTGGTCACTCGCCATGATCCTTTTCCAGCGCAGTTTGGTTCGCGAGTTCAGCGCCCTTGCCGTATCGGTCGGAATCGTACTGCTCGCCATCAGCGTAACGACACTGCTGATTCGCTTGCTCGGCCAGGCGGCAGCAGGCGCCCTGCAGGTGGAAGGTGTGATTGCTTTCTTGGGTTTCAGCGCACTCAACTATCTACCTATTTTGCTCTCGCTTACGCTGTTCATTTCAGTGCTTATGACCCTGACGCGGTGGTACTCGGAAAGCGAGATGATTGTGTGGTTTTCGGCCGGGGTGGGGCTTGCCCAACTGATTCGACCGGTATTGTACTTTGTGCTCCCCATCGCATTGGTGACGGCACTCCTTAGTGTCGGACTATCACCCTGGGCGTTGCGCAAGAGTGCAGAGTACCAGCGACAACTGGACAGCCGGGACGATGTGGCTGCGCTCGCTCCCGGCGTATTCAAGGAATCACGCTACGCCGACCGCGTTTTCTTTGTCGACAATCTGTCGCGTGACGAAGCGATCGTCAGCAATGTATTCGTGCAGTCCATCCAGCAACAGCGCGTTGGTGTCATGGTTGCCAAGGAGGGATTTCAGCATCTGGAAAAAAACGGCGACAAATTCCTCTTCCTTGATAAGGGCCGCCGCTACGAAGGCACTCCGGGAACTGCTGACTATAAAACGATGGATTTCGAACGCTACGGTGTGCGCGTGGAGCCCTATGAAGCCAAGCTGCAGCCTCCCTCAGCAAAGACTCTCACCACGGGCGCGTTGCTCGCTGAACCGACTGCGCAGAACATGGCCGAGCTCCACTGGCGCCTTGCACTGCCGATCAGCATTGTCATCCTGGGGCTGCTGGCGATTCCCTTGAGCTACGTCAATCCACGCAGCGGTCGATCGACGAATCTGGTCATTGCGTTACTCATCTATGTCACCTACAGCAATTCTTTGAGTATTTGTCAGGCCTGGGTCGCTCAGGGAAAACTTTCTCCTTTCGTGGGCGTGTGGCCAATACATATCAGCGTGCTTCTACTCGGTCTTGTTCTGTTTTTGCGCCGTTCCAGACTATTGCGTTTTCCGGGGTTCGGACTAGGGAAATAGCCGGTTGCCCGCGCCTTTTCGCCGGTTGCTCCTAACAGGCTTGTGGTGTATCTTCCGCCGCTTCGGAGAGGTGGATGAGTGGTTTAAGTCGCACGCCTGGAAAGCGTGTTTACGTTAATTCGTAACGCGGGTTCGAATCCCGCCCTCTCCGCCATAAAATCAATGAGTTACAGTTCAATTGTGACTCGATTTAGGGCTGTTTTGGTCACACTTAGTCACACTTGGTCACAACTCTTGGGCGGTAAAAGAGTCGTATTTCCGCGGTCAAACATCGCGACGGCTTTCGAGCCCGCGTTGGGTAGTGCGCCGTCTATCCAGCGCGCGTAGATCCGTCCGATCATCGACAAGTCACGGTGTCCCATTTGGAGCGCCAACCATACCGGCGACTCGCCAGCGGTAAGCATCATTGATGCGTATGTGTGCCGCATTTGATACGGGCGCCGGTAACGAATTCCAGCCCGACGTAACGCCGCGGTCCATGGGCGGTGCCGAATGGCCTGATCGGGCCGTTCTACGTCATCACGAATGTTAGGCCGCACGAATCAACCGCTCCCACCCATGCAGCTTGAGATCGACGACCTAACGCGACCTGCTGTGCACGCCCTGCTCAATGAGCACCTGCACAACATGTACGAGCTTTCGCCGCCCGAGAGCGTTCATGCCCTCGATCTCACCAGGCTGCGAAGCCCAGACATCACCTTCTGGACCGCATGGGACGGTTCGCTCTTGCTTGGCTGCGGTGCACTGAAGGAACTGGACGCCGCGCACGGCGAGGTGAAGTCCATGCGCACCCTAAAGGCGCATCGCCGGAAGGGCGCCGGTCGCGCCGTCCTTGCTCACATCATCGACATAGCCAGGTCCCGCGGATATCTGCGCCTCAGCCTGGAAACGGGAGCAATGCAGGCATTTGTTCCGGCGCAGAAGCTATATGAGAGCTTCGGGTTCAGCTACTGCGGACCGTTTGGAGACTACAAGGAAGACCCAAACAGCGTTTTCATGTCCTTGTGCCTGTGAATGACCCCCCGCACTCCCCACACTCACAGTCAAATGGCAACCAACGGCAGCGGGACTCAAGAACTAAACAACTAAACAGATCGTATCCAACGTATACCTCAGTCAAGCTTGTCATCGATCCGTGAATGACCGGAGTGGCCGGACAAGAGACGCTCGATGGTATGAGCCTGAACGCCTGCCCTCGAAGAAAGCAAAGTTGCTACAAAGACGAGTGGTCGGGCATTTTCACTGACTGTTTTTTCATGGCGGTTATATCACAATATGATATAACTACACATAAGCCCAGATGAAGCCTTCTGCTCACTTTTCCGAGGCAACGGTTGAACCGCGCAGAGCGTTGCCGCGATCCAGGAATGGAACGGACGTTTTCATGAACAAGTCGGTGTCACCAGAGAATCTCGTACGTATGAAACTGAATATCCTGTCTGACCTGTATCCGAGCCTCGGCGCATTGGAGATACCGCAGAATGGGATTCCGCGCGCAACAATCATGGAAGCGCGCCAGCCGAAAACGGCGTCGTGTATACACGGCGACCATCATTCTGGGGAGTTCTGAATAGGGTAGCCCCTACTGATCCTGTTGACGTTGTTCAAGTCGGTGTCAAGACGCCCAGTGTATTCACGGGGGTTTGCGCTAAGCACGACGCACGGATTTTTGCTCCTGCGGAGAACAAGCTTCTGACCAAGGGTGGTCCCATTTCTCTTCATGTACGTGCGCTGTCTTTGGAATATTGTCGAAAGAGAGAAGCCCGGGATTTCTTGCTGAGGGTGTCCGAGCTAACGACTGATGTTGACGTGCAAGCGGCTATCCAATCGTACGATAATTCTTGCTCCCTCTTTCATGCGGCCCACTTCACGCCCCATCCACTTGAATACGTTGGTTCCCTGTGCTTGATTTCCTACAACGCATGATTGATGAGATTAGCAGCGCGGGCAATCTGGACGAGGCGCTCGCTGTCGCTGTGCGCGGAGTCAAGGAACACTTGGCCGCGGATGTCTGTTCGATTTATCTCCTGGATGCTGCGGATTCGAATTTTATCCTCGTGGCGACCGACGGCCTGGACCCTCGCGCGGTGGGTGCGGTCCGTTTCAGGCAAAGTGAAGGCTTGGTGGGTTTGGTGGTCGAGGCGCGACGGCCGGTCAGATTGACGAATGCTCACCAACATGTGCGCTTCCGTCATTTCCAGGAATTGGGTGAACGCGTCTGTCACGCTTTTCTTGGCGTGCCGATCATTCACTATCGCCAAGTGCTGGGTGTTCTCACCGTTGGGCAAATGAACGACCGCGTGTTCGTTGGTCAGGAAGAGGCCTTCCTGATAACCATCGCGGCGCAAATTGCGGACGTAGCGCATGCCGCCTTGACAGAGACATCCGACATCCCGGTCCACGTGCCCGGCTGGCAGCAAACGACCCGAATCCTCAGAGGTATAAGGGCAGCACCTGGGGTCGGAATGGGTCTCGGCGTGATACCTTCGCCTTTGGCGGATATCGACTCGGTGCCTGATCGCAGTGTCGATGATGTCGAAGCCGAAGAGCGTACGTTCCAAGAGGCAGTCGACGCGGTGCGCGCGGAGTTGCGCGCCAGCGCAGAGCGCATGGCCGCCAAGGTGCCGACCGAGGCGCATGCCATGTTTGGCGTCTACGTCGCGTTGCTGGACGACGACCAACTGTTTGCGGATACGCGGGAACGTATCCGCGCGGGCAGTTGGGCTCCCGGCGCGTTACGGCGGACCATTGCCGAACACGCGCAGGGCTTCGAGCAACTGGCTGATCCTTACTTGCGGGTGCGCGCGGAAGACATACGCGGCCTGGGCCGCCGTGTCCTGATGTACCTTCAGTCCGGCAAAGCGGAGCGCAAGCAATACCCCGAACACTGCGTGCTGGTGGGCGAGGAAATCAGCGTCGCCCGGATAGCCGATGTGCCGATCGGCCAACTTGCAGGCATCGTGTGCACACGCGGTTCGCCCTTTTCACATGCGGCGATACTGGCGCGCACTCTATGCATACCCGCTGTGATGGGCGTTGGCAGCATATCACTCGATCAATTGGGGGGCCGTCGCGTCTTGGTCGATGGACACCAAGGGCGCGTCTTCATCGAACCTTCGGCAGCGGTGCTCGAGGAACTCGACCGCCTAGTCAAGCAGGAAAGCGATCTTTCCGAAGAGCTGGAGGCGCTCCGTGATTTGCCGTCCGAAACGCCAGACGGTGTGCGAGTCCCGCTTCAAGCGAATGCAGGCTTGCTGTCCGATCTTGCCCCCGCTCTTGATAGCGGCGCAGACGGGATCGGTCTCTATCGCACCGAATTTGCCTTTATGGTGCGCGACTCGTTCCCTTCGGAAGATGACCAGTACATGGCTTACCTAGAGGTGTTGAAATCATTCGCGCCGAAGCCGGTGACCATGCGCACCCTGGACGTCGGAGGAGACAAGAGCCTGCCTTATTTCCCCATACAGGAAGACAACGCCTTTCTCGGTTGGCGCGGAATCCGCCTGACGCTGGATAACCCAGGGATCTTCTTGACGCAGTTGCGGGCGATGCTGCGAGCCAACGCAGGTTATGGCAACCTACAGCTTCTTTTGCCCATGATCAGCTCTTCCCGAGAGGTGGACGAAGTCCGCGACTTGCTCGACCGCGCCCAGGGCGATCTACCAGGCGAGTTGCAGTCCGGGGCGACGCCCAAGCTGGGCGCAATGATCGAAGTCCCCTCGGCCATCTATCAGATGGCCGCCCTGGCAAAACGGGTGGACTTTTTTTCCATCGGTACAAACGATCTGACGCAGTACCTGCTGGCCGTGGACCGCAACAACGCGCGCGTGGCGCGCTACTTTGATAGCCTGCACCCGGCAGTGATCCGGGCCATCGATCATGCTGTCCGCCAAGCTCATGATGCTCGAAAGCCGATAAGTGTATGTGGCGAAATGGCGGGTGATCCTGCATCTGCCGTCTTGCTCCTCGGCATGGGCATCGATGCATTGAGTATGGCTTCACCCAGTATTCCGCGTGTCAAGCGGGCGCTTCGAGCGTTCACGCGGCAACGTGCACAGCAATTGTTGGCGGAGGCCCTAGACGCGGAAGATCCGACAGAGGTCCATCGATTGCTGAACGCGGCATTTGAGCAGGCCGGCTTGGGTGGGTCGCGCAAAGCGACACCATCGAGAGCCTACTGAGGGTTAAATAAATACATGATACTAAATCGGCAATTCAGCGAGTTCATTGGTTCAGCAACGGAGGAACTGCCGCTCGCTGCCAATCACTGCCATTCGGCCCCCAACGTCCAAAATTCCCAATAGCGGCTATTCGCTCGATGCCGAACCTCGGCAATCGCCCGCCTGCACGATATTGATGTCGGTTCTCGGTGTGGGACTACTTACCCCCTCGCGATGATGAGCAGCCACCAGCGGCGCCGTGACGCACTTCACGGATGCGATCGAACGGCTTAGCGATGAGACGGATAAACGCGGTGAGCGATGATCAGCCGATCCGGTATCATACGGGCTCGGATATGCGGTTGTTGCGCACGATGAAACGCATCGCCCTTCTCAGCCTGCTCTTTGCACTGACAGCTTCGGCCCGCGCTGCGGCAATTGAAGAGGGCAAACCCGCTCCGGCCTTTGAAGCGAAGCTCCTCGATGGGACACCATTTAGCCTCTCGGCGGCGGCGGGCGAAGTGCTGATCGTCAACTTCTGGGCCACTTGGTGCGAACCATGCCGAGAGGAAATGCCTGCCCTGAACGCCTACTATCAGAAACATCGCGCCGAAGGGCTGAAGGTGCTCGCCATCAGCGTCGACGAGCCCGGTGACGAGGCCAAGGTCCGCGAAGTCATGCAAGCCTTTACGTTCCCAGCGGCGTTAGCCCGTGACGCCAATATAAAGGGCTACGGCCGCATCTGGCGCATTCCGCTCACCTTCGTGATCGACCGCTACGGCGTCCTGCGCAAGGACGGGTGGCACGGTGATCCCAAGATCGACTTGCCCGCTCTCGAAAAAACAGTGACCCCTTTGCTTGAGACGCAGTGACTCCACTATTGGCTTGCGGCATGAACTGGGTTGCGTGAACTGTTACATCGAGTAATGCAGGCCTGCTGAAACCGAATAGCGGGATTCGATCTGAAAGCCGTTCACGCGCTGGTAGACCGGCACCTGGAAGAAGCCGTAGAGATGCAGGTTATGGTTCACATGCACGGTCACCCCGGGGCTCAGATATAGCAAGGTAGCGCCACTGTTCTCCACGTCAGCGTTAGCGCCCGACTCGCGTCTCTCGGTGCGTAGGTTGAACTGGATCTGCGGCGTAAACATCTCGTTCGCGACGTAGCGCAGCCCGACGTTACCGTTGAGCCCCGTTCCTGGACGGAAGTCTTCCCGTGAATTGAGCGGTTGCTGCAGGAGCGCCTGAGCGAAGTAGTCCCAATTACGGCTGAGGGCGCCGAAGTTGTAGCCGCCCACCAACAGGTCGGTGGTGCCGGTGCCAGGCTGCAGTCCGCGGTCAAGGGGAGTACCGGCCTGCGGCCCATCGATGAAATCGTTGTGGAAGCTGCCGGTCGCCAACTTGAGACCGAACTGCACGCCGCTGCTGTGGTCGTGGGAGAACCCTTGATAACGGCCCAGCACGCGCACGTCGCCGAAACTCTTCGTATGCGAGGTGGAGACGTCGGTGTCCCCAGCTACAATGGTCGTGTGAAAGCGGTCGAAATAGGGGATTTGCAGGTTGACACCCCAGTCAGCATTCGGGCTGTAGTCTAAAGTCAGCGTGTAGTTGCGGTTGATGGTTTCCTGTTGGATCTCCCGCTCCGCGGGAAAGGCGATGCTCCCCCGATCCACCGTGCCAGTGCCGCTACGCAGTTGATTCTGGTTGAAGTAGTCATAGCGGAAGTCGACGCGAAATCCCGAAGCGCCGCCAACTCCTTGGCTGGCCCAGTCCGAACTTAGTGAGCAACCGCAGCTCGAACAGGCGAAGCTCGCCTGACTTGCGGTGATCGCGCCACACAGCGACAGCGTGGTCGCGATGTTTCTTTGGTTCATCTGCATGATCGGTCTCCTCTCGGCTCTGCTGGGCGCGCTGCCAGTGCATGAGCACACGGGCGCCAGCTATTGCGACACGCCCGGAAATCACCAAATAAGCAATGACGGAACGATGATCGAGGGTGCGGGTCAAGGCAGCTACATCCGGGACTCAAGGTCCGGGATGCCCTCACTTGATATCAGGAGAACGCTGGAGGACCGCGGGGAATTGAGGCTGAGAAGAAGCAGAGTTGTCCCAGTGGAACTTGGACAGTGAACGAGGCCGTCGTCTCCACGCTGGTCCAGACGTGGCCTTCTGGTCGGAGTGCCGTGGAAGGCACGGCGGACGCGCCGTCGCCGATACCGAGCGAAAAGACACAGCGCAACTGGTCGTCGCCCCAAATGGGGTTGGGGGATTTCTTTTGCTGACCGGTTTCCTCCGCGAAACGCTGCAGCCAGTGGTGTGGACAGAGTTCGTACGTAGAGCCCTCGCTACGCGGCTGGGCAGTGGCGAGCAAAGGCCACAGCACATATAGCGCCATACTGAAAATGGCAAGCCCTGCAGGGAGTTTGCGGGTCATCGAAAGTTGTCTGTCGCCGAGACTGCACAAATAATAGCGCGATCACGCCAAAAGCGGCTACCCCGCTTTTGACGTATTCGTCTCATCTGCATGTGTTTACCTGCTTCGGGTTACGAGCGGGCTGGGCCACGCGGTGCGGCAGGTGAGCGCCGGACGGCGGGCGCTCACGCTGGGTGTGCCCGTCAATACCCGTTGAGACCGAATCGGGTTACCCCAGCCGGTACCTATAGTGCCCGGAAGGCGCAGCCGCCGGGCGGCCAATCGCCAATCGGCGACTGGTAGAGGGCAGCGTCGGAAGATAGCTCGACATGAGTCGTCAGAATGCGGATTCGCTGCATCCAAAAAACGCGTTGCGACGTAACGGTATGACGACATGAAGAAAAAGTAAGAATTGGCCTGCTCGGGGTTGCGCCTCGTCGTTTTGTGATTTGTTGGCAACTTGTTGATTGGGGAAGTCATGTCAGTCCATCGCAAGTCTTTGGTGGTTGTTCCTGCCGCCATTCTGATGGCTGTGCCGTTCGCCTGGGCCGACGATGAGCACAAGGTCGAGAAGATCGACCAGATCGAGGTGCTTGGTCACTACGAGAATTCCGTCGGCAGTTCCGATGCGGCGAGCCAGGGCGCGGTGACCGCGACGCTGATCGAGAGCCGCCCGGCGCTGCGTCCAGGGGAGCTGCTGGAATTTGTGCCCGGGGTGATCGTGACCCAGCACAGTGGCGATGGTAAAGCCAACCAGTATTTCCTGCGCGGCTTCAACCTCGACCACGGGACTGACTTCGCCACGTTCGTGGCGGGAATGCCGGTCAACATGCGCACCCATGCGCATGGGCAGGGTTACGCCGACTTGAATTTCCTGATCCCGGAACTGGTCGCGCGCATCGACTACAAGAAGGGACCCTACTATGCGGAAGAGGGCGATTTCGCCACCGCCGGCTCTGCCCACATTCATCTTGCCAACAGCTTGAAGCAGGGGGTTGCCTCGCTCACCGTCGGAGAGAATGGTTACCAGCGCGGTGTGGTCGCCGCCTCCACCGGGCTGGGCAGCGGGACGTTGCTCTATGGGCTGGAGCTTGCCCACAACAACGGCCCCTGGGTCAATCCGGAGAACTTTCGCAAGGCGAGCGGTGTGCTGCGCTACAGCGTTGGCCCCATCGACAACGGTTACAGCATCACCGCCATGGCCTATATCGCCAAATGGCATTCCACCGATCAGATCCCGCAGCGTGCCGTGGGCAGCGGGCTCATCGATCGCTTCGGCGCCATCGACCCAACCGACGGCGGAGACAGTGCGCGCTACAGCCTCTCTTTCGACTGGAAGCGACGCAACGACAACGGCGTGTTCCAGTTCAACGCCTACGCCGTGCAGTCGCGTCTCAGCCTGTTCAGCGACTTTACCTTTTTCCTGGACCACCCGGTCGATCTGGGCGATCCGGTGAGCGGCGACCAATTCGAACAGAGCGAACACCGCCGCATGCTGGGCTTCAATGCAAGCCAGACCTGGTTCGGCAAGTTGGCCGGCACGGAGACCGACAACAAGCTGGGCTTGCAGGTGCGTTACGACAAGCTCGATCCGGTCGCCTTGTACAGCACCGTGGCGCAGCAACAGGTCGCGACCACCCGCTCTGACACCGTCAAGGAGTCGAGCGCAGGGGTATATTTCGAGAACACCCTGCATTGGACGGAATGGCTGCGCACCGTCGCTGGGCTGCGCTTCGACAACTATCGCTTCGACGTGGCGAGCAACATTCCCGAGAACTCCGGCAAGGTGAACGATCACATCATCTCGCCCAAGCTCTCCTTCATCCTCGGGCCCTGGGCCAAGACCGAGTTCTTCTTGAACTACGGTGAGGGCTTTCACAGCAACGATGCGCGAGGCACGACCGAGCACCTCACACCGAAGGAGGGGCTACCGACCGATCCGGTCACGCCCTTGGTGAAGACCCGGGGCTCCGAGGTGGGCGCGCGAACTGAGCTTATTCCGGGCCTGCAGAGTTCGCTCGCGCTTTGGCGTCTCAGTTTAGGCTCGGAGCTAGTGTTCTCCGGGGATGCGGGCGACACCTCACCCAGTCGGGCAAGCGCCCGGCGCGGGGTGGAATGGAACAACCACTACATCGCCAAGCCTTGGCTACTATTTGATCTGGACTTGGCTTATTCCCGGGCGCGCTTCACGCAGTTCGATCCGGTGGGCGATCACATTCCCGGCTCGGTCGAGAAAGTGGCTTCCTTTGGTGTCAGTGTTACTGATCTCGGCCCCTGGTTCGGCGCATTCCAGTTACGATACTTCGGGCCGCGGCCTCTCATCGAGGACAACAGCCAGCGCTCCGCTTCGACGACCCTCGCCTATCTGCGAGCGGGCTACAAGATCGACCGCGACTGGAAAGTGGCGCTCGACGTGTTCAATCTGTTCGACCGCAAGGCGAGCGATGTCGACTATTTCTACGCGTCGCGGCTGAAGGGCGAGCCCGTGGAGGGCGTGAACGACATCCACTTTCACCCGGTCGAGGCGCGTAGCTTCCGGGTATCGCTCACCGGCTATTTCTAGCAAACGTAGGCCTGCAGGGGGCGGCCTGGATAGTCGCCGCCGGCAGTTGTCTTGAGACAGTAGAGGAGCCGGGGTGGAGGGGCTACGTCCGCTATCTGCCCTCGCTGGAGGGACGGACACCGAAAGTACTCCCCGCCCGCACACCAAGGGTCGATGAGGAATCTCGCGGCAAGTGACCGCCGATTTGACTGCAAGCTCACGCCGATGTGTGTCCACCCCAGCTATTGAATACTTAACTCTCCGGAGACACACCATGCAAACCCAACCCGTCCCACTCACCATCGGTGCCGATGTCTCCAAGGACGAAATCGTGGCGGCCTGTGAAGAGCAATGCTTGGCTCCTCACGCGATCGCCAATCGAGGTCCTACCCTGGCGGCCTTTCTGAAGACCCTGCCTGCGGGCAGCTGCAGCGGCATGGAATCCACCGGCACCTACCACGAGTTGTTCGCCACACTCGCCCACAAGATGG
>Ga0209118_1000537_pt1 | contig 20465 bp, 20 predicted proteins | sample BlaSpr_A8_Ref_M1_FD_187988 | JGI IMG/M metagenome (GOLD analysis project Ga0209118, IMG submission 187988) | Forest soil microbial communities from Thunder Bay, Ontario, Canada - Black Spruce, Ontario site 2_A8_Ref_M1 (SPAdes) (version 2) | ecosystem: Environmental > Terrestrial > Soil > Boreal...
GCCGATGCACTGCCATGCCTTCATGTACTCAATCATTGGATGCCAACTCCATATCTGACCGGCGCTCTTGTCGCCTCGACCATTGCCCCACGAATCAATAGACCCTACGGGCGCATTGTGGACGCCCGCCCGGGTCGTCATTGTTGTCGTTCATGACAAAATCATTCTCACGGCATGGGCATCTCGCGACGCCACCGACAATCTCCAGTATCTACCGTGCGAGCGTGACGCCGAGATGCAACTGCGCTTCGGCCTCAGCGCTGATCCGCGCCACGAGCTCAGCCGCGCTCTCCACGCTCTTGATCAGGTCGACGGCCTCACCCGCCCAGACTACCGCCGTGTCGTAGTCTCCCTCGCGGACTGCCGTCTGATAAGCAGCGCGTTCTGTCTCCAATGCAAGTGCCAGAACGCCCTCGCGGCCGTCCCATCGCTGCATGAAGCGGTTGTGAAGTGCACGGCCGGTATACTCCGGGGGCCACGGGTAACCGCGCACGATGTCGAACACGCGTGTGCGCCCAGTCTCGTTGCCGCGCGCAGCAACAATGCGCTGTTTCGCGCTGTCTTGACCGAGGGCCTCGGCGGAGGCGTAGAAACGCGTGCCGATCAACGCTCCCTGGGCACCCAGCATCAGCGACGCGGCCAGGCCGCGACCGTCGGCAATGCCACCGGCCGCGAGCACCGGAGTAGGCGATACAGCATCGACTATTGCCGGCACCAGAGGCAGTGTGGCTCGAGTGCCGCCGTGCCCCCCTGCCTCGGTTCCCTGGGCGACGATGATGTCGGCCCCCGCCTCGCGCGCCGCGCGCGCTTGCTCCACGTCTTGAACCTGGCAAATCAGCTTGCAGCCTGCTGCCTTGATAGCCGCAGAATGGGGCCGCGGATCGCCAAAAGAGAGCATAACAGCAGCGGGGCGGTAGCTGAGAGCCAGGTCAAACACGCTCCGGTCGATCGACCAGGTGATCAGCCCGACACCCCAGGGGCGATTGGTCTCTTCAGTCACGTGGGACAACTCCGTGCGCAGCCAGGCGAGGTCCCCGTAACCTCCGCCGACCAGTCCCAGCCCGCCGGAGTTGGACACCGTGGCGGCCAGATGCCCACCCGATACACCGCCCATAGGTCCAAGCACGATCGGATGCTTCAGTCCGAACATTTCAGTCAGTGCCGTCACGATCATTGTTCATGTCCTTGCATTTTGTTGCTGGTTTGGCTGCTTATGTTTGGGAGCCGTTCCGCAAAATATTTCGAGCGTATATCGGCAGTCGATTTCGAATCCGAAACTCGGAGCGAACAAGGGAATCTCGTTCAGCCCCGTTGCTTGCATGACCGCGCGGGTTGCATACCACCCGCATTCCTTTCACGAAATAGTCGAAGCTGTCGTGGGTATGTCCGTGTATCCACAATCGCGGCCGGCTCCGGTCGATCAGGCGCTCGGCATTGGAAACGAAGCATGCTTTCGGCAGCGAGCCGGCAAACTTCGAGTGGATGCTCTTTCGCGATGGAGTATGGTGAGTGATCACCACCGGTCGGGCCAGCAGCGTACGGTTCGGCGAGCTTGCGAGCGAGCCATACGCGTGGATATCGAATAGTGCCGCGAAATCCGCGGTGTAAATAACGCTTCGGTTCCTTCGCCAACCCGAAATCCTGCTGAAGTCGCGCATGAAGCTTAAAGCTTCCTGTATCGCACAATCCGGATTGTGCCCTCGCCAAACAGCATGAAATCCGTCCACAGGGTCGTTCCTAGCAAACGGCCGCCTTCGATGATGGCGTCGTCCTTGTCGAGGACGCAGATGCCCGGTACCGGCGCACAGTTGTCTCAGTTCATCCACGGTGCCCGCAAATGCTGCCCCCGTGAAGCTCGTGATTTCCGGGAACATAAAGCCACCAGCTTGGCAAAGCCCAATGCCCACGCAAACAGCCTCCGGCGGGCGGGCGATGTCTCCGCCAGGATGACCAAATCGGCGTCAATCTGCGGTATCTCCAATGCGCCGAGGCTCAGATGCAGGTCAGACAGGATATTCAGTTTCATACGTACGCGATTCTCTGCGGTGACGGCTGGCTTGTTCCTGAAAACATCCGTTCCCATTCCCGGATCGCGGTACGCTCTGCGCGGTTCAATCGTTGCCTCGGAAAAGTGAGCAAAAGGCTTCATCTGGGTTTATGTTGTTATATCACATTGTGATATATTGCCGCCATGAAAAAACAGTCAGTGAAAGCGCGCGACCGCAGTATGGCAAAAGCTGATTTTGAAAAGCTGGCTCATTTCCGCTACCAACTGCGCCGGTTTCTCCGCTTTAGCGAAGAGGTAACGCGCAGAAATGGAATAACGTCTTTGCAGTACTTGCTGATGCTCCAAATCAAGGGTTTTCCCGGCCGGGAATGGGCGACGGTAGGAGAACTGGCCGAACGGCTGCAGGCGAAACATCATGGAACCGTGTCGCTTATTTCGAGGTGCGAGGCGGCTGGATTGGTCAGGCGCAGCATCAGCAGCAGCGATAAGCGCCGGGTGGAGGTGAAATTGACGAAAAAAGGGAGCGAGTGCCTTGAGCAGCTGGCGCGCCTTCATCTTGTCGAGCTCATATCACTACAGGGTGAATTTGCCGTGCCGGATTTGACGGGGCTCCACCCCGATTGACATGTCGCCTCAGGCCGAGGACGCGTCAGGCTTGCTCGACCGTCTCTTCCTGGGCCGATTTCGGTCCTGCACGGAAGCTTAGTCTCGAGCAATTTGATACCGTGTTTGCGTCTGCGTCTGAGCTTATGCGGCTTAGTAGCTCCCTGCTCGAATGCTTGATGAACTTGTCGGGCTCCAACTGTTATCGCGCGCGAGGAACCATCCCATCACGCGGTCGGCGCAACAGCGAAACGCTATGGAGCAGTCTTTCACTAACGCACGTAAATCGCATGTACTCTTAAACCGTAAGACCCCAGGCACGGGCAAGGCCGACGCCGGGAACGACACCTATACTCCGAAAATTTTGCAGGCGGGGATCGCTGTCACCTCGGGAACTCGTCGGAAGGGATTCCAGCGTAGCGGTCGACTCCGCAGTGGAAGTCCTCGATGGACGCCACCGGGTGGTAATCGGCTCAGGGCGCTAACTTTGGCGCACTGATCGGTACGTGAAATGGCTGTTTTCAGAACGTCGCGTTTGTTCGCCGAGGAGAGCTGTTGCCGCTTGCTCCTTGCTCCTCAGGCCTGGAATCTGTTGCGCAATTTGACATCCGGGAACCAAGTAGCGGGATAGGCGGGCCACGATACACAGTGAGAGAAAAAGCTTGGCGACGATTTATCAGATAAATCGTGTCCGACCCCAATTCCGCCACACCACCTCTTCAGACCCGCAGGCCACCATCGGTCCATGCCCCACGCAGTGCCTGCGCCGGGTTGGCCAGCGATTGCCAGCGCAGCAGCCGGGCCGCGTTTCGGTTCCGATAGCTCATGAGGGGCATTATTCCGTGCGCGAGGATAATCTCTCCGGTCGATCCGCTGAACAGAACCTCGGCGCACGGCTGTAGCTTTGCCTCACCATCCTCTTGGTAGGTGTGGCTCGGGAGGTCGGCGATATCGAGCCGGCAGTCAAGGTCCATGGCCCAACCGCGCTCCTGAAACGCCTGCCCGGCTAGCAGCGCTAACGCAAAGGCGGGATTGCTCCAGAGATAGGCCTCATGGTCGCGCGAAGCGCCTAACTCCTCGAACTCGAAGGACTCGATAGGATCGGTCTTGGCCCCGTAGGGCAGCCGCGCAAGCACCCGGGGCAGCGCGAGGCCGATCCACGGGGCGCCAGCGCTCGCCCGCAGGGCACTCCAGCGCGCCTCCGCCTCGGGGTCGAGCGGCAGCCACGATTCTGGCTCGGACAAGCGTTCGATTCGCGCGGACCCGAGCACCTCGGTGCGTGCGCCGGCCAGGAGCGACGCCCCGGCCTGCGCTGCCAGGGCGCCCAGCGCCGCAAGCAACCTCACGTCTTCAACGCCCGGCGAGAACGCGTAGTCACCGACGATGAGTGACCACCGCTCGCCATCGGGCGTGTCCGTCTCCGGGCCACACACGTGCCGGTAGAGGCCAGAACGCTTAGGGTCATCCCCGGCAGCGCCCATGTCTTCCACCAGGTCCTCCCGCGGCGCATCCAGGAGAAACACCTGAACCCTTTCCCCGGTTTCCAGTTCCGTCGCCAGCCGCGCGATCCCGCGCCAGTTCGCCTCCAGGGCCTGGAATGCGGGATGGTGCAGCACACGGCGCATTTGCTCGGCGGTGGCGGCGTCGACCGCGGCAATGAATTGCTGCTGCTCGTGGGCCGTGTCCGCCAGGACGTAGGGTGCGACCAGGCTCTTGAGCCAGTGGTCCAAGGCGACCACACCCGGCGCAGAGGGCGGCTCGGCTTCGGGCTTGCGGCCGAGGAGCCGCTCAATGTCGGAATCGGCCTCCGATGGTATGGGATGGGCATCGGCTGAAGGCTGCGCTCTGAGGGCCGCGGCGGCACGCCGGAACCGGGAAGGGTCCATGAGCTCGGCGCGCAGCTCGCGCAGTGAGGCGAACGGTGCGAGGCGCTGGAACAGTCGGTCAGGATGGAAGTCGTCGAAGCGCTCGAACTCGATCGCCAGCCGCGCCCCTTCCAAGGTCAGGTCCACGCGCGGAGCAAGGCGGGCGAAGACCTGCTGGAGGTTGTCCACATCGACTTGCAATGGCTTGCGCTGTGCGAGAGGCGTGGCGTGCTGTCCGGATTCGCGACCGGTGATATTCCCCAGTACCAGAATGCGAAACGGCTGCTCGCCCACAGACCCCGGGGCAGAGACGCGCCCGAAGCTCGATTCAAATTGCATTCGCCCATTCGTCATGTCCGTCTCCTGTTCGGCCTCGGCGCACCCGCAATGACGGCAGTGTCGTAGGGCCCGGCTTCATCGTCAACGCATTGTCACGGCGCCGTCCCAGCACAACGCCGGGTAGGCCCAGACTCAGGCACGATCACGGTCTTTGCACCGATTGCGTTGATCTCGTCGATGACGCGTATCGTGGCCTTTTTCTATAATAACGGGTCATCCTACATGGGGTCTGACACGACTTATACCTATACCCGGCATCCCTTGTTTTTTGGCGTCCAGGATAAGGGGCGGCGACGGACAAACCAAACCCAGTGATACCGCGCCACATCTCTCTACCGCGAGCGCCAGGTCTCTTTTGTTGAACCGGACATTGAAGCCGCAGCACCGATCACGCCGGCTCCGATTTTCGAATGACCGAAAAGGACAAGAGCAGCAGGCGTTCCAGTCGGCGGCTTCGAACGGCGGGTTACGTATTACTGCCAAGCGCTCCGTCACGCCCGGGCTGACGCCTTCTGTTGTATTCTTCTCCCTCGTACGGCGCGCTGCTAGCGCGTGGTTGGAGGGCTCATTGCAGCTGGCCGTGCCGCCGCCTGCATCGACGTCTGGACTCGATACCGGAGGATCCCGAAATGCGCTGCGAAGTGGTCGCCGTCGGCACCGAACTGCTGCTGGGCCAGATCGTCGATACCAACTCATCTTGGCTCGGGGAGCAACTCGCGCTCGCCGGCATCGACTGCTTTTTTCAGACCAAGGTCGGCGACAACATGGGACGCATTCTGCAGGCTTTCAAGCTGGCGTTGTCGCGCGCCGATGCCGTGATCGCGTGCGGTGGGCTGGGACCGACCCACGACGACATCACTCGCGTTGCACTGGCCAAGCTGATGGGTGCCGAGCTGCGATTGGATCCGGCGGTCGCTGATCGGATCCGGGCAATGTTTGCCGCACGCGGGCGAACGATGCCGGACAACAACCTGCGCCAGGCGGAGGTGCCGCTTGGTGCAGCGTTGATCCCGCAAATGCCTGGAACCGCACCTGGTTTGATTTGCCCCATCGGTGGGAAGGTTATCTACGCCGTTCCGGGTGTCCCGTCCGAAATGAAAGACATGGTGACCGGCACGGTCATTCCCGATCTGAAACGCCGTTCCGGCGCCGCGTTTGTGATAAAGAGTCGGACGCTGAGGACCTGGGGCCAGGCCGAGTCGGGCCTGGCGGAAATGCTGGCCGGCCGAATCGCCGCGCTCGACGCGTCCGGCAATCCAACTATCGCTTTTCTGGCGAGCGGCATAGAAGGCATCAAAGTACGCATCACCGCCAAGGCGAGCGACGATAGATCGGCGATCGAAATGATCGAGCGGGAGGAAGCTTGCGTGCGAGAAGTCCTCGGCGGCCTCGTGTTCGGCATCGACGACGAGACAATGGAGCTGTGCGTACTCCGACAAATGCGCCGTCGCGGCCTAACGCTCGCTGCCGCCGAATCGGTGACGGGCGGACTGCTGGCGGCTCGCTTCTCGGCGGCTCCGGGCTACACTGACAGCTTCCGCGGTTCCATCGTCGCTGCCAGCCACCAGTCACTGATGGCGCAGCTCGAGCTGCCGTCAGACGATACAGTGTCGGAGTCGGCTGCGCGGGCTACCGCCCTGGCCGCGCGCCTCTTGTTCCGGAGCGACGTGGGACTGGCCGCCGTCGCCGCGCCGACGCCAGAGAGCGGCAACCGTTTGGCAAACACGGTATACCTCGGTCTAGCCATCGGTGATGCAACCTCCGCGAGTTCGGTGAAGCTGCCCGGGGACCAAGAACGATTGCGCCAGTTTGCCGTGATCGGCTTGGTCAATTTCTTGCGCCAGCGTCTTGCCGAAATGGACTAGCGCACGCGGCGAAGTACTCGGCAACCGGGTTGTTGGCATTTCAGCGCATTGCTACGAACGTCCGGCATCGCGATAAGGAGACCGGGGCGGTGACTTGCCATCGATACGCAGCCCAACGTCTGTTCTGGCGCATCCACGACCACCGCGCCACGTCTCTACCGAGCACGGGGACGGGTGCTGCGACTTCCTCGGACATCTCGACTCGTCAAAGCGGTGACCTCCGCCGGACGACGATCTTGCATTAGCGCCCTTGCCATTGCTGCAGAGGCACCGTCGAGATGGAGTTCATCGGCGAGCCCGCGATGATCTTGCGACTGATCGCCACGTAGACGAGCGTGTTGCGCTTCGCGTCGAACATCCGGATGACCTTGGTGTTCTTGAAAAGAATCGAGGTGCTCTCGCTGAACACGTTCTCTTCCTTCGGCAGCTTGTCCGGTAACGTGATCGGCCCGGTCTGACGGCATGCGATGGCGAAGCGCGAAGGGTCTTCGGCCACGCCGAGCGAGCCTTTCACGCCGCCCGTTTTTGCCTGACTGACATGACAGGACACGCCGGGCATGCGCGGGTCGTCGAATGCTTGCACGCATACCTTGTCGTTGGCGCCGAATAGGCGAAAGGTCGTTGATGTGCAGCCCACGTCGTCGCCACGAGCAGCCGGTGCGAAAAGGATCATAAGTGCGGCGAAGAGCAATGCGGATTTCACGTCAGCCTCCCACAAGATTAAGCGAGTCAGATGGCCATTGCATGCACATCGGTTGGGCCTCCGACAGGTCTTTTGAAAGCGTCTCCTGGACATGGATGGGACGCGTGGCGGCATTCGGAATACCGTCGCGCAGCGTAAATCCAGACTTCCTAAGCTTCCCGCGCTCCAAGATCTCTGCAAGTCGTTCTTGGGCCGCGGAAGTGACCTCAAGTTCGGATATCCCCATAATGCTTCTTGCCTAAATGACATGAGCGGCTCGCGGAGGCCGCAGGCCGAAGCGAGTCGGGTCGATGGAGAGGGTAAGGCACCTGCGAAGCACCGGCAAGAGTAGCCCCCTGGCTCACGACCTGGCTTCCAACACGAGCTGTGTTTGCGTGACCACTGCGCAGAGCTTATCGTCTGAATTGGTGATGGACGTTTGCCACACCATGGTTGTGCGACCGCGATGCAACGCCACGCACTCCCCGCGGACCTTCGTGCCGACCTTGGCGCCCGAGATGAACTTAGTACTAGAGTCCGTTGTCGTTGTGCTCCGTTCAGGCTGCAAGTTCAAGATCGTTCCGACTGCGCCCAATGTGTCAGCGAATGCCATGTAGGCGCCTCCGTGGAGGATGCCGCCTGCAGTGCAGAGGTCCGGGCGTACTTCCATCTCGGCGAGCACTCGCTCGGCGGACAGCTCGAGCAGTGTGACGCCTATGAGACCCGGGAACAACGGTTCCAAGAGCTTTTGAACGGACGCGAGATCTCGCATGAGGGTCCTTTCAGGTGCCTAACCGTTCAGGTAACCGGCTTGCAACCGCATAGTGAAGCGCTGTTTGCAAGTCCGGTTCGCAATGCTCGGCCTGTATTCGCGGAGTTCACCACATCCTCTCTCGCAAGACAACTCCGCGAAGCTGCAGTTGGGCTGGTATTTTCGAAATCTCTTCATGGTCCATTCGGAACCAGAAGTCCCGGGTCGGATCGACACTAAAGTGGACATCGATTGTTGTCCACTGTGTCGTTTCGATTGTCCGTCGCTCATTCGCAAGCCATGCTTGAGGTCTCCTCGTTCTTGAGGATAAACCGCACCACATGCTTACCACCGTCGGTTCTAGCTTCGCAATGGACCCATAACTTGCGGTCAGCGGAGAGATGCAGATTTGCGGGAAATATTTTGACCTTAGCTTTGGCACCACGCGATTGGTCGTCAAGCAGCGATATTTCGAATCTGCCCTCGGACTTCGTTCGGATAATGGTTAAGACGCCACCGGAATCGACTTTCAGGGTGCCCTCACCATTCAGGGATGTGTGCCGGGTCTCGGTAACTTTTCCCGCCCCGAAAGAGTGTGGCTGGCCCCTAAAGTGGAAGGCGTCGCTAAAGCGGCCATCGTAGAGAACTGTCCGATATCGCAGACGGTTCAAAGTTTCCAGCAAGCGGAACGCGACATTCTCGAGACTGCCGGTTTGCGACACATACAACCCGTGCTTAACTCGAAGTCCGTAGGGAACCTCACGTCCTCCAGAGGGAAATCGTCAAGGTAAACTGGGATCACACGGAGGCCTTCAGAGCTCTCTCGCGCCATCTGAATAGCAGCCGCTATCTCCTCTCGTTGGTGGTACGCCAGTGACAATTTCCGGTCAGTTTCGGATCGCCAAGAGGACTACCCGGACTGTATGACGACCTTCCTGTCCGACACCGATGTCGTCAATCGACCGATCCGCATCTTTGGCGGCACACTCGACGACTACAATCCTATTGCGGTGTGCAAAGCGTATGTCGAGCGGTTACGGGCCGCGGGCCGAGATGTCGAAGTGACCGAGTACCCGAACGCCTCGCACTCATTCGACAATCCGCTTGGCGCACAGCCCGCAAAGGTGCAGCCCACATTTGAGAGCGTGCGAAATTGCTAGATCCAAGAATCGATTGACGGGCTGCTCATAAACACCGACACCAGTCAGCCATTCACTTACAAGGATGCTTGCGTCGTTGCATGGTCCACGCACCGGCCACGATCCGGTTGCTACTCAAGCAGCAAAAGCAGCGGTCGAGAAGCTTCTGAAAACTGTATTCAGGCTCGATTAGCCGGGCTGCCCGGCCCGAGACTCCCACGGCGCCTGCGCACGGTCCTCAACGTATCAGCGTCGGAGTTGGCCTAACCGGCGTCGTCGACGCACCGCCACCGACCAAACAGCAAGTCGAGAGACCGCGATTCGGGCGGTTCGGCCCATTGCCCGAACGGCCGCTGTTGGCCCGCTCGGCGAAGGTCCTTCGCCGGCTGTGATGTCCCCACTGCAGACCTCAGCGACGCGCGCCGGTTAGTGCCTGCCGCCTAAGCCGCTAAGCGGGACTACCGTTACAGGCGTTCATTTCTCCCTTGCCCGAGACGTGCTTTCTGACCCATTATGTGGCAGATGGAAGGGGCAATGGTGACATGGCCGGCGTCCGATCACCGATCCTGCCGGGGGGGCTTCACAAGCGTGGGAGGCCGTCGTGTTCGTGCACGGCATCCCGGCTCGGGAAACGACTGGATCGACCTGATCAAGCAAGTTTCACCATTCAGCGGAGCGCTGGCCCCCGACATACCTGGCTTCGGCAACGCGGACAAGCCGGACGACTTTGACTATCCGTGAGCGGCTATGCCCGGCACGTCGGTGCCATCTTCGATGCCGAGGGAGTAAGGCGCACCGATCTGGTCCTGCACGATTTCGGGGGCCTGGGGCTTGGAGCACTTTTGCGCTGGTCGACCATCCATAGCCGCCAACGAGCGGCGGTGGACGGGCGCGCTGTCGACACGGTCGTTCCATTCAGGCAACGCGATCGTCAATCGCAAGGAGATCGGGCAACCATAAAAGGCCAACCGAAGAATTACAGGAGAGATGTTGCCTTATCGCTAGATGCTCACAACGGTTATGTAACGGCGCCGACGTCCGGGGACTCGACAACGGGGTCGAGCGCGGGTGGGTGCGCGCGGGTGCCAATCTGGCGTGAGGCGCTGGTTTACTTCAATCATGTATAGGATGCAGCACCGTGGGCATATTCATCAGCTATCGCAGGGAAGATACGGAAGACGCGGCAGGGCGGCTGTTGGCTGGATTGCGCGAAAAGCTGGGTAAAGATCGCGTTTTCATGGATATCACCGGCATTGAATGGGGCAAGGATTTCAGAACGGAGATCGATCGAGCGCTTTCCACCAGCGACGCACTGCTTGCGGTTATTGGCAGGAATTGGGCAACGGTCGAAGAGGGGGGCGTGCACCGCTTGGACGACCCGCGGGACTTCGTGAGGATAGAAATTGCGGCCGCGCTCAAGCGCGGCATCCCCGTTATCCCTGTGCTGGTGCAAGGCGCGGCAATGCCCAAGCCGGAGCAACTACCGGCCGATCTGGAGTCGCTGGCTTGGCGAAACGCGACGGAACTCCGCCACGCCCGGTGGGACGCTGACGTAGAGTCGCTGGCAGAAGTTTTGAGGCGCATGTTGCCCGGGACAGCGGACCCCCAACCAACTCCGCCGCTCTTGGCGCTGCCGGAAGGTGCCCCCTCTAGCCCGAGCGTTGAGGCAGGGCTCAAGCCGGCCCCGAGTGGCGGTACAGGAGTCGACAAGCCCCAAACGTTAAGATTTTTGCCCCAAGGGCTAATTGGTGCCGTTATCGTAGCGTTAGGTGTTGGAGCTTTTGTCCTTTGGCCGCGCGGCATCGAAATGCCGTCGCTCCTGGGCCAATCCTTGGAGCAGGCCAGACGGACCGTGCAGGAGGCTGGGCTACACCGCGGCGGGGAAGTAGCTTTCGCGAGCAACCGAACGCCTGGGACGATCATCGATCAGAAGCCCCTTGCGGGAGAACATGTCCGGCCTGACACGGTTGTTGATCTGAGCTACGCAATCGTCGCACCGGCGCAAGCGCCTTTCCCGAATCCACCGGCGGGCGCCCCGCCGACGGCGCACAGCGCGTCAGGGCCGGACGAAGTTGCAAGCACCTCGGTACCGAACGTGATAGGTATGCCACAGGCCAAGGCAGCGACCCTGATGGACCGCGAATTCGCATTGAAGACGACAGTGGTGCAGGAGTTCACCGACAAGTCTGTGCCAGGAATGGTGCTACGCCAGAGCCCGCTGGCTGGCAGCAAAGTAATGAAAGGCTCGCACGTTCAACTGGTCGTTGCTGCCGAGCCGGCAATCCGTGTCCCGGACCTGTCCGGGAGAAACGTCACGTCGGTGGAAGCATTGCTTCGGGCGGCGGATCTCAAGATGGGCATCACCGTGCAGACGCCCACCTCTAGCGCTCAACCTGGAACGGTGCTCGCCCAAGAGCCAGCCGCCGATACGCGTGTTGCGCGTGGCAGCACTGTGCGCCTTACGGTGGCGGCCGCCGTCGCCGTTCCTGATGCGGTCCCCGAAACAACGCGCGTGCCACGAATTACCGGTGCGAACATCAGTTTCGCGCAAACAACGCTCGAAAAGCTCGGCTTAGTGCTAGGAAGCGTATCGCGAGCGCCTGACCCTGCCGTTCCCGAGGGGCTTGTCACGCAGCAGAATCGGGATCCCGACGAGGTCGTCAAGAAGGGCGCGCGGATTGACGTGGTCGTATCCTCTGGACCGCCGACGGTGTCCACGCCGCCCGTCGCGGCATCGCCAGTGTTTGTACCTAACGTACTGTGCCTATCCCAGAAGGACGCCATAAGTGCGCTCAACGCGCTCGGGTTGCGCGCTCAAGTAACTGACACCACACGGGCTCTGAGATGCGGTGGAACGGGATACGTCATGCGTCAGAAGCCAACGGCAGGCAACGCGATCGATGCGAACGGCGTTGTGTTGATTGAAGTCCAACGGTGACGAGCTGGAACGTGGCGAGCGCGAATTGCTCAGAATACATGAACAGCAACGTTAGAACATGTAGCGATGCGCCGTAAGGCGCGAGGTATCGAGCGAAAGTCAGATGCACTTGGCCCCTGACGCACCAATATGTTTCCTCAGCATCAAAGCGTTGAAATTCAACAGGGGGCTTGAGCGGATCGTAGGCGTTCACCGTGATGTGGTATAACCCTGCAGCCAAGCTTTTCGTCATCAAATCAAGAACGGAATAAACATCTTTGTTTGGCGCATATATGCCCGGTACTCAAAACCAAAATACTGAAGACATTCGTTCTCGTCGGCTTTGGCAGTCAATATTAAGAAAATCGTGGCCATCACCGCTAAGCAGAATCCTAGCAAGGAAGGATTCTGAAAGAAGGCTCCCCAGGTAAGATACAACAAGGAGGCATACATAGGATGGCGTATGTATTTGTAAGCACCTGTGGTAACGAGAGTTGTCGTTTTTTCAAACTGATATAGTTCGGAATCACTTCGTGTCTCACTTGGATTGCCAATAGTGCGGAGAAGGCCAATTCCGTGAAGGACCAAAAATATGCTCAGGAGCAAAAGCAGCCAAGAAATAATTTGGTGCCAGGAAAAAGGGTGGGAACCCCAGACTCCGAGGTTTATAACTATAACCGCTAATATGCACTCCCAAGCAAAGAACCGATAGAAGCCATGAGCGTTGGGCTTGAGAAGATATTTTCTGGACACCCATATCAAGATTGCCGATGCGGTAATGAAAATAGCAAATGCGATCATAGTGCTTTTTCTTATACAAGCCCTCGATTATCCACTCGAATACGCACCTGAATAAGCCCGCGTCGCGGAATCGCCCGTGCCGACTCTTGTTGTCCTGCGGGTGAAAGTGGCAAAAGCAACGATACTCTAAATTCAGATGGCTCTGTTCGCACAACCGCCGCTCCGAACGAATACCAAAGCAGTATCCGATCAGCAGCATCCGGATCATCAGATCAGGATCAATCCAGGGCGGCCAATCTTGCTGTAGTACGGCTCCAGATGCGTGCGCAAATCACTCAGGTCGAGAACTCGGTTGATAGAGCGCGGAAGGTGCTCGTCGGGAAGGTCTTGGTCTAGATCGAAGACCCGTAGTGTCCGGTTAGACCGCGATCCATTTTCACAAGATCTAATATTGGCGCGGCTTTGCGGCTGATTTTGTTTGGTGCCGATTTGAACCTTGAATGCCCATTTTTGTGTACTTTCCCTGGATTGGTGCTCTCGCGGAAGAACTATGAACGCGGGCAAGACGCTGTTTGCGCAGATCATGGAGTTCGTCCCATGGACCGTGTGACGCGGATCGTGAATCGGCATTGCGGCAATGCTGGCGTGCGCCGCATGACATGTGCCGAGCAATTTCGCATCACGGCCTTTGCCCAATTGACCTGGAGGGAGAGTCTGCGCGACATCGAGGTGACTTTGGGGCCCAACGCCCACAAACTGTATTCGATGGGCCTGCGGCACAGTGTTCATCGTTTCACTTTGGGCCGATGCAAACGAATTGCGCGATTGGCGCATATGGGCAGACGTTGCAGCGCTGCTCATTCGCAGAGCCCGCAAGGTCTACCGGGAAGAGGACTTGGGGCTGGATCTGACCAATACGGTCAATGCCTTGGATGCGACGACCATCGATTTGTGCTTGAGCCTTTTCGACTGGGCGCCGTTTCGCTCGACCAAGGCCGCCGTGAAGATGCATGCGCTGCTCGATCTGCGCGGGGCCAGTCCGGCTTTCATCCACCTCAGCGATGGGAAGATGCTCCGGGACTTCCCATGCATTCGTCCTGGGACTAATATTTTGCAGCGGCTAGGCACCGGCCCCGAACGAAAGGAGAACCACATGCTGACGCTCAACGTGAACGGTCGCACACGCACCGTCGATGTCGAACCGGAGATGCCGCTACTCTGGGTTCTACGCGATCACCTGAACCTTCCCGGGACCAAGTACGGTTGCGGTATGGCCCTCTGCGGCGCCTGCACGGTGCACGTCGATGGGGAGCCGGTGCGCTCCTGCACGCTGCCGGTGGCGACTGCGGCCGGCAAAATGATCGTCACCATCGAAGGCCTATCGAAGCAGGGGCTGCATCGCATCCAGGAGGCATGGATCGAGAACGAAGTTCCGCAGTGCGGCTACTGTCAGGCGGGCATGATCATGTCGGCCGTAGCGCTGCTGGCGAAGAAGCCGAGGCCCACGGATGCCGACATCGACGAGACGATGACAAACCTGTGCCGCTGCGGTACCTATGCCCGGGTGAAAAAGGCCATTCATTACGCCGCGGGTGATCGCGTCACGTCCGCCGTCGCCGACAAAGCCTGACGGGAGCCGCGATGATGACAATTACCTTAAGCCGTCGACGGTTTCTCAAAGCCTCCGCCGCAGTGGGCGGGGGGCTCGCGCTCGAATTCTGCTTCCCCGTCCACCCAGCGGCCGGCGACGGGGCAGGAGCGACCGAAGTCAACGCGTGGGTCGTGATTCACACGGACGACCGCGTCGTTGTGCGCATCGCCCGCTCTGAGATGGGACAGGGAACCTATACCGCGCTTGCACAGCTCGTCGCCGAGGAGCTTGACTGTGACTGGACGAAAGTCAGCGCCGAGTTTGCCTCGCCCAACGAGCACATCAAAAGGCAGCGCATCTGGGGCTCCATGTCCACCGGCGGCAGCAACGGGGTCCGCTCGTCGCAAGACTATGTGCGCAAGGCAGGCGCCAGCGCACGCGAGATGCTGGTCGCGGCCGCCGCCGCGCGATGGAAAGTACCCGCTTCCGAGTGTGCCGTGGAGAAAGGCGTCATCTCACACGCACCCACGAAGAGGAAGCTTCGCTACGGGCAGGTTGCCGCTGCCGCTGCCAAGCTTGAGCCGCCCAAGGAAGTGAAGCTACGTGACCCCAAGGACTGGAAGATCGCCGGCAAACCCTTCCACCGTCTGGACATCCCCGATAAGGTGCGGGGCAAGCCCGTCTTCGGTGTTGACGTCGCGCTGCCGGGAATGCTGCATGCTTCTATCGCACAATGCCCGGTGTTCGGCGGCAAGGTGAACAACGTCGATGCGAGCATCGCAGAGAAGATGCGCGGCGTGAAGAAGGTCGTGCGAGCGGAGAACTTTGTCGCCGTCGTCGCCGACAGCTGGTGGCGCGCGAACGAAGCCTTGAAGAAGCTGGAGATCGAGTGGGACGCGGGGGCGAATGGCAACGCTTCGAACGAGACGATCATTGCGCTGCTGAGCGACGGCCTGGCGGATCCGAAACTACCGCAGGCGCGCAACATGGGAGATACGGAGGCGGCGCTCGCCTCTGCCGCGAAGGTGATCGAAGCGGAGTACCACTCGCCGTACCTGAACCATGCGACGCTGGAGCCGCAGACGTGTACGGCATGGCTCAAGCCGGGAGGGTTCTTAGAGGTCTGGACGTCCACGCAGAACGGCGAAGCGGCCATGGCCGCCGCAGCTGAGACTGCGGATTTACCGCTTGAGCAGGTCGAGGTACACAAGATGATGCTGGGTGGCGGCTTCGGCCGCCGTGGCTCGCCGCAGGATTTCGTGAAGCAGGGCGTCGCAATCGCCAAGGCGATGCCCGGGGTACCGGTGAAAATGATGTGGTCCCGCGCAGAGGACATGCAGCACGGCTTCTACCGGCCGGCGAGTATTGTGCGCATGAAGGCGGGCCTCAACGCAGAGGGGAACGTCATCGCAATGCATACGCGGGTCGCTTGCCCGTCGATCCTGGCGGTTCTGAGGCCGGAGGGGATCACCAATGGAATCGACCCCACGGCGGTGCGTTCTTTCAACGACATGCCCTACGCGATACCGAACCAGAAGGTCGACTACGCGATGCGCAATGGTCATGTCCCCGTTGGCTTCTGGCGTGCTCCGGGCCAACAAAACCCCTTCTACCGTGAGTGCTTCATCGATGAACTGGCGATTGCCGCAGGCAAAGACCCGCTCGAGTACCGCTTGGCGATGTTGAAGCAGGGGGACAAGAACCGGCTTGTGCTGGAAGCCGTGGCGAAGGCCGCGGGCTGGGGAACGCGGCTGCAGCCGGACGTCTACCGCGGCCTCGCGGTCGCCGACGGGTTCGGCAGTTTCACCGCGATGGTGGCCGAAGTGTCGGTGAGCGCCGAGGGCGATCTCAAGGTGCACCGCGTTGTTCTCGCCATCGATTCGGGCTATATCGTGAACCCCGATACCTGCCGCGCGCAGGCCGAGGGCAACGTGGTCTACGGCCTTAGCAGCCTGTACCAAGAGAACAACGTGAAGGATGGGCGCATCGTGGAATCGAATTTCCACGACTTCCCGCTCATGCGGATCTCTGAGGTGCCGAAGATCGAGACGGTGCTCGCACCGACAGGCGGCTTTTGGGGTGGGCACGGTGAACCGGGCATCCTCCCCTTAGCTCCCGCTGTGTGTAACGCTATCTTTGCCGCCACTGGCACGCGCATCCGGTCGCTGCCGCTCAAGCACCACAATCTGCGCCAGGCCTGAGAAGTTGGATCGTCGTTCTTTGCCAACAGCGGAGGTGTGGTGTGAACCGGCGGCAAGCTCCCTCATGTACTGAGCGACGGCCGAAGCATGGAAAGGGCAACTCTCGCGCTCTGCACACCCGCGATGGTCGTGATCCCACGCCGCCAGCAGCCAAGACCAGAGCATGAGCGCAGAAAGGGGCCGCCGGCACCTTGGTGTTGGCGGGCCCTGAAGCCTGGGTAAGCTTACGCGTCCATAGAGGGGAGGGGAGCAGAAACGCCCGGGGTTACTCTGGCCAAACGTCGAGGCTTAACCGTGGATTCCCTTTCGAGGACACGGAAACACACTTCGCATCAGCTGTTGATCTAAGACAAGGCCGGGCAAACTCGCGCAGTTCAAAAGGTGCGCCTGCAGGGTCGGGAAATCGTCGCCGCCATCGCATCGAGGAGGGAAGACATTCTGGTCGGCAAGACAGAGCCGGGTTATGCCAGGTCGGCTAGCCTTTGCCGCAAATGCGTTTACTTGAAAATGGGCAAGCCGTTAAGGTCTCTATCAACCAGCACTCACGATCCATCAAGTGCAGGCGTCGCTTGGCGAACGGCTGGCCCTACATCAGACTTGCGACGCCGCCGAGTCGCGTAAGATGATTACTCGAGACCCCGAAAAGCCGTAGCTCCGATATCAGGAGGCGGTCGCGGTGTCATTACTCCAGCCCGCCAAAGTCAGGCCGCTTACCAATACAGCGAGGACGCCATGATCAAGGTTATCGGAATCGCCGGGAGCTTGCGGCAGCGTTCGTACAATGCGGCGTTGCTGCGTGCCGCCGCGGAACTGGCCCCTGATGGCGCGACCATTGAAATTGCTACCATCAAGGGCATCCCGCTCTACAACGGTGACCTGGAGCTGGCCGAAGGTATTCCAGCTCCCGTGGCAGAGCTGAAAGACAAGATCGCCGCTGCGGAGGGGCTACTGTTGGTGACTCCCGAGTACAACAACGCTATCCCCGGCGTGTTCAAGAACGCCATTGACTGGTTGTCGCGGCCGCCGACCGACATTGCGCGCGTATTCGCCGACCGCCCGGTCGCGATTATGGGCGCCTCGCCAGGCGGGTTCGGTACGGTCCTGTCGCAAAACGCCTGGCTGCCCATACTACGGACACTAGGGACGCGGCCGTGGTTTGGCCGGCGGCTGCTGGTGTCCCGTGCCGGGAAAGTGTTTGACGACGCCGGTGTGCTCATCGACGAGCAAGTGCGCACGGACCTTCGTAAATTCATCCACGGCTACGTCGAGTTCGTGAAGGCTTAGCGCCCAAGTGGCTCATGGTTTTCGAAACGCTCCTTTCGCACTTGCAGGTCAGTCCGTTACAACCGGCGAGCCGGGCGCTTGAGGAGCTCCCGGAAAAAGACCGGCCCGTGCTCGCTGCCGAGGCGCCTGTTGCCGGAGACCGTGCGCACTTCGGGGCCGGTTACGGCATGGGTGTTTCGGTGGCGTTACGATTCATTCGCCACGCTCATTGGCCGAGGCTCTCTTTGATTGATCTTGGAGGGCTGCGCCGCTGCCGATGCAGCTGGAGAGGTAAAAGCGGACGATCCCGGACATCGCGACCGGCCCGCATATTTTGATGAGCCAGAAACAAAGCAGTATGCGCTTTCACGGCCCCCACCTATCTCGTCAGCCCGAAAAGATCAGCCCTCGATTCACAGGAAATGCTGCAGAGCCGATGCTTCGAACCAATACGCGAGCCTGGCAGAAAAATGGCTTGGTGGCTTTTCTTCTTGTGTGCCATGGCGATAGCGGTCCTCTCTTCGATCCGCGGCACCAAATTGCCGTCTTTGGAATTGAACCGATGCTATCGGCCGGACCGCTACGATGATTGCCGCCAGGCCTCGCGTCAGGTGTCGTGATCGTCTGACGGTCCGACGAACCGCCCTCAAACGCCATCTTCCTTATGCGCGTTCAAGTATGCTGTCGACCGTAAGCGGTGGCTTAATCCAGCTCATGACCGCCTGCAGAACTTGTCCAGTCTGCGGCACGAGAACGTCGGCGTTTTGCGTGCTACGCCTCCGGCGCGCCGGCGGCTTCTTTGTGCGGGCAAAAAGTGGAATGCAAGCAATACCGCCCACGAGGGTCAGTAAGGCCATGATGACGAACTCGTCGGACTCTTCCGACACAACGCGCTGCGGTCAGTCGGACGTTTCACCATGAGCAAGGCCAGCAGTGCCTTTGCGGGTGACTCTCGATGCATAGCTGCGCGTAAGATCGCGATCCCCTGACGTTGCTCGTTCTTGCGGAACGGAATGCCGATTTTTCGGGCAGTCCAGGAATCAGGCATAGGAGCGCAACTGGCGGGAGAACCGCTGCAGCGCCACGATCCCGCTCTCCTCCGCGCGGTGGCACCAGTCCTGCAATTGCGCAACTAACTGCTCCCTTGAGGCAGTGGAGCGGCTCCACAGCGCGGACAGCTCTTGGCGCATGGAGTAGATGGTGGAGAGCACGCCGCTGGATGTGAGCGCCACATCCAGGTTGACACGGTCGTTGTCGGTCAGTTGCCCGGCATCGCGCTGCAGCCAATTCTTGACCCGCTCCAGGCCGTCCCAATCCTTGATACCGGCGAGTTTGTCGCTCGCGCGTAACGCCCGCACTTCCTCGGTGGCTGTCTGCTTGAGGGATCTAGCGAATTTGGCGACCACATCGGAGCGATGGGTGATGATCGCCTGCAGGGTAGCCGTATCGCAGGCCACCTTGCCAGCATCCATGCGCACCTTCGGCGCGACGCGCAGCACCTTTGCGAGCCTCAGCGTTTCCATGGTGCGGATGTACAACCAGCCGATGTCGAACTCGTACCACCTGTTGGAGAGCTTGGCCGACGTACCGTAGGCGTGGTGGTTGTTGTGCAACTCCTCGCCGCCAATGATGATGCCCCAAGGCAAGATGTTGGTCGAGGCGTCTTCCGAAGCGAAATTGCGGTAGCCCCAATAGTGGCCGATGCCGTTGATGATGCCGGCGGCGGTGACGGGAATCCAGAGCATCTGAATCGCCCAGATGCTAAGACCGATGGGCCCGAACAACAGCACGTCGGCAACCATCATCAAGCCGACACCCTGCCATTGGTACTTGCTATAGACGTTGCGCTCGATCCAGTCATCGGGCGTGCCGCGGCCGTACTTCTCGATGGTCTCCGAGTTCTTGGATTCACTCCGGTAGAGTTCCGAGCCTTCCCAGAACACCTTCTTGATTCCATACACTTGCGGGCTGTGCGGGTCTTCGGGGGTTTCGCAGCGGGCATGGTGCTTGCGGTGAATCGCCACCCATTCCTTGGTGACCATCCCCGTCGTCAGCCACAGCCACAGGCGGAAGAAATGGCTCATAACGGGATGCAGTTCGAGTCCGCGGTGTGCCTGATGGCGGTGCAAGAAAATCGTCACCGCCGCGATGCTGATGTGGGTGAGCACCAGCGTGACGACGATATAGTCCCACCAGGGCAAATCAATGAGTCCGGAAAGCATCTAATCTCCCTCCTGAAGCGTTACAAAAACAACCTGCTGGTGGCTCGTCGACGAGCGTTCGACATGTGGCCCTGAACGCTTGCGGCGAAGACTAATTCCCGGTTGCGTGCTTGCGATTGAAGTCCCTGGGGCGGCTCGTCACGTAGGTGCGGATGAATATCAAGCGCAGGCAAGGATGTCCGCTCGCAATGGTCCGCATCTCACTCGGGCGGTGGATAAAATGCCGACGGCGGGTTCATCCCCCCGGAAATGGGCAACTAGGCCAGATGAGTCCCCTC
>Ga0209118_1000538_pt1 | contig 20432 bp, 20 predicted proteins | sample BlaSpr_A8_Ref_M1_FD_187988 | JGI IMG/M metagenome (GOLD analysis project Ga0209118, IMG submission 187988) | Forest soil microbial communities from Thunder Bay, Ontario, Canada - Black Spruce, Ontario site 2_A8_Ref_M1 (SPAdes) (version 2) | ecosystem: Environmental > Terrestrial > Soil > Boreal...
CCGCCGCCGTAGCCGCCGAAGCCGCGGCCGTCGTGCTCCCAGCTCCTGGCGCCGGCTCGGTGGCCGAGCCGCGAGCGACCCCAAAGACGTGCAGCTCGGCCTCCGGCAAGGCGCGGCGGACCGCCGGCCAGATCTCGCCGGTGAACCAGGCCAGGGCGTCCTCGTTGGGGCGCCAGCCGCGACTTCCCAGGAGCACCACCGCCGGCTTCCCCGGCAGGCGCCGCGGTCCCGGCGGCAGCTCCGCCGCGAACGGCGCCGGCACCTCGACCACCCGCGCCTGCGGCGATCCCGCGGCGGCGGCCAGGCGGCGCAGCGCCGCGGCATCGATCGCTGTCAAGGCGGCGGTGGCGTCCACCTCGGCGACCGCCCTACCCTCCCAGGCCGCCAGGCGGCGCGCTTCCAGGGCCAGCGGCCGTCCGGGGGCCGCCGCCCACAACGCGCTCTCGACGTTCTGCGCCCGCAGCACCACCGGCCGGTGCCCCGCCCGCGCCGGGGGCAGGGCCTGCGGCAGCGCCTGCAGCTGCTCGGCGTGAATCAGGTCGAAGCGGCGCGCCGCAAGCAGCCCCTCGACCCGGCGCCGCACCGCCGGCAGCGTGTGGCGGGAGATGGTCAGCGGCTGGCGATGGCCGGCCGAGCGCAGCAGGGTGCTCGCCGCCCCGGCCGGCCGGGCGAGCACCAGCTGCGGTTCGCACCACGGCGCCAGCGCTGCCGCCACGCTATCGAGCGCATGGCGGCGCGGGTCGAGCGGCGCGACGAGCGTTGCCCGCACCCCGGCCGCCGCCAATCCTTCGAGCGTCCGCAACAGCAGCAGCCGCCCGCCGTCGACCGGCGGCCAGGGTGCCTTGGTGGCCACGACCAGGAGGCGCACCGGGGTTTCATATCAGTTGTCGCCGCTCCGAGGCGACCGCGAGGCCCCGCCGGGCCGCGAAGCAGGTGCCCTTGCGCACCTCGGGATGGGTTTTCCGTCTATCCCAGCAGGGATGCTCGCGAGCACGACTGCGGCCACTCCCTGGGGGGTCGAGGCGCGGCCCGTCCAGGTCGAGGTCGACGCCCACCACGGCCTGCCGCAGGTGCACATCGTCGGCCTGGCGGATGCGGCGGTGCGAGAGAGCCGCGAGCGGGTTCGCACGGCCATCCGCAACTGCGGCTTCCACCTCGAGCCGCGCGCGGTGGTCATCAACCTGGCGCCGGCGGACCTGCGCAAGGAAGGCAACCATCTCGACCTGGCGATCGCCCTGGCGCTGCTCGCCAGTCAAGGGCACCTGCCGCAGACGGCGCTGCTCGAACGGCTTTTCTGCGGGGAGCTTGGCCTCGACGGCTCCATCCGGCCGGTACGGGGCGGCCTGGCCATCGCCGATCTCGGCGCCAGGCTCGGCGTGCGCGAGATCCTGTTGCCGGCCGCCAACGCCGGCGAGGCCTCCGCTCTCGCGGCGGTGCGCATCATCGCGGTGGGCACGCTGACCGAGGCGGTGCGGCACGTGCTGGGCGCGGCGCCGATCGGCGCCGCCTCGCCGCCGCCCTTCGCCGCCGGAGCGCCGCGCGTGGCGGCGCCCGATCTCGCCCAGGTGCGCGGCCAGGAGATGGCCAAGCGCGCCCTCGAGGTCGCCGCTGCCGGCGGTCACAACCTGCTCTTCCTCGGTCCGCCGGGCTCCGGCAAGACCCTGCTGGCGCGCTGCCTTCCCGGTCTGCTGCCGCCGCTCACCCAGCAAGAAGCGATCGCGGTGACCAAGATCCACTCCCTGGCCGCCGAAGAGCCGCCCGCCGGCCTGCTGCGCGAGCGCCCCTTCCGCAGCCCGCACACCGGCACCAGCACCGCCGGCATGATCGGCGGCGGCCCCCGCCCGCGTCCCGGCGAGGCCAGCCTCGCCCACCTCGGCGTCCTCTTCCTCGACGAGCTCCCGGAGTTCCGGCGCGACACCCTGGAGGCCTTGCGGCAGCCGCTCGAAGAAGGCCTGGTCAGCGTCGTCCGCGCACGCGCCCGTCTGGTCTTTCCCGCCCGCTTCGCCCTGCTCGCCGCGATGAACCCCTGGGGTTGTGGGGATCAGTTGCCACGATCTTAAGAGGAGGAGGTGAAGGCGGCGGGGGAGTTCGCGGCAGATAAGAGAGGGAGATCTCGATCTCGTCGGTTCCTACCGTGACCCGGCTCACGATGGCCTGGACAAGTGCCCGCTTGTCTTCCGGGGAGAGGTCGTCCCACCGGGTATAGAGGTCTTCGGCTTCGCTTGCGAGCTGTTCCTCGGAGAGGTGCTGGATCTTCAGGAAGTCGATCTCCCCTTGGAGGCGGGGGATCTCTTCTTCGAGCTGGCCTCTCCGGTCCTCGATGGGGGTGTTCCGTTCTCCGAACCCTCGGGCGTTGATCTCGTGGGAGAGGTAGAGCTGGTAGACCTCATCGGCTTCGGCCTTGAGACGCACCGCCTCCCGCCGCAGGGCATCCAGTAGCTCTTCCTTGGCCTGTACCTCCTGGTCGCCAACTTCCAAGGCCGAGGCGACTTGCTCCGGGGAGAGGAAGAAGGCTTTGAGCTGCTCCTGAAAGACCCGCTCCAAGTCTGCCTGGGGCACCTTGTTGCGGCACTCCTGGCAGACGTACTTCGGGGTGTTCGAGGGCACGTACATCCTGCCGCCGCAGTGGCAGAAGGTGAGGCCGGCGAAGAGGTGGACCGGCCGGCGGGCCGTCCGCGTCTTCCCCCGCCGCTTCTCGGTGAGGAGGGCGTTCGCGGCGTTCCAGATCTCCTCGGGCACCACCGCCTCCACCTCGGAGGTGACCCACTCATGGGCGGGCTTCAGGTTCCAGCCCTTGCCCTCGCCGCGAGACTTCGTGTAGTTGGCGCGCCGCTCGCCTTTGGCGGTCGGGTCGCGGATCAGGCGCTCGACGGTCGTGTCCGAGAACTTGCCGCCGCCGCGGGTGCGGTATCCGCGCTCCGTGAGGACGCGGGCCACGGTGAGGAGCCGGCCGTGTGCAAGGTAGAGCTCATACATGAGGCGCCGGATGGGCGCCTCCTCCGGGTCCGGTACGAGGCGCTTCTCATGCCAGCGGTAGCCGAAGGGGGCGGCCCCGCCCAAGGGCTTGCCGAGCTTGGCCCTGACCGGGACCGAGGCGGCGACCCGCGAGGCGATCTCCTCGCGCTCCCAGGAGGCCATGCCGGCGATCATGGTGTAGAAGAAGCGGCCGGCGGGGGTCGAGGTGTCTATGGACTCCTCAAGGGAGATGAGATCCGCGCCTTGGGCCTGGAAGAACTCGGCGAACTCAAGTAGCTCCCGCGTGTTCCTCGCGAGCCGCGCGATCTTCGAGAAGATGAGGCCCGAGATGCGACGGGCCTTCACGTCGTCCATCATGCGGCGGGCTTCGGGGTGCGAGAGGACGGCTTTGCCGGAGACGCCGGCCAGGTTATAGAGGGTCACGACTTCCCACCCGCGGATCTCGGCGTAGGCGCGGGCGCGGTGCTCGTGATGCTCGGGGCTCTCGCCCCGCGCCTGGTCCTCGGTCGAGACCCTGATCCAGATCGCGACCCGCTTGGGAACTGTCTCTAGGGTAGTACGCTCCTCAATCGAGCGAACCTGGCTCATACGCATCCTCCCTTCAGGCAGATCATTCTACCTCGGCAAGGAAGTCGAGGAACCTAGCGGTTGCATAGTGCAACTCCCGAAGCTCCTGCCGAGTAGCCTTGAAGTCTGCTTTGTGCATTAGCTCGTTTCTCAGTTTTCGGCCAGAATCGATTCGCTGAATCAAAGCCCTATCCGGTCTGCGATTCGGAGGACACAGCGAGACGAGGTGAACATTCAGGCATTGTGCAAAGTTGAGCCCGCGATCGTAGCTCTTAAGAGTTCTTTTCGAGACGCCGCGCCGTCGGAGAAGCCTATCCACAACTCGCTTCGTCGCGATCTCTGCCGCCATCATTATTTGCAAGAAACCGAAGTCGAGAGAGGCGGACTCGATCAGGCTCTTGCCGGCATTCAAGAGGCGCCGCGCATCCGCGATGATCTCCTCTCCTGAAATCAATGCCGAGAAACGCTCCGTATCTGCCAAGGTATATTCGCGTCCAGGGTTCCGTACAGCAAACCACATGCGTTGAGCATATCGCGCTGCCCGGCCCTTCTTTCGATCGCCGCCTTGCATCGTAATATAGAAGGTCTCGAAGTTGCTCAAGTCGAGCCGCGCAGCCAAGATTGGCACTTCATCTATTGCAAGCTCAAGATGTGCTTCAAGTACCCGGTTCAAGCCGCGCACGAAGCGGTCGCAGCCATCATCAATATGGCGTTCTAGTGCGTCCTCGGCGTCACTACCTCTTGCGTCAAAGCGGGTAGCAGCCACCGTCTTGCACGGCTCAATATGATACCCTTCAGGGAGATGTGCATCCTCTACGAATTTCTTAAGATGAACACACGGAACAAGCGCGTGAAATGGCTGATCGTCCCTTCTGAATCTGATCTTGAACATGCGATTTGAGAATGCCAGTCGAACACTTTCCCCGGCCGCAAGAGGAACATCGAGGGCAAAGCAAGGTCGGGCATTGAGGTCAGGAAACCAAATCGGCAGGATGGCAGCAATTTCCAACCTGAAGACTCCTTTGTCGTCCGGGGTGAGATCATCCATCAACTTGCCGAGACTGGCATCCTTGGATAATCCGGGACCTAGTTGCGCGAAGACGTGCCGGTCATTGAATACAGTTGCGGCTTGAAGGAGCAACGACTCGTCCTTGAGGCTACATTCTGGACCTGCGGGACCCTGCTCGATTTCAGAAAGCTCGATCAAGAGGAGGCGGGAAGGTGAACCGTTCCCGCCTCCATCCTGAGACTGAATGCCCATGATGCTATGGCTCCTTCTCTTTCATTTTCTTCAAGCTCTTCAAGAGGATCTCCGAGACCGCCTTGCTCTTCCTCGTTGCCGCCTCGTTCTCCGCGGGCTTGTACTTCACCTTCACCTTGTACCCGCCCACCGTGGTTTCCTTGGCGGCCGGCTCGGGGGCATCGAGGAAGGTGAAGAACTCCTCCGGGCTCATGAAGTGGAGGCGGCCCCGGTCCTTGTCGCCTATCCTGGACTCCACCGCCTCCCGTACTTTCCCGAGTGTACCTCGACTCAGCGAGAGAAGGACCACCTCATCAAAGCCAGCCGCCAAGCACTTTTCCACGTTCCCGATCTCATGGTCGGCCCCGGTCGTAACCGAGATCTCACAGGCCAGGCTATGCCCCTCTCGCCGCAGGGCCACGTCCACCTTGCCGCCGGAGGGTAAGGGCTCCTCGACCGTCGCCCGGTAGCCTTTGGCTTCCGCCCACCGCTTCACGAGTTCTTGGAGGTACTGGTGCTCCGGCCCACCGCGGCCGAGAGGCGCCGGAGCTGCCGGCGATGGCTTGCGCTCGCGCAACGGAGGCGGTGATGGCGGAGCGGTTGGTGCTGTCGCCGGAGCTGGTCGCTGCGGTTCCGGTTCCACTGCCGGAGCTGGCGGGGTTTCGCGCGCCGGCTCTCTTCTCCGCGGCTCTTCCCACCGCACGGCATACCGTTCCCGCGATCGGGCGGTGATCGCCTCGCGCCGCTCTGCTGCGGTCTCCGTCGCGACCGCCGGCAGGAGTGCCGTCTTAAGGTTGCAGTCGCCTTGGGAGTTGTCGATCCGGGCGATGGCTTCCCCGACCCGCAGGCTCATGAGGTCGGCCGGGCCGAAGAAGGACAGGCCCTCGGCAAGGGCCTTCGCGTCCCGGTCGCCGACCCGGAAGGCGATGCGGGTGCCGGCGTTCCCGAGAAGGGCGGAAGAGACCTCCGGGGCCTTGCCTTCAAGCTGGCGGAGATCCTGATGGGCGAGCGTGAGCCCCAGGCCGTACTTCCTCGCTCCCGCAAGGAGCTGCGCCATGGAAGCGGTCGCGACCTCCTGGCACTCATCGGCGTAGAGGAAGAAGGGCCGGCGCTCCTCCCGCTTCACCTCCTGGCGGCTCATCGTGATCTGGTGGAACTTGGAGACGAGGAGAGAGCCGAGGAGCGCCGCGTTCTCTTCGCCGATCGCGCCCTGCGACAGGCGGGCAAGGAATATCTGCCCGCGGTCCACGACGGCACGCAGATCCAGCCGGCTCTCCCTCGCCCCTACGATCTGGCGCACGGTCTTTGAGCGCAGGAAGCCGTCGAGCCTCGTGAGGATCGCGCCCACGCTCTTCCCGGCCGCAAGCTGGAACTCATGGCGGAAGTACGAGGTGAGGTATGGATCATCGACTGCGGCAAGGAGCCGCTCGCGGGTCGCGCGGTCCACCAGGAACTCGCGAAGGTCCAGCAAGGTTGAGCCCGGATTCTCAAGGAGCACCAGGACCGCGTTCCCGAGGACGCTTGTCATCTGGTCGCCCCAGGAAGTCGAGAAGCGGCGGAAGATGCCTACCAAATCCGAAGCAAGCAGGGTCCGCTCAAGCTCGCTGTGCGCTTCGAGGATGTTCCAGGCGACCGGGTAGCCGGTATCTGCCGGGTCGAAGAGGATGGCGTCCTCCAAGCGCTCCGCAGGGATGCGCCCCGCGATCTCATCCACGAGATCGCCATGCGGATCGAGCACGCCCACGCCCCTGCCCCCTTCGATGTCCTGGACGATCAGGTCCACGAGGAGCGTGGATTTGCCGGAGCCCGAGGCGCCGATCACATGGAGATGCCGAAGGCGGAGATCATTCGGCAGCCGTACCGGCATGACCTTGCCGTGGTGCAGGTTCTCTCCGAGGAGGATGCCCATCCCTTGCGAGATGGCAGGCGCCGCCTTCGAGCGCCGGATCTCCCGCAGGAGCTTTGGGACCCGGACTGAGGCGCTCGGCAGGTGCGCCAAGGCGGCCAGCTCATCCGAGCCAACGATCATGCCCGGCCGGTGACTGACCCGCTCGAAGACTTGCTCTCTTGCTTCCTCGCCTTCCTCGGCGGCGAGAGGTACAAGCTCGTTCCCGGCAGGGTCGCCGAAGTGGGTCAGTCCTCCGGCGAGGTCGCGCACGATCCGCCAGGCGCCGGTCCTGTCGCCGCTCTTCGCCGCCACCCGGAGGCAGGCGGCGTAGAGGGGGCGAGAGATCTTATCCCGTGCCATCTTCGTGAGCTCCGGGTAGTCGGCGAAGAAGGGCTCGCCGCCGCCGGTATGGACCGCCTGCATGACACTCTCCGCCCACCGCTCGCGGACCCGCGCGAAGAGAACTTGCACGAGGCCCGCTTCTCCGGGCTCAAGCTCGGAGAGTGCGCCGAAGAGCGGCAGCAAGGGATCAGGATCGAGAGAGCGGAAAGACGCGAGCGGCAGCATGAACTCGCGGGCCAGGCCGAAGTGGACGAGGACGGTCTCGCCCGGCACCGCGGTCCACGTCTCGCGCAGTCCTTGCGGCTCCCCGGAGATGGAGACCTCGGGGAAGAAGGCGCGGAGCTGGTTGGCAAGGAGACCGGCATCCGGCGCGCGTGACACGAGCTGCACCCGGATCTGATCCGGGAGGCCCACCACCTCGAAGGCCAAGGGCAGCTCGGCGCCGGAGAGGGCGAGGAGAAAACGCTCCGCGCTCTCTCCTTTGACCGCCTCATCCCGCGGCAAGGAGATGACGCACTCGATCAGGGGCTCGTCGGTCGCGAAGCTCACATCCGGCTCCTCGATCTGCGGTACTTCTTCCGGCGGCCGGGGCGGCGCGATGAGGCGGCCGAGGAAGGACGGGCGGTGGCCGTCGTCCCTGATGGGCGGCAGGAAATATCCAGGGAAGGGTACGTAGGGTGGTTCAAGGGCGACCGGATAGGCGAACTCCTGCCAGCCCCGACCGCGCAGCTCCCAGGCGTAGAACTGCTCGGTCAGGCGCTCTGGCAGGGTGGGTTGTGCCATCGGCTAGATCCGGCGGCTCACCTCTTGCCGCCCGGCTGGAAGGTGATTCTACGCGCTTCCTCGGAGAGACCGCGCACGCCTTGGGCGGAGGTCACCTGGTCGATGGCTTCCGTGACCGCATGGTGCACCGATTCCCGGAACATGATCGCCGTGTCCTCGTTGAAGTACGTGTTCGGCCGGAAGACGAGGCCGTAGAAGAAGCCGGTGATGGGCATGGAGAGGACCGTAGGCTCAAGGCCGGTCTCGCCGTGGCGAATGAGGAGGCCGAAGAGGAAGAGCATGAGCGGGCCGACGATGAGGGTGGAACACCCCGCCCATACAAGCTGAAGGAAGTTCAGTCCCTCGTGGCCCTCGCCACGTGTTATGGCCCAATTAAAGAAGAGGTTGCCGACGAAGAGTAGGAAGATGATGAAGAGGATATCGAGCAGGATGCGCGGGATGCGCGCGAGCCACCAGGAGAAGAAGTACCCGGTGCCAAAGGGCGCGGCGCAGATGTCGAAGTTCAGGCCCTCGCGGCTCACCCGGAGGTAGACGCGCTTCCCGGAGCCGGGGCCGCCCTGCTTCCAGGTGACGGGCTTGATCTTGAGGTTCGGGATCTTGCGCCGGTCGATGCCCTCCCTGACCAGCTTGTAGAAGTCCTCCGATGAGGTGGCAAAGTCCTCGATCAGGCTATGCCAGTGACCCTCTACCTGCGGCTTGCGCATGGGTTCAGCTCCTTTCGAGATAGATGCCAGAAGTATACGGAGGAGCGTTCGCGCATGTCCAATAGAGGCGTAGCCATTTGAAGTTAATAGTAATGGGTCTCAAGCGTTCTAACTGATTAACGCAAATCGCGACGATAACAAAAAACGCCATTCTAAAATGGTGTTCTTTGGTGTTGGCAGGAGGTCCGATCGAGGTCCGATCGGAACCTCCCGCCGATGTTGAGTTGCTCGCAGCGTGGACAGGCAGCTACGGCCGGATGTCGCGCGGCCGGTTGCCGAGCGCCATCGCCTACGGGTGCAGGCGGTAGTGCTGATAGAGGCAGCGCGAGTCCTTCCTCAGCAGGGGGTTGGTCTGCAACCACGCCCGATGCTTCGGGGTGAGGCTCGGCGGCCAAGTGTCGAATCTGGCTCGCCAGTGCATCTCGTAGAGCCTGCCCTGTTCCTGAACGGCGGTGAGAAGGTGGCCCGGCGCCACGACCGGAGGGTAGACCCTCATGAGCCTCTCGGTGTCCGCGATCTCGGGCAGCACGCCGGGGTCGTTCAGGACGTAGCACGCCTGGCTGTCGACCGGCTGCGGAGCGTCGGCCTCTGCCCGAGCCTGCGTCAGGGTGATCCCGAGCACGATCATGAACAGGAGGCCGCCGACCTCCCACATGCGACAGATGGCGGTGGTGAGGAAACTGCGTTTCGTTGTCAAAAAGCTCATCGCTCTCTCCTTGCAGTTGGTGGAGAGTTCCAGGAAGTCCCCGTGACTGCCTGAAGCACTCCAAGCTGAAGGACAGAGAAATAACGCGCCTTTAACTACCTGCATTTTACTATATGCAGCTTATTTTGTCAAGTTGTGCCAACGAAGGTCTCTTACAGCGCCGGCCACTCGCCCAACGTCGCAGTTAATTCGGCGCCCCCCTTGCCAGTAGTGAAAATTCTAATGCCTCCAAGGTTCCACGCTTGCTTGGCAAAGTCCATCTGCTCGTCTGTATCCATCCTTAGAAAGAACTCAGGAGTTGGAATCTTGAACTCATTGGCTCGCTTTCCCGGGGGCAAAGAGTCAAGCTGCGGCCGAAGGAGCGCCGCAAGTTCTGCAAAGTGTTCACCCCTAGCTCGCAGCATGTCGAGTCCGTGGCTCGTCTCTTCAATGTGTGACTGATGGCCTAGCTCATGCCGCGTTGGATTCTGATTGAAAGTATTTCGAGCAAAGTTACTAACGAGACGGGAGACCGATATTTCCATGTGCGCGTCGGAATCCCAGCCTAGCCCTATGCCCACGTAGTCCAGGTGATGACTCCCTCCGATGGCGGCGGCAACAGGGAAGCCGTAGCCAGGAACAGCGTTCTCTCGCAGATTGCGATCCAATTCCACGAGTTCCGGGACGGAGATAGAGACATGACGATCGGGAGACTTCCCTGCCTCGATGATCCCATGCTCAATCTTCGCTGCAATTGCATCGAACGCAGCCGAGAATGCTGCTTGGCCGCCAGGGTAATGTTTCACCTGGTTTTCAAATTCCTTCCATCTACCAGCAGCGCGGATGTTATCTCCGACTGTCCGCGCCTCCGCTTCCACTTGTGCCGTGACTTCGCGCTCTGCCTCCTCCGATAGTTTATATTCCTGCTTTGGTCCCGGGAATGATTCATGTTTCATGGATTAACATATAAACCGCAAACAACACTCTGTCAATCTGGATAAGCGGAATGTGCTCCCGCAACGAGGAGCTTGACACATTTCGGTTAAAATGCTAGAATGTTGACAGTTATTTCCCCACAACTCGCTGCCGTTAGTTGTCCCTCTTTCGTTGGCGACACGCGCGTGTCGCCCCGAAAAGGGGGCAACGAACAACCCCGCTATTTAATTCGCGAGGAGACAGCGATTATGTACGAGACCAGCAAAGCTATCACGCTCACGCCCGGCACGGTGTTCAGCACGATCGATCCCGCCGGCCGCGACCCCCGCTTGATGACCTGGTTCGTCCGGGCCGACCCGACCGCGCCGGGCCTCAAGGTGACGCGGGCTCCGCAGAACTCCATCGCCCGCATCCTGAAGCCGCACGCTCGCTCCGAGGTGCAGGCCATCGGAATCTGGGTGAGCCCCGGGCTGCTGTTCCAGTCCGACGATCTCGTCTACATCATCCCCCGCGAGGAGGCCGTCGCCGCTCTCGACGAGTGGCAACGGAAGTTCCTCGACACCCCGGGAGAGCTGGGCATGCAGCAGTAACTCCCGTTCTAGCGGGCACCACATGAGGCGAGCGCGGCATATTCACCGCCGCGCTCGCCCTCTAACCTGAGTTCACAGTTTGCTCTGCGACTTCAGATTAGATGTTACTTGCCAATCCGTTCCTCGAAAACCCTAGCGAAGCCCACGGCATCAAAGACGCTCATCCGCGCGTCTTCCGGCCTCCAAGTGTTGCGCTTCCTCGGCATCCGCCGCGCAAGCATCGGGAAGATCTCGGCGAGGCGGGCCGCCACCTCATACTTGCTCTTACCCGGCGCGAAGGTATCGCGGACCCCAAGGCGGGAGACCCGCTCTACTCGCACCCCGCGCTTTAGAGCACGGCGCTCGATCGACCCGATCTCCCTGCGCGCTCGCTTGCGGCGGCGGGCACCCTTCGCCGAGAGATCCTCAAGCACGAGCACGTCTGGCTGGTAGCGGCTCAAGAGTTCGTCCACCTTGCGAACGAGACCCCCGCTCTCATCCCGAATAGTCCTCGATCCCCAATCCACGAGAAACGCCGGAGCTTCGAGAACCGCGAAGGCAAAACCCCTTGAGGTAGGATCAATCGCGAGAAGGATAGCGTTCTTTGGGAGGCTCGGCATCTCAAGATATATGGTGAGCTGCTGAGCCGAGCGATGCTCCCTGCCGCTTCTCCTCGATCGCGAGATGCCGCCTGCGCTCGGCGACCCTCGCTTGGATCTCTCCGTAACTCCCGCGGAAGAGCTTCGAGACCGGCTCTCCGAGGGCAGCCTCATAAGCAAGCCCGGTCTGAAGGGAGGGCGTGCGATCTCCTGCTTCGTAGCGCGACACCATGGCGCCCGAAGAGGCGCCGAGAAGATAGGCAAGCTCCGCCTGCGAGAGGTGCGCGTGGCGGCGGTAGCTTTTGAGATAGTAGGTTATGGGCCGTCCGTCGAAATGCATCATGGCGACATGAAGAATAGGCGGCGGGAAAGGGCGTCGGGAAACCTGCGACACGAGCCGGGCGGAAGGAGAAAATCCTATCCGATCGGCAAACTCACGAACTGACACAAAATCACGTCGCACATTGTAACCCATTAGCAATATATTGTCAATGTCAAAGAAAACACCCCAAGCGTGTGCTTGGGGTTGAAGCTGATTGATCGAAGGGAGAAGGGAACGCGGTTACGCGGCGGCAGTGAGGAGCCGTGAGACCCGCCGCTCGAAGGTGACCCGCTCGTCGGCGTGCGGGATCTTGCGGGCGAGGGCCGTGCCGCCCTGGACGAGCTGCCAGACGGTGCGGGCACCCCCTTCCTCGCTGCGGGCCATCTCGATGATCGACTCGCCCTCCTTCTTCGTGAAGTCATGGGAGCGGAGCCACGAGAGTACGTCCTCATCCTTCGCGGTCACGGTCTTCCGTGCCGCCCGCGCGAGCTGGTCTTCCACGTCCATGACCGAGGACTCGGCATAGGCGTAGAGGCGGGGCAGGGCTTCCTTCGTGAAGCGCTCCGGGGCGTTGCGGGTATGCCGGATCGCGATCTCTTTGACCTCCCGCGCCCCCCACACGATGCGGTTGTCGCAGACGAAGTTGTAGAGGAAGGTCATGAGCCCGAAGCGGTGGGAGCCGACCTCGCTGTTCCAGACCATGAAGCCGCGGAAGAGATTGCGCACGACGCCATCCGCCTCGAAGGAGATCGGGTTCCGGTCATCCACGAGGAAGATGAAGACATCGCGGTCGGAGGCGTAGAGGGTGGTGGCCCGGAGTGGGTTCACGGCCGAGTAGCTTGCGGCTGGCACCCGCCAGCGGTTGTCACGGTTCATCTCCCGGACGGCCTTCACGACCTCGTAGTCGTAGATGCGGCCGTAGTCGGGACCGACGAGACAGCGCAGGCTCTGGCCGCCGTGCTCTCCCGGCTGGCTCATGAGCTGCACCTTCTCAGGAGTAGCGAGGTGCCGGAGTCCCAGGTTCAGGGCATGGGCGGCGAAGGCGGGGCCGGCGGGCGCCCCGGCGATCTCACGGACCCACTTGGCCGGAGTGTGCGCCAGCGTCGCGAGCTGGCCCAGGCTCCAATGAGTCGGGCCGAGAATGCCCACGTCCTCCTGTTCGAGAGTGAGGGCGCCGCCGGCCAGCTCGCTGCCGCGGACGACGAGCGAGTGGTTCGGGACGGTGAGGACCCGGCTCTCGTTCGCCCGCCCGCAGACCGCCTCATAGAGATCATCGAGCGTCAGGTAGCGCTCATCGTCGGGGCGGGAGATCCACTCCTGATGCGCGCGGGTCAGGTTCTTCTCAAGGGTTGCGACAGACATGGCTTCTCCTTGCCGGGCTGTGCCGGCGGTTGTGTTGCTCGGTCTGAGGGGGACGGGTTAGATGATGCCGGCGAGGACGAGACCGCTTTGGACACTCTGCGTATCGCACTCCTCGCACCAGCCGTTGCAGAGATCGGGCTCCACTTCGGTCGCGTACGTGCAGCCGGGATTCATGCAGATGCCCGGCGCCTGCGCCTCAAGGGCGTAGGTCTCGATCAGTTCCGCGACCGACATGCCCCAGGTGCTCGCGAGCTGATCGAGCTTGGAGGCTTCGGCGTTCGCTGCGGCAACGGTTGTCATGCGCTCTCCTTTCCTTCGGGATGTTCCTGCGGTAAGAGGATGGTGGTTGCGTACCGGCTCGCTTCGGTGGTGACCCACAGGGTCCGGCCGTGGCGGGTGTGGTAGATGGAAAAGAGCCGCTCGCCGTGACGCACGGCGTACTGGTTTGCGGCCCACAGTGCCGGATCAACATCACCCCAATCGCCCTTCAGGTGACGCGAGATGTAGCTCTTCGGATCTTCCTGCGCTTCCACAAGCGCGAAGAGCGCGCCGGGAGTGAGGATGAGCCAGCCCACGGTAAAGGGCGGTTGGAGAGTCTCCACCGCTGCACCTCCTTTCTGTTGTCGAGGGACTGGCACCAAGGGTAGGGGCGGGAGACAAACGACAAAAGGCGGCACCGAAGTGCCGCCTTCAGGGAGACGCTACCGCGTGGCCTGATCGATCACTCTGACGATGCGATCTGATTTACCGGCCGACTCTCACGACTCGCAGGCGTATACATACGCCGGTACAAACAAGGTTTGTAGGGGCTCCGCTTCAAGCGGACGGCAGAAACGCCATACGGCGCTTCACCAAACTGGCTCCCCACCGCTGTCTGGCTACGCCCGACCCGCGTGGTTTCCTGACGGCTATGGATCGAGTGCTCTTCCTATCGGTCGGCCCTTCGATCAAACCCCGCGGGTCGGGCGTACCGGCCTCGAAACTCGGCCTGCCGACAGCGGTGGGGCACTGGCTAACGAAGGGCCGGCGCCGGAGCGCCCACTACGAAGGACGGCGGAGACTTCCGCCTTGTACCGAAGGAAACCACGCGCCATGCTTCTTCTCGCGTTCGCCTCCCTTGCCGCGCCCGCTCGGTCACCAAATCCTGATGCGGGCGTAACCGCTCGGCCGCCACGGTCGGCCGGCGGTTCCTCACGTCCCCGCGGACCTGGCTCCCGGACGGGGAGGGGAAGGGAGGCAGGGCGCAACACTCCCTATGGATCAAACCCCTGTTGCCATCGGCACCCGCACCTATTGGGTCTCTGACGAGGAGAAGCTCGTCCTACTCGCGCCCGAGGACCGGGCGCAGCATTTGTATATCGTGGGCAAGACGGGCCTCGGCAAGAGCACGCTCTTGCGCAATCTCATCCTGCAAGACCTCTACGCCGGCCGAGGAGTGGGACTCCTCGATCCGCATGGCGACCTGGCGCGCGAAGTCCTGAATGCCATCCCGCGCGGACGCACGAACGAAGTCCTCCACTTCGCGCCCGGCGACCTGGCGCGCCCGGTGGGGTTGAACCTCCTGCCGAAGGTGCCGCGCGACGAGGAGCATCTCGTCGTCGCCGGGGTCCTCGCCGCTTTCCGCGGGATCTGGGGCTCGAGCTGGGGACCGCGCCTCGAATACATCCTGGGACACGCCCTCGCGGCGCTTCTCGATCACGGCCAGATGACAATTCTCGCCCTGCCGCGCCTGCTATCGGATGACGCCTTCCGCGAGCGCCTGACCGCGAAGATCCGCGATCCGGTGGTGCGCACCTTCTGGCGGGAGGAGTACGCCCGCTATGACCGGCGCTTCCGCTTGGAAGCCATCGCGCCGATCCAAAACAAGATCGGGCGCCTCTTGGCTAACGCCCCGATGCGCAATGTCTTCGGCCAGGCCCGGAACCGCTTCGACGCCGGCTTCCTCATGGACCGGAGCCGCATCCTGATCGCCGACCTGGGGAAAGGCGTGATCGGCGAAGACCACTCCCGCCTCATGGGCGCACTTCTCCTCTCGCAATTCCAATGGGCAGCAATGCAGAGAGCCGCCTTGCCGGAGGCTGCCCGCACCCCCTTCTATCTATATATAGATGAGTTCCAGAGCTTCGCCACGGAGGCGCTGACCTCGATCCTCGCCGAGGCGAGGAAATACGGGCTCTCCCTCATCCTCGCGCATCAATACCTCGATCAGTTGACCGACGAGATCCGGCAAAGCGTCTTCGGCAATGTGGGGAACCTGATCGCCTTCCGGGTCGGCGAGCGGGATGCCCGCCTCTTGGCCGACGAGCTCGGCGGGGACGTGAAGACGGGTAATCTCGTCTCCTTGGGCAAGCACGAGATCTATGCCCGGCTCCTGGACTACGGCCAAATGCGCGAACCCTTCCGGGGGCGGACCTTGCCTCCGATCCGCGGCACCGTGACCGGCCGGCGCGAAGCGGTCATCCGCCACTCTCGCGAGCGATACGGCCGGCCGCGGGAGGAGGTGGAGCGGAAGATTAAGGGATGGTTAGGCGGCGGAGATCGGCGCCTTTCCGAGCCGGAGACCGGCGGGTAACGTGGGGCGATGACTTCTCCACTTCGCCGGCCGCGCTTCGAGCGCGCCAAAGTCGCGGGCATGATCCTCACGCCGCGCGACCTTCTGATCCTCCGCGCTCTTCACCGCCACCGGCTCCTGCGCTCCACGCATCTTGTGGCGCTCTCTGATGGCAGCCGGCAGACGACACTGCGGCGCTTGCAGCTCCTTTTCCACCATGGCTACCTCGACCGGCCGGCCGCGCAGCTCGACTGGTACGCGAAGGGCTCAGAGCCGATGGTCTATGCCTTGGGAAACCGGGGCGCTGCGGTCCTCGCCGCCGAGGGCGAGCGAGGCGGCGCCCTGCGATGGGACAAGGACCGAAACGTCTCCCGCCAGTTCCTCCGCCACACCCTCGCCGTCGCCGAGGTCATGGTCGCTTTCGAGGTTGCTTGCCGTGACACGGAAGGCGTGGAGTTCATCCGGGCCGAGGAGGTGCTCGCCGCAGCGCCGGAGGCGACCCGGCGATTGCGCCTACCCTTCCGCTGGCAGGTAGAGGTCCAGGAGGGCGGCAAGCTCCACCGCCTCGGGGTAGAACCGGATCGGGTCTTCGGTCTGCGGTTCGCAGGCGCGCCGGAGCAGCGCCGGTGCGCCTACTTCTTCCTCGAAGCTGACCGGGGCACCATGCCGGTCGCGCGGAAGGGGCTCGATCAGACCTCCTTCCGGCGCAAGCTCCTCGGATACCGGGAGACCTGGCGGCAGGGCCTTCACCGGAGGCACCTCGGCATCCCGAACTTCCGGGTCCTCACCGTGACGACGGGCGAGGAGCGGAGGCGGAACCTCGTGGTGGAGTGCCGGTCGCTCTCCGGCGGCGCGGGGCTCTTTCTTTTCGCCGCACAGGAAATGGTCGGCCGCGAAGACATCCTCGAATATGAATGGGCGAGCGGCCACGGCAAGCCTATCCGCCTTCCGGGTTAGTCCTTGTGCTAAACTGACAATGCGCATCGCTTCTTACGAGACCGACGCGCGATCTCCACAAAGGCGCCGCTGATATGAACTGGACCAACGCAACGGCAATTCTAGGACTCTTTGGAATAGGCACCGTCGTAGGCGCCTACTTCCAATCCCTTTTCCAGCACCGCCAATCAGTGCGAAAGGATGCTCACGATCTGAAACGTGCACGCTACGGTTCGACTCTGATCCAAATGCTAACGCTACTAGATCCCGAGGGCAGTCTCGGAAAGCTCAGAGAGCGCCGTCCCGATTTGGCATCAGTCGAAGATCTCCGGCAGGAGTTGAGAGTCGAAATGCTAAACGCGCTCCTTTTTGCGAGCGACAGAGTAGTAAGCGCCCTATCACGGTTCAATGCCGACCCGACCTACGCTTCGTATTTGGAAGTCGTTGCCGCCATGCGTAAAGACCTTTGGAGGAGCGCCACCCGCTTGACCGAAAATGATCTGCACCTCCTGATTGATGACAAGGTTATCTAGACGGCCGGATTAGCCTTAATGATAGGAAGAGAGGACTTCGGAAATGCATGACGCTTCGGCCGTTGGGCAAATTATATATGCGCTGCCAAGTCCCGTTCAAAAATTTTACAATATCGCTACGCTATTTCGCGACGTGGATTGGAGCGATTGGCAAGCTGTTGTTAATGGTTTTCAGAAAAGGTTCACTGAGTGGTATTTTGCCAGAATGGCCGGCGGAGACTCCTCATATTTGGATCTCTGTTCTTTGTGTGCCTTGGTAGAGACGTTTACGCATTATACGACAGAACGCCACTGGCATCATCCTGGTAATTATAAGGAGTTTCTAAGGACACTTGATCCGGTGTTCCGTAAACGCTTGACGCCGCCCATCGTCGTCACTCGTTTCGAGGGTCGGAAGTGGCTGCAAAGAAAACTGATGGACTACGCAGATGTGTTCTACGCTGGTGTTAGGTGCTCGCTACATCATCACGGCGATCTGGCGTCTTACACAGCGATGAGCGGCACTGGAAGAATTGCCGTTGAGTTCCCGAATGCAGGCCAATCAACCTGTGGCAGATACTCATATACACTCGTTGTATTCGATCCTGCTCCGATAAAGGAGGCACTTCAAATCTGGCTTAACCGCTACTGCAACGATCTAAGAGCTAACCATACCTCAATGCGGGCGATCATCTTCCGACGGAAGTTTCAGAGAGATTTTGGCATTTCCATTGCCTGACGACTATGGAGGAACTTGGTCCTCCGTCCGTGTCACAAGCCCAAGAACCAGCACCGCGAGCAGCAGGTGATTTGCGGTAGTTCGTGTGAATCCCTTAAGTTCAAATTCGCCGTGGCACACAAGGTTGCGAATGTTCCAACCACGCACATCAGTGAGGAGTACCCGCAAGTAAAGCGGTACGTCTTCCCCCTGCCAGAACTGAGCTAGGGCTCCGTCCCGAAGAAGCTCATCGAGTTGGCGCGGCACAAAGCCATTGGGCTTCCGGGGCCGGTATATGACTCCTCCGATAAACTCGACGTTGCGTCGGACCAGCGCCTCGGTCAGGGTAACGAGGCAGTGTATGCATTCGATCCAGCGTTCCGCATCGTACGCGCGCAGTGCGGCTTCGAGCAGAGCTGCGGAGTGCGGGGTAAAAAACGCGGCCCGCCGATTCAGCACGCTGACCAGGCCCTCGGCCTTTCCGCTCAGGTACTTGGTTAACAAGCCCTCAAGCGCAGGATTCAGGAACATGCCGGTGATGGTGAGGTCCAACGCTATTTGCCGAACAAGATGACCATCTGGATCGTCAGCATAAGGCAGAATCTCCCTAACCACCATACCGCGGTGATCCAACATGCTCGCTGGCATAACATATAAGATCGGATGATCTCTCAATAGAGTCGCTTGGCGATCTGCCGCATCCTGTTTGCGCGGAATGAGCTGGTTCGGAATGAAGACTAATGCCTCTTCGATCGTGGACCCGAGGAGTTCAGCCAAATACTTCTCCATGTCCTCGGCCGAGATCTCACTCGGCGTCGAGAGGGTGCCCAGCATACCGCGGGTCTTCTCAGCCAAGCTACGAATCTCGGGCTCAAGGCTATCGGCCTCGGTTGAATAGCCCTCCTGCCGCAAAATCCGCGCGACCTTCGTTAGCCAATGCGTGGCAGTAAGGGCATCAGTGCTTGCTCCGGCGGAGCGGAATGCTTCCAGGTAGAGCTTCAGCAGGCCGGCGATCTTAGTCGGCGCCCTACTGCGATAGTAAGGCAGCAATCCCTCCACGGCCGCTTCCGTAGCGAAGGCATCAAACGTTTCGGACCCTGGCGTGGAGATTCGCGTGAGCCGCTCCTCCATCGCGCCCACGATCTGCTCTTCTTGGCCGGCAGCGAGGGTGACCTTGGGATTTAAGACCAACTCCTGCAAGCAGAAGCCCCAAAGGTCGGGGGTTCGATCCTCCCCGATGCGACCCTCAAGGTCGATCATCGCTCCGGCCACTTGTGCGATTCGCCCTACGTCGTTAGTCTGGATTGCAAGGCTAAGCGCCCGCCTTGCCTTCTTGACCAGATCGACGAGGTGCTGAAGCGGCGGACCGTACAGGAGTCTCACTGTCTCATCGACGGCGATCTGTGCGGCCCCGATCGGCTGGGGACCTGCGCCGCACTGAGGCCACAGATCCCATGCAATGTCACCGTACCGGATCTTCAGAATAGAGTTCTTGGCCTCAGCAGCGCGCCGGACCCAATACTCTAGGATTTCCGGTGTGACAAGCTGGATGCTCGGCGATTCAAAAACGGTTTCGTTCTCGCCCGGTACAACGAACATCGGCCCGTAGTACGTTCCCCATCCGGGTCGGCGATCGGTGTATTCTTCGCACACTCCGAAGGCGATTAACTCAGCCGTCCGGGCGACATCAGCCCCCGAGCCTTCCGAGGATGGCACCCTGCCGAGTGCGGCGGCCAGGTCGTTTTCGGCGAAAGGCGTGGAGAGATCGTCGTAGTGCAGAAGAACCGAATCAAGCGTCGTATCCATGGGGAAGAGCTTAGCACGGAGGCTCGACGGACCGTGCTGTCAAGCAGCGGGTCTTTGCTTGACCCTCGATGAGATCGAGGTAGACTGTGTGTCATATGCCCCCACGTCCAGCACGCGGCGCGCGCCTTGGCACCAGCCAGCGTAGATCCGCTGGCAGGCAGAAGGGAGGGAGGCTCGTGTCGCAGGATCTTTCGGACTCGTCGGTTCATAGCGCCGCGGAACCCATTTGCCTCGCCCTCGTGGGCGAGCAGCTCGGTGTGAGGCTCGCCCCGGAGACTGTCCGACTGAGCGATGGCACGACATTTCACCTCGACGGCGTAGACCGAGACGCGCATGTGCTCTGTGAGGTCTTTTCTCACATAGGAGCCCTGAAAGACGGGCAGAAGAAGAAACTTGCCAAAGATCTGCTCAAGCTCCTTGCTGTCGAGCATTCGGTCGGGGGAGCGTGGCGCAAGGTCATCTGTGTGGTCGATGCACCAGCTGAGAATTTCCTCACCGGCGCATCATGGTGCGCTGCGGTGGCGCGAGAGTTTCGTTTCGAGGTCGTGGCGGTCACCCTGAGTCATGACCACCGAGAGGAACTCGTGCGGGCGCAGGTGTGCGAAGCTCAGGGGATGCGCCGGTGATCTGCCGTGGTTCAAGTTCTGTCCAAGGCGCGAGCCCGACAAGGCGCGCGCACAGGCCGCCGATCGCCGCTTTAGACCTCTTAGGTTCAGCCGGCGCCTAGCCTGTCGGCAAGGAGCTTGGTAAGCTGAGATAGAAGTCTATCTAATATTTGAGACCGGCTTTTTCCCGCCCTACCGTCAAGACGGCTGCGGGAGGCGGTTCGAGGTCTGTCTCGTTGCGGTCCACCGAAAAGATTTCTTGGCCGGTTCGCCACGAGCTGCACCTCGGGGAGGACCGTGAAATCAACATCTTTGCCTGCCGCAAGCCAGT
>Ga0209118_1000539_pt1 | contig 20424 bp, 19 predicted proteins | sample BlaSpr_A8_Ref_M1_FD_187988 | JGI IMG/M metagenome (GOLD analysis project Ga0209118, IMG submission 187988) | Forest soil microbial communities from Thunder Bay, Ontario, Canada - Black Spruce, Ontario site 2_A8_Ref_M1 (SPAdes) (version 2) | ecosystem: Environmental > Terrestrial > Soil > Boreal...
GCGCTCACGATCTCGACCTTGACGCCACGCTTCTCGATCCCGGAGTCCTCGACGGCCATCTTCGCCGCAACTACGGACCCAGCACCAGCCAGGTCGGTATAAAGGCTGGACATGTCCGACAGCACGCCGATCTTGACGACGTTGTCGGAAATCTGCGCCTGCGCGACGCCCCCGCCGAGCGCCGCCGCGACCGCAAGACTTAGAAGGGTACGTTTGACGATATTCATGCTAGCTCCTCGTTGTGGTTCAATGCTTGGCTAATCGGCATGCAAATGCAGAAAATCGGTGGCTCGAGCGCGCGTCACACGCCGAGATATTCATGTAGCTTTGTCATGTTGGCATCGAGCTGGGCATTGGGGATCATGTCCACCACGCGCCCATTTTCCATGACATAGTGCCGGTCCGCGACGGTAGCCGCGAAATGAAAATTCTGTTCGACCAGCAGGATCGTGAACCCTTGGGCTTTAAGCTCAGCGATGGTGCGGCCGATCTGCTGAACGATCACCGGCGCGAGCCCCTCGGTGGGTTCATCGAGCAGCAACAGCCGCGCGCCGGTGCGCAGTATGCGCCCGATCGCCAGCATCTGCTGCTCGCCCCCGGAAAGCTTCGTGCCTTGGCTCGAGAGCCGCTCCTTCAAATTTGGGAACAGCGTGAAGATCTGCTCGAGGGTCAGACCGCCATCCTTGACCTTGGGCGGCAAGAGCAGGTTCTCCTCGACGTTCAAACTGGAAAAAATCCCCCGCTCCTCGGGACACAGCGCAATCCCCAGATGGGCAATCCGGTTCGAGGGCAGGCGTATCGTCTCCACGCCGTCGAGCGAGATCGAGCCCTCGCGGCGCCCAACGATGCCCATGATCGACTTCATGGTCGTCGTCTTGCCGGCACCGTTGCGACCGAGGAGCGTCACCACCTCGCCGGCCGCGACGTCGAAGGCCACGCCGTGCAGGATGTGCGACTCGCCGTACCACGCGTTCAGCTCCTGCACCGCGAGCAACGGAACGGTGTTGGCAGCCTCAGGCATGCCCGGCTCCGAGATAGGCCTGGATGACATCCGGGTTCTTCGATACCGCCGCGTAGTCGCCTTGGGCGAGAATCTCGCCACGGGCAAGAACCGTGATGTGGTCGGACAGGGTCGACACCACCGAAAGGTTGTGCTCGACCATCAGCACGGTGCGATTAGCGGCGACTTTCTTGATCAGCGCCGCGATCCGGTCGACATCGGAGTGCGCCATGCCCGCGGTGGGCTCGTCGAGCAGCATCAATTCCGGATCGAGGGCAAGGGTCGTCGCGATTTCCAGCGCGCGTTTGCGGCCATAGGCGAGCTCGACTGCCGGCGTCGCCGAAAATCCGTTCAGGCCGACGGCATCGATCAGCTCCAGAGCCCGTGCGTTGAGCGCTATGAGCGTGCCCTCGGCGCGCCAGAAATCGTAGGAATGACCGGTCTTTCTCTGAAGAGCGATGCGCACGTTCTCGAGCACGGTGAGATGCGGAAATACCGCCGAAATCTGAAACGAGCGCACCAGCCCCATACGCGCGATGGTCGAGGGACGCGAACCCGTGATCTCCAGTCCGTTGAAGAAGATCTGTCCGCGTGTCGGTGTCAGGAAATGCGTGAGCAGATTGAAGCAAGTGGTCTTGCCGGCGCCGTTGGGACCGATCAGCGCGTGGATCGTCCCGCGCTTGACCGAAAGATCGACGCCATTGACGGCGACGAAGCCTTTGAACTCCTTGGTCAACCCGCGCGTCTCGAGTATCGTGTCATCCGCCATGCTCTCGAGTATCGTGTCATCCGCCATGCGTACGTCTGGGGAAAGGGCGTCCCGCGCTCGTGTTTGTTTCAATGTGAGGCGCGATTATCCGGTCCGCGCCGGTCCTTGGCAATGAAGTTCGAGCGTTTGGTCGCTCTGGAGGCTGGCCGTCCCACTTCGGCCTAGCCGCTCCACTTCGGCCTAGTCGCTCCACTTCGGCCTAGTCGCTCCACTTCGGCTCGCGCTTGCCGAGAAAAGCATCGATGCCTTCGCGGGCATCAGGCTCGAGCATATTGCAGGCCATGACGCCGCCAGCGAGCGCGTACGCGCTTTCGATGTCGCGTTCGACCTGACCGTAGAAGGCTCGCTTGCCCAGCGCGACCACGGCGGCGCTGCGATTCCGGATAATGCCGACGAAGCGCGCGATGGCGGCGTCCAGCTCGCTCTCCGGCACGACCTGGTTGACCAGCCCCCAGTTGAGCGCGGTCCGCGCGTCGATCATCTCGCCGGTCAGCAGCATTTCCATCGCTCGCTTGCGCGCGACATTGCGCGCCACTCCTACCGCGGGGGTGGTGCAGAAGATGCCGATATTGACCCCGGGCAGCGCAAATCGGGCGTTTTCGCCGGCGACGGCGAGATCGCACATCGAGACCAGCTGACACCCGGCCGCCGTGGCGATGCCGTGGACCCGGGCGATCACCGGCTGCGGCAATCGGGTCAGGGTCAGCATCATCCTGCTGCAGGCGTCGAACATTTCCTGTTGCCATGCGGAATCGGGGGGCTCGGCGTGCGCGAGCAACTCTTTCAGATCATGGCCGGCGCAAAAGCCCTTCCCGCTTCCGGCAATGACGACGACGCGCACCGCAGTATCCGACGCGAGCCGGTCCAGCTCCGCCTGCAGCGCGGCGACCATCGCTTGCGAAAGCGGGTTGAAGCGATCGCCGCGATTGAGGGTGAGCGTCGCGACGCCGGCGCTGGTTTCGCTCAGCACAAAAGGCTGCAGTGCCGCATCAAGAGGTGCATTCATTTCATTCGTCACTCGATGGCGCTTGCCGATCTCGCCCGTTCACGAAGCAGGAATTTCTGGATTTTGCCGGTAGATGTCTTGGGCAGCTCACCGAAGATCACTTTCTTCGGCGCCTTGAAGCGCGCAAGCATCGACCGGCAATGCTCGATCAGCTCGGCCTCGGTGACTTTCGCATCCGGTTTGACCTCGACGAACGCGCACGGCGTCTCGCCCCATTTCGCATCCGGCTGCGCGACCACCGCGGCGGCAAGCACCGCGGGATGACGGTACAGCGCGTCTTCCACTTCGAGTGAGCTGATATTCTCACCACCCGAAATGATCACATCCTTCGACCGGTCCTTGATCTTCACGTAGCCGTCGGGCTGCATGACCGCGAGATCGCCGGAGTGAAACCAGCCGCCGGCAAACGCTGCGCGCGTCGTCTTGGGATTCTTGAGGTAGCCCTTCATGGTGATATTGCCGCGAAACATGATCTCGCCCATTGTTTCGCCGTCCCAGGCCACCGGCATCATCGTTTCCGGATCCATCACCGTCATGCCTTCCTCGCAGGTATAGCGCACGCCTTGACGGCCGTTGCGCTCGGTTCGGGCCCCGATGTCGAGCGCATCCCACTCGGCGTGCTTGGCGCAAACCGCTGCCGGGCCGTAGGTTTCGGTCAAGCCGTAGACGTGAGTGATGTCGAAGCCGATTCGCTGCATGCCCTCGATGACCGATGCCGGTGGCGCCGCGGCGGCAACCAGGCAGCTCACCTTGTGCTTGATGCCTTTTTTCAGGCCCTCCGGCGCGTTGATCAGCATCGCGTGCACGATCGGCGCGCCGCAGTAATGCGTGACCTTGTGAGTGCGGATCGCGTCCAGCACCGGCTTCGCCTCAACCTTGCGGAGACAAATGTTGGTGCCGGCATTGGCGGCCATGGTCCAGGGAAAGCACCAGCCGTTGCAGTGAAACATCGGCAGCGTCCACAGATACACCGAATGCCGCGGCATGCCCCAGTCGATGATATTCGACAGCGCGTTGAGATAGGCGCCGCGATGATGGTAGACGACGCCTTTGGGATCGCCGGTGGTGCCCGAGGTGTAATTGAGGGCGATGGCGTTCCACTCGTCCGCGGGGTGCTTCCATTCGAAATCCGGGTCGCCGCCGGCGATGAATTGCTCGTAGTCGCTTTCGCCGAGTTTTTTGCCACCGGGGCCGAGAGCGTCGACGATGTCGACGACCCTTATCTTGTTTTTGGCACGAACGAGTGCGCCTTCGACGATCGGCGCAAACTCGGTGTCGGTGATCAACACCTTCGCTTGGCCGTGCTCGAGCATGAAACCAATAGCCTCGGCGTCGAGCCGGGTGTTGAGCGTATTCAGCACCGCGCCCGCCATGGGCACGCCGAAATGCGCTTCGATCATTTCCGGCGTATTCGAGGCCATCAGCGCCACCGTATCGCCGCTGCGAATGCCAAGCCCGGCCAGCGCGGATGCAAGGCGCCGGGAGCGCTCATAGGTTTGCGCCCATGTGTATCGCCGCTTACCGTGCACGACCGCGGGCAGCTTCGGATACACGTACGCGGTACGCGCGATCAGCGACAGCGGCGAGAGCGGCGTGTAGTTGGCCGCATTCTTGTCCAGGTCCTGCTCGAAGGAGTTGCGCTTGGGCATGCGATGCGAATCTTGACGTTCAAGGCTTTCGCGTAACGACATGGTAACCAATCCACCCGAAAAGACAATCGCGCGCGGTGCGACACTGCGGTTTACCAACAGCGGGGGGAAAGCCGGCGCTGTGTGCAAAGAGCCGGCGCTTGCCGTCCGTGTACCTTTTCACTATGCTGGCCGGTCCCATAAGCGGAGCTGAATTGAGACATGGGTCACCGATTATCCAAGATTGTCACGCGGACCGGCGACGCCGGAACCACCGGCTTGGGAGACGGCTCGCGCGTAACCAAGGACTCGCAGCGGATCGAAGCCATCGGCGAGGTCGACGAATTGAACTCGACGCTCGGTTTGCTGTTGTCCGAGACTTTGTCCGAGCCTTGCGCATCGGTGTTGATGGATGTGCAGCACGACCTGTTCGATCTGGGCGGTGAATTGTCGATACCGGGACACTTCGCGGTGACCGACGCGCATGTGCTGCGGCTCGACGCCTACGTCGAGCGCTTCAACGCGGACCTCTCTCCGCTCAAGGAATTCATCCTTCCCGGCGGAACGCGTGCGGCGAGCCTCGCGCATATTGCGCGTACCGTGTGCCGGCGCGCGGAGCGCGCGCTGGTGCGGCTCGCGCAGACCGAAGCGGTGAGCGATCCCGCGCGCAAGTACCTCAATCGCCTTTCCGATCTGCTGTTCGTGATAGCGCGGGTGCAGAACCGTGAAGCCAAGCTTGGCGATGTGCTGTGGCGCAGGGATCGCGATCGCGGCGCTTGAATGACATGAGCGAACAAACCGAGCTCTAGCGACTCGATCACTCATGGCACTGGATCCCGACAAGCGACGACAACGCAGCGAACGCCTCGCCGAGCTCCTGGCGCGCACCGCGCTTTCCAACCAGCAGGCGTTCGCCGAGCTCTATCGCGAGACGTCGTCGCATCTATATGCCGTAGCGCTGCGTATATTGCGAGAATCGGGTGCCGCCGAGGAGGTGCTGCAGGAGAGCTTCGTCAACATCTGGCATCACGCAGGATCGTACGTCGCCGCAAAGAGCCAACCGCTGACGTGGATGACCAGCATCGTGCGCAACCGCTGTCTCGATCAAATGCGCCGACGGGAGGTCGACACGGTGACCATCGACGATGAGGAACCAGGAATGATGCTCGCCGACGACCGACCCGGTCCGATGGAGATGCTGCTGTCGAGTGCGGACGCGCTCGCGGTCAAAAGCTGCGTCGAGCGATTGGAAGCAGGACAGAAGCAAGCGATCGCGCTCGCCTTCTACCAGGGCCTGTCGCACTCCGAGCTTGCGTCCCACCTCCGTCAGCCCCTGGGCACGGTCAAGTCGTGGGTACGCCGTGGTCTCGAGCGTCTGAAGGCGTGCCTGGACGGCGCGGGCCTGAAACGCTAAAGACGACGCCGCACCCGATCGAACCCGCCATGAATTACCTCGAACCCGAACGCCTCGATGCACTGGCTGCCCAGTACGTGCTCGGGACGCTGTCGCGGGCGGCGCGCGAGCGCTTGGCTCGGCTCGCGAGCGGCAACGAAACCGTCGCCGCGGCGCTTCGAGCATGGGAAACCCGTTTGCTGCCGCTGGCCGAGAGCCTGCCACCCATCGCGCCTCCGGAACGTGTCTGGCCTGCCATCCTCGACCGGATCCAGGGTCAGCGCGAGTCGGGCTCGATGTGGGCGAACCTAGGCCTCTGGCGCGGCCTTACGCTGGCCGGCTTCGCGACCGCCATGGCGCTGGCGGTGGTGCTCCTGACGCCGCGTCCGGAAACGCCGATCGAAACGCTGGTGGTGGTGCTCGCGGGTCAGGATGCTCGGCCGGCGCTGCTCGTTTCGGCGGATCGCTCCGGGCGAACGCTGACGGTCAAGGCTATCGCTCCCGTTCCGCCCGTTGCCGACCGCGTGCTGCAGCTCTGGGCGCTGCCGGAGCAAGGCAACCCGCGCTCGCTTGGATTGATCCCCGCCACGGGCGCCGCATCCAGCGTCATGCGCCTGGATCTGCCCGCGTCTGTCGGACTAGCGCTGCAGAACATCCCGGCGCTCGCCGTCAGCCTGGAGCCGCAAGGGGGTTCTCCGACTGGTTTGCCGACCGGTCCGGTGCTCTATTCGGGGCCGATCCAGCGCTTGTATTGACTCGCTGCGTGCTACGAGCGGGTAGCGACCACGTCGATCCGCAACCGAGCGACGTCTGCTTCCTCGACCGCAACTTGGGATACGGAAGCCTTCGTTGCGACGACCTGGGAAACCGGCGCCGCCATCGTGGCCCTGCTTTGCGCGAGCGCCGACAGCCCGATGACTACCGCTGTCGTGAGGCCGGCGGCCAGTACCAATGCCGGAAACCGATGGCTGCTCTCGTTCATGTACATTGCTTTCTCCTTTTTTCGGCCCGGCGTTTGCGCCGCGCTTGTTCGTTGGCTTAAGTTAAACGACGGTTCGGCTTGTTGGATGCGCCAGGCGGTCGATCCGGATTCAGAGGGCTGCCTTGCGATTCGTTTGCAGGTTAGCGCACGGGGAAGACGGAGCCCAGGGAGATGCGACAGGGTCGCAAAATATGGCCGTGAGGCTCCGCAACAGACGATGAACGGCGCGGCGCGCTCATCGACAAGGCGCGAAACGGCGGGGAAACGGCGCGCTGGCGGGACGATCGGCCTTACGAAGGCTTGCTGACGGTCTGCTCGATGGCGCCGAAGATCGACTGCCCGCCATCGTCCCGCATCTCGATCCTGACCCGATCGCCGAAGCGTAAAAACGGTGTCGACGGTTTACCCACGAGTATCGTTTCCACGGTTCGCTGCTCGGCGATGCAGGAGTAGCCGACTCCTCCACTTGCGGCTGGCCGGCCGGGGCCACCGCCCTCCTTGTTGGATACGGTGCCGGAACCGATGACGGTGCCGGCAGCGAGTACGCGCGTCATCGCCGCGTGTGCGATCAGCTGCGGAAAACTGAACGTCATGTCGACGCCGGCATTGGGATGTCCGAACAGCGCGCCGTTCAGCGTCGTGATCAGCGGCAAGTGCAGCTTGCCCTCGCGCCACGCACCGCCTAACTCGTCCGGCGTCACCGCGACCGGAGAAAAGCTCGACGCTGGCTTGCCCTGAAAGAAGCCGAAGCCCTTGGAGAGCTCGGCCGGAATAAGGTTGCGCAGGCTCACGTCGTTGACCAGCATCAAGAGCAGCACCTGCGACTCGGCCGCTTGCGGTGTCACTCCCATCGGTACGTCGCCGGTGATCACCGCGACCTCGGCTTCGAAATCGATGCCCCAGGTTTCATCCGGAAATACGATGTCGTCCGTCGGCGCAAGAAAACCGTCGGAGCCGCCCTGATACATGAGCGGGTCGGTCCAGAACTCCGCCGGCAGGGTCGCGCCGCGCGAGCGTCGCACCAGCTCGACGTGGTTGACGTAGGCCGATCCGTCGGCCCATTGGTACGCGCGCGGCAGCGGCGAATGCGCCTGCTGCGGATCGAACGCGACGGCGCCAGTTGTTTTTCCCTCGTTCAATTGGGCATACAGTTTTTCGAGATGGGGCGCGACCACGCCCCACTGGTCGAGCGCCGCCTGCAAGGTGGGCGCGATCTCGGGGACGGCAATCGCACGTGCAAGATCGCGACTGACCAGCGCCAGCGTCCCGTCGCGTGAGCCATCCTTGAGCGTGGCGAGCTTCATCTCAGGAAGAACTGAGGCGCTTCAGGAAGTAGCCGTCGGCGCGATCTTCCATTTCCCAGCCGGCGGCCTGAATTTCGGCGCGCAGACGATCGGCCTCAGCCCACTGCCGGGACGCTCGCGCGGCGGCGCGTGCCGCAGCGAGCGCGGCGATCGACTCTGGAATCGACTCGGATTTAGGCGACCAGAGACCAAGCCCGAGCCCGAACACGCGATCGAAGTCGAGCAGCGTCGCCTTCTTGGTGCCCGCCGCCAGGTTGCCGCGAAGCACCTCCCAGCCGAGCGCCAGCGCGCGCGGCAAGTTCAAGTCGTCGTTGATTTCCGCGGTAAAGCGTTCGCGATATCCAGCGTCCGGTTCAGCGAAATTCGCATCGAATTCACCGAGCGCGAACACCCCGTTGCGAAGCCGGTCGAGACCTTTCGCGGCGGCATCCAGCGCGTCCCAGGTGAAATTGAGCTGCGTACGATAGTGTGCGGTCAGACAAAGGTAGCGATACGCCAACGGGTCGTAGCCCCGGTCGATAAGCGACTGCAGGCGCAGGAACTCGCCCGCGGATTTCGCCATCTTGGCATCGTTGGACAACAGAAAATAGGCGTGCATCCAGAAGTTGGCGAGCCTTGTTCCGACGCGCGCCTCGGTCTGGGCGATTTCATTGGTGTGATGAACCGGGATGTGATCTTCGCCGCCGCAATGGATGTCGAAAAAATCGCCGAGGTACTTCTGCGCCATCGCCGAGCATTCGATGTGCCAACCCGGAAAGCCGGTGCCCCAGGGACTCTTCCATTCCATCTGCCGATGTTCGCCGGGCGCGGAGAATTTCCAGAGCGCGAAGTCAGTAATGCTTTTCTTCTCGCCAAGCTCGACCCGCTTGCCCGCTTCCAGTCCCGCCTTGTCGAGGCGGGCGAGGAAACCATAGTCCGGCTGCAAGCTGGTGTTGAAGTAGATCCCGTCCGACGTCCGATAGGTAAATCCGTTTTTCTCGATGTCGACGATAAACTCGATCTGGTCCTGAATATGATCGGTCGCGCGAGAGAGCACCGATGGCATTTCCATGTTCAGGCGCGCCATGTCGTCGATAAATGCATCGGTATAGAGTTGCGCGATTTCCCACGCCGTTTTGCCGGTCCGGCGCGCGCCCTGTTCCATCTTGTCTTCGCCAGTGTCGGCATCCGATGTCAGGTGCCCAACATCGGTTATATTCATTACGTGGCGCACCGCGTAGCCATTCCACTCTAGTACGCGCTTCAGCAGATCCTCGAAGAGAAAGGTGCGGAAGTTGCCGATGTGCTGATAGTCGTACACCGTCGGTCCGCAGGTGTAGAGACCGGCGGCGCCGGCGACAAGCGGCTCGAACCGGCGCCGCTCGCGTGCGTAGTTGTCGTACAGCATCAACGGTGCTGGCATCGTCACTTCCCAAAAAAAGAGCCGCCAGTGCGGTCTGGCGGCTCTATCTTGACTCGTGTTACATCAGGTCGATGATCGAATGCCGCGCAATACACGACGACAATTCGCAGCGGAGCGGCATAGGGTGCAGCGAGTGCGGCCAGGCGATGTCGACATGCTTGCATGGTAGCGAATGACGGGTGCAGCAGCAAGAGAAGGGTGAATCGCCCGCAACTTGCGGAACGCGGTAAAATCGCGCCCTTCCCGATGTCCTCTGCCGCCTCTCCTGTCGCCGCCGCGCTGCCCGCGTTGACCCACCGCGGCGCCATCGTCCTGCTGCTCGTTTTCACCGCGATTTGGTTCTCCAATCTCGAGTATCGCCGCCTGGTGCACCCGGACGAAGGCCGATACGCGGAAATTCCGCGCGAGATGGCGGTCAGCGGCGATTGGGTCACGCCGCGGCTCAACGGAATCAAGTATTTCGAGAAGCCGGCGCTGCAATACTGGATCACCGCTGCCGCCTATTCGATCTTCGGCGTTCATCATTGGACGGCGCGCCTGTGGCCCGCATTGTCGGGATTCTTGGGTGTTCTGTTCATCGGCTACGTGGGCTTCCGCCTTGGCGGTCCTCTGTTGGGGCTGTACAGCGCCGCGGTACTCGGTGGTTGCGCGTGGTATGTCCTGAACGCCCATATTCTCACCCTCGACGCCGGCGTCACGTTCTGGATGAGCGTCGGTCTCGGCAGCCTGTTCATCGCCCAGCGTGACGACGCGACACCCGAAGAGGAGCGCGGCTGGATGCTCGCGGCGTGGGCTGCGCTCGCGCTTGCGGTACTCTCCAAAGGGCTGATCGGCGTGGTGCTGCCTGGGGCCGCGATGGTGATCTACACCCTGTTGCGGCGTGACTGGTCACTGTGGCGCAGGCTGCATCTGATCGGCGGCTTACTTGTTTTCCTGGCGATCGCCGCGCCCTGGTTCGTCGCCGTGTCTTTGCGCAACGGCGAATTCTTCGATTTCTTTTTTGTTCACGAACACTTCGCGCGCTTTCTGACCAGCGAAGCGCATCGCGAAGGTGCGTGGTGGTATTTTGTTCCCATCTTTGTCGCCGGTATCCTGCCCTGGCTCACGGTGTTCCTGTGGACTGCGCGCCGCATGTGGACCAATGCGCCCGTGGGTCGCAACGGCTTCAGCTGGCAGCGCTTCGCGCTGGTCTGGTCGGCCTTCATTTTCGTGTTTTTCAGCGTGTCGGGCTCCAAACTGCCCTCCTACATTCTGCCGATGTTTCCCGCACTGGCGCTGACCCTCGGCTGGCAGCTGACCGTCGTGCCCCAGACCACGCTTGCACGCCTGACGCTACCGCTGGTCGCGATCATGGGAGTCATCGCGTTGACTGCGATCGTCGCCTATACGCCGCTTGCGTCCCGTTTTGCGGACGCGCGCCAGCCCCTCGAACCGCTGCTCGAATACGGTGTCTGGCTGAAGACTGCGTGCGTGGTCGCATTTGCCGGCGGCGCGATGGGCTTCTTCTATCTGCGTTCCGGCAAGCGGACCGCTGCCATCCTGAGCGTGTCGCTGACCGCGCTGGTCGCGGCGATGCTGGTGTTGACCGGGCATGACACACTGGCCGAGGCGCGGTCCACCGGTCCGATCGTCTCGCGCATCGTCGCGGCCAATGGTCCGCTGCGCGCCGATGTCCCGTTCTACACCGTCAGGATGTACGATCAGACCTTGCCGTATTATCTTGGCCGCACCGTGACGCAGGTGGAGCATTACGACGAGCTGGCGATGGGCATTGCCAGTGAGCCCGACAAGGCGATCGCGACCGAAGCCGAATGGCTTCGCCGTTGGAACGCCGCCGAACAGGCGTACGCGATCATGCAGCGAGACGAATACAAGCGGCTTCAAGACCAAGGTGTCCCCATGCGCGAGCTCGGCCATGACGCGCGCCGCGTCATCGTCAGCCGGCGATAACATGACGAATCGCGCAGCGGCAACGGTTGACGGATTTTTACTCATCCTCCGGCACGGGCGTCAGAGTGAAGAGCGATAGATTCGATCGTCGACATTGGCGCGACTGACGCCGTCATGACCTGGCCCGGCTTCTCCTTCCTGATCGTCGGCGTGCTCCTGAACGCGGCCGCGCAGTTGCTGCTCAAGGCAGGCACCAACTCGCTGGGTGTGATCACGCTCACCCGCGACAACTGGGTAGGCGAGTTCGGTCGGATGGCGGTCGAGCCGCATTTCATCGCCGGCGCCGCTTGCTATGGGGTGAGCCTGATCGTGTGGATTCTCGGTCTGTCGCGGGTGCCGGTGTCGATCGCCTACCCGCTGCTGTCAGTGGGCTACGTCATCAACGCCATTGCCGCCTATTACCTGCTCGGCGAAGCACTCACCGCCGCACGTTGGATAGGCATCGGCTTCATCATCGTTGGCGTATGGCTCGTGGCGCGAAGCTAGCGCTCATTTGGCAAATGAGTAGTCAAATGAGTTGCCCAGTGATTGGCAAATGAAGACGTCGATGAGCTATCTTAAATTCGCCAGCCCTGTGCTCGACGAGTCCACCATCGCCGGCGTTGGGGACGTATTGCGCTCCGGTCAGCTGACGAGCGGACCGTGGGTGCAGCGGTTCGAGCAAGACCTGTCAGCATTCTGCGGCGGCAGACCCACGCGGGTGCTGACTTCGGCGACCGCGGCGATCGAAGTCGCGTTGCAGCTCTGCGACATCGCACCTGGTGACGAGGTAATTACCGGGGCGCAGAGCTTTTTCACGGTTCTCAACATGATCGTCAAGGCCGGCGCCAGACCGGTGTTCGTGGATTGCGATCTCATCACCCGCAATATCGACCTCGCTCAGATCGAAGCCGCGATCACGCCGGCAACCCGCGCGATCATTCCGACGCATTATCCCGGCGCGCTGGTCGACATGGACGCACTGCTCGCGCTGGCGCAGCGGCATGGGCTTCGCGTCATCGAAGACGCCGCGCTCGTGATCGGGTCGCAGTGGCACAAGAAAAACGTCGGCGCGTTCGGCGACCTGGTCACCTTCAGCTTCCATCCGAACAAGAATGTCACCTCGATCGAGGGTGGAGCGCTGGTGGTCAACGATGCCTCGGAGGCCAAGCGGGTCGAGCTCCTGCGCTTCCACGGCATTGAGTATCTGGCGGATCGCACGCGCGATGTCGCGTTCCCCGGCGGCAAGTTCAACATGCCCGACGTCAACGCTCGTATCGGCCGCGAGCAGCTCGAGCACTTGTCGGAATTTCTGACCCGGCGGCGCGCGCTCGCCGACCGCTACTTTGCGCGATTTACGACCGATCCGCCCTGTATCCTGCCACCGAAACCGGCGACGCCGGACGACGAAGGCTATTCGTGGAACATGTTCTGCGTGCTCCTGCCGCTCGATCGCTTGTCGATCGACCGCAAACAGTTCCGCGACGCTCTCGAAGCACGGGGCATCGGCACCGGCATGTCGTATGAGGCGCTTCATCTGTGCACGCTGGGACGAAAATACGGTGGCCACGAAGGACAGTTCCCGAACACCGAGCGCATCTCCCGAGCAACGGTGTCGCTGCCCTTGCACGCCGCAATGACGGATGCCGACGTGGACCGCGTCTGCGCCGCGGCGGCGGAAATCATCGCCGCAGGGAACATGAATTGATATGGCCACGCCGATGAGCGTTTCCGCGCCCATGCTGTCGGTCGTCATTCCGGTCTACAACGAGGAGCCCGGCCTGCAGGCGCTGTTCGATCGCCTGTACCCGGCGCTCGACAAGCTGGGCGTGGCCTATGAAGTGCTGTTCGTCAACGACGGGAGCCGGGACCGCTCGCCGGCGATGCTCAAGGACCAGTTTCTGCGGCGCCCGGAGGTTACGCGGGTCATCCTGTTCAACAGTAACTACGGCCAGCATATGGCCATCGTCGCCGGTTTCGAGCACTGCCGCGGACAGCGCATCGTCACGCTCGATGCCGACTTGCAGAATCCGCCGGAGGAAATTGGCAAGCTGCTGAGCGCGATGGATGCCGGCCACGATTACGTCGGCGGCGTGCGCCGCACGCGTGAGGATTCATGGTGGCGTCGCATCGCATCGAAAGCGATGAACCGCGTTCGCCAGCGCATCACCCGCATCACGATGACCGATCAGGGCTGCATGCTGCGGGCGTACAGCCGTGACATCGTGCGCGCGGTCGCCGCGTCGCGCGAGGTCAGCACCTACATTCCCGCCCTCGCCTATACCTACGCAAACAATCCGACCGAGGTCGAAGTCGAGCACGCCGAGCGTGTAGCCGGCGAGTCGAAATATTCGCTCTACAAGCTCATCCGCCTGAATTTCGATCTCATCACCGGATTTTCGCTGGTGCCGCTGCAGATGTTTTCGATGTTCGGCATGCTGGTCTCAGTCGGAGCGCTGCTGACGTATCTGATCGTCATTGTCCAACGGCTCATCCTTTCCGGCTGGCGCGAGGGGATGGCGACTCTCTGGGACCGGGATATCCTGGCCTTCTTTCTCCTCGGCATGGTGCTTTTCGGGCTGGGCCTGGTCGGCGAGTATGTCGGCCGCATCTATCAGCAGGTGCGCGAACGGCCGCGCTTCACCATTCAGGCATTGCTGGAACAGAAGCACGACGATGCGGCGCGTCCGCAATGACCCGAGCCGTCGTTTTCGGCTACCACAATGTCGGAGTACGCTGCCTGCGCACGCTCATTGCCGCGGGCGTCGACGTGCCGCTGGTCCTTACACACGAAGACAACCCGGCCGAGACGATCTGGTTCGACAGCGTCGCGCGCACCGCCGCTGAGTACGACATTCCGGCGATTTCGCCTGCCGATCCGAATGCGCACGATGTGGTCGAGCGGGTTGCCGCGTGCAAGCCCGACTTTCTGTTTTCGTTTTACTACCGGGCCATGCTCAAGGCGCCCTTGCTCGCTTTGCAGCACCGGGGCGCGCTGAATATGCACGGTTCGCTGCTGCCGAAGTACCGCGGCCGGGTACCGGTCAACTGGGCCATCATTCACGGCGAAACCGAAACAGGCGCCACCCTGCATTACATGCTCGATCAAGCCGACAGCGGAGACATCGTCGCGCAACAGGCCGTTCCGATCCTGCCCGACGACACCGCCAAAGAAGTGTTCGACAAGGTCACCGTCGCCGCGGAGTTGGCGTTGAGCCGTGCGTTGCCCGCGCTGCTGGCGGGCACCGCGCCTCGGATCAAACAGGATGCCAAGGCCAGTACGTATTACGGCGGGCGCAAGCCCGAGGACGGGATCATCGACTGGTCGCAGAGCGCGATTGCCATCCACAATCTCGTGCGCGCGGTCGCGCCGCCGTATCCTGGCGCCTTCACCGCGGTCGCCGGAAGGCAGGCGCGCATCTTGCGCACGCGGGTGTTTGACGCGAGCAAGGCGCCCGCGCGCGATCCATCGATGTCGGCGGAAAATGGCTGCCTCGTCGCGCGCTGCGGCGGTGGAGGCGCGCTTGCGATCCTGAAGCTGGAACTCGACGGCGCGGAAGTGTCGGCAACGGACTTCGCGGCCACGCACGGCGCAACCGGCGTGCCGCTCGGCGGCTGATCGATCAGTTTGGTCCGGCAGGCACAGCCCGGGTAGAATGCGCGGCTGCCGCGGCAGCTTGTGGCGGCTTGCGGTGAAATCCACTTCCCATGCGAAAAATCCTCATCCTCGGCGTCAATGGCTTCATTGGCCATCATCTTTCGAAGCGCATCGTCGCCTCGACCGATTGGGAAATCTACGGCATGGACATGCAGACCGATCGCATCAGCGATCTCATGCAGGAGAAGCGATTTCACTTCTTCGAGGGTGACATCACCATCAACAAGGAGTGGATCGAGTATCACATCAAGAAATGCGATACGGTGCTGCCGCTGGTGGCGATCGCCACGCCCGCGACCTACGTGCGCGAGCCGTTGCGTGTGTTCGAGCTCGATTTCGAGGCAAATCTGCCGATCGTGCGCGCCTGCGTTCGCCATAAGAGGCGCATCGTCTTCCCCTCGACCTCCGAGGTTTACGGGATGTCCCGCGACGCGGAGTTTGATTCGGAGCATTCCGAGCTGGTGTTGGGCCCGATCAACAAGCCGCGCTGGATCTACTCCTGTTCCAAGCAGCTGATGGACCGGGTCATCCACGCCTACGGCATGCAGGAAGGGCTCGACTACACGCTGTTTCGTCCCTTCAACTGGATCGGCGCCGGGCTGGATTCGATCAATACCGCGAAGGAAGGATCGTCGCGGGTCATCACCCAGTTTCTGGGGCATATCGTGCGCGGCGAGCCAATCAAGCTCGTCGATGGCGGAACGCAGAAGCGCGCCTTCACCTATATCGACGATGGCATCGACGCCTTGCTGAAGATCATCGCCAACGATAAAGGCATCGCCAGCAGCAAGATCTACAACATCGGCAACCCACGCAATAACTTTGCGGTTCGGGAGCTTGCGACGATGATGCTCGAGCTAGCGCTCACCTATCCCGAATATCGCGACAACGCAGCAAGGGTCGAGCTGATCGAGACCACCGCCGATTCGTATTACGGCAAGGGCTATCAGGACGTGCAGAATCGGGTGCCCAAGATCGACAACACCTGTGCCGACCTGGACTGGAAGCCCTCGGTGAACATGCAGGACGCGTTGAAGCGCATCTTCGATGCGTACCGCGGCCAGGTCGCGGAAGCGCGCCAGTTGGTCGACTAGCTGCATGCCGGAAAAATGGACGCCATGCTGCTCGCTTTGAAAATCGATGTCGACACCCTGCGTGGTACGCGCGAGGGCGTGCCGACCCTGGTCGAGTTGCTACGCAGACACAAGGCAGGGGCTACCTTTTTATTCAGCGTCGGACCCGATCACACCGGGCGTGCGATCAAACGGGTGTTTCGACCCGGTTTTTTCAGCAAGGTGCAACGGACTTCGGTGGTCAAGCACTACGGCGTCAAAACGCTGCTTTATGGGACACTGCTGCCGGGCCCTGACATCGGCAGGCGGGCAGGTCACGTGATGCGCAGCGTTCGCGATGAGGGCTTCGATGTCGGCGTGCACTGTTGGGACCACGTCAAGTGGCAGGACGGGCTCGTTGGCGCCAGCGCCGACTGGACGCGTGAGCAGATGCATCTCGCATGCCAGAGGTTTACAGAAATCTTCAAGGAGCGGCCGTTAACGCATGGCGCGGCGGGCTGGCAGATGAATGTGCATGCCCTGCGGCTCACGCAGGTACTGGGATTCGAGTTTTGTTCCGACGGGCGCGGCGTGTCTCCCCATCTTCCGGTTTGGAACGCCGAGCTGATCCGCTGCCCGCAGATTCCGACGACCTTGCCGACGCTCGACGAATTGATCGGCAGCGACGGGGTTACGGCAGACAATGTAGCTGAGACGCTGCTGGCGATGACGGCGGCGCCGCCGTCATCGCCGGTCGCCGCCGCCCATGTTTTCACGCTCCACGCGGAGCTCGAGGGCATGCGTCTTGCGCCGGTGCTCGACAAACTTATTGTCGGATGGAAGGCGCAGGGTTACCACATCACGTCGATGCGCGGCTTGTACGTTACGCTGCAGCCTTTGGCGCTGCCGCGGTGCGAAGTCGCACCGGGAGCGATTCCCGGCCGGAGTGGAACGGTGTTATGTCAGGGTCGCGAGTTTCTCGATGACGTCGATCTGGCGGCCGCGGTCTAGCGATTTGCATCGCGGCTTCCGCTGCGGCGCGGCGGCTGCCGGCGGCAAGTCGGGCTTGTCGCTGTCGCGAACGCGTTCTTAACTTGAGCAACCACGGAGTGAATCATGGCGGGTCAAAAAGTTGTCGACTTCAAGGCGGCTGGCACGGGCGGCGAGTTCAGGCTTTCGGCGCAGAAGGGCCGCCCGGTCATTCTGTACTTCTATCCCAAGGACAATACGCCGGGGTGCACCGTCGAAGGGGCCCAGTTCCGAGACCTGCACAAGCAGTTTGCGAAACTGGGCGCGGTAGTCGTCGGCATTTCGCGCGACAGCCTGAAATCACACGAGAACTTCAAGACCAAGATGGCTTTCCCGTTCGAGCTCCTCTCCGATGCGGATGAAACGCTGTGTGGCCGGTTCGGCGTGATCAAGATGAAGAACATGTACGGCAAAAAGGTCAGAGGCATTGAGCGCTCGACCTTCCTCATTGGCCCCGACGGCAAGCTTGTGCGCGAGTGGCGCGGCGTGAAAATACCGGGTCACGTGGAGGAAGTTTTGGACGCCGTAAAAGCGCTCTAAGGCGTCATGGTAACGGTTCTCAATACGATCACGGCAGGTGCGCCCCGCTGAAATCCCGTCGTCGCCTATAGTACGTAATTACAGGGCGCTTAGTCAGTGCGCGAATTCCGGCACGCCATCCATCGGTCTCGTGGCGGAACTGCGCAACATTTCCACCACGGCGTGGACTGTTTCCTCGCGCGCGCGTGACTGCATCTCGGAGGACGAGCCGCCACAGACTTTTTCGCAAAATCTGTTGGTGGGTCCTTCGAAATCGCAGTGCGACGCGCCGCTAAGGACAACGGATCGCAGTAGGTCCGGCACCGCGCGCGCAATGGAACGGCCGCTGCCAAAGAGGTTGCACACAGAAGGTTCCGCAAGCATTACGACTGCAGGTATGGTCAGCCGCGAGGCGGCGTGAACCCCGCTGCCCGTCCTGTCGACAGGATCCAGACCGACCCATCCGGCGAGCTTCGGCAGCTTCGCCGCAGCCAGGACCGTCGACAATCCGCCCGCCGACGTCCCAACGAGCACGAGGTGGGATTGCTCGACCGGTGGCAATCCGAGTGCACCTGATTCAAGCTTGTGCGCGAGCTCTTCGATCGCGTCGCCGTTTCCCCAGTGATTCAGGATATACGGCAGATCGGGAATGACCGCGGTGACACCCGCTGCAGCGAGCGCCTGTCCGAGATCACGGTGCCGCGCGCGCGAACGCGCGATGCCGTGAGCGACGATGGCCACTTCGCCGGACGGTTCGGCGCTTGGCACGTAGACGTCTACGTGGACATCGCGACCACCGAGTTCGACCACATCGCTATGCATGATGAAAGCTGCGGGTTGGGCCGCAGCGGTGGGACAGACCACGAATGCGATCGACAGCGAAAACCCGAACAGACGTTTAACGAGGCGTGAACTTTCCCGGCGACCGCGAAGCGCGGGGGCGCACGCGATCGGGCACGCGAACAGTGCACTATTGAATTTGCCTTGCATGCGGTCGAATATCCTCGACTTTGTCAGCCAGCCGTAGGACTAAGTTCATTCTGCTGGCCTCGTCAATCGCACCAACGAATTCCTTCCCTGAGACGCGTCCACACCCGTTCTCCGACTAGCGCCGAGGCGTCAAGCATCGGCGACGACTGTTCCCAGGCGATTATCGGGTACTGACGGGTCAAGTAGGAGACAATCGCCTGTTCCCTTTCCACCACAAGCAATGTCCTCGGCGGCCCGACGCGACCACAATCCCTTGTGTTCGCGCTGTTGCGTCGCTACGATGGGGCCGCAACTCATCCGATCGCCCAAGGAGGCCCATGGTCGAGCGCAAACTTCGCTCCGCGCTTCACGTCGACGCACCCGTCAAGACATCCTCGCCGAAACTTTTTGTGCTCGATACCAACGTATTGATGCACGATCCCACCAGCCTGTTCCGCTTCGAAGAGCACGATATCTTCCTCCCGATGCTCACGCTCGAGGAGCTCGATAACAACAAGAAAGGCACGACCGAGGTTGCGCGCAACGCGCGCCAGGCCTCGCGCTATCTGGACGAGCTGGTCACCGCGGCCAGCGCGATTAGCCCCGGCAATTTGAGCGCCGGCATTCCGCTCAAGCCGCGCAGCGGCGGCGCGGCGAGCGGGCGGCTGTTCGTTCAAACCGAGGCGATCTCGACCACGCTCCCGCCCTCGCTTGCCGGCGGCAAGGCCGACAACCAGATCATTTCCGTCGTCATGCACCTGCAAAAGGTGCATCCCAATCGCAACGTCATCCTGGTGTCGAAAGACATCAACATGCGCATCAAATCGCATGCGCTGGGAATCGCCGCGGAGGATTATTTCAATGACAAGGTGCTCGAGGACACCGATCTCCTCTACAGCGGGATGCGCGAACTGCCGGCGGATTTCTGGGACCGCCACGCCAAAGGGATGGAATCGTGGCAACAGGGCGGACTTACCTACTACCGCGTCACGGGGCCCTTGAGCGCGAGCCTCCTCGTCAACGAATTTCTCTACCTGGAAGGCAAGGGGCCGGGTGAGACACCGCTGTACTCGATGGTGAAGGAGGTCTCCGGCCGCACCGCGCTGCTGCAGACTCTGAAGGATTACACCCATCAGAAGAACAACGTCTGGGGTATCACCGCGCGTAACCGTGAGCAGAATTTCGCGCTCAACCTGCTGATGAATCCGGACCTGGACTTTGTCACGCTGCTCGGTCAGGCCGGCACCGGCAAGACGCTGTTGACGCTCGCCGCGGGCTTGATGCAGACATTGGAATTCAAGGTCTATTCCGAGATCATCATGACCCGCGTCACGGTGCCAGTAGGCGAAGATATCGGATTTCTTCCCGGGACCGAGGAAGAGAAGATGAACCCGTGGATGGGCGCGCTCGAGGACAATCTCGATGTGCTCAATAAGACCGACGATGAAGCCGGCGAGTGGGGCCGCGCTGCGACGCGCGATCTCATCCGTTCGCGCATCAAGGTCAAGTCGCTCAACTTCATGCGCGGCCGCACGTTCATCAACAAGTACCTGATCATCGACGAGGCGCAGAACCTGACGCCCAAGCAGATGAAGACCCTGATCACGCGCGCCGGTCCGGGCACCAAGGTCGTTTGCCTGGGAAACATCGCCCAGATCGACACGCCGTATCTGACTGAAGGCAGCTCCGGGCTCACCTACGTCGTCGACCGTTTCAAGGGTTGGTCGCACAGCGGCCACGTCACCTTGCAGCGCGGCGAGCGGTCGCGGCTCGCGGATCACGCA
>Ga0209118_1000541_pt1 | contig 20383 bp, 16 predicted proteins | sample BlaSpr_A8_Ref_M1_FD_187988 | JGI IMG/M metagenome (GOLD analysis project Ga0209118, IMG submission 187988) | Forest soil microbial communities from Thunder Bay, Ontario, Canada - Black Spruce, Ontario site 2_A8_Ref_M1 (SPAdes) (version 2) | ecosystem: Environmental > Terrestrial > Soil > Boreal...
AACGGCTGAGTGTCGGTGGTTAGCGCTGATTCGCGGTTGCTCGCACCCCATTCGCTTCGCGAACGGGACCTGGCTCGCTGCTCACAGCGCTGCCGCGTTCCACCCGCCGCCCAGCGCCTTGATCAACGCGACGCTGGCGAAAAGGCGCCGGCTTTGGATCGCGAGCGCTGTGCGTTCGTTGGCCAATGCGGTGGCCTGCACGACGACCACCGCCAGATAATTGGCCGTCCCGGCGCGGTACTGATTCAGTGTAATGGCCAGCGATTCGCGCGCGGACTTGACGGCTTCATCCTGAACTGAGGCCTCCTGCTCCAGAATGCGCAGCGCTGCGAGATTGTCTTCGACCTCCTGGAATCCGTTCAGCACCGTCTGCCGATAGTTGGCGACATTTTCGTCATAGGTCGCGATCGCCTGCGCCGTTTGCGCGCGGCGCAGCCCGGCGTCGAATATCGTCTGCGCCAGCGCCGAACCGAGCGACCAGTAACGGCTGGGCAGCGAAAACAATTGCGACAGCACCGAGCTCTGGAAGCCACCGGTCGCCGACAGCGTGAGCGAGGGGAAGAACGCCGCTTCGGCGACGCCGATCTGAGCGTTGGCCGCCGCCGCGCGCCGTTCTGCGGCGGCGATATCCGGACGACGCTCGAGCAACTCGGAAGGCAGTCCCGGCGGCATCGGCGGAAACTCGGTGGGCACGGATTCGGCGGCGACCGAAAAGTCCGCGGGCGCCTTGCCGAGAAGAACGGCGATCGCGTGCTCGAGCTGCGCGCGCTGGACCCCGGCGTCGATCGCCTGGGCCTGGGTGGACTTGAGTTGCGTTTCGGCTTGGGCGACATCGGCACGCGCCGCAACGCCGACCGCATACTGGTTGCGCGTTAACTGCAGCGACCGCTGATAAGCATCCACGGTGTCGTTGAGCAGGCGGATCTGCGCGTCCTGAACACGCAGCAGAAAATAATCCTCGGCGAGCAGTGCCTGCGCCGACAGCTTCGCCGATTCAAGGTCCGCGACGCTGGCCTGCGCCGAGGCTTCGCTGGCTTCGACCGTTCGCCTGATGCGGCCCCAGAGGTCGACTTCCCAGCTCACGTTCAGCGCGACGTTGTAGTCGTTGCGGGGGCCTCCGCCCTGGCCGGTGGTGTTGACGCTACTGCCACTCGCGCCGCGGCTGCTGCTTCGCGATGCGCTGGCGCTCGCGCTGACCAGCGGAAACAATGCGGCTCGTGCCTGCTGGGTCAACGCCCGCGCCGCGCGCACGCGTGCTTCGGCAGCCTTGATGGTCTGATTGCTGACCTCGACCGGCGCCACCAGCGCATCGAGTTTCGGGTCCTTGAAAACTTCCCACCAATTGCCGCGCGGCTCCTGGTCTCGCGGCTCGGCAGGCTTCCACGGTATCGCTTCCTTGTATGCCGAAGGCGATTCCGCGGTCGGTCGGACATAGTTTGGACCGACCGAGCACCCAAACAGCGCCGACGCCGCGCAGGCAGCCCACGCCACGCGTCTTCGGCGCCTCGCGGTTGTCCGCTTGGTAGGTTCGCCTTTCATTCGGTTTAGTCCCCGGGCGCGGCCGCCGCGTTCGGCATCGCGCCCCTGCTTTCACGCATGCGGCGCGTCCACAGGCTGAACCGGTCGAGATACAGGTAGACGACGGGTGTCGTGTACAGCGTCAACATCTGGCTGACGATCAACCCGCCCACAATGGAGATGCCTAGAGGCTGACGGAATTCCGCGCCATCCCCGGTCCCGATCGCAAGCGGCACCGCGGCCAGGAGTGCTGCCATGGTGGTCATCATGATCGGGCGAAAGCGCAAGAGGCAGGCCTCGAAGATCGCCTCGCGCGAGTTCTTGTTATGGTTGCGCTCGGCGTCGAGCGCAAAGTCGATCATCATGATCGCATTCTTCTTTACGATTCCGATGAGAAGAATGACACCGATCAGAGCGATGACGCTGAACTCCGTGTGAAACAGCTTCAGCGCAAGCAATGCGCCGACGCCTGCCGACGGAAGCGTCGACAGGATCGTGATCGGATGCACGTAGCTTTCGTAGAGCACGCCCAGAACGATATAGACGGTGAGCAGCGCGGCGAGAATGAGCCACGGTTGGCTGTTGAGAGAATCCTGAAACGCCCGCGCGGTGCCCTGAAAGCTGCCGCGAACGGATGCGGGAACGCCGATTCGTGCGAGCGCATTTTCCACCGCCAGCGTCGCCTGACCGAGCGAGGTGCCCCCCGGCAGATTGAACGAGATGGTGGACGCCACGAATTGCGACTGGTGATTCACGCCGAGCGAAGTGTTGGTGCGGGCGTAACGCGCGAATGCGGAGAGCGGAACCTGTGCTCCCTTGGAGGCGCTCACGTATACGTGATCGAGGGCGGAGGCGGACTGCCAGTATTCCGGCGCAGCCTCCATCACCACGTGATACTGGTTCAGCGCGGAATAGATGGTCGAAACCTGCCGCTGACCGAACGCGTCGTTGAGCGTAGTGTCGATCAGCCTCGGCGAGACGCCAAGCCGCGCCGCGGCGTCGCGATCGATGATCAGCGATATCTGCAGGCCTTTGTCCTGCTGATCGGTGTTGACGTCGACCAGTTGTGGCAGCTGGCTCATCGCCTGACGTATGCGCGGCTCCCAGGTGCGCAACTCCTCCAGATCGTCCGCCTGCAAGGTGTACTGATAGGTCGCGTTGGCCTGCCTTCCGCCGACGCGAATGTCCTGCACCGGGTTGAGAAACAGGTTGGCGCCGGGCTCGTTGGCGAGCTTGATGCGCAGGCGCGCGATGACCTTGTCGGCCGATTCGTTGCGTTCGGCCAGCGGCTTCAGCTGGACGAACATCCTCCCGGTATTTCGTTGCGAGCCACCGGTGAATGCGACCACGTTTTCGACCGCCTTGTCGGCACGGACGATGTTGACGAAGCTCGCCAGCTTCGGCTGCATCGCCTGAAACGATATGCTCTGGTCCGCCTGGATGAATCCAACGAGGCGGCCGGTATCCTGCTGGGGAAAAAATCCCTTGGGGATATCGATGTACAGATAGACATTCAGGCACACGACGGCGAGAAGAATCACCGTCGTGACCAGCCCGTGGTCGAGCGCCCAAGTAAGGCTTCGCTCGTAGCCGCGATGCATTGTGTCGAACACGCGCTCGCTCCAAGCGTGAAAGCGACCGTGACGCTGCTCCTTTTCCGGGCGCAGCAGACGTGAACACATCATCGGCGTCATGGTCAGCGACAGCACCAGCGAAATGAGGACCGCAACCGACAGCGTCACCGCGAACTCGCGAAAATAACGGCCGACGATGCCTCCCATCAGCAGGATGGGAATGAAGACCGCAATCAGCGACACGCTCATCGACAGCACCGTGAAGCCGACCTCACGGGCGCCCTGCAGCGACGCCTTCATCGGCGACATCCCCGCCTCGATGTGACGGGAAACGTTCTCGAGCACGACGATGGCATCGTCGACGACGAAGCCGGTGGCGACGATGAGCGCCATCAAGGAGAGGTTGTTCAAGCTGAAGCCGCACAGATACATGACGCCGAAAGTCGCGACCAGCGATACCGGCACCGCGACGCTGGGGATCAACGTTGCCCGCCAGTTGCGCAGGAACAGGAAGACGACCAGGACGACCAGGCAGACCGCTACCACCAGCGTCCGCTCGACATCGCGCAATGATGCGCGGATGGTCGTGGTGCGCTCCATCACCACGTCGACCTTGATCGCGCTTGGAATGGATGCGCGAAGCTGCGGCAGCATGGCGGTGATGCTGTCGACGGTTTCGATAATGTTGGCGTTCGGCTGCCGGGTGATGATGATCAGCACCGAAGGCTTGCCGTTGGAGGAGCCCGAGTTGCGGAGATCCTGCACCGAGTCGACGACATTGCCGAGGTCGGTGAGCCTCACCGCCGAGCCGTTGCGGTAGGCAATGATCAAGGGCAGGTAGTCGACCGCCTTCTTGGCCTGGTCGTTGGCGTAAATCTGCCAATGGCGATCGCCTGCCTCCAGCGACCCTTTGGGGCGGTTGGCGTTGGTGGCTGCGAGGACGGTTCGCACATCCTCGAAGCCGACCCCGTATTTGTTGAGCGTCTGCGGGTTGAGCTCCACCCGAACGGCCGGCAGGGAGCTGCCTCCGACCTGCACCTGTCCCACCCCCTGCAGCTGCGAAAGCTTCTGGGCGATGATGGTGGACCCCGCGTCATACATCTGGCCCTGCGTCATGGTGTCCGAGGTGAGCGCCAGGATCATGATCGGTGCGTCGGCGGGGTTGGCTTTGCGATAGGTCGGATTGCTGGGCAGTCCGGTGGGCAAGAGGCTCCGAGCCGCGTTGAGCGCGGCCTGCACGTCGCGTGCGGCACCATCGATATCGCGGCTGAGCTCGAACTGTAGCGTGACCTGCGACGAGCCAAGCGAGCTGTTCGACGTCATTTCGGTCACGCCGGCGATGCGGCCGAGCGAGCGCTCGAGCGGCGTGGCAACGGTTGCGGCCATGGTCTCGGGGCTCGCACCCGGCAGCGAAGCGGACACCGAGATCGTCGGAAAGTCGACCTGAGGCAGCGGCGAGACCGGCAACAGGCGAAAGGCGGCGGCGCCGGCGAGCGCGAGCCCGATGGTGAGCAGCGTGGTCGCTACCGGACGATCGATGAACGGCGCCGACAGATTGACCTGAAGCGGCGACGTGTCACCCGCATTCGGGTCCTCGTGCGGCGCCTGGTCGGACATGCTAATCACCGGGCGCCGGCGCAGGGGTTGGCTCTTGCTTGCCTTTGCCGCGCTTCTCGACCCTGCGCGCGAGGCTGTCGAAGGCGAGATAGATCACCGGCGTCGTGAACAAGGTCAGCATCTGGCTCAGGATCAGTCCTCCGACCATGGTGATGCCGAGCGGATGACGCAGCTCCGAGCCCACACCCCAGCCGACCATCAACGGCAGCGCCGCGAGGAGCGCCGCCATGGTCGTCATCATGATCGGCCGGAAACGCAACAGGCACGCCTGGTAAATCGCTTCGCGCGGCGGCTTGCCTTCCTTGCGCTCGGCATCGAGCGCGAAGTCGATCATCATGATCGCATTCTTTTTCACGATGCCGATAAGGAGCACGATGCCGATGATGGCGATCACACCGAGGTCGTTGCCGAAGATCATCAGCGCCAGCAGCGCTCCCACGCCGGCGGAGGGAAGCGTGGACAGAATCGTGATCGGGTGGATGAAGCTCTCGTAGAGGACCCCGAGCACGATGTACATGGTGACGATGGCGGCGAGGATCAGCCAAAGCTCGTTGCCGAGCGAACCGCGGAACGCCGCCGCCGCGCCCTGAAACTGGATTTGCGCGCTGGCGGGCAGGGCGATTTCGGCTTGCGTTTTCTGGATCGCATCCACCGCGTCGCCGAGCGAAGCGCCCGGCGCGAGATTGAACGAGATGGTTGCCGCGGGGAACTGGCCGATGTGGTTGACGACCAGCGGCGAAGCGTGCTCGGTGATGCGCGCAATGGCCGTCAGCGGAACCTGCATAGACGCCTGCGTGCTCGTGCCAGACGAGCTCGCCGATGACGTCGTCCCGGCTCCGGGAGCTGCCAGCGCCGCGGATGCGTTGCCGCCAGTGGTCGGCACCGATCCGACGCTCGCCGTCGCCGAGCCCGAATTGGTCGCGGGCACGTAGATCTGCGAGAGCGCCTCGGGCCCCAACTGAAACTCGGGCTTCACTTCGAGGACCACCCGATACTGATTGGTTTGGGTGAAGATCGTCGACACCAGCCGCTGCCCGAAAGCGTTGTAGAGCGCGTTGTCGATCGTCGCCGGCGTGATGCCGAAGCGGCTCGCCGTCGCCCGGTCGATTTCCACGAATGCCTGCAGCCCGCCGTTCTGCAAATCGGTCGCGACGTCGGCAAGCTGCGGTAGCTGCCGCAGGCGATCTACGATCCGCGGCACCCACACGTCGAGTTCATCCGGGTTGGTGTCCTCCACCGTGAACTGGTACTGCGTGCGGCTGATGCGATCCTCGATCGTCAGGTCCTGCACCGGCTGCATGTACAGCGTGATTCCTTCGACGTCGGCGAGTCTGGTTTGCAGGTTGTGAATCACTTCCTCGGCACGTGCGCTGCGTTTGGCAAGCGGCTTCAGATTGATCAGCATGCGGCCGCTGTTCAGCGTCGAGTTGGTGCCGTCGACGCCGATGAACGAGGAAAGACTTTCCACCGCGGGATCCTGCAGGATGACGCGTGCGAGGGCCTGCTGCCGCTCCGCCATCGCCGCGAACGATATGGTTTGCGGCGCCTCGGTGATGCCCTGGATGGCGCCGGTGTCCTGAATCGGAAAGAATCCCTTGGGGATGAAAATGTAAAGAATGATGGTGAGGACCAACGTGATGACCGCCACGACGAGCGTCGCGGTCTGCCGGTCGAGGACCCAATTGAGCATGCTGCCGTAACGCGCGATAACACTGTCGAATATCTCCCCGCTCCTCCGGTAGAACTTGCTGTGCTGCTCTTTCTCGGTATGGCGGAGGAATTTGGCGCACATCATCGGCGTCAGCGTCAGCGACACGACCGCTGAAATCAGGATCGAGATGGCGAGCGTGATCGCGAACTCGCGAAACAGCCGGCCGACGACATCGCCCATGAACAACAGCGGGATCAGTACGGCGATCAGTGAGATGGTCAGCGAAATGATCGTGAATCCGATCTGCTCCGCGCCCTTGAGCGCCGCGGCTAGCGGTTTCTCGCCGGCCTCGATATAGCGGGCGATATTCTCGATCATCACGATCGCATCATCGACCACAAAGCCGGTCGCGATCGTCAACGCCATCAGCGTCAGGTTGTTGATCGAAAAACCGGCGAGGTACATCACGCCAAATGTTCCTATCAGCGACAGCGGCACCGCCACGCTCGGAATGACAGTCGCCGACAGGCTACGCAGGAACAGGAAGATGACCATCACCACCAGTGCGACCGCGAGGAACAGCTCGAACTGCACGTCTTGCACGGAAGCCCGTACGGTGATGGTGCGATCGGTGAGCACGGCGACGTCGACCGCGGCGGGCAATGACGCCTGCAACTGCGGCAATAGCTGCTTGATCCTGTCGACGACCTCGATCACGTTGGCGCCAGGCTGGCGCTGGATGTTGACGATGATCGCCGGCAACTCATTCGCCCATGCCGCGAGACGGTTGTTTTCCGCGCCGTCGATGACATCGGCCACATCGGTCAGCCGTACCGGCGAGCCGTTGCGGTAGGCAATGATCATGCTCTTGTATTCTTCGGCCGATTTGAGCTGATCGTTGGCGTCGATGGTCGACGCCCGTGTCGGTCCGTCGAAGCTTCCCTTGGCCTGATTGGTGTTGGCATTGCTGATCGCGGTACGCACATCGTCGAGTGACAAGCCGTAGGCGGCGAGCGCGGTCGGATTTGCCTGAATGCGCACCGCCGGGCGCTGCCCGCCAGTGACGCTGACCAGACCGACGCCGGGAAGCTGGGAGAGCTTGGTTGCGAGTCGGGTATCCGCCAGATCCTCGATCTTCGGCAGCGGCATCGTGCTCGACGTCAGCGCCAGGGTCATGATCGGCGTATCCGCCGGATTGACCTTGTTGTAGATGGGCGGGTTCGGCAGGTCAGCGGGGAGGAAGCTTCCGGCGGCGTTGATTGCCGCTTGCACTTCCTGCTCCGCGACGTCGAGCGACAAGTCGAGGTCAAACTGAAGGGTGATGACCGAGGCGCCGCCGGAGCTGGTCGACGACATCTGCTTCAAGCCCGGCATCTGGCCGAACTGGCGTTCGAGCGGCGCGGTGATCGACGAAGTCGTCACATCCGGGCTGGCACCGGGATAGAGGGTGACGATTTGGATCGTCGGATAGTCGACCTGCGGCAGCGCCGAGATGGGCAGCACGCGGTAGGCGATGACGCCAGCCAGCAAGATGGCCAACATCAGCAGCGAAGTCGCTACCGGCCGCAGGATAAAGGGGCGGGAGGGGTTCATCGCGCTCGGTCAGACGATCGTCGACACACGGCTCGCTCGAGAATCAGCCGCCGCTCTTGGAACGACCTTGCCCTTGCCCACCGGCACCCTGTCCGCCCTTGTCCGATTTTGGCGGACCTTTTGGCGGACTCGCCGATTGCGCCGCGCGGGCGTTGGCATCGACCAGTTCGATCTTCGAGCCTTCGCGCAGCTTGTCCGCACCGTCGATGACCACCAGATTTCCCGGCTCGACGCCGCTTTGCACCTCGGTGCTCTCGCCTTCTATCGTGCCGACCTTGACCGGTGTGACCGATACGGTTTGATCCTGCTTGACCAGGAAGACGAAGGTCCCGGGAGCGCCGCGCTGAATAGCCGCCGTAGGAACCAGCGTGGCGTCAGCCTTAGTCTCGACCGCCATGCGCACGTTGACGAACTGATTCGGAAAGAGAACGCCGTCCTGATTGGGAAATTCTGCCCGGAGTTTGACGGTGCCCGTCGTCGTGTCGATTTGATTGTCGAACGTCAGCAGCCGTCCGGTCGCGAGCTTGTTCTTGCCGCTGCGGTCGTACGCCTCGACAGCGACTTCCCCACCACTCTGCGTGCGCTTGACGATGCGGGGAACGTTGTCCTCCGGCACCGGATAGATCACGGTCATCGGCTTGACTTGCGCGATCGTGACGAGTCCGTTCGAGTCCGACGCATGGACCATGTTGCCCGGATCCACCTGCCGCAGGCCCACGCGGCCGCTGATCGGCGCGATGACGCGCGAGTATGTGAGCTGAAGCTTGGCGTTGTCGATCGCGCCCTGATCGGTCGCGACCGTGCCTTGAAATTGGCGAACCAGAGCCTCCTGGGTATCGACCTGCTGCTTGGAGATCGAGTCCTGGGCGAGCAGCGTTCGATAGCGCTCGAGGTCGAGTTGCGCGTTCTTCAGTTGCGCCTGGTCGTGGGCCATCTGCCCGTTGGCCTGGGTCAGCATCACTTCGAACGGGCGAGGATCGATCTGCGCCAACAAGTCGCCGGCCTTGACGTCCTGACCTTCGCGGAATGCGACGGTCATCAGTTGTCCGTCGACGCGGGTGCGCACAACCACCATGTTGCGCGGTGTCACGGTGCCGAGTGCGTCGATGTAGACGTCGATTGGGCCTTTGCGGGCGGGCGCCGCGACGACGGGTATGGCGCGCGCGCTCGGATCCCCCTTGCCGGGGCCGGCCTTGGCCGGGTCCGCCGCTCCGCGGCCAAACCAGAACCAGGCGGCGACTATCACCGCGATCACCACCACGGCGAGAGCGATCCAGCGCCAACGGCGCGCGCGGGGAGCAGGTCGGGTTAGGAGAGGCTGGTCGTCGACCGTGTTCATGCTCGGTGCGCGCCACTCGACGGCTTGCTCGGTCGGCTTTCCGGGATCGCGAGGCTGGTCGTTCATCGCTTATGGACCCTGGTGGGCATGGTGGTTGGATTGTCCGGGTTCTGTCTCGTTCGTTCGAGCAGAGTTGTAACGAAGTGTTTGGCGGCGGCCGATGGCGCGGGGACTCCGGCGCCCCGCCGGCTTCAAGGTCGGCGAGCGAGATGCGGCCGGGTCACCCAAGAGGCTGATCTTACGATAAAATGCACATTCCCGAGGAGCGTTGCAACAGGCCGGTCGGTCGATTCGGACCGCTTCCTCGCCTGCCAGGCTCGGGATTCTTCGCAACGGCGCTCGTTGAACCGCGATTCCAAGCGGGGTGACGAGCGCAATCCACCTCTTCCCCTGTTCCGAGTCGCTGTAGACGAAAGTGACGCATGAACGCTACAACCGATATCAAGAATTTCACCGACTTCAAAGTCGCCAACCTCGAGCTTGCCGCCTGGGGGCGCAAGGAAATCGCCATCGCCGAGACCGAGATGCCGGGCTTGATGGCTATTCGCGAGGAATTCGCGGCGACCCAGCCTTTGCGCGGTGCGCGTATCGCCGGCTCGCTACACATGACAATCCAGACCGCGGTGCTGATCGAGACGTTGAAAGCGCTCGGCGCCGACGTGCGCTGGGCCTCGTGCAACATCTATTCGACCCAGGATCACGCGGCAGCGGCCATCGCGACGACCGGAACACCGGTGTTCGCGTACAAGGGCGAGACGCTGGATGAATACTGGGAGTACACGCATCGCGTTTTCGAGTGGCCGCTGCCGAATGGTGGCGCCGGCACGCCGAATATGATCCTCGACGACGGCGGCGACGCGACGCTCCTGGTGCACCTGGGCGCGCAGGCGGAAGGTGATAGGTCGGTGATCGCGCATCCCGCGAACGAGGAGGAGTTCGCGCTGTTCACGGCGATCGCCGGCCACCTGGCGCGCGACCCGCACTTCTATTCGCGAATCAAGGCGAATATCAAGGGCGTAACCGAAGAGACGACGACCGGAGTCAAGCGTCTGTACACCATGCACAAGGAAGGCCGACTGGGCTTTCCCGCGATCAATGTCAACGACTCGGTGACCAAGAGCAAGTTCGACAATCTCTATGGCTGTCGCGAATCGCTTGTCGACGGCATCAAGCGCGCGACCGACGTCATGATCGCCGGCAAGATCGCGCTCGTCTGCGGCTACGGCGACGTAGGCAAAGGCTCGGCGCAGGCGCTGCGCGCGCTGTCGGCGCAGGTGTGGATAGCGGAAATCGATCCGATTTGCGCGCTTCAGGCAGCGATGGAGGGCTATCGCGTCGTGACCATGGACTACGCTGCCGACAAGGCCGATATCTTCGTCACCGCGACCGGCAACATCGACGTGATCACCCACGATCACATGAAGCGGATGAAAAACAACGCCATCGTCTGCAACATCGGCCACTTCGACAACGAGATCGACGTCGCATCGCTCAAGGCCTACACCTGGGACAACATCAAGCCGCAGGTCGACCACATCATCTTTCCCGACGGGAAGCGGATTATCCTGCTCGCCGAGGGGAGGCTGGTGAATCTGGGGTGCGGCACCGGGCATCCGAGCTACGTGATGTCGAGCTCTTTCGCCAATCAGGTGATGGCGCAAATCGAGCTATGGGCCGACACGCGCGAACGCACCGGCAAGTATCCCGTGGGCGTGTACGTGCTGCCCAAGCATCTCGATGAAAAGGTGGCGCGCCTGCAACTGACCAAGCTCGGCGCGATGCTGACGCCGCTCTCCGATAAGCAGGCGCGATACATCGGTGTCGATGTCGCCGGGCCCTACAAGCCCGACAGCTATCGTTATTGAGAGCACGCGCTAGAGGTGGTTCCGACGGTCATCCAATCCGCCGACGCCGGGGGCGGTCGAGCTCAGGGACTCTACAAGGAGATCGTGATGCGACTCTTGCTGGTGTGGCTGGTCAATGCGGTGGCGCTTATCGCGTTGCCTTATCTGATGTCGTCGATCCAGGTCGACTCGTTCGCGGCCGCACTGATTGCGGCGCTGGTGCTCGGCCTCATCAACACGTTTATCCGCCCGCTCTTGGTGCTGCTTACCTTGCCGGCCACCGTGTTGACGCTCGGGCTGTTCATCTTCGTGATCAACGGGCTCTTGTTCTGGTTTGTCGGCTCCTTCGTGCAGGGCTTTCACGTGGCAGGCTTCTGGTCCGCGGTCGGTGGCGCAATCCTGTACAGCATCATTTCCTGGGCGCTGTCGGCTTTGCTGCTTCCCGGCAAGAAATGACTGCCGCATCAACGCGAAGCTAGTGCACCAATGACCGGCGGCGCCGATCGCATCTTCAGCTTCGAGTTCTTTCCGCCAGCGACGCCGCAGGGCGTGGAAAAGCTGGCCGCGACGCGCGCGCAACTGGCGCAGCTCGGGCCCAAGTTCTTCTCCGTGACCTACGGTGCCGGTGGCTCGACTCGCGACCGAACGTTGGAGACGGTGCTGGAGATCCAGAAATCCGGACAGCGCGCGGCTCCGCATATCTCATGCATCGGCTCGACCCGGGAAGGCATCCGGCAGACGCTCGCGACCTACCGCGAGCACGGTATCGGCCACCTCGTCGCCTTGCGCGGCGACCTGCCTTCCGGTAGCGCCGACACGGGTGAGTTTCGCTACGCGAGCGAATTGGTCGAGTTCATCAGAGCTGCCTGCGCCGACTGGTTTCATATCGATGTCGCCTGTTACCCCGAGTATCACCCGCAGGCGAAAAGTCCCGCAGACGACCTCGCGAGCTTCAAGCGCAAGGTCGACGCCGGCGCGAACTCGGCGATCACGCAGTACTTCTTCAACGCCAGCAGCTATTATCATTTTGTCGATGACGCGGCAGCGCTCGGCATTCAGGTGCCGATCGTTCCGGGTGTGATGCCGATCGCGAGCTTTTCCAAGCTCGCGCGCTTTTCGGACGCTTGCGGCGCCGAGATCCCGCGCTGGATTCGCAAGAAGCTGGAGAGTTTCGGCGATGACAGCGCTTCGATCCGCGCCTTTGGCCTCGATGTGGTCACCGACTTGTGCGCCGAGCTGCTGGCGCACGGCGCGCCTGGCCTGCACTTCTACACGCTTAACCAGGCGAGCCTGACGACGATTATCTGGCAACGGCTGGGCTTGTCGTAAGCGCACCTAGCTAGCGGTGCGCGCGCAAGGCAAGCGAATTCGCGCGGCGCTGCGGGTCTGGAGCGTTGCTTATCGTACGTCCGAAGGCGCACCGGCTACTTGCCCGGCGTGAAGGAGACGAGCTCCGTGGTCGTGTATTCGGTGCGGATGGTTGCCGAATCGGGGCCGCCATGTAGTTCAATGTATTCGGCATCGCGGACTTCGCGCACGACGCCTTTGACTTCGGGCGCATACCTGACGGAATCGCGACGCGTCGTCTTGCTGCGCCAGAATTCATCATCATCGAGCTGTAGGATGCGGTAAATCGCCACCGCGTCATAGGTACCGGCCGGCACGGTCACTGGCGCACGGCCCTGCACCTCGCCGTAGATCCGGATATCATCCTTGAGCTGGGTGTCCCGACGAAACGTATCGACGACCTGGCGCCAGGAGCCGCGTTGGCCGATCGGAAAGTCGAGGAGCTTTAGCGAAGGCGAAAAACGCCGGACTTCATCATGGCGCAACGCGCCCACGCGGAGGCCTCCGTCGGCGTCGATCTCCTCGGTTTGCTCGCGGCGGCCGTAACTGTCGACAAACACGCGATGCATGGTCGCGACACCAGCGTTGATCGCGACGACTTGCACGTCGAGCCGGGTCGTCGCCCCGCGGCGAAGGCCGTCGGTGATGCGATATTCCCAGCGGTCACCCACGACGAAGCGCGGCGGGGCGACGTTTTCCCCCAGCGGCTGGCGCGCTGCGCAGGCGCAAAGAACGAGTGCAGCGAGCGTCGCAACGAGGCGTGACAGCGGGAGCGACCGTAACATCGTCAGCATTGAGCTCTCCGGAAGAACCGAGCAGCGTCGGGCCTACCCTTACCCATTATCCGCCATCGGTGATCGCGCCAAGACTCGCGGTCGAGACCAGCTTCATGTACTTGGCGAGCAGTCCGCGCGTGTAACGCGGCGCCGGAGCCTTCCATCGCGCGCGCCGGCGGTCAAGCTCGCCGTCGTCGACGTTGAGTTGAATGAGCCGGCGGTGCGCATCGACGGTGATCGAGTCGCCTTCGTGCACCAGCGCGATGGTGCCTCCGACGTACGCTTCCGGCGCGACGTGCCCAACCACCATTCCCCACGTACCGCCGGAAAAGCGGCCGTCGGTGATAAGGCCGACACTTTCACCTAAGCCCTGCCCGATCAGCGCCGAAGTCGGCGCAAGCATTTCCTGCATTCCGGGACCGCCTTTCGGACCCTCGTATCGAATCACCATCACATCGCCGGGCTGAATGTTCCTGGCCATGATTGCGTCGAGCGCGGCAGGCTCGGAGTCGAACACGCGTGCGGGGCCCGTGATCGACGGATTCTTAAGGCCCGTTATTTTGGCCACGCAACCCTCCGGCGCGAGATTTCCCCTGAGAATCGCGAGGTGGCCTTGCGGATACATGGGCCGGCTCCACGGACGTATGACCTCCTGATCTGCCCGCGGGTTCTCGTCGACGCCGTCGAGCTCCTCGCCTATCGACCTGCCGGTGATGGTCATGCACTCGCCGTGCAGCAAGCCATGCGCCAGCAGCATCTTGAGCACTTGCGGTACGCCGCCGGCACGGTTGAAATCGACGGCTACAAACCGGCCCGACGGCTTCAAGTCGCACAGCACCGGCACGCGTTGCCGCATGCGCTCGAAGTCATCGATGGTCCATTCGACTTCCGCTGCGGCGGCAATCGCGAGGTAGTGCAGCACCGCGTTGGTCGATCCGCCGGTCGCCATCACCACCGCGATCGCGTTTTCAATCGATTTGCGGGTAATGATGTCGCGCGGCTTCAGGTCTATCTTGATCGCGTTGACCAGCGTTCGTGCCGACGCCGCTGCGGAGTCGGCTTTCTCGGGATCAGGCGAAGCAAGTTGCGAGCTGCCCAAGAGGCTCATGCCGAGCGCCTCGAACGATGAGGACATGGTATTGGCCGTGTACTGACCTCCGCAGGCGCCGACCGTCGGGCACGCATTCTTTTCGATACCGTCGAAATCTTCCTTCGACATCTTGCCCGCCGCAAAAGCGCCGACCGCCTCGAACGGGCTTACGATGGTGAGCGTCTGCCCTTTCCACATTCCCGGCTTGATCGTCCCCGCGTAGACGAAAATTCCCGGAACATTCATGCGCGCCATCGCCATCATCGCGCCGGGCATGTTCTTGTCGCAACCGCCGACGCAAAGCACGCCGTCCATGCATTGCCCCATCACCGCCACTTCAATCGCGTCGGCGATCACTTCGCGCGACACCAGCGAATACTTCATTCCCTCGGTACCCATGCCGATGCCGTCAGTGACCGTCGGAAAACCGAAAACCTGGGGCTTTGCGTCGGCGGAATTGAGCGCGGCCATCGCGCGATCGACCAGTGGTTGGATCCCGGCGTTGCAGGGATTCATGGTGCTATGACCGTTGGCGACACCGACGATGGGCTTGTCGAAGTCTGCGTCGTCGAAACCGACCGCGCGCAGCATGGCGCGGTTCGGTGACCGGGCGAAGCCCTCGGTGATGATGCGGCTGCGGCGGTTGATCGGCACGGGGTCCACCTCTCTCGTATAATCGTGGCGTTTACAAATTCTAACAAAGCGGGCAGCGATAGAACGACGCCGCGCCGCGCTCCCAATGTTCGTTCATCCTCAGTTCGATCCGGTCGCCGTTCAATTGGGCCCGCTTGCGGTGCGCTGGTATGGGCTCATGTACTTGCTCGCTTTCATGCAGATCGTCATTCTCGGCAAATTCCGCGCGCGTCAGAACCTGCTGACGGGCTGGCATCCGCGCGACGTCGACGACATGCTTTTCTACGGCGTTTTCGGAACGATTCTCGGCGGCCGGCTCGGCTATGTGTTGTTCTACAAGCCGTTCTACTATTTCGAACACCCCGCCGAAGTGCTTGCGATCTGGCAAGGCGGGATGAGTTTCCATGGAGGCTTTCTCGGCGTACTGATCGCGCTCTGGCTCTTTGCCCGCATTCGAAACAAGCGGTGGCTCGAGGTCACGGATTTCGTCGCTCCCTTGGTTCCACTGGGTCTTGCGGCGGGTCGTCTCGGAAACTTCATCAATGGCGAGCTCTGGGGTCGCGTCACCAGCGCCGCTGCGCCATGGGCGGTCTATTTTCCGCAGGCCGCCGCCGAAGACAAAGCCTGGATCAGCGCTTTTCCGCAGGAAGCAGCGGCCCGAGGACTGACCGCGATTTACGAGCAGGTCGCAATGCTTCCGCGGCATCCATCGCAACTCTACGAATTGGCGCTGGAGGGCCTCGTGCTGTTCGTGCTGCTCTGGTTTTATGCGCGCCGCCGGCGGCCGCTCGGAGCTGTTTCCGGGCTGTTCCTGGTCGGTTACGGAAGCTTCCGTTTTTTGATCGAGTACGCGCGAGAGCCGGACAGCTTTCTAGGCCTGCTTGCGATGGGCATGTCCATGGGACAGTGGCTATCGCTGCCGATGATCGTCGTCGGTGTGCTGATGATGCTCTGGGCGTATTGGCGTGTGGGTAAAGCTCAGCCGACCATTTTCGGTCCTTAGCAAACTCACGCTGAGCGGCCTTCAATCAACGCGGCGGTAATCACCGTCGAGCGCATCGGCGCGCCTCGCGCCGAATCCGGCGCCCACCGTCTGCGGCGAGAATGGCGCGCCGACGTTTATCGGCAGCAATAGCAGCAGCAGCGCAATAACGTCGGAGAGAACGCCCGGAAGAATCAGAAACAGCGCCGCCAGGACCTTGCGGCCGCTGTCGAGGAGTCCCCGCATTAATGGCCGATCGCCGCGCAGCGCTGCCAGCGTCCTAGCCCTGAATCCAACTCGCTCGTGGTGCAACAATAAGAGCCCCGCCACGGTCGACGCGAGCATCCACGCCAACGCGGGTATGCCCGTCCACCGCGCGAAGCGCAACGTTGCCAGTACATCGACGACAGGGAAAGCCAGTACAATCAAAAGCACGAGAAAACGCATGGTGACTCCTTGTCACAGCGAACGCCGCCGTCAGCACTGCTGATCCTGACTACGCTGCCTGAGCGCGCGGTGGCGGAGACGTTGGCGAGAGAGCTTCTCGCCGCGCGCCTGGCCGCGTGCATCCACGTCGGTGCGCCGGTGCGTTCACTCTATCACTGGCGCGGCCAAATCGAAACGGCCGACGAAACACCCTTGGCGATAAAGACCCGCGCCGAGCTCTATCCGAAGGTGCAAGCGGCCATTCTTGCGAGCCACCCGTACGAACTTCCCGAAATCGTTGCTGTCCCCATTTCCGATGCCTTACCGGGGTACCTCGACTGGATCGCCGCGGAGACGGCCGCCGATGCGGACTAGGTGCCGCGGGATCAGCCTGCATGTCTTGGTCGTGACTGCGCTTTCGCTTATGGCCTCGGCGTCGGCTCAGGTGAATCCGCTGGCTCCGGAAAAGGCATTCCGCTTCAGCGCACGGGCGCTCGATCCGCACACTGTCGAGGCTCGATTCAGCATTGCCGACGGATATTACCTGTATCGGGACAAGCTGCACTTTGCGGTCGAGCCGGCAGCTTCAGGTCTCACCGTACCGTCGCTGCCCAACGGCAAAATCAAGGAAGATCAGTTTTTTGGCCGCGTCGAGACCTATCGCGGCAATCTGATGGTGACTCTCCAGTTGCAGGCGACCCCGCCCGGGCAAAAGATCGTGGTTCAGGCCGAATCGCAAGGCTGTGCCGATCTTGGCATCTGCTACCCGCCGAATATCCAGCGCGTTATCGTCGCTCTACCGGCGGCTGGCAGCGCACCCACTCCGTTCGACGAAGCTCCAAAGAAACAATGGTTCAAGTAGAGTGTGGGTGTTCACTCTTAACCGAACCTACCGGTGAGATTCGCTAGACAATGGGTTTGGATGGCTTCCGCCGCGCTCCTTGCACTTGCCGGCGGTGTGGCGCTTGCCGTCTGGGACCGCGCGCCGCGCGACGCAAGCGCGCTTTTTTCGCTGTCGCTGCCAGATACCTCCGGTCGACAGCAATCACTTTCCCAGTGGCGAGGCAAGGTGGTGGTGGTCAATTTCTGGGCGACCTGGTGTGCGCCCTGTCGCGAGGAGATGCCTGAGTTTGTGCGCGCACAGCGCGAGTTCGGACCCAGGGGCTTGCAATTGGTCGGTATTGCCGTCGATGAGCCGGACAAGGTCGTCCAGTTTGCCGAGGAGCTCGGGCTTAATTACCCTGCATTAATCGGCGGCTACGGCGCCATAGAGCTTTCAAAGACACTTGGCAATCAACTCAGCGCGTTGCCATTTACGATCGTCATAGACCGGACCGGCGCGGTAGCGCGGACCCAGCTTGGACCCTTTAAGTCCGATAAACTTCGCGCAATAATAGGTAATTTGCTGTAAATCCTGCCTAATTCCGTAACCATGGCTCCCAAGAGCCATCCGCCCGAAAAGCCTCGGCTGCGCTCTTGACCGCAATAATCTGGATCGCCTTGGCATTTCTATGCATTTCGCATATCGTCGTTCAACGGTAGACAATTCCCGCTAAAAGTCGCAAAATAAAGACATTGCAGCGGTGTGACGACCGCGGCCGGGGGAGTTTAGCCCCCGGTGGAGAAAAAGCCGCACAATTCGCGGGCACACGGCGAACGCTGGTCGAAATATCCGTGGCCGAACGGTTGTATCGGTATTGCCGTCGTAACGGCGTAGCTCCAATCCGGGGGGTTTCCATGGACTTACGCAAACTGAAAACATTGATCGAGCTGGTCGAGAGCTCAGGCATCGCTGAGCTCGAAGTTTCCGAAGGTGAAGAGCGAGTGCGGATCACCCGATCGATGCCCACCACGCATCAGACGCTGCCCCGCGATGGCCCGGGCGAGGGTGGTGGAGTTTCGACGGGCGAGGTTCATCCGGCTCAGCAGCCTCTGGCGCCTGCCGGTGAAGGCCACGTCGTCAAGGCACCGATGGTCGGAACCTTCTATCGGGCCGCTGCTCCTGGGTCCGCATCCTTTGTCGAAGTCGGCGATGCCGTTCAGCCGGGCGATCCCTTGTGCATCATCGAAGCGATGAAGCTGATGAACGAGATAGAAGCCGATCAAGCGGGCATCGTCAAGGCAATCCTGGTCGAAAACGGCCAGGCGGTCGAGTACGGGCAGCCCCTCGTTATCATCGGCTGACGCATGATTCTGCAAACCGTCGTCGGGCGTCCCATCGCGGGCGTGAGCGTTTGGTCGATTTGAGGCCCGGGTGCCCGCCAAAATAGCCGGTCAGTTATTCGACAAGGTACTGATCGCCAATCGCGGCGAGATTGCTTTGCGCATTCAGCGAGCCTGCCGCGAGCTCGGCATCAAGACGGTTGTCGTCCATTCGGAGGCGGACGCGGAAGCAAAGTACGTGCGTCTCGCCGACGAGTCAGTGTGCATCGGCCCGCCGCCTTCGGACCAGAGTTATCTCAATATCCCGGCGATCATCAGCGCCGCCGAAGTCACCGACGCGCAGGCCATACACCCAGGCTATGGGTTCCTCTCCGAGAACGCCGACTTTGCGGAGAAGGTCGAAAAAAGCGGCTTCGTCTTCATCGGACCGCGTCCGGACACCATCCGCCTCATGGGCGACAAGGTCAGCGCCAAGGTGGCGATGACCAAGGCCGGCGTGCCCTGCGTTCCTGGCTCCGAGGGGGCGTTGCCCGACGACCCCAAGGAGATCATCAAGAGCGCCCGGGCGGTCAAATACCCGGTGATCATCAAAGCGGCCGGCGGCGGCGGCGGGCGCGGCATGCGCGTCGTTCACACCGAAGCCGCCCTGCTCTCCGCGGTCAGCCTGACGCGTGCGGAAGCAGGGGCCGCGTTCGGCAACGCGACCGTCTACATCGAGAAATTTCTCGACAAGCCTCGCCACATCGAGATTCAGGTGCTCGCGGACGAGCACAAGAACGCTGTCTATCTTTTCGAGCGCGACTGCTCGATGCAGCGGCGTCATCAGAAGATCATCGAGGAGGCCCCAGCACCGGGTATTCCTCTTCGCGCACTGACCCGGATCGGCGAGCGCTGCGCCGACGCATGCCGCAAGTTAAACTACCGCGGTGCGGGAACGTTTGAGTTTCTTTACCAGGACGACGAGTTTTTTTTCATCGAGATGAATACGCGGGTGCAGGTGGAGCACCCGGTAACGGAGATGATCACCGGCATCGACATTGTGCAGCAGCAGATTCGCGTCGCGGCGGGACAGCGACTCGCTTTTCGACAGCGCGACGTCGTGCGCCGCGGACATGCGATCGAATGCCGCATCAACGCCGAGGACCCCGACACTTTCGTGCCTTCGCCGGGGCGGATCACGTCCTATCACGCACCCGGTGGGCCTGGCATTCGGGTCGATTCCCACATCTATCACAACTATTTCGTTCCACCGAATTACGATTCGTTGATCGGCAAGGTCATCGCGTACGGGGATACGCGGGAGCAGGCGATTTCGCGCATGCGCATCGCACTGTCGGAGATGGTCATCGAGGGCATCAAGACCAACATCCCGCTGCATCAGGAGTTGTTGCACGACGAGTCGTTCCTGCGCGGAGGAACAACGATCCACTATCTCGAGCAGCGGATGGCCAAGCGCAAGGCAGATCGCCTCAAGTAGCGGTCCACTGAGCGGCAAATGTCCTTTCTCGCGCTGGAGTTTGACGCGAACGCCGCCGATGCCGAGCGATGGGCGGACGCGCTGCTGGACGCCGGCGCGCTGGCGGTCGACACCGCGGACCCGCATGTGGGATCGGACCGGGAGATCGCACGTTACGACGAGCCCAATTTAACCACCGCCCCCACCGCCGCCGACCTCTGGCCGGTGTGCCGCCTGTCGGCGCTGTTCGGGAAGGACGCCGACCCCGATGATGCGCTGGCTCGGGTAAGCGCCGCCTTGGGCGCGGCGATGCCCGCGCACACCATCGCCGCCGTCCCCGACGACGACTGGGTGCGCAAGACACAGCAGCAATT
>Ga0209118_1000542_pt1 | contig 20362 bp, 17 predicted proteins | sample BlaSpr_A8_Ref_M1_FD_187988 | JGI IMG/M metagenome (GOLD analysis project Ga0209118, IMG submission 187988) | Forest soil microbial communities from Thunder Bay, Ontario, Canada - Black Spruce, Ontario site 2_A8_Ref_M1 (SPAdes) (version 2) | ecosystem: Environmental > Terrestrial > Soil > Boreal...
CTACGAAAAGGTCTTCGGCGCTCGCATTCTGAGCCTGGGTGACGGCAACGCGCCTGCGTACCTTCAGCTTGCGAATATCTGGATGATTCTGAACGTTGGCGGCGGGCCGACCCCGGATAAGCCGACGGTAACGCTCAGCGTCCCCGACCCGAATCACATCAACAGCTTTATGAATTTCCGGGTTGCGGATATTCAAGCGTGCTACAAATTATGGAAAAGTCGAGGAGCGGAGTTCATCACGGAACCAATACCCAAGTACGGCGAGACGCGCTGCTACATCCGCGATCCTGACGGCTATATCATCGAAGTCGGACAGAGCACCGAGCTCACGTACGGTTAACGCGCGGCCGGATGCGATCTTACAAATAAAGCACCCAAAAAAACTGCCACTGCCAAGCCATGACTCCTCAATTGCCGTTAACAGCCTTTACACAACTTTGGGCCGTTTGTTCGCCCTTCAGCCATTACGCTCGAAAACCCTGTTACGGCCTGACAGTAGCGGCCCCATCCGACAGCGTGGTGTGCAAGTTCAAGTCTTCGCTATCGCAGGTCAGGGTAGGTCGAGGGTGATCTTAAGTGCAGCTTCGATGCTGGTGAGCACGTTCTTATCGAACTTTCCCAACTGGTGTTTGAGCCTCGTCTTGCTGATGGCCCTGATCTGCTCGCATACAACAATTGAGTCGATGGTTAAGCCTCCGGCTCCCGATGCCACTCGGACGTGACTGGGATAGACCCTCTTTTTGTTGGCTGCGTCGGTGATCGAACAGACCACCACGACAGGGCTAAATTTATTGAGAGCATCTCGACTAACCACGACCACGGGACGCGTTCCGCCTTGCTCGGAACCTTGCACCGGTTCTAAATCGGCTCGGAACACGTCACCGCGAAGAACTTGCAGCATGTTCTGGCTCTCCAATCAGGTCGTCTTCCCCGAGTCATGTTCCCCCAGCTTGATGGCTTCCCAATCGCTGTATTCAAACTCCTCGGCGAGCAAGTTCGCCTCCTTTTGATAATCCGCGTCCCCGGCCATACCAGCAAAGGCCGCGTCGATCTGCCGACGTTTGTACACCTTCAGATAGGTCGTGATCGCGGCTACGATCAAATCATTCAGACTAACGCGGGTCGCACCCTCGCTCTCCTTGATCACGACGCGCTTAGCCTCGTCGTAAACACGACGAGGCAAGCGAACCGTCGTCGTACGTGATTCGGGTTGTGTGGTGGCCATATTTCCTCCTCGAATCTTGTTCTCCTCAGTGCCAACTTTTGACACCACAGTTGTGTTCGTATCCAAGCAAGTATTATGAACACATCTATAGTACCATATTGTGAATGACTCCAGCAAATCATTGTGAAACAGATAGCCGCGTCGGGATTCGGGACGTCGCGTCCCTTATCTGGTCTAGGTTGTGCGGCGGCGGTGGTTGCGGAGTAGGTCCCAGGCTTCTTTGTAGGGGAGGTAGCGGCTTTGGGGGCTGGCGGTGAAGAGGTGAACTGTGCTCCTTTTGCCGCCCACTATGAGTTTTGCGGGGAGGATGTACCACAGATCTTCGGGGATGACGTAGATGGCCAGGAAGTCGAACTCGCCTCGTCTGTAGACCTTTCGGCTGGTGCTCGGCCTGGCGCTACAGACATAGAATCCTTGGCGTCGTCCTTGGAATCTCTGGCAGGTGGTGGATTTGACCTGGACGCGGATGAATCGGCCGCGGGTTTCGACGACCACGTCGTAACGGGCGGAGTCTCCCCAGGGGCGGAAGACCCGGAAACCTTGTTTTGAAGCCTTGGCCATAAACTGCAGCTCGGCCCACTCGCCGCGACGTTTGCAATGTTCAATCGTATTCTTGAATTTCATAGGGGCAATAAAAAACGCGGCCTGGAGAGGCCGCGTCCCTTTCTGTGACTGTCTGGTTCTATTATATCAACCTGAAATAGGCAACTATGACATGTTTGCTGGAATTATATTTGGATTAGATGCAAGGAGTTAAGGCCGATCGTGTAACTTTTGCCTATTGACAAGATTTCCGCCTGAGGTCCAACCGCTCGCATCCTGGACCAATCCCCTGTAACGTTTCGTCTCTGAAGTTCACTACCCCATTTGGAGTTGGCGAATGGAACGCAACATTTGAAAACCGGGAGTAAACATACCTATGCCGCCAGGACTAGACAGCCTGAAACATATCGTCGTTCTAATGATGGAGAACCGGTCGTTCGATCACATGCTGGGCGCATTGAAGGCGAAGGACCCGCGCATCGACGGTTTGACGGGGAATGAAAGCAACCTCGATATTACGGGCGCGGGGGTGAAAGTGCAGCCGCAGGCGGAATTTCAGAGCCAGCTTGATCCCGATCCAGATCATCATTTCCCGGCCGTCGACATTCAGATTTTCAACGGGGACAACAGCGCGAACCGCGTTGCCAACATGCAGGGATTCGTCAAAAGCTACTTCCAGCAGCAGCACGATGTGAACCACTCCCGGAAGATTATGTACTACTTCACTCCCGACAAGTTGCCGGTACTGACAACGCTGGCAACCGAGTTCGCGGTGTTCAATGGATGGTTCGGCTCCATTCCGGGCCCGACCATCTGCAATCGCGCGTTCGCTCACTACGGCACTTCCTTCGGCCAGGTAAGCATGGACGTTTTCTACGTGAAGGAACCTTACAAAAGCATTTATGAGCGCATGATTAACGCCAATCCGGCACACACGGCGAAGATCTACTATTTCGACCAGGCCAGTTCGACGATGGAAATCGTGAACCTGCTGCAGCACCAGCCAAACCTGTTTGGTACATACGATCAGTTCCTGGCTGACTGCCAGTCCGGCACTCTCCCGGACTATTCTTTTGTCGAGCCGAACTACAATGACCACGACGGGGACAGCGGCGCGATATTGGCGTCCGATCAGCATCCGGACCATCACGTGCAGGCCGGAGAACTCTTCATTGCCTCGGTCTACAACGCTATCAAACAGAACTCAACGTTGTGGAGAAGCACAGCCCTGCTCGTCGTGTACGACGAGCACGGCGGCATCTACGACCATGTTCCGCCGCCCGCCTGCACTAAGGATGGATTCATAGCGCAGCCCAACGATACCGGTACAGGAAGAGCATTTGAGTTTGATCGGCTGGGCGTGCGGGTGCCCGCCATTCTGGTTTCACCCTGGATTCCGAAAGGGACCGTGGTGAGCGGGCGCACCTTCGAGCATGCTTCGATTCCGGCAACGGTGACGAAGTTCTTCCTCGGAGACTACGATCAGCGTTCGCCGCGGGAGAAGAGTGCTGAAACGTTTCTTGATCTGCTTTCACTACCAGTTATGAGAACTGATGGACCTGAATTTCAGTAGATAGGCGCGGCTGTGCCGCCCTCGAAGGTTGGTGTTCCATGGCTGTAATCAAAGTCCCCAAGCCACCAAGAAGTGCCTTCAACAAGAATAGGCCGGTGTCGGCTCTGCTGAAGAACCAAGTCCTCCATCTGCAACAGGCAGAATTCCGACTTCCGGTTCGCCAACAAACAAACATTTACATCAACAAGATCAGAACCGAAGGTGAAGCTGCGGAATACATCGAGCGAGTTACACGGGAGTTGCATCCGGAAGGCGCCAGACGGTTCGACATCGCGGCCATGAGCGAGCGCAAGTCTGGTGGCGGAACAAAAGCCAAAACAAAGCCGAAGCGCAAAAGCGATGCTAATCCGAATAGGAAGAAGTCGTAAAGGAGTACACATGCGACGGAGTTTCTTGATCGTTCTCTTGCTGGCAGGCGGATCAGCCTTGGCCCAGGAAAGCGGTTCAGCCGCGCCACGGGAGAACCAGCTACAGGCAGACTTCCGGCGCGAAAGCGAACACATCAAGGAGAGCTGCGGGACTTTTAGCTTCAAGACATTCTTCGGCTGCGCTGAGGAATTGGCCACGGATCATCCGCTGCACCTGGCGCTCGGCAGTATCGCGCCGCAAAACGGTTTCGGATTCGGCCTGGCGTTTGTCACGCACTACACTCCCAACGAGAGCTGGCGGTTGAGTTGGGACTTCGATGCCGTAGGAGCCACCAGCGGTTCGTGGCGCGCTGGTGGATACATGAAGCTCATCCACACGCCGGTTCAGCACATCATCGTCGTCACCAACCCCACTGGAAAGCCCGCGAAAAGCAACTTGGCGGTTCACCCCTATACCGTCTTCAACATTTACGCTCAGGCTATTTCGCTGAACCAGCTATCGTTCTTCGGCGTTGGTCCTTCGACATTAGAGTCGGGGAAGACCGTCTTCGGCATGCAACATACGATCATTGGAGCGAACGTCATCAAGCCGGTTACCGAGTGGCCGGCCATCCGCAGTCTAAATCTTTCGCTCCTTGGTGAGGTCAACGGCCGCTTCGTCAACCTTCGAGGGAATCACGGAGCATCGACTCCTTCCATCGAACAGGTTTATACCAACGCCAGCGCGCCCGGACTGGCTACTCAGCCCGGGTTCGTACAACTGGGCGAGGGAATCCGGCTCAAGCCCGTGCTGTTCAACGACCACCTTCAGTTCAACTATCTGGTCAACTTTCAGCAGTTTTTTGCGCCCTCGGATTCCACGTATTCCTTTCGCCGGTGGACGGTTGATCTCGACCATGAGGTCCCTCTATACGGACACTCGCAATCGGTGAAGCCCAAGGACACAAACGGACCCGATGAGTGCGCGCAAGCCGTGGGAGCCGAAAAGTGCCCGCCGGTTTCCTACTCGCGAAACCGCAACGGAACGATCGGAATGCGTCTGTTAATTTCGGAGTCGATGGCTTCCGCCGGGAGCGTCGTGCCGTTCTACTTTCAACCCACGCTGGGAGGTTCGGACATCAACGGCAGTCCCGCATTGAGCAGCTACGCGGACTATCGCTTTCGCGGGCCGAACCTGTTGCTCTTGCGGGAAAGTTTTGAGCACTCCCTCTGGGGCCCCCTGGGTTTCACCTTCATGGCGGACCAGGGCAAGGTGGCGCTGACCCGGGGCGATGTTGATTTTCAAAATCTTAAGCACAGCTTTGCGACTGGGATCACGCTAAGAGCAGGCGGCTTTCCCCAGGTCTTTCTATTATTTGCCTGGGGCGGCAACGAGGGTCACCATACCATCGCCACGGTCAACACGGCGCTCCTGGGAGGATCCTCCCGTCCGTCGTTGTACTGATCGAGCCTCACACGTGAGCCGGCTCGGGCACGGGGGTTGTCGCCCGCGCCACACGAGCGGGCGCAGATTCCTCTGGCCTAGGTTTCGGCTGATCTAGGGGTCTTCGGGTACGTGCAGAGCGAGATTCCTCAGCGGCTGAAGCCGCGGAGTTGATGTGGGTCATGCGGCATGACTGAAGTCATGCCCTCCCAAAACCAATCCGCTGCGCTACAGAGTCATGCGATCGCAAGACCTATCCGCTGCGCTCCAGATATGAATCGAAAATCAGCCCTCCTCCATCTACAATTGGGTTAGGAGTTCCTATGCGTGAAGTTGTTATCGTCTCTTCGGTCCGCACGCCCGTGGGACGCGCCTTCAAAGGCACGCTCCGGGCTACGCGTCCTGATGAACTGGCCGCGGTTGCCATCAAGGGTGCGCTCGAACGTGTGCCGCAGGTTGACGCCAAGGAAATCGAAGACGTGATCCTAGGTTGCGCCATGCCCGAGGCTGAACAAGGCATGAACGTGGCGCGCATCGCCTCGCTGCGGGCGGGCTTGCCGGTCGAGGTCTCGGCGCTTACCATCAACCGCTTTTGCTCGTCCGGCTTGCAGGCTATTGCGCTCGCGGCCGAGCGCATTGTGAGCGGAGGTGCGGAGATCGTGGTCGCCGGGGGCACGGAATCCATGTCGATGATTCCGATGGGTGGTCACAAGATTTCGCCTAATCCCTGGCTGGTGGATCACTATCCCGACGCATATCTTTCGATGGGTCTGACGGCTGAGAGACTGGCGCAGCGTTTCGGCATCACGCGTGAGGCGGCGGACGAATTCTCGCTGCGCAGCCATCAGAAAGCGCTGGCCGCAATTCAGGCCGGCAAGTTCGTAGAAGAAACTGTCCCGGTGCCAGTGAGCTTCACTACGCCCAACGGCTCGAAGCCGAAGCGACAGGAGATCATCTTCAAAGTGGACGAGGGCCCGCGGGCCGACACTTCGCTCGAAGCTCTGCTCGCGCTGAAACCCGCGTTCCACGTAAAGGGCACAGTAACCGCGGGCAATTCCTCGCAGATGTCGGACGGCGCGGCCGCATCCGTGGTTATGTCCGCCGATCGCGCCCAGCAGTTGGGCATCAAGCCGCTGGCGCGCTATGTATGCTTTGCCACGGCTGGATACAAGCCGGAAGAAATGGGGCTGGGTCCGGTATTCGCGATCCCCAAAGCGCTTAAGATGGCCGGGCTCAGACTGGCGGACATTGATGTGATCGAGCTAAACGAAGCCTTCGCGGCGCAGTCGCTGGCCGTAATCAAAGAGGCGGGTCTCGATCCCGAGCGGGTGAATCCGAACGGCGGAGCGATTGCGCTTGGCCATCCGTTGGGCTGTACGGGCGCAAAGGTGACGGCAACGATCATCCGCGAGCTCAAGCGTCGCAACGCGAGGTACGGCCTAGTGACCATGTGCGTGGGCGGCGGCATGGGAGCGGCGGGCATCTTCGAAAACCTCAACTGAAGCCGGACCGCTAACCACCAGGACCAGGTTGGGGAAGAACTCGTCTTTGTTGCGTCGTTACCTCAAGAGCTATAAAGTCACCGCGGCGCTGAAAGTGTGTGGGTGAGAACTGGTCTTTCGCCCCGCTGGAGCTTGTATGTTTCCCACTTTTCCCCACGGCTCACGCCGTCGGCTGCATTCTTACGCCGCTTCGCGGCTAAAAGCGTGGAGCTTTGCTCCACCGCGTCGTTGAAATTCTAGTTCTAACGCACACGCTGAAAGCGCTGCGCCACCCAAAATCTGCCTCGGGACGTCACCCCAGCTTTGTGCGCATCTCTTTCGCCAGGGCGTCCACGGCGCGCATCTTGGTCTCGGCAAACAAGGGAAGATTGGGTACGTCGAGTGCCATTTCACAAGACATGAGCAACGCCGTAATCGTATCCTTTAGCTCGCTGCGTAGAGCCCGTTCGGCTTGTTGCCTTGCGACCACGGATTCCCGATTGCGCCGGTGCAGGGCTGAACGCAACTCGCGCGCTACTCTCTCGGTTCCACAAATGGCAAAGTTTGAGAAAACGGGAATGGCAGTTCCCATGTGTTTCAAAACTGTCTCGACCTCGTCGGGCTGCGCGTCCAGCAATACCTGATCGAGGACCACGGCTGAAAATTCGTGGGCTTGCAGTTGTGCCACCGCTTCGGGCAGAGTTGCCGCGACTTGGACAGGCTCAGCCGCGACTTCCTGCAGAGCTTTAGCGCACTCTTGAGCTTTTGCCAGGGACGTAATCAGCAGAATCATATTCTCGCGAATGCACGTTACCAGCCAGAACTCTGCGATTGATAACACGTGGGTTGCGCGACTCCGCCCCTTGTAGGTGTTCCGTTGCGGGAAGCCGGGTCCGGATTTGGATCGATTTCATCGGAAAATGCGGAGCGTTCCCTGTCGGGACTGAAGAGAGTGCGCGAGAACCGCTCTTTCGCCCCTTTCCGGGGCTTGTCTTTTTTGCACTTTCTACCCACGGCTTGCGCCGTGGGCTGCATTCTGGCGCCGCTTCGCGGCTGAAAATCCGCCGGTTTGTTCCGCCGTGGCACCGACGCTTGAGGTGAAGCATTTTTCCAATCGAGGGGGATCCAGTGCTCCCGGACGGGCGAGTCGCCCGTCACCACACAGGCTCCGACTGACGGGCGAGGACGCCCGTCCTCCAGTTAAGATCTAGGCTTGGGCATCGTACTCTTTCAGCTTGCGATAGAGCGTGGTTTTTCCGATGCCCAGCAGCCGCGCTGCCAGGAGCTTGTCTCCATTGAGCTGCGTAATGGTGTTGAGGATGGTCTTCCTCTCCAGTTCCGAGATGGGAATGATCTTGGCGGAACCATCGGCTTCGATGGTGGCGTGGCCGTTCCCGCCGTGGATGGCGCTGGGCAAGTCCAGGACTTGGATTTCAGGGCCGCTGTTCATGGCACAGGCCCGCTGCAAACAATTCTCCAATTCCCGCACATTGCCGGGCCAGTCGTAGGCGAGCAGGGCTTTCATGGCATCGTCACTGAGAGTCCGCTCTTGACCGAAATCTCGTGCCATCCGTTCCAGGAAGTATGTTGCCAGCACCGGGATGTCCTGCCGCCGCTCGCGCAAGGCGGGAATCCGGAGGTTCAGCACATTCAGGCGGAAGTACAGGTCGCGCCGGAAGATTCCCTGCGCCACCGCCTGTTCCAGATCGCGATTGGTCGCCGCCAGGATTCGCACATTGATGGTGGTGCGCTTGGTGCTGCCCACCGGGCGGATTTCTTTCTCCTGGATGGCGCGCAGCAGCTTGGCCTGGAGATCCACGGGCAGCTCTCCAATTTCATCGAGGAACACCGTGCCGCCCTCGGCCATGGCCAGCAATCCTTCCTTGGCCTGCACTGCGCCCGTGAAAGCACCTTTCACGTAGCCGAACAATTCGCTTTCGATCAACGTGGGAACCAGCGAGCCGCAGTCCACGGGGATGAACGGTTTGTCGCGGAATGGGCCCGAGAAGTGAATGGACCGCGCCACCATTTCCTTTCCGGTTCCGCTCTCTCCCAGAATCAACACCGGGTGGTTGCTGAGCGCGGCCTTGGCGATCATCCGGTAGAGCTTCTCCATTTCAGCCGCGCGCCCCACGATGCTGCCGAACCCCAGCTTTGATTTGATCTTCTCGCGCAACATGCGGTTTTCAGTTTTCAGCCTTAAGTGGGTTGCAACCCGCTCCAGTAGAAGCCTCAGTTCGTCCACGGTGAACGGCTTGGTCACGAAGTCGTAGGCGCCGTTTTTCATGGCTTGCACGGCCGACTGCACGGTGGCGTAACCGGTAACCACGACGATTTCGGCATCGGGGCGGCGCTGCTTGATCTTGTGCAATGCCTCTAATCCGCCCGCCCCGGGCAATTTCAGATCGAGCAGGACCACATCGATGGCCTGGGCCTCGAGTAAGCGGTAAGTGTGTTCGGCCGACTCGGCAACCATGGTATTGAAACCCAGGGACTGCGCTACTTCGCGGCAGACATCACGAACTGTGCGTTCGTCGTCGACGATCACCAGATTCAACAAATTGGCCGCTTCGAGTTGCGGCGGATTAAACGCATGGGCAGTGGCGCTTGTCATACTGATTTTCCCTTTCCTGTTTTAGCTTTTCTCGGTCCTCGGATCTTCTGATTCGGAACCGGGCTGATCTTGTCCGAGACTTGGGGAACATTGGGTGAGTGGGATTCCAGTTCAACTCGCGGCAGATGCACGACCACTCGCGTGCCTCTTCCGGATTCACTCTCCACTCCGATAGCCCCGCCTTCATGAGTCACGATGCGATATACCGTAGCTAGACCCAGTCCATTTCCATGTCCCGGCTTCTTAGTGGTAAAAAAAGGCTCGAACAGCCGGGAACGGGTTTCGGCGTCCATGCCGCACCCGGTGTCGCTGACGGCGAGCGCGACCCAGGAGTCGCAAAACTGTTTGTGCCCGTCGCGTCCTAGTTTTGGCCCATCGCAGTTCCTGGTATTGAGCGTGACTCGGCCGCCGTCAGGCATGGCGTCGCGCGCGTTCAATACCAGGTTCAGGATGATCTGCTGAACCTGGGCTGGATCCATCTTCACCAGTCCCAGATCCTCCGCGAGTTCGGCAACCAGTTCGATGTCCTCGCCGATCAGGCGCGTTAGCAGATTACGCACGTCAGAGACGACGTCATTCAAGCAAAGCAACCGAGGCTCGACTGCCCGTTGCCGTGCTACCGCCATTAACTGCTGGATGAGGCCCGCGCCCTGTTCCCCTGCCTTGCGGATCTCTTCGGCGAAATGCCGTAAACGGTTGTTCTCTTCCAAGCCAGCCAGAATCAGTTCGCTGCAAAGCACCATCCCGGTTAGCAGGTTGTTGAAGTCGTGGGCGACCCCCCCTACCAAGCGGCCGATGGCTTCCATCTTGTGGGCATCCCGCAACTGCTGTTCGGTTTGGGGGCGATCCCCCGAGTCCTCATGTCTCAACTGAAGTTGTGGAATTGCGCTCATAGCTGGCATCTGTCCAATGGCGAAGTGCTGGACGAGTCACGCGTTCCCTTGCGCGCTCCCCATTTGGGAAGTCTAGGCGGGCCTCGCTACGAGCGCAGTGACGGTTGAACAGGAGTTTGCGGATTTAGACCGCACCCAAAATGGGAGGAAGGATTTGGCGCGAACTCGTAGGCCCACAACGGGCAACTGCACGTTGACAGCAGCTTCAATTCTGGAGATGCAAAGGCTGAGCCAGACGAAACTTAAACTGGCGGCCTGTGGAAAACCTCACATCGCCTCGGTTGGGATCGCGTGAGGTCCGGCTGTCGGTTCCGGAATCCAGGGACGCTCGGGCTACTGAAACGTCCGCTTCCGATCCATGGGCGGTTGCCGCTTGATTGCGTTTCTCATACGATCTGCCTTTTGCGAAAATGCTGGACGTCTGCAGAGGAATGGATTTTCCGTTCATGGCAATCGACGCAAGGGTGAGGCGCAAGTAGCCAGGATCATGCCGGCCTCCGGAGGCTTTTGTCGCTACCACTCTCCCCGTGACTGGGGCGCTCCGCGGCACGACCGTCTTTCCTGCCACGACCAGGGGTTCGTCCAACACCGCCTCGAAAGAGTCTCCAGCTCGAGAATCTGCGCTGGACAGCGCTAACTGCAATCGGATGGTGACCTCGGTTCCGGCAGGAATTCCCTCAGAGGTGAATCCATCCGTGGGAGACATTCCGCTGTTATCGGAAACGCGATCGAAGGGGAGCTGGCTACTTCCAGCGGTCCCGCCTGATCCCGGGACGGCGAGTTGCCGGGAGCATGCCGTCATCCAGGCTAGAGTCACCCAGGTCAAGGTCAAGACCACCGTTAGCCGGCTCGCCTGTTGCCATCTCTTCATGAGCGCATCCTGCCCTTGCCCAGTCTTGGGTGACAAGTCGCAAGGGAGATGCCATCTCCTGGACCCTATGAATCATGAGTTTAGAGAGAGCGGCCGATCGCGGCAGATGTAGATTCTGCGTGGTTGTTTCTTATCTTCCATGCTTTGAGCCTTTCTTAGGAAACTGAAGGGTTCTCGGTTGTGTCCTAAGAGACGCGCGATCAATGATTACGCCTCAGCGGCTCGTACGCCTCCTCGCGGCGGTTACCAACGGTACTTTCCCATCCCCCACCCGTCGCGCTACAGTTCGCCCATGGCCACTGCTACCCCGAGGAAGTACCGCTGCCTGCAATGCGAGATGACGGAAGACCGCTGCGACTGCGAAAAATACTGCTGCCTCTGCGAATCGCTCATGGAGATCCGCCTTTGCGAGGATAGCTTGTACTATTGCAAGCCCTGCCGCGAAGCCTGCGACTATAAGGTGTCGGATTCGGATTCGGCTTCTAAATTCTAGCTTCTGGCGTCCGCCTCGGCTCTTGATTTCGCTCGACATTCTCGGGGCCGTCGCGGTCTACTTCTGGTTTACGCGCTGAACATGCCGAGCCCTGATGCCGGAAGCTCAAGCCCTCTGCTAACCTCCCCCATCAAACATACGTCTCACCAAAGAATTTAAGTTAGTATTTCCGTCGAAAGGAAACGGCCATGTCGTCGACCTTATCGTCACGGATAGCCACGGTTGCCGGTGCGCCCGAAGCCACTTCAACCGGGGCAATCGCGGGAGCTGGTTCCGGCCGCATCGTTTCGCTCGATATCATGCGCGGCCTGGTTATGGTCATCATGGCAATCGACCATGCCCGGGACTACTTCAGCAATCTCCGCTTCGAGCCCGAAACCCTGGCCCAAACGTATTACGCCCTGTTCTTCACGCGCTGGATTACTCATTTCTGCGCGCCCTTGTTTTTCTTTCTGGCGGGCACTGGCGCCTTCTTTTACGGCAGGCGTAGAACACCACAGGCCCTAACCCGCTTTCTGTGGACGCGCGGACTCTGGCTGATTTTCATCGAATTCACCGTGGTCGGAACCGCCTGGACGTTCCTTTTTCCCTGGGGATTCTTCGGCGTCATCTGGTGCCTGGGGGCTTCGATGGTCCTGATGGCCGCCATCGTGCGCTTGCCCCTGCGCGCGGTCGCGGTCTTCTCCGCAATCATGATCCTCGGCCACGATCTGCTGGATCCCATTCGCCCGCAGCAGTTCGGTTCATTCTCCCCACTGTGGACGATCTTGCACGTTAGAGGCGGGCTATTGCTGCCCTTTCACGTGCAAGAGTTCGTGCTGTTTCCACTGGTCCCATGGGTTGGGGTTATGGCGGCGGGCTATGTTTTTGGCTCACTCTACCTGTTGGAGAAAGAACGTCGGCGAAAGCTGATTGCTCAAATCGGCCTTGGGCTGACCGTGGCCTTTGTCGTCCTTCGCTTGACCAATGTGTACGGAAACCCGCCCGTCGGCTTGGGCGGCGTCTCTCAGGGTCCATGGCACGTCCAGCCCACCATTGAAAAGACTGTGATTCTTTTCTTCGATGTCGAGAAGTATCCACCTTCCTTGCAATTCCTTCTGATGACGCTTGGCCCATCTCTGCTGCTGCTGGCCTGGCTCGACAAGAATCTCGATCAGAAAGACAGCAAGCAAAGTATTTCGCCGCTACTATCCCCGCTTTTGACCTTCGGACGCGTGCCCATGTTCTTCTACATCCTGCACCTGTATCTCATTCATTCGCTCGCCGTCCTGATGGCGGTGCTGTTTCATCAGCCCGTCGCGTGGCTCTTGCACGGTGGGTTCATGTTCGGTGCTCCCGATAACTCCGGATACGATCTGCCCTTCGTCTACCTGATGTGGATCACGGCGGTGGTCATTCTCTATTTTCCGTGCCGTTGGTACGAGGGAGTCAAGCAGCGCCGCAAAGACTGGTGGCTAAGCTACATCTGAGGGGGCGGCCTTCGGAATGACCAAGGAAAAATTGTATGGGGGGCCGGAAATTGCCGGGCCCAGATCCTCGATCTAGATGACCACCGCTTCTTTGTACTCCCCAAACACCTTCCGCATGGTGTCGGAGATTTCGCCGACCGTGGCGTAGGTGTCCACGGCGGCGACGATGTGGGGCATCAGATTTGTCCCGGAGCGGGCGGCGTCTTCGACCTTCTTGAGAGAATCTTCCCAGGGTCGAGCATCGCGGCGGGAGCGCAGGGCGCGCAGTCGTTCCACCTGCTTGCGCTCCAGGGATTCGTCCATGTGCAGGGTGGGGATGGGCTTTTCTTGGTCCACCGTGAAGCGGTTTACTCCCACCACAACGGCCTCGGCGCGATCCACCTGCTGCTGAAATTCGTAGGCGGCGTTTTGGATTTCCTGTTGCACATAGCCGCGCTCGATGGCTTTCAGCATTCCTCCCAGAGCGTCGATTTTGTCCAGATACTCCAGGGCGCGCTTCTCGATTTCGTTGGTTAAGCTTTCAATGTAGTAAGAACCGGCCAGTGGGTCGACGGTCTGGGGTACTCCGGATTCGTAGGCCACAATTTGCTGCGTGCGCAAAGCAATACGTGCCGCCTGCTCGGTTGGCAGGGCAAGCGCTTCGTCGTAGGAATTGGTGTGCAGCGATTGCGTGCCGCCAAGAACCGCTGCCATGGCCTGAATTGCGGTGCGAACAATATTGTTTTCCGGCTGCTGCGCGGTCAGCGTGGAGCCGGCCGTCTGGGTATGAAAGCGCAGCATCCAGGAACGCGGGTTCCTGGCTTTGAAATGCTCGCGCATAATGCGGGCCCACATGCGGCGCGCGGCACGGAACTTGGCGACTTCTTCTAGAAAATTATTGTGCGCGTTGAAGAAGAACGAAAGGCGCGGCGCGAACTTGTCCACATCGAGCCCAACGTCGATAGCGGCTTGCACATACGCGATGCCATTGCCCAGCGTGAATGCGACTTCCTGCACCGCAGTCGATCCCGCCTCACGCAAGTGATAGCCGGAGATGGAAATCGTGTTCCACTCGGGGACGTTTTCGTTCGTCCATGCAAAGAGGTCGGTGATGATGCGCATCGCCTGCTTCGGCGGGTATATGTAAGTTCCTCGCGCGATGAATTCCTTCAGGACATCGTTCTGAACCGTGCCAGAGAGATTGCGGATATCCGCCCCCTGGCGGCGGGCGACTCCGACATAGAGCGCCAGCAGGATCGAGGCCGTGGCATTAATGGTCATCGACGTGGAAATCTTGGTTAGCTCGATGCCATCGAACAGGCGCTGCATATCTTCGATGGAATCGATGGCAACGCCGACTTTGCCGACTTCCCCCACGGCCAGAGGGTGGTCGGAGTCCAGACCGATTTGCGTGGGCAGATCGAAGGCGACGGAGAGCCCGGTGGTTCCGTTGGCCAGCAGATACTTGTAGCGCTTGTTGGATTCCTCGGCGTCGCCCATGCCCGCGTACTGGCGCATGGTCCAGAGGCGTCCGCGGTGCATGGTGGCCTGCACGCCGCGAGTGAATGGATACTCGCCGGGGTAGCCGACTTGCCGGTTGTAGTCCCAGGCTTCGAGGTCGGCGGGGGTGTAGAGCGGGCGGACGGAAATATGGGAGTCAGTCGGCGGGGCGATCTTGTTCTCGGCTGATTTCATCTTCTCGGTCATGTCGAGAACGCAAGGCTTCGCTCAGGGCGGGTCAAAGACCTCTCCTCCGCACCTTCCAAAACGAACTCACGCCGAACCACCCAAACAACCCAGTAAAGCAAACGGCGAGCACCACCCGGCTGGAAGTTGCATGGCCAGCCTGATATTTCGTGTACTCACGAAAGAAGGCCACGACTCCAATCCCTGCTAAGAATAAGAAAACAAAACCTGTCACCTCAAGCCAGAGCTGCCCAAGCACGCGTCCGACGTGGGATGCCGTAGCGCGCGCGGCTTTCGTTACCGCTCCGAAGGTTCGGGTGCGGCGAGCATGCTGTGATATCACCCGGCTGGCCACCCGTGCGGCGATGCCCAGCTTTCGACCCGTGGAGAGGCTCGACATTCCCATTGATTTTATCAATATTTCTTGACTGAGGTTTCGCTTGCCAGGTTTCGGGGTACAATATCGCGGGCGCGAGCAGTGCGACCACGAAACATTGTGACGTGTGGCCGCATCTAAGTGGTCAGAGGGCGGCGAGTACGGCTTGCCGCCAAAGGGTAAACTTGAAGGCGCAGCAGGATTACTGCAAGGGGGTTACGTGGACCAGCAATTGAAGCAGTTGATGAAGGAACTGGGCGAGGCGATCAATGAGTCTCTGGCTGACTCCGAGCCCATTGCCGATGTCGTTTCCCGCATCAAAGAGGGAGGCTACGATATCTTCCTGGTGCTTGAAGCCACCATCGGGGTCAGCAAGCCCGGCGAGAAATCCAGCGACAAGACATCCCTGGTGACCACGCTTACCAGCAATCCTGATTTCAAGATCAGCGATCAGGATCTAAAATTCCTGAAGTCGCTGCGCATCAAGATCGAGGATGACGCGGCGTAAGAACCGCCCAGCTGCGTCTGATCCGACCTCCTTAACTAGACAATCCCGTTCTAGCTATTCACTATTCCACGAAACCTGATTGAAGCGCGACGGAGCCAAACTGTAGAGACGTAGCTAGCTACGTCTCTACCGCCATGCGCGGCGTGAGACGACATTGCCGTTGAGACGATATTATTGATGAACATGTATCGGCCAGTGCCAAGAGTGCCCGATTTCCCCACCATGGAGCGCGAGATCCTGCGCTTCTGGGAGGAGAACCGTATTTTCGACAAGCTGCGCCAGCAGACCGCCCATGGTCCGCGCTGGTCTTTCCTCGACGGACCGATCACGGCGAACAATCCCATGGGGGTGCACCACGCTTGGGGCCGGTCGCTGAAAGACATGTATCAGCGCTACCACGCCATGAACGGTCAGTCGTTGCGCTATCAGAACGGATTCGACTGCCAGGGATTGTGGGTCGAGGTCGAGGTAGAAAAAAGCCTTGGACTCCAGACCAAGCGCGAGATTCGCGACTACGGCATCGAGAAATTCGTTCGAGCCTGCAAGGAACGCGTGCTGACCTACGCGGCGCGGCAGACCGAGCAGTCGATTCGCCTGGGCTATTGGTGCGATTGGGACGACCCCAAACAACTGCTTGCGCTGCGCGACGCGCTGGCCGAGGGAGATCGCGTCGTAACCGCGAAACTTCCCAGCGGGCACACCGAAACTGCGCGGGCGAGCGAGATCGTTCGCAAGCTAGGTTCGGCCGAATATGGCGGCAGCTACTTCACGTTCTCTGACGAAAACAACTACACGATTTGGGGATTTCTCAAGAAGTGCCACGAGCAGGGTTTCATCTACCGCGGGCACGACGTCATGCCGTGGTGCGGACGCTGCGGTACGGGACTCTCGCAGATGGAGGTGGCGGAAGGCCGCCGCATCACTACGCACACTTCAGTCTTCGTGCGTTTCCCCATCAAGACTCAGGAAACCGAGGGCCAAGAAAAGACAGCGCTGCTGGTGTGGACGACGACCCCGTGGACGCTGGCGTCCAACGTTGCGGTCGCCGTAAATCCGGAGATGACCTACCTCAAGGTCCGGCACGGAGACTGGACCTACTACGTGGCCAAGGCCAACTTCGAGCGCGACCGCATGCAGGAGTTGCAGGTGGAAGGCAAGCACGAGAGTCACAAACTTCCTTCGATCCGTACGATCCTGAAGGGCAGTGGCGGAGTCGAAGTGCTGGAGGAACTTCCAGGACGTGAACTTTTAGGTCTCACCTACACCGGCCCGTTCGACGATCTGCCCGCGCAGAACACACCCGGCGGCGTCTTCCCCTACGGTCCGACGGGCGGAGGCAAGACTGCCGCCGAGGCTCATCGCGTCATTGCATGGAAAGAGGTGAGCGAGGCGGAAGGTACGGGTCTGGTCCATATCGCTCCCGGTTGCGGTGCGGAGGATCAGGAACTCGGCAAGGAAAATAATCTTCCCTTCATCGCGCCGCTGGATGAAAGCTCAGTTTTTCAGGATGGGTTCGGACAGTTCACCGGACGCAATGCCAATGAGGTGTCCGACGACGTAGTTGCGGCGCTGAAAGCCTCGGGAATGCTGGTGGCGCGCGAACCCTATCCGCACGTCTACCCGCACTGCTGGCGCTGCAAGCAGGAACTGGTCTTCCGCCCCGTAGACGAGTGGTTCATCCGCATGGACTGGCGCGACCGCATCGAGCGCACTGTGCCAACCATCCGGTGGATTCCGGAGGAGGGCGAAGCCCGCGAACTGGACTGGCTGCACAACATGCGCGACTGGATGATCTCCAAGAAACGCTTCTGGGGGCTCGCCCTGCCCATCTGGGTCTGCGGCGAGTGCGAGCACTTCACGGTGATCGGCAGTCGCGAGGAGTTGAAGGATCGGGCGCAAGAGGGAGAGGGCTGGGACACGTTCGAGGGTAATTCGCCACACCGGCCGTACATCGATGCCGTCAAGATCCGGTGCGAGAAGTGTGGCGGTGTATCTGCTCGCGTCGCGGATGTGGGCAATCCGTGGCTGGACGCGGGCATCGTGCCCTTTAGTACGTTGCGCTATTCAACCGATCGGGCCTACTGGGAGAAATGGTTTCCGGCTGATCTCGTGCTCGAGAGCTTTCCTGGCCAGTTCCGCAACTGGTTTTACTCCATGCTGGCGATGAGTGCGATGATCGACGGCCGCGCGCCCTTCAAGGCCTTGTTGGGACATGCTCTGGTTCGCGATGCGCGCGGCGAAGAAATGCATAAGTCGAAGGGCAACTCCATTGCCTTCGACGAAGCGGCGGAAGCGCTGGGCGCCGAGGTCATGCGCTACATCTATGCTGAACAAAAGACCGCGCAAAACCTTAACTTTCCCGACTTGCATCCTGCCGGCAACGTGGGCCAGACGATCGACGGAGAGGCGCGGCGCAAGCTGCTGACGTTCTGGAACTGCTACAGCTTCTTTGTCAGCAACGCTCGATCCGATGGCTGGAAGCCAGGCTCGGCGGTTCCGATCACCAATCAACTGGACCGCTGGGTTTTGAGCCGGCTGCAACGTCTGCTGGACGCGGCACACTACGCTTTTGAGAATTACGAACACTACCGCTTGATTGAAGCCTTTCAGATTTTCGATGACGAGTTCTCGAACTGGTATCTCCGCCGCTCGCGCCGGCGATTTTGGGCGAACGAAGGAGATGCCTATCAGACGATCTACACTGTGCTCACAACTGTGACCCGGGTGATGGCGCCGGCGCTGCCGTTCCTGACGGAAGAGATTTACCAGAATCTGGTGTGCTCGGTCGACCCCTCGGCTCCCGCATCCGTTCACTTGACCCGTTATCCGCAGGTGGACGCTTCGCTGATCGACGAGGCGCTGGAACAGAGCATTGACGCGGTCATCCGCATCAAGAACCTTGCCTTGAGCCTGCGGACGCAGAGCAAAACCAAAATCCGCCAACCCCTCAGCACTTTATACGTCCGCCCCAAAGACGCTGCCGACCGCCGCGTGCTGCAAAATTCCGAGTATGCCGCCCAGATTCTGGAAGAAGCCAATCTCAAAAAGCTCGTTCTGATCGACGACGAGACCACGCTGGTGAAGGTGAGCTTCAAACCCGATGCCAAGAAACTGGGCCCACGCGCCGGGAAATACCTCAAAGCGATTGGGCAGGCCCTCAGCCAGGCCGACCCCAAAACTTTGTTGAAGGGTGGCCCATATACGCTGGAAGTCGAGGGACAAAGCTTCGACCTGGCGCCTGAGGAAATCCTCACCTCCTACGAGGGTCCGGGGAACCTAAAGTGTATCCAGGAGCAAGGCACGTTCCTGGCGCTTGACACCACGCTCACGCCCGAACTGTTGCAGGAAGGTCTTGCCCGGGACTTCAATCGTCTAGTCCAGGACCAGCGGAAAGCCATGAACTTGAACATTTCCGATCGCATCGCGGTCAGCTATTCCGCCTCGCCCCGCATCGCCGAAGCCATCGCGGCGCACGAATCATATCTGCGCCATGAATTGCTAGCGGAACGGCTGGAACCAAGCGCCACCCAGAACGGCGGAGCCAAGCTCTCGCTAAGCGGCGAGGAAATACTGGTTACCATCTCTCGTGTCTGATCGACGGCGGCCCATCCCGCAGAGTGGGTTTTCTTTCCCTAGCCGAACTGAGGGTGACCCATCCTTGCGTTCTTTGCAAGGGTGGGAGGCGATGCTGCCGGCCATTACACCACTTGAGAATTGCCCGACCCACGGTCAATGAGTGTAACCGCGATGTTACGCCAATTGGCAAAATGCCAAACCATGGTTTCGCCATCTAATCACACCTAACCGTGATGCCTGTCGCTGACGGGCGTAGCTAAAGCGGCGTGACTATGGCTTGAGATTCCCGAGCGCTGCCTCATTCAAAGTCGGGCCGGTTCGATCCAGGTCAAGGCAACTCGGAAATAGCGGGTCTCTCCGGGCCGCCGCTAAAACCCAAACAAATCCTAACGAGTCACGGAAACTTGGCGGGAGTTGAAAAAGGGATGCCTGGCAGAGATCTTGTGGGTCGCTAGTACCGCAGTGGAAGGAGTTTTCTGGCGGCCGGTGTGTCTGATTCGTCACCGCGAGCGGTAGCCTTGGGACTTGGCTGAGGAGCTGGGTTAAACTGTGCGGGCATGAGCGTCATCGACGAAGTGCTCTCCGCAAATGAAATCTACTCGCGCACTCATGAATTGCGCAACCTGACCCCGCGCCCCGAGCGCAAGCTCGCGGTGCTGACTTGTATGGATACGCGGCTTTCGATTCGCACCCTAGGTCTGAAAACGGGGGACGCTCACATCATCCGTAATGCCGGCGGCATCGTTACAGACGACACCCTGCGATCCTTGCTGGTATCGCACTATCTGCTGGGCACCGAGGAAATAATGGTCATCAATCACACGGATTGCGGATTGATGCACACGAGCGAACAGGATTTGCGTGCCAGAATCCAGGATCGCACCGCAACCGCTGCTGTTGCTCCCGCCTACTTCTACACCTTCCAAAACATCGAAGAAAATGTCCGCCACCAATTGCAGAAGCTCCGCAGCCATCCGTGGATTCCCAGGAATGTCGCCGTCCGCGGCTTCGTCTACGACGTCACCGGTGGCCTTCTCCGTGAAATCAAGGATGCCTGAGCTCGTACCCGATCACGGCACAGTACCTGGGGGATACTGCCTCCGCACGCGGAAGGTAGCGGCTCGATGGTTGACGTTATGAGGCGTGGCTGTTGAAAAACTCGAGATTCCAGAAATCAGGGGGAATTTTGGGGATAGAAAATGTCTAGCCGAGCAGAGAAAGTCGTTTATAGGGCATCCTGACGCGATGTTTTTTCTGCCGATTTCTCGCACGTGAGTTTTTCAA
>Ga0209118_1000543_pt1 | contig 20360 bp, 18 predicted proteins | sample BlaSpr_A8_Ref_M1_FD_187988 | JGI IMG/M metagenome (GOLD analysis project Ga0209118, IMG submission 187988) | Forest soil microbial communities from Thunder Bay, Ontario, Canada - Black Spruce, Ontario site 2_A8_Ref_M1 (SPAdes) (version 2) | ecosystem: Environmental > Terrestrial > Soil > Boreal...
CCCCTCTTACCAATCCGGTCGGTGGTCGGGGTGGAGAGATTTGAACTCCCGACATCTTGCTCCCAAAGCAAGCGCGCTACCAGACTGCGCTACACCCCGAAGGATGTGAATTATCGCGTGTAATCGATCACCGGGTCAAACCGCATGGCGCCCATCACTGCAACGCGATATCGCTCAGAAGCGAATTTTGCCCGTCAGCAAGTCCTTGAACATCACCCAGTCGCCGATGAAGCTGTAGATCGGATAGGTAAATGTCGCAGGCTGGTTGTGCTCGAAAAAAAAGTGTCCGATCCAGGCGAAGCCGTAACCCGCGACCAGCGCGCCGGCGAGCCACCAGGCGTTGCGAGTCAAAATCGCCGTGGCCAGAAAGATGATGACCAGCGTCGTGCCGAAGAAATGCAGGCGACGACACGCCGGATTGGAGTGTTCGGAAAGATAAAACGGGTAGAACTCTCGAAACGACTGGTAGCGCTGGCTCATACGTATTGTCCCCGTATCTTTGCCGTATCTTTCCCAAACGTCAAAGCGGAACGGACCAATCCCGCGCATTCGACCACGCGATTCACGTTTCCTTCTTGAGCTGCGGAAACAAGATGACGTCACGTATCGACGGACTGTCGGTCAACAGCATCACCACACGGTCGACGCCGATGCCCTCGCCCGCGGTCGGTGGCAAACCATATTCGAGCGCGCGAATGTAATCCGCGTCATAGTGCATTGCCTCGGCGTCGCCCGCCTCCTTCGCCCTTGCCTGCTCGTTGAACCGCGCGGCCTGGTCCTCGGGGTCGTTCAGCTCGGAAAACCCGTTGGCGATCTCGCGGCCGGTGATGAAAAGCTCGAAGCGATCGGTGATCGTGGGATCGGCGTCACTGGCGCGGGCCAGCGGGCTGACGTCGGTTGGATGGGCGATGATAAAGGTCGGCTGTACCAGCTTGTCCTCGGTCGTCGCCTCGAACAGCTTCAATTGCAGCACGCCCACGCCGTCGGTCGACAGAACATCCACGCCCAAAGTCGCCAGCGAGGTCTTCAGATATTCCGGCCTGGCAAGCTCCGGCAGAGGACGGTCCGGATTGTATTTCGCGATCGCTTGAGCCATGGTCAGCCGGTCGAAAGGCTGGCCGAAATCGATCGACTGGCCCTGATATTCGACCACGGTCCCGCCGCACACTTTGGTCGCGACCTCGCGCAGCAGCACCTCGGTAAGATCCATCATATAGCGATAGTCCTGAAACGCCTCGTAGAATTCCAGCATCGTGAACTCGGGATTGTGCCGTGTGGAGATGCCTTCGTTGCGAAAGTTGCGGTTGATCTCGAATACTTTCTCCAGTCCGCCTACGACCAGTTTCTTGAGGTAGAGCTCGGGCGCGATCCGCAGATACAGATCCGTGTCCAGCGCATTGTGATGAGTGATGAACGGTCGCGCAGCCGCACCTCCGGGGATCGGATGCATCATCGGGGTTTCCACCTCGAGATAGCCACGGGCAACGAAGAACTCGCGCATCGCCTGCACGATTTTCGATCGCGCGACGAACACTCGCCGCGTCTCCGGGCTGGTGATCAGGTCGACATAGCGCTGCCGATATTTCTGCTCCTGGTCGGTGAGCCCGTGAAATTTTTCCGGCAACGGACGCAGCGCCTTCGATAGCAAGCGCAGGTCGCTGACCTTGACGGTCAGCTCGCCGGTCCGGGTCTTGAACAGCGTTCCGCGAGCACCGACGATGTCACCCAGGTCCCAGTGCTTGAATGCGTCGTGGATTTCGGTCCCGGCGTGATCGTTGGTAACGTAGAGTTGAATGCGGCCGCTCATGTCCTGAAGCGTCGCAAAGCTCGCCTTGCCCATCACTCGCTTGAGCAGGATGCGCCCCGCCACGGCGACGCTGGTCGGCGTCGACTCGAGCTCCTCGGCAGTCTTTGCGCCATGCGCCTCGCGCAGCTCCGCGGCAAGCGCATCACGGCGGAAATCGTTCGGGTACGCGTTCCCTTTCGCGCGCAACGCCTTCAACTTGCCGCGTCGCTCGGCGATGATCTGATTGTCATCCAGCGTCGGCTCAGGACCCTTCGGTGGCCCTTTCTTTTGGTCGTCCTTCGACACCACTACACTCCCTGCTTGAGGCTCGCGGCGATGAAGTCGTCGAGGCCGCCGTCGAGGACGGCCTGCGTGTTGCCAACCTCGTAGTTGGTTCGCAAATCCTTGATGCGCGATTGATCGAGGACGTACGAGCGGATCTGATGTCCCCAGCCGATATCGGTCTTGGCGTCTTCCAGCTTTTGCTGCTCGGCCTGGCGCTTGCGCAATTCGAGATCGTAGAGCCGCGACTTGAGCATGGCCATCGCCTCGGCGCGATTGCGGTGCTGCGATCGGTCGTTCTGGCATTGCACGACGATATTGGTCGGGAGGTGCGTTATGCGCACCGCGGAGTCGGTTTTGTTGATGTGCTGGCCACCCGCGCCTGAGGCCCTGAAGGTGTCGATGCGCAAATCGGCGGGATTGATGTCAACGTCGATGGTGTCGTCGACCTCGGGATAGACAAAGACGCTTGCGAACGAGGTGTGGCGGCGGGCGTTCGAATCGAACGGGCTTTTCCGCACCAGGCGGTGCACGCCGGTCTCCGTGCGCAGGTAGCCATACGCATAGTCGCCGGTGACTTTGATGGTGGCGCTCTTGATGCCGGCGACTTCGCCTGCCGACTCCTCCAGGACGTCCACCTGGTAGCCTTTGCGCTCACAGTAACGAATGTACATGCGCAGCAGCATCGACGCCCAGTCCTGGGCCTCGGTGCCGCCGCTTCCCGCCTGAATGTCGATGAAGCACGGGTTGGGATCCATCGGGTCGTGAAACATCCGACGAAACTCCAGATCGCCGACCGTGCGCTGCAGTGCCGCCGCGTCCGCCGCGACCGCGTCGAGCGTGGCATCGTCTTCCTCGCCTCGAGCCAGCTCGAACAGCTCGGTGCTGTCCTTGAGTCGGCCGTCCAGCTCGATCAGCGTGCCGACGACGCCGTCGAGCTGCTTTTTTTCCTTGCCGAGCTCCTGTGCCCGCTTTTGATCCTCCCAGATCTTGGGATTCTCGAGCTCGCGCTCGACCGCGGCGAGGCGATTCGACCTCGTATCGAAGTCAAAGATACCTCCGCAGATCGGCCGCACGCTGCTGAAGGTCGGACAGCAGATTGGCGATCTGGTTAACACGCTCGGCTTCCATGGAGTCGATCCGGACACAGCTTCGATCCTCTTGATTATACGCCGTGCGCTACGTGGAGACCGGCCGCCGAAGCCGTATCCGGTGTTTCCTCGACCCCCCAAATCACCTATGATAGGAGTACATTTACGGGACGTTACTTCGGGCGCACTCCGGGCTCGCGCGCCCGGCGTTTTCGAGTTGCATCTTTGCACGCTGCCGGCGCCGCTATATTCGCATACGTCGAATCCGCATTTACGAGAGCAATCATGGCCGTGCTGTCGGTCAACAATCAGCGATATACCGTCGACCTTCCGGGCGACACGCCGCTGCTCTGGATGCTTCGTGACCATCTGCATCTGGTCGGCACCAAGTACGGCTGTGGCATGGCGCTGTGCGGCGCGTGCACGGTGCTCGTCGACGGTGTCGCGACGCGCTCCTGCACGCTCCCGATCTCTGCGATGAAGTCTGGCGTGGAGGTGACGACCATCGAGGGACTCAAAACAAAGGAAGGAAAAGCGGTGCAGGCGGCGTGGGAAAAACTCGACGTTCCTCAATGCGGCTACTGTCAATCCGGGCAGGTGATGTCGGCCTCCGCGCTGCTGGCCAAGATCAAGAGGCCCAGCGACGCCGATATCGATGCGTCGATGGCCGGAAACGTGTGCCGATGCGCGACCTATGTGCGCATTCGCGCGGCCATACACGAAGCGGCGAAGGCGCTGGCGTGAGTACGGGCTATCGCGATCCCATGGAGTCAAGGCCATAGTGGATTTTTTGCCCCGAGACGCTCGGCGGCGTCGATTTCTCAAGAGCTCGGCCGCCGCCGCGGCGGGCTTTACGCTGGCCATCCATTTTCCCGGCCGGTCGCTGGCGCAGATGGCCGGCCCGGGCGTGGCTGCGGGCCGCACGTCGCAGGCGGCCGCCGGCGCGTGGGAGCCCAACGCGTTCGTTCGAGTCGGGGCCGACAATACCGTTACCGTTCTCGTCAAACATCTCGAAATGGGCCAGGGAACCTTTACCGGTCTGCCCACGCTCGTGGCCGAGGAAATGGACGCAGTCTGGACCCAGATACGGGTCGAAGCGGCGCCCGCCGACGCCTCGCGCTACAACAATCTGCTCTGGGGACCGGCTCAAGGTACGGGCGGCTCGACAGCGATGGCGAACTCGTACGAGCAATTGCGCAAAGCCGGGGCCGCCGCGCGGGCAATGCTGGTTGCCGCGGCGGCGAAACGCTGGAACGTGCCGCCGGATTCGATCCGCGTTGCCAATGGCATGGTGACGCATTCGTCCGGAAAGAAGGCGACGTTCGGCGAGTTGGCCGCGGCGGCAGCGAAGGAGCCGGTGCCCGCCGACGTCAAGTTGAAGGACGCGAAGGATTTCGTCTACATCGGCAAGCGCGTGCCGCGCACCGACTCGCGCGCCAAATCAAACGGCACCGCGCGCTTTACCCAGGATGTTCAGTTCGAGGGCCTGCTCACCGCCGTGGTCGCCCATCCGCCGCGCTTCGGCGCCCGCGTCGCATCGTTCGATGCCAACGCGGCGCAAAAAGTCCAGGGCGTCAGATATATCGTCGAAGTTCCGAATGGCGTCGCGGTGCTCGCGGTGAGCTTCTGGCAGGCAAAAAAAGGACGCGACGCGTTGAAAATCGAGTGGGATGAGTCGGGCGCTTTCAAGCGATCCTCTTCCGACATCATGGCCGACTACAAGTTGCTGGCGGCCACGCCAGGGGCAGTGGCACGCAACGACGGCGATGCGGCCAAGGCCCTTGCCGGCGCGGCCAAAACGCTCGAGGCGTCGTTCGAGTTTCCTTTTCTCGCGCACGCGGCAATGGAGCCGATGAATTGCGTCGTCAACTTCAACGCCGATGGCTGCGAGGTGTGGAACGGCGAGCAGTTTCATACCGTCGACCAGGGCGCCGTTGCAGAAATCGTCGGCGTGGCGGCGGAACGGGTGAAGATCAACCAGTTGTTCGCCGGTGGCAGCTTCGGGCGCCGCGCGAATCCGGCTTCCGACTTTTTGAGGGAAGCGGCGTACATCGCCAAAGCCATCAAAGGTGCGGCTCCGGTCAAGCTGGTATGGACTCGCGAAGATGATATGCGGGCCGGGTACTACCGCCCGATGTATTACCACACCATCAAGGCTGCGCTGGACGCCAGCGGTAACGCAATTGCGTGGCAGCAACGCATCGTCGGACAGTCGATTCTTGCCGGGTCGCCTTTCGAGAAAATGCTGGTCAAGGACGGCGTCGACGCCACCTCGGTCGAGGGCGCCTCCTCGCTCCCGTACGCGATTCCCAATCTGAGGGTCGATCTTCATTCGCCGAAGATCGGCGTGCCCGTTCAGTGGTGGCGTTCGGTCGGCTCGACGCACACCGCGTTTTCGACCGAAACGTTTGTCGACGAGCTTGCCGCCGCGGCCGGCAAGGATCCGGTCGCATTCCGCAAGGCTTTGCTGGCGAGCAAGCCACGGCACCTGGGCGTGCTGCAGCTCGCGGCGGAAAAGGCCGGTTGGGGCTCGCCCCTGGCGCAGGGCAAGTCCGGTGAAAAGAGAGGTCGCGGTGTGGCCGTGCATGAGTCGTTCAACACGTTTGTCGCGCAAGTCGCCGAAGTGACCGTCTCCTCCGACGGGAAATTCAGGGTCGACCGCGTGGTTTGCGCGGTTGATTGCGGCGTGGCCGTCAACCCCGACGTGGTGCGCGCTCAAATGGAAGGCGGCATCGGTTTCGGGCTCGCCGCGGCACTCCATAGCGCGATCACGCTCAAGGACGGCGTCGTCGAGCAATCGAATTTTCACCAATACCCTCCGCTGCGCATCAACGAAATGCCTAAGGTGGAGGTGTACATCATGCCGTCGACTGAAAATCCGACGGGCGTCGGCGAGCCGGGGACGCCGGTCATCGCTCCGGCCGTGGCCAACGCAATTGCCGCAGCGACCGGGAAACGCTTGCGCTCGCTGCCACTGGCGATCGCGTGAAGACGGCATTCATCGGGGCTTCCGCGCCCGCTCCTTCTCAACTCGCGCCCGAAGCTTCGGCGCGGCTTGGGACATTCGCAACGGGAAGAAAAACAAGGTCATCGTCCATCTTGCGAACAGCCGCTTTCATGCTCGCTGCGATGGCGGCTTCCCTTCAGGCCGAGCCCGGTGTCACGCCGACGTCGATCCTCATCGGCCAGTCGGCGGCGTTTTCCGGCGCGGCGTCCGAGCTTGGCACGGAGATGCGCACCGGTGCGGCGGCATACTTCCGGGTCATCAATGCTGCCGGAGGCGTCAACGGGCGCAAGATCGAGTTGCGTTCGCTCGACGACGGCTACGAGAGCGACCGGGCCGCGGCCAACACCAAAAAGCTGATCGACGACGGCGTCTTCCTGCTGTTCGGTTACGTCGGCACGCCGACGTCGAACGCCTCCAAGCCGATCTTCACCGCTGCGCGCGTTCCCTTCGTCGGGCCTTTCACCGGCGCCGAGTCGCTGCGCACGCCGCTCAACCGCTACATCTTCAACGTCCGCGCGAGCTACTTTGACGAGACAGAAAAGATCGTCGGCCAGATGACCGGTCAGGCCCTCGACAAGATAGCCGTCTTTTATCAGAACGACGATTACGGCAAGGCCGGCCTGACCGGCGTCGAACGAGCGATGGAGCGGCGAAAAATCAAGATCGTGGCCACCGGCACGGTCGAACGCAACACCGTCGACGTCGCTGCCGCAGTCAAGTCGATCGGCAAGGTCGAGCCGCAGGCGGTCATCATGATCTCGGCCTACAGGTCCTGCGCGGCGTTCATCAAAGCGATGCGCGCCGCCGGGTTCAATCCGCAGTTCATGAACGTGTCATTCGTCGGCAGCAAGGCGCTGGCCAAGGAGAGCGGAGCCGACGGTCGCGGTGTCGCCGTCTCGCAGGTTGTCCCCTTTCCCTGGAACATCGGCGTGCCTGTGGTGAAGGAATATCAGACACAGCTCGAAGCTTCCACCGGCAAGCAGGACTATTCGTTCACCAGCCTGGAAGGATTCATCGCCGCCAAGGTGCTGGTGGAGGGGCTGCGTCGTGCGGGCCCCGACCTCACACGCGAGAAATTCATCACCGCCATGGAGACGATGCGCGATTTCGACCTTGGAGGCTATTGGGTCAACTTCACGCCGGCGAGCCACAATGGATCGAAGTTCGTCGAGCTGACGGTCATCGGCAAGGATGAACGATTCCTCCGTTAGTTTGCGGACCATGAGCACTCCCGCCGGCTTCGAGCCCGGCGCCGCTCTGCCCAAGGAACTCGCCGCCGCATCGCTCTGCTTCGTGTGGCGCGACGACAAGATTCTCGCCCGCAACAGCGACCCGCCGACGCTGCCGACTCTTTCCGATGTCGTCGCGATGGGGATCGACGGCGCGCGTCACTACCTTGGCCGCTATCAGGGGATCGATTGCATCGCGGTGCGGGTCGCCGCCGACGTCGCCGAACCCGAGGGCTGGCAGTGGCGCGGCCTGCGCTCACTGTTCCTGCAGATTCCCGATCCGTTGCTCGCGCTGGCCGGCCGCTCCTCCCAAGTTATCGAATGGGATCGCAGCCACCGCTACTGTGGTCGCTGCGGGACGCCCACGCTGGACAAGCCCGACGAGCGAGCCAAGCAATGTCCGGCGTGCGGATACGTCGTTTATCCGCGCGTGTCGCCGGCGATGATGGTGCTCGTCACGCGCGGACGCGAACTGCTGCTGGCGCGCGCCAACCGCTTCCCGAATGCGATGTACAGCGCGCTCGCCGGATTCGTCGAGCTGGGCGAATCGATCGAGGACTGCATTCATCGCGAGGTTCGCGAAGAAGTTGGCGTGGAAGTCGACAACCTCGTCTATTTCGCCAGCCAGTCCTGGCCGTTTCCGCACTCGCTGATGATCGCGTATACCGCGGAATACGCGAGCGGCGAGGCTCGGCCCTGCGACGCCGAGATCGCCGACGTGAAGTGGTTTTCGATCGACGCGCTGCCGCAGCTCCCGTCGCCAGTCAGTATTTCACGCAAGCTGATCGACGCGACGGTGGCGAGGCTGCGCGTGGCGTAGCTTTACGTCGCAGAACCTCTAGCGAGTCGACCAGAATGGCCGAGAGCGCTTGTGCTACTGCACCGCGTCCCACTTTTCGGCGCTGGCGCCCGCGAGTGCGCGCACGCGCTCCTCGTCCTTGGCGAATTCGGCGGCGAGTCCTTCGTATACGACGCGTCCATCGTCCAAAACATAGGCGCGGTCGGCGATCTCGACCGCGGCACGCACATTCTGCTCGACGAGCAGAACCGACATTCCTTCCTTGCGCATCGCGACGATGACATCGAAAACCTGCTGCACGATCAAAGGAGCGAGGCCTTGTGAGGGCTCATCGAGCAGCAACAGCTTTGGGTTGAGCAAGAGCGCCCTGGCGATGGAGAGCATCTCCTGCTCACCGCCGGAAAGCTGGCGCCCTTTGTTCGACCTGCGCAGCGCCAGGCGCGGAAAAAGCTCGTAGATTCTCTGGATCGTCCACGGCCCCGGACGCTCGAGCGGCACCTTGAGATTTTCGTCGACGGTCAGATTCGCGAAAATGCGTCGCCCCTCCGGCACGTAACCGACGCCGAGCGCCGCGATACGGTAAGGGGGCCAATCGGTCGTCGTCTCGCCGAAGATGCGCACGGTCCCTTCGCGGGCATGGGTAAGTCCCATCAGGCTTCTGAGTGTTGTCGTTTTTCCCGCGCCGTTGCGTCCGAGCAGGGTGACGATCTCTCCCTCGCCCACGGTGAGTCCCACTCCATGCAGGATGTGACTCTTGCCGTAGAAAGTATGGAGGCCTTCCGCCTCGAGCGCGTTCACGCGGCCTTGCCCAGGTATGCCGTCTGCACGCGCTCGCTTTTCGCGATCTCGTCGGCAGTGCCTTCGTCGAGAACCGAACCCTCCGCGAGCACCATGATGCGGTCGGCCAGATGGAATATGACGCGCATGTCGTGTTCGATCAATACGATTGTGAGCTGTTGCTCCCGATGCAATCGGCGTATGAGCCGGGTGATGTCGTAGGTCTCCTGATCACCCATGCCCGCAGTCGGCTCGTCGAGCAGCAGCAGTCGCGGCTTGAGCGCGAGCGACATCATGATCTCGGTGGCACGTTGATCGCCATGAGGAAGCTCGCCGACCATGCGATCAGCCTTGCCGGCGAGGCCACCCATGTCCATCAGCTCGGAAATGCGCGTTCGGATCTCGCTGTCGGCGTTCCGCGACAGCCACGGCCGAAGACGCAAGCCGGAGGCAACTTCCACCGGGATGCGCAGGTTCTCGCGCACCGTCAACTCCGGAAAAATCTCGGTGATCTGGAACGTCCGAGCCATGCCCATCGCGACGCGCTTGTGCGCGGGTAACGCGGTGACATCGGTGTTGTCGAAAACTATCGTGCCCGATGTCGGCGGGAAGAAGCCGCTGATCAGATTGAAGAACGTCGTCTTTCCGGCACCGTTCGGCCCGATGATCGCGCGCAGCTCACCCGGCTCAACCGTCAGCGACACATTATTCACCGCGATCAGGCTACCGAAATGCTGTGAGACGTTGCGCACTTGCAACAGGCTCACGACGCCGCCTTTCGTCGGATGATGCCGAGCACGCCACGCGGAAAGAACAATACGACGAGCACGAAGAAAAGCCCGATGAAGGACATCCAGTTCTCGGTATGACTGGAGACGTAATCCTGCAGCACAACGAATATCGCTGCGCCGATCAGCGGCCCCCAGAAGGAGCGCATGCCGCCAAGCACCGCCATGATGACAAAATTCCCGGACTGGTCCCAGCGCAGCGCTCGCGGATCGGTGAAGTTGTTGAGCAGCGCGTAAAGCGTGCCGGCAAGCGCGACGAACAAGCATGAGATCACGAACGACAACCAGATATGTTGCTCGACCGGAATGCCGAGGAATCGTGCCCGGCGCTCGTTCTCGCGTATGGCGAGCAGGGTCCTTCCGAAAGGCGAGCGCAAAAGCACCGCCATGATGCCGACTGCTGCGGCGAAAAGTGCCAGCACCAGGTAGTAGAAGGCCGTGCCGTTGCCCGCGATGTCGATGTTGCCGAAGCCCAGGTTCAGCGGCTGGCGACTCCATCCGGTGAGGCCATCGTCGCCACCGGTAACCGAGTTCCAGCGGAAGGCGATGAAAAAGAACACTTGACCGAAGGCGATCGTCACCATGGCGAAATAAACGCCGCGTAGCTTGACGATCAATGCGCCGATGAGTGCGGCAGCGAGCGCTCCGACGGCGACGCCGACCAGGATGCCAAGCGGCGTGCTCGGCGCAAGGTACTTGAGGGTCATGCCAACACCGTAGGCGCCAAGGCCGAAATAGGCGGCGTGACCGAATGAGAGCACCCCGGTGAACCCGAGCAGGAAGTTGAGCGACATCGCCGCTAGTCCGAGCACGAGAACCCGGCTGCCGAGCTCGGTATAGCCTCCAAGCGCACCCATCCAGTACGGCATCGTCAGGAGCAGCAACCAGATGAGGATTGCAGTCGTCGTCCGACTCAGTCCGCTCAATGGATTCTTCCTTCCTCGCCGAGTAAGCCCCGCGGTCTGACCAACAGCACGACGCCCATCATCACGTACATCACCGCTTCGGTCGCCGAAGGGAAGAATACGGTCGTGATACCCGAGGCGACGCCGATCAGGAGTCCGCCGAGAAGCGTGCCCGGAAGGCTTCCGAGTCCGCCGACGATGATCGCAACGAAGCTCGGCATGATGAGTGAAGTACCGATGGTGGGCTGCAATCCAAGCATTCCCGCAGCCAGTACTCCGGCCAGACCGGCGAGATAGATGCCGAGGCCGAAATTAAGGTTGCGCAGAATGCGCACATTGACCCCGAGAACGGACACGGTTTCCAGATCGAGTGTCCCGGCGCGAATCCGCATGCCTAGACGAGTACGGTTGAGGATGAAGAACAGGCCAGCGACTGCGACCGCGACCAGCGCCACCATGAACAAGCGGTAACCGGTCAGAAAGAACATCTCGCTGGAGAGCGGCGTCGCGAGCCAACCAGGAATCGGGTACGGCAGGCTTTGCGCTCCCCAGATGTAGCGCGTGCCGTCCTCGAAAATGTACGCGAGCCCGAAGGTTAGCAGGAGGCTGTAGAGTGGATCGCGCCCGTAGACCCGGCGGATCAGAACGCGTTCGACGACGAGGCCGAGCGCCGCGGTCAGAAACGGCGCGACGAGAAGAGCGCCCCAGAAACCCACGTAAGGCATGAGCGTATAGGCAATGTAGGCGCCGATGGCGAGAAATCCGCCGTGCGCAAAGTTTATTACCCCGCTCAGATTCAGGATCAACGACAGGCCGAGCGCCATCAACGCGTAAAAGGCGCCGACGATCAGTCCGTTAAAAATATTGAACAGGATGAGTTGCGTCATTCGCTATCGCGTCCTCTGGGTGAACGCGCATGCGCGAAGTCCGCGCTATGACTCGGCATCTTCGATCGCTCGCCTCGAAAAGCACGCCGTCGCGTGCTGTACTTGAAACGTGCGCGCGCCAATAGCGGGGACGCGCGCACGCTTTGCTCTCAGGCGGGCCAGGTCATCTTACAGCCTGAATCCTCCACCGGTCCCGCTGCTTCGACGCCCTTCACGAGCGAGGTTACCTTGAACAAATCGTCTGGCTCACTGCCTTTTGCCTGCGCATCGCCGTCGTAGAGCGTGCCCATAAGCTGATGGTCGCCGGCGCGATAAAACGGCGCTTCCGGCATCAAGCCGACTTCCGGCGGCAGCTTCATGCCCTCGAGCGCCTTCGCCATCTTGCGTGCATCGAGCGATTTCGCCTGATTCGCTGCAAGCGCGCAACTCCAGGTCGAGACGAACCCAAACCACGTGCGCGCGGTCGGCACCCTGCCGGTAATTTTCTTGATGGCAGCGACGAATTCGGGGACGTGGGCCACGCCCGGCTGCTTCCAATACCACTCGAAGACCCAGCTACCGACCCGCGCCTCGGGCGGCAATCCTTGAAGTGCCTCGAGCTCCTGCTGCGACCCGGCGAGGTGTAGACGCTTGTCGAGCCCGAACTGCACCGCTTGCTTGAGCGCGTTGATCATGTCGTCGCCCTGAACCAGAAAAACGATGACGTCGGGGTTGGCCGACTGCGCCTTGATAAGGTAAGACGAGAAGTCGGTGGTACCGAGCGGCGTCAAATCGGCGCCGGACTTGATGCCGCCGAGCTTCGCCGCGGCTTTTTCAAGACCCGCTTGCAGCGTGTGGCCAAAGGCATAGTCGGGAGTGATGTAATACCATTTCTTCCCGGCGTTCTTGATCATCGGCCCGGCGACTGCGTTGGCTTCCATCGTCGTGTTGTTGCAGACACGGAACACGTTCCAGTGACATGTTGCGCCGGTAATGCCGTCCGTGTGGCCGCCGGGCACGATGTGCAACACGCCCTTTTCGTTGCTGACCTGCGCCATGGCCAGAGCAAGCGCCGAGTTGACGTTGCCGATCAGGAAGTTGACGTTGTCGCGCTCGATCAGCTTGCGCGCCTTTTGCACCGCAGTGCCGGCATCGCCGCTGGTCGAGTCCTCGACGAGAAGCTGCACCTGGCGGCCGAGGATCCCGCCTTTGGCGTTGATCTGATCGATCGCGTGCTGGCAGCCAGTCAACTCGTTCTTGCCCACTGCTGCGTAAGTCCCGGTCAGAGGATTATCCAGGCCGATCTTGACCATCTCCTCGGCCCGCGCCTTGATGATGAACGGGGCCGCGATCTGGGTGGCGCCCACTGCCGCCGCTGCCTTGATGATCGTACGGCGGCTCACCTTGGTTGAAGATTTCTCGTTGCTCATCTGCCCACTCCTTCAATTGTTGACGCTACTTCGAGCGCGTGCCATCACGCAATGCTGGCAACCCGGTCTTACTTGCCTTTCCGCAACTCACTTGCCGACCGGCGGTATCGGAATCATGCCGGGGAAGACATACGCCTGCAGCAGAGCGATTAGACCGATCACCGCGGCTCCGGCGATGGAATACCAGAACACCGTTCGGAAGATCGGCCCCAGCGCATGTGTGCGTTCCTTCGGATCGTCGTAACACGCCGCGCAAGCTACCATGATGGACTGGGCGTCGATCATTTTGCCCATCACGCCACCGGTCGAGTTGGTCGCCACGATCAGAATCTCGTTCAGGTGCAGTTGCTGCGCGGTGATTCGCTGCAAACTGCCGAAAAGGGCGTTGGAGGCGGTGTCAGAGCCGGTGAGGAACACACCGAGCCAACCCAGATATGCGGCGAAGAAGGGGTACATGAAGCCCGCTCCGGTAAACGCGAGGCCGAGGACCGCATCGGTACCGGCGTAACGCGTCAGGAATCCGAGTCCAAGCACCTGGCCAATGACCAGGACCGGAATCTTCATCCGTTGCAAGGTCCGAATGAAGGAGTCTTTCCACTGTACCGCGCTCAGTTTGAGAACCAACCCGGACAGAATTGCCGCGACGAACACGCCCGTTCCGGCGGCCGACAGCCAGTTGATGATGAACTTCGCGGCCTCCGGTTTGGCGTTGATCGGGGCCACCGGCGGCATCCGTTGCACTAGATTGTTCAATGACGGCATGTCCCAAACTGGCAGCGAGAGCGTGCCCGCGAATGGCGAGCCGAGGAGCGTCGTGGCGAAGGTGACGCCGGAGAAAAGGTTGTTCAGGTATTTCTTGAAGTCCGGCAAGCCCCAAAGGGCACAGCATAGAATCAATATCACCCAGGGCAACCACGCGTACACCGTTTCCGCTGTTGTGTAGCGGTATTTCCATTCGCTGCTATCGGTGGTCGCGGTCGCGGTGCTCTTGCCGGCTTTGGCCAGCGCATCGCGTTCTGACTTCAAGAGAAAGCGGGTCTTCGGATGCCAGACGAAGCGGAGGAAAAGCGCGGTGCACACAACCGAGAACACACCGGACACTACGTCGGTCATTAAGTGAAATGAGTTGCTTCCCGAGGCAAGGAACTGCATGCCGGCAAACGTTACTCCCGCGCACAGCGCCGCGGGCCACACTTCGAACGCTTCCTTCCAGGTCCCGCCTTCCATCTTCACGAACGTGGCGACCAGCCAGAACGGAACCAGAATCGAGACAAAGGGGAGCTGGCGACCCGCCATGGCGGACAGCGTGACCTGGTCCAACCCACTCACGGCCGCCAGCGTCACGATCGGCGTGCCGATGGCGCCCCAAGCTACCGGTGCGGTGTTGGCCAGGAGATTAAGGACCGCCGACTGGAAGGGCTTGAACCCGAGCCCCACCATCACCGCGCCGGCGATGGCCACCGGCGTCCCGAAGCCAGAGGTTCCCTCGATGATCGCCCCGAACGAAAACGCGATCAGCACGCACTGCAGGCGCCGATCGAACGAGATGTGAACGATGGACTCCTTCACGATCTCGAACTTGCCGCTCACCACACTCATCGTGTACAGGAACATCGCGGCCAGGACGATCCAGATGATTCCGAGAAACCCCGAGAGGGTCCCGAGCGCAAACGCCGAGACGGCCGAGGCAACCGGCATCTTGAAGACCGCGCAGGAGACCAGGAATGCCGCGATGACGCCAAAGAAGGCGGCATAGGGCGCGGAAATGCCGAGGTATACGTTGCCTTGTGAATCACGGTGCCGGTGCAGGGCGATGAAGTACAACAGAACGACTATCGGGATGGCGGCGACCACCGTGGAAAGAAACACATTCCCCAATGGGTCATAGCTTTGTTGGTACATGAGTCCCCCTATTGATTGAACCGCACACCCTCAATTGCCTCACCCACAAATCGGCTGCCGATGCTGTTCCCTGATACTGATACAGACCCTCCACTGGACCCGGCACGATGATGAAACGATACCAAGATTTCCGTTCCCCGCTTCGTGGCGAGCTCGCGCTACGGACCGCGGGCTCTCATGCATGTCGCGGAAAAGCGCCGTGTCCTGATGGTCAACGCCACCGGCGCGCAATCCAGTGACGCACCATATGGTCTTTGGTCCCGCGAAAGCCAGGCGCGCTGAGCTGCGCGGCGATCGAACACGCGCGAGTAGAGTCGACAAGAGCTGCTTGCCAAATCGTTCATATCGGCCGGAGGATCCGTGCTTCAAACTTCGCGGTTCCGGGAAAGCCCGGCGTTGCGCTGCCCAGAACGGTACCCGGGGCAGCCTCCAGGGATTCGCGCCGAGAGCGCCGAACGCGAGGGATCGGCCGTCACCAGCGCGAGCGATTTGCGAGTCATCACTCCTCCAAGTGAACAGCGTCTGCGCGCCGACTTTGGGGCTTGCCGCCCCTTTTTCCGTGCGGCCACGAGGATACGCAACGCGAAGATCACGCAAGCATTACCGCGGCTGGGTCGAAGTGTATACCTGTCGGTTCCGCTGCGTCCACGCTCACCGGGCCCCTTGAGCCGCGCCGGACGACGTGACCGGCGGCACCGAGCCGCTCGTCCCTCATCGACCGGCGCAAGCAGCAAGCTCTGCTAGAATTAACAACCGCAGTCGGAGTTTCATTCCAGGTGCTTAACCGCCCCATCATTGTCATTACGCTGTTGATGCTCGGAGGCGTCGCGCTCGCGCAGCAGGCTCCCCCACCTCCGCCTTCGGCAGCGACGGCTGTACCCGCCGTGACTCCGGGTCTCACACCCGATCTGGCGGAGGCGGCCCGCATGATCCAGGACGGACAATATGCGGCGGCGCGGGTCAAGATCGATGCCGCGCTCGCGGCAGACGCGAAGAATCCACAGGCGCGCTTCCTGCGCGGCGTCGTCCAAGCCGACCAGGACGAGCCCGACAAGGCGGTCGCCACCTTCCAGGCCCTGACCGAAGATTTTCCGGAGCTGCCGGAACCGTACAACAATCTGGCGGTGATCTGGGCGCAACGCGGGCAATACGAAAAAGCGCGCGCCGCGCTCGAGTCGGCGATCGCCTCGCATCCCGACTATGCGATTGCCCATGAAAACCTCGGCGACATCTACAGCCGTCTCGCCGGCGCTGAATACGACCGTGCGGTCGTTCTCGACAAGACCAACAAGAGTGCCCAGGCCAAGCTCGTATTGGTCCGTCAGCTATACGCGGTGGCGCCCTCCAGCAACGCACCGAAAGCAGTCACGCCGGTGCCCAAGCCCGCGGCGCCAGCCAACGACAAAAAATAGCGGCGGCGGAAGAGCTTCTCCCGCGCTTTTCGCTCAAAGCAAGCGCAACTCAACCACGCAAAGGAGTTATCGATGCTACGTCGTTCCTCGCTGCTGCTCGCCGCCGGCCTGGCTTTCGGGGCCGCGCAGGCTCAAGGCGCCAATCCTCAGGTCGATCTTGATACCAGCGCCGGCAAAATCAGAATCGAGCTCTACCCGGACGCCGCGCCGAAGACGGTCGAAAACTTTCTGACCTACGTCAAGGCCAAGCAGTACGACGGCACGCAATTTCACCGCGTGATCCCTGGATTCATGGTCCAGGGCGGCGGGTTTAATTCGGAATTCCAGCAAAAGCCGACTCGCGGCCCGGTTCAGAACGAAGCCGAGCAGAGCAGCAAGGCCGGTCTGCTCAACACGCCCGGCACGGTGGCGATGGCACGCACCAGCGACCCGCAGTCCGCGACCGCGCAATTCTTCATCAACGTCGCGGATAACAAGTTTCTCAACTTTCGCGAAGCGACGCCGCAGGGCTATGGGTACACCGTATTCGGAAAAGTGATCCAGGGCATGGACGTCGTGAACAAGATCGCCGCGATGCCGACCGGCGCCGGCGGCCCGTTTCCCAAGGATGTCCCCTTGGAACACGTCATCCTCAAGACCGCATCGGTCGTCCAGAATTAGGTTCGCCATGGTCATCCTGCACACCAATCACGGTCCGATCACGATCGAGCTCGACACCGCGCACGCCCCCAAATCCGTCGCCAACTTTCTCGAATATGTCCGCGCGGGGCATTTCGACAACACGGTATTTCATCGCGTCATCGACGGATTCATGATCCAGGGCGGCGGATTTACGCCCGACTTCAAGCAGAAGCCGACCCGGCCCGCGATCGAAAACGAAGCGAAGAACGGGCTGAAGAACAAGCGCTACACGGTCGCAATGGCGCGCACCTCCGATCCACATTCCGCCACCGCGCAATTCTTCATCAACGTCGCCGACAACGCTTTTCTCGATCACCGGTCCCCTGACGCCAACGGCTGGGGTTATTGCGTCTTCGGCCGCGTGGTTGCCGGTACCGATGTCGTCGATCACATCAAGAGCGTAGCCACCACCACCCGTGGATCCCACCAGAATGTGCCGACCGAGGATGTGGTGATCGAACGCGCCGAGGAAACGGCGTAGGCATACTCCCGACCGGTGCGACGTCGATGCCGCGGACGCTGTTCATCTCCGACTTGCACTTGTCGGCCGAACGTCCCGAGCTCGTCGCCGCATTCCATGAATTCGTGCGCGGGCCGGCGCGCGGGGCCTCGGCACTCTACGTCCTGGGCGACCTGTTCGACCTCTGGTTGGGCGACGACCAGCTGCGCGATCCGCTCGCAGCCGGCGTAGCGAACGCTCTCGCCGAGCTCGCGCGATCGGGAACGGCGGTGTATTTGCAGCGCGGCAACCGCGATTTTCTGCTCGGCGAGCGCTTCGCCAAAGCGGGCGGCGCGACCTTGCTTCCGGACGCGGTGGTGCACGATCTACATGGCACGCCGACGCTGATCATGCATGGCGATCAGTTGTGCACGGACGACGTCGGCTATCAGCGTTTCCGCGCCTGGTGGCAGGACCCGGTGCATCGCCGCCGCTTTCTTGCCCTGCCGTTTTTTGTCAGGCGCGGTATCGGCGCCGCGTTGAGCGCCGGCAGCCGGCGAGCGATCGAAAACAAACCCGAGGCGATCATGGACGTCAACGCTGATGCCGTTGCCTCGGCGCTGCGTCAGCGCGGAGTGAGCCGTCTCATCCACGGTCACACCCACCGACCCGCGCGCCACGCGCACGATATCGACGGGCGCGTCTGCGAGCGACAAGTGCTCGCTGACTGGTACCGCAAAGCGAGTTACCTGGAAGTCTCCGAGGAGGGGATGACCGCGCGCGCGTGAGGTGACGGCGCCGATCGAATCCGCTTAACCGATCAGCGCCTGCGCAAAATCTGCAAGAAGGTCCTCGCGGTCCTCGATCCCGACCGAGATTCGGATCAGCGAGTCCGCGATACCCATGCTCGCTCGCCGCACCGCACCCATTTCGTGGTAGATGGTGTGCGCGACCGGAATCGCCAGCGTGCGATTGTCGCCGAGATTCGACGACAGCACGACATGTTGCAGACGATTGAGAAAGTCGAAACAGTCGAGCTTCGGATCGAGCTCGAACGACAGCAGCGCACCGTAGGCGGCGAACAGCTCTCCCGCCAGCGCGTGCTGCGGATGCGAATCGAGGCCCGGATAATAAACCGCGCGAACCTCGGACCGCGAGGCGAGGAACTGCGCCAGGGACATGGCATTGGCGCAGGCGCGATCCATGCGCAGCGAGAGCGTCTCCGCGCCGACCGCGAGGTGGTGCGCCTGCTCCGCTGCCAACGTTCCTCCCCAGTCGCGCAAACCCTTCTTGCGGATCTGCGTCAGGCCCCACAACGCGGTCTTCGGGCCTTTGTAAGTGTCCTGAATGTTGGCGAAACGCGTCCAGTCGAAAATCCCGGTGTCGGTGACGCTGCCGCCGAGCGCATTGCCGTGACCGCCGATGTACTTGGTCAACGCATTGACGACCAGCGACGCGTTGACCGCCTTCGGGCGGAAAAGGTAGGGCGAGGTCATGGTGTTGTCGACCACGTAAAGGAGTCCACGCCGGGCGCATAGCTCACCGATGCGCGACAGGTCCGCGATCTGCGTTCGCGGATTGGCAATGGTCTCGACGAAGATCAACCGCGTTTCAGGCCGGATGCCTGCCTCGACCAGGGCGCAGTCGGTTGCATCGACGAACGTTACCTCGTTGCCGTGCGCTGCAAGGGTGTTGAAAAGGCTGTTGGTGTTGCCAAATAGAAACGAGCTTGCGACGACGTGATCGCCGTTGCGCAGAAGGGCCAGCATGATCGCGCCGATCGCCGCCATTCCCGTACCGAAGCAGACCGTTGCGATGCCGTCCTCCATCCGATTGACTTTTTCCTCGAGCGCGGCGGCAGTCGGATTGCCCTGGCGCCCGTACGCGTAGCCCTGAGTCTTGCCCTGGAACACATTGGCGAGCTCGCGCGCGTCCCGATAGCCGTAGGCAACCGAGGTGTGCAGCGGCTTGTGCAGCGACCCGTGCTCGATGACCGACTCGCGGTCGGCGTGAAGAATGGACGTCGTGAATCCTGTCTTGCGTTTCATGGCGGCTCGACAAAAAGGCCCGTCAGCTTGCGCTAAACGGGCCCCGGAAACACTCGACGCCTCGCTTTAGCGGAATTTGTTGAGCGCCCGCAAGCTGCGACGTTGCATCACACAACATCGTTTTCAAATCGGCGCTGGAAACGAGTATCCGCGCAAATGAGCGGCGCGTCAACGCATACTCTCTTCCAACATAACACGAGTCTGGAAGAGAGACCTTCAACGGCATAAGCGTTCGAGCTCGAGCGGCCACGATGTCTACGGAAATGCAAGCGAATGAATCGCGGCGCCCTTTAGAAATCGGTCTCGACCCAGACCGGCTGATGATCGGAGCCGACGGCGTCATCATCTACGCGACAGGATCGGACTCGCCTGGCGAGCGCAGCCGACACAAAGCAGAAATCGATTCTCTGGCCGGAGCTAACGGTTGCGCCGGTATTTTCGCTATGGCCCGCTGCGACCCATGCATCGACGAACCCGGTGAGCCGATTGAGGCGGCCGAATTGCTCCGTGAGTGGACCCACGACACGGTCGTACTCGGGCGCGGACCACTCGAAATTGAAATCGCCCATTAACATCGCATCGGCCGGCATCGGCGGCATCTCGCCTTCGGTCCAGCCGGCAGCGGGATCCGGATGGCCGCCACACCATGCACCGCCTTCGGCCGGCGCCCGCGCATGGATATCGAGCAGAGCGTCGATCTGCGGCATTCGAGCGGCGATACTCAAATGGCTGAGATGCACCGAATAGACTCGCACTGGCCCTGCCCGCTCGGTCACGATGACCGCCTCCAGGGCGCCCTGCTGAATGCTGTGTTGGGTAAGCGTACCGTACTTCGGCAGCAGGTGATTGCGCGAGGACACGATCGGCGGCCGCGACAGGATCATCGTGCCGAACTGACGCCGGCGGTTGACCAGCCTG
>Ga0209118_1000544_pt1 | contig 20293 bp, 14 predicted proteins | sample BlaSpr_A8_Ref_M1_FD_187988 | JGI IMG/M metagenome (GOLD analysis project Ga0209118, IMG submission 187988) | Forest soil microbial communities from Thunder Bay, Ontario, Canada - Black Spruce, Ontario site 2_A8_Ref_M1 (SPAdes) (version 2) | ecosystem: Environmental > Terrestrial > Soil > Boreal...
GTCGATAAATACAAGGCGAACGATCATAAGGTCCAGCCCCTGGACAAGGATGTGCCTTTCGAAGCGAAGGTGGAGCAGCGTCCGTTACCTTTCGCTACTTTGACCCAGGCTATTTCTCTTGACCTGCGACTGATCATGGGACGCCGTTGGTTACAACTCCTCGACGGCAAGGGATTACTCGACCAAGTACTCAAGGACTTTTTCTTAAGTCATTACGGCATTCAGAAACCCGATCCCACCCGCGAAGAGGACGCGGCCATCTGCGCGCATCCCGAGGTATGGCAACAGTACGCGGCGGTGGCAGGGCGCATGATCGATGGCGTGGACTTCTTCTTCGACCTCAAAGCTGCGCCGCACTATTATGACCTGCCGGATTTTCCTGTCCCTGGGGATCATAGCGCGTTTGATGATGCGGAGAAAATCTTCACGGCCTGGTATGAGGACATGTTCTATCAGCCCTCCGATCCGATCAACGACGCCTGGGAGCCTGCCCAGCTGGAATACCAGTTCTCGATCTCCAGTAACACGGAGGCCGGGGAAAAAGTGCTGCACGCGGAAGAGTATTACCAGGGTCATCTGGACTGGTATAACGTCGATGTGGATCAAGAAACTAAGACGCTGGGCCAGCTTCCCGACAACCCGCCTGTCCCAGTTCCGCAAAAGAAGGTTCAGTCCATGATCCCGTCTCCGGTGATGTTTGAGGGCATGCCCAATACCCGGTGGTGGGCCTTTGAAGATTCCAGGACAAATTTTAGCTACATTAAGCCCGATACGACCGATCTCGCCAAACTACTACTAATAGAGTTCGGCCTGGTCTATGCCAACGACTGGTATCTTATTCCTTACAAGCTGCCCGTAGCTACTCTCACCAAAATCAAGGGACTAACTCTGACTGATTCCTTCGGCGAAAATTTCTGGATAGAAGCTGCCGGGAAAGGCGGTGATAACGACTGGACGAGATGGAACATGTTCTCCATGAAAACAGACAGTCCGCGCCCAGCTCCCAGCGATACCGATCTCTTGCTATTGCCGACGGTAGCCAAAATACAGGAAGGGAAACCCTTTGAGGAGGTCATGTTTGTGCGTGATGAAATGGCCAACATGGTTTGGGGAGTGGAGACAACTATTCCATTACCGAGCGGTTGGAGTAAGTCAGGTTTGGAAGCCTCCGCTGAATTCCACGGCTTATTGCAGAAGCTCATCACTGATGCACTCGGCGCGGTGGTCGCAGATCCGCCAGTGAAGGATGGAGACGAGGAGGCAAAGATCAGGTATCAGGTGATGAACGCGATTCCCGAAAACTGGATACCTTTTATTCCGGCGCATGTTAAGGACAGCAACCGCGAGGTACAAATACAGCGTGCCGCCATGCCCCGCATCTTGGATGGCAATCCGGATAAACCGGATAAGATACGGCCGCGTACTCTCTTACTACAGGTGGGCCTGCCCGATAAGCTCCCTTATTTTATTCACGAAGAGGAGGTGCCACGCTCGGGTATCAAGGTAGAACAGTCTTTCCAACGCACTCGCTGGAATAATGGAAGAGTATTTGTATGGTTCGGTGTTCGTAAAACCACTGGTCGCGGCGGAGGCAGTAGCGGGCTTGCGTTTGACAGGATTGTAAACAGCCCGCAGAAATAGGACTTGTAGGTTTTGACTGTCGCGACCGTCAAAACTTCCCAAGCCTCGTGTAAACCTCGTCGAGTTCACCGCGGAGAAGTGGTCACCAGCGCGCGGCTAGGTGACCTGGGCTTGCATCGATTCGTCGGACAGCGTGATAGGGTGTTTGGTTTAGTTGAGATTCAAAGTGGTTGGTGATTGGTAGGCAATGCTGGAGTGCAGTCTGATGCGACTAGAGAAGGTCTCTATCTAGTCGAAGATAGAGGTGCGGGCCTCAGCGAAGGTTACGAAGCGACGATGATAGCTCGTATTTGAGGCTGCTACAGAAGGATTCGATGAAGGCGTTATCGTCACAGTGCCCTGGGCGACTCATGGAAGCGCACAGACCATTTTGCGCGAGAACCTGACGGTAAGCGGCGCTGACGAACTGGCTCCCACGATCGGAGTGAAGGATGAGCTTGGGAACGGGGCGCCGTTGACTTACCGCCATGCGCAGGGCCGCGATGGTCAGTGGAGCATCCACGCCGCCCAGCCAACAACCCGCCGGCTAAAGACATCCAAGACCGCGACCAGATACAACCAACCTCGGGCAGTCAGCAGCGCCCGTCGCGTCGCTGACCAGGGCTGATCGCAATGCCCTGCCGCAAATCTGGCAGACGACTAGCAATCGCTCCACCCTGGCGATCATCGGTCCTCGCCAAGCGATACTTGGGAACGGCGCCGGGCGAAAAGCCCCTCCGCGCGCATGAGCCGGGCGATGCGGTTACGCTTCCTTGGGCAAGCCAAGGAATGCGCCCGCCGGGGGATTTGTGACAATGATGCTCTAAATGTAAATGGATTACAATTAAGGCTTTAGATTTCGAGGCGGTGGGAGCTGAACCCGTGAGTCAGTACAGAATCACGCTATGTTACGCCGTACACGAGGGGAGAATTGCTATTGCACTTCATCTCCGCTGTTCTCGCTCATGAGAATTGTCACAGATTGTCAGGGAATTTCCTGTGCGAAATCCGGCGGTTCGGCGCAGCGTTTGCTTCCGACGAAGCGAGCTTTCGCTATAGCGCCCCGGTCTCCCTACTCGGCTGCCGAGCAAACCTGGCAACAACTCGTGCAATGCGGACGTGCGACGCGGAGCCGGAGTGATTTGTAATTAGAAAATGGGTATTTGCTCTCTTTAGCTATCTTTGACTGTCGATTGGAAATCAACGACTTAGGTCGTTTTGGCTTTAGCTCTGATTAGCTGTGATTTGCCCCTTTTTCGCCCTAAGGGGTACAATTAGGGGGTACAATTTGGGCGAGCTTCGCACATTGAAACGCGATGACTTCGCGTTGCGGGCACTGATTCGTCGAACATTCAAAACCGTGTCGTTTCCAGCTTTTCCATGAAGTCGTGAATGCGATTTCCTGGCGTTCGTGGCGGGAAGAGTTCCTGCACCTGAACTTTCAGGACTTCGGCGAGATAGAGCAGCGTCTTGTCGTCCACGTACGAGAGTCGCGCTTCGATTTTTGAAACGCCGCTGCGGCTGATATCGAAGCCCGCAAGTTGCAGTTTCGTCGCGAGATCGGATTGAGACCAGCTGAGCGCATAACGGCGACGGCGCACCTGCGGACCAACGTTGTTTTTGTAGCGCATTCGGTGATTCCTCTTGGCCGTTACGAGGTTTTGGGCTGCGCAGTTTCAAAGCTGACGCGCGGCGCCGAGGTTGTTTGGCAGAGTTCAATCAGCTTGTCGGCTTGAACGCTTGGCAGAGCCGCGCTGACCTTCTCGCGGAATTCGGGAACTGGGCGGAGGTAGTACACCGATGCGAAAAGACGATCTAGCGACTCGCCCGCGAGCGCGAGCACGTGGTCGAACGTCTCAGTCTCGGAATCGATCAGTGGCACAAGCGCCGGAGCGGGGAAGTTCACGCGAGCGATGCAGCCGTTGTTGCCCGTTACAGACCAACGTGAGCCGCCGCCGTCCGTGGCGGTAAATTCGTGTTCGTGGCGACGAGCCTCGCGGACGAGGTCGGCTTTGAGGGTTTTCAGACGATCTGTTCGGATGGCAATGTCGCGGTGGAGGAGAACGGCTTCGTTTACGAGTCTCTTTACTTGGATTTCGGTCATGGCAATTAAAGCAGGGTTGAGGTTTTCTTGCCGCGCTCGCTCCGGCGCACTTGCTCCAGAACTCGCGCGACACGAAGGCTCTACACCCCGTTTTTTGCTGACCTGATTCGAGGCCCGTCACTCTTTCCGCAGTGTTCTGGAACAGGCTCCAGACATTCTCTCCCGACCTGCGAATTTTTTTGACAGGTTTTAGCGCTCCAGCGTTCCCGTAGGCCTCGCAAGCCCGCAGAGGGAACGCTTGTCCGGTCTCCTTCGACGAAGTGGCCATGACCGCAGGATTGCCGTGGTGTTCATCTGAACGTATTCTTGGCCATGTAACAAAAAAAGGGACCAAACAAATGATCAAACAAGCCTCCACAGACCACCTCGAAGCCGCAGGGAGCGGCTCGTTCTCCTCGGCAACGACCATCGCAGCGTTGCTCTTTCTGGCAGCGAAGTTTCCGCACCGTCAGTTCAACAGCGCGGAATTATCCGTTCTCTCCGGCGTTGGGCGCACGGCGATGTCGCAAATCAAGAATGCGTCTGACACGCCGTTCTCTCTCGGCAAGTGCACCCTCCAGCGACTCGACGCCTGGCTTGCCAAACATCCCGGTCACAAGCAGGATTGAATGCTCAGTCGGGAAGGGTTCGGGTTATGCCAAAGGGAGTTCGCAAAAGCATCACGATTCCGGGGTTGCTCACGCCGGCCGTGAAGCGGCGTAGCGGCGAATTTGGACACAGCACCCTCACGCCGTATGCCGTAGAGCTGGTCTGCTACGATCTACGTTCCGACTCGAAGCACGAGATCACGGTCGCCATCGCTCGTGACACACAGGCCGCACAAGACGCCGTGGACCGGGAGCTCATCTCACGTTATCGCCCGGGGCAGAAGCGCGAGGGTCTACTTGTGCAGCTCGTCGAGCGTATTCACCACTTGCAGGACGTCGCGACGCGTAGCCGGCACGATTTACCGGTGCAGCTCAGCGCAGTCCCGGAACGTGTCACCTTCCCGTTCGATATCTGGAGGCTCGTTGACGTGCGATGGCAGGAACTTGGCTATCCCTCGTTCTCAGCCTACGTCACGGGGCTCATTCGCTACGATCTGCTCGTGGGCGGACCGCATTCCTCCACCACCGCAGACCCGAGATCGAAGCTGCAACGGAAGCTCACGCGCAAGACGCTTGCGGCCCATCGCAGAGGAGGCCGCCGCAAGATTCTGCTGGATCACCTAATCGAAGAAGCCGAAGGACGCCCGATTCCGCAGGAAGAGCTGCAACGAGTGAAAGCGCGAATCGCAAAGGCGCTGCGCGACATCTCGTTTACGCGCTGAGCCGTCATCTTATTTCGGAACGAGCAATAGCTCCTCGAACGCAACCGATAACGACCTCCCCTTTGCGGAGCGAGCACAGTCAAGGTGGAGCGCAGCGCAGCGAGCAATACCTTTACGGCGCGCAGCGAGCGATAAAATCGACGGCTCGGTTATGTTGTCGCGCTACGGTCAGACGTTCGTACCTTCTAGCGCGTTCTGTAACGGCTATGCTTATGAACCGCCCGGTCCCTTGCCCTCGGGAAAAAGTCTGACCCCGCCTTCGGTTTCGGACGGTGCTGAATCAGGCGCCGGCTTGTCGGTTTCGGCTTTGCCGCCGTCTTCGTGGGCACCGGAATCGGCCCGTTGGTCATGCGCCGCCCTCCGCGAACCTCGAGTTCGAGCGCGTAGCCGGGACCGCGACCAAGGGAGGAGCGCCGACCTTCCGGGCGCACCGAAATACTCAAGAGACAACCCAGGCCCGATCCGAGTGCCACGCTGCATGTAGCGTGAACGCGACTTACCAATTTCAAGGTCAAATCTCCTTGTCGTATAATTTCAACGCTGGGTAAGATCGCCGTTGCACATGCCGAGCTAATAACCAATCGACCGGCAATGAATCCCAGAAACTTCCTCGCCGAACTCAAACGACGCAGGGTTTACGGTACGGCCGTTGCCTACGCTGTAATCGCGTGGCTCCTGATTCAAATCGCGACCCAGACATTCCCATTTCTCAACGTTCCGAACTGGGCTACTCGCCTGGTAATTCTTTTGCTCATAGTCGGTTTTCCGCTCGCCTTGGTTTTGTCCTGGGCCTTTGAACTGACGCCTGAAGGAGTCAAGCGCGTTCAGGGCGAAACGGGCAAATCCGGTGTCTACCGAACGAGTCGTAAATTGATTGCCGTGGTCGCTGTTTTCGCTTCGCTCGCCTTGGGGATGTTTCTCTTCCGTATCTCTCGCCCAGAGCGTGATGCGCCCGACGTGGCGCCGGTTCAGCCGCTCAACGCCATTTCTGAGAAATCTATTGCCGTGTTGCCATTTGAAAATCTGAGCGCGAACCCGGAGAACGCCTTCTTTGCTGATGGCGTTCAAGACGAGATTCTCACCAATCTGGCTCGGATTGCCGATCTGAAGGTGATCAGCCGAATTTCGGTGATGCAATACAAGAGCGGCGGGCCGCGCAACGCGCGGGTCATAGGGCGGGCCTTGGGCGTGGTCCATTTGCTGGAAGGAAGCGTCCAGCGCGCAGGTGCACGAGTCCGTGTGAATGTTCAGTTGATCGATGCGCGAACTGATACGCATTTGTGGGCGCAGAGTTATGACCGTGATTTAGCAGACGTTTTCGCGATCCAGAGCGAGATCGCCGAAACGATCGCCCATCAACTTCAAGCGAGGCTTTCGCCGAGGGAAAAAATCGAAATCGAACGGCCGCCGACAACCGATAATGTCGCGTTCGATCTCTACGCCCAGGCTAAGACACTGCTGGAGAGGGCGTCGTTTGTCGGTGCGGAAAAAACTGATCTTTTGCAGGCGATCGATCTTCTCGACCAAGCAATTGCGCGGGACGCCAAATTTTTTCTGGCCTACTGCGAGTTGGCCAATGCACATGGTCAATTGTACTTTTTCAGTCACGATCGTACGCCGGCTCGCTCGGCCCTGGCTGATTCCGCCATTCAAAGAGCCGCTGCTTTGCGACCGGACGCAGGTGAAACTCACTTGGCCCGGGCTGGATACTTCTATCGCTGCTTTAAGGATTACGACCGCGCTCGGACGGAAGTTACGATCGCCGCACCATCAATGCCTAACAGCTCGGAACTTTTCGCCCTGCTCGCGGCCATCGACCGGCGTCAGGGACGTTGGGAGGATTCCAGCCGGAACTTCGAAAAGGCTTTGCGCTGCGATCCGCGCAATTTTGGTCTCTTGCAACAGATGGCCGCGACATATGATTTTCTTCGCCGGTATGCCGATGAAGCGGCCACTTTTGACCGAGCCCTGGAATTGGCGCCGGATGACTTGGAAACACGAATCATTCGTGGCTTTGTCGAAGTGCAATGGAAAGGGGATCTACGGCTCTACCGCGAGGCCATTCATGCCGTTCTTTCCAGGGATCCGAAGAATGCCGCAGACATCTCCTCCGATTGGTTCCAACTGGCGTTCTTCGAGCGCGACGCACTTGAGGCAGATCGAGCTTCAGCCGCCATCCCGGCAGAGGGAATAAGCGTGAACGCTATTTCTTTTCCCCGTGCGTGGTACGAAGGCTGGACCGCGCGGCTTCGAAATAACGAAACGGCCGCACAGAACGCATTTACTCGTGCTCGAATTGAAGCTGCGTTAGCCGTCGAGAAACATCCGGATTTCGGGCCACCGATTTCGGTTCTGGGAGCAATTGATGCGGTCCTTGGCCACAAAGAAGACGCCATGAAGGAAGGCCGTCGCTCGGTCGAATTGCTGCCGCTGGAGAAGGATTACATCAACGGCTCCAATCTGGCGACTTGGCTTGCGATCATCTACGGCATGGTTGGCGAAAAAGACCTGGCGATTGAACAGTTGAAAGTCAATTTCTCCAAACCCGGCGACGGCAGCTACGGCGACATGCGGCTAAACCCACATTGGGACCCACTGCGCGGCGATCCGCGCTTCGAAAAGCTATTGGCTTCGCTTGCGCCGAAAGACTGAATTGACTCAAATTCAGTTGAGGCGCTACCTCACAGCTGGGTATTTATCGACCACCCCCTCCTTTATGGTGTTGCCGCAGGGCTCGCCTCCGGCGTCTCCTTCAGTTTTTCTTCGAGCCTTTCTCGGCCTTCTCGATCTTGTGGACAATCGGTCTCCCCAAGTGATCACGTTGAGAAATATCGTAATACACCGTCACCCTGTCACCTACTTTCGGTTGATAACGCTGGTCCCCCAGCTCGCCGAGATTAAACATGATTTGTTCCTTTTTGCTGTTTTCGATTGTCAGATAACCGAGGGGACATTCCACAACAGTGCCGGTCATTTGCTGCCCTTTCACATCGGCGGCGAGGGTTCCGCTGCCCAGCGCCACACTCAGGGCCGCTGCCAAACTGCACATTAATGTTTTCATAATTGACGATTATAATCGATTCGTCACCGGGATTCGGTCAAGAATCTTGTGGAGAGATGAGAGGACGCGGAATCCAAAGCAGAAGGGGCATTTTGAAGTAGTTGCGCGGTGTCGAAAAAATTGTCGCGTCGCTCGCGCCGAAAGATTGAATCATATTCAAAACGTCATCATCATCGTCGCAATGTTCAATGCTAAGCGCGCTCGCCTTTGGCAAGTGGGAACAACGGCCGTAGTCGTTTTGTTGTTTTCGGTCACTTCTGCAATTTCCCAAACCGAACCGGCTCTTGCTCACAAATACATCGCTCAGGGAAAGGAAATCAAAAGCCTACATGGCAACGCCGAGAGACAACCTTTTACAAGGGGCCGCATTGTATTGGGTGGCGATGTCATTTTGTCGACCAGTAAACTGGATCAAGACGTAGCGTGGATAGCGTGCGCTAGTCCCGACGGCCATATTCTCTGGTCCGCTCGCGCGGAGGAGGAACCTGAGGCCGCGTCCTTATTCCCGCTCACGACCGACGGCGAATTCATCTGGACGGCCGGTCTGCGTAAGGATGGCGTGTTTCGCTTTGGCAAATTCGACGCACACACGCTCGCGAAAATCGGCGTAGTAAAGCTCGATTTCGCTCCTACGAAAACCGGATCGCCATGTCTGCAACTTCACTCTGATGATCCGCAGAACTTCGATTTGCAGGTTTCATTAGTCCAGCCGTCCGGCGATTCAATTCGAGTTGCGCTCTTCACGCGGGATTTACATCTGAGGTTCGACAAGCTCTACAAGTTCGACTTCGTCAAGAACGCGAAACAGGAGGATACGCTCGCCGGGCCGTACCTGGTTCGCATTCCGGATGGGACCGGTTATTATCTTTGCTTGCGCAGGCAAGTGCCGGGAAACGTAAACGGCAGCGGCGGCGCTTGCATCATCAAGATCGACAATGACGGCGAGGTCGTTTGGGCAAATACTTACGCGCTCGGCTCTCCCGAAATGGAGTTCGAGCCCCATGAAACAATCGACGGGTCGATTCTCCTTCACATACCCAAAACCGGCGGGAGCGTTGTCGCCAGGGTGAATGTTGACGGAACGGTGCGATGGGCGATACACGTGCCCAGGATCGCGGTGAACTTTCCTGATTTCGGTTTCGGTTGGGAACCTTATCGCTTCATCCGCCCTTACCTGTTCGCGAGCGGCGACCAGCTCATTTCAATGAAGCTCGTTTCATCCGTGTTGGCGATTAATTATGAGACCGGCAAGATCGAGAAACAGGTGAAGTTAGCCTCTCCCGGGGGCGCTTTCTATACCGAGAAGACCAAAGATTCCATCTGCGTAACTCTTTTGAACACGAGCTACGGCGGCCGAGCCTCATCGCAGGCCGCTCTTCTTTGCTTCGACTTCGATTTGAATTTAAGAGCGGCCCGCAGCATCAGAGATGCCGAACCGCACTGGCCGATATTGCGTGCTCTTCCGTCGGGAAGGCTTCTGTCTTCTTACAGTTATCATGACCGGAAGACGCTGGTCGTGGAAACCGTGAACGAGAACTTCGAGAGCCCAAATTCATGTAGCGTACTTCAAAAGGCTAATTTGTCTGTCACGAAATCTAACTTCGAAGCGAAACCAATTAATGTGGTGGCGACCCCAATGACGCCGATCAAAATTTCGAATTCAAACGGCAAGACTAGCGAAGCGGAAATGCGCTTGGTCCCTTTTGAGCTCGTTTCGGCCGCTTGTGATGCAGCTCCGCACTGATATTGAGGGAAATGTCCGCCACGCGCGCGCGATGCGAAAATACTACGATAACTGGCAGGACGAGGAGTTTGATTGCCCTGCGTGCAAATGGCACGGCCGTGGCAGCGCACTTGTGCTTGGCGATTACACCTTGGACTGCGCAGAACGCTTATGTCCTACCTGCGAGGAATGCATAACGGTTGTGCTGCATCCCACAATTGAGGAGTCTCGCGCCAACTGGGACAAAGTTTCCGAATGGGACCGCAAGAACATCGAGGCCGCCGAAGCTTTTCATGCCCAGTTCGCCCATCGAAAACTCCGCGAGCCTTCGCAACTGCCTGACATCACCGAGCTTTCCTTTACTCTTCACTGGGATTTTGCCGCCGATGGTTCGCACAGAGAAACTCTTATCAAGCACGGCGACAATGTCATCTTCGCTGAGCCTGCTCTGTACGAAGGCTACGAGCGCTTCATCGAAGTCGCTGAGATATTGCAAAAGCGCTACGCTCCTGCGTTGCGCGACTTAATCCCGACACCTGCTACCGAACTATATCTCTACGGCGATAATTCAAGTTCCCCAGCCACAGTCGCCGCAGCGCGCAAACGAATTTTCTCTTCCCGTTCGTGATGACTTGCGCTCACTGCTGCAGGAGAGAGGCGCAGTAATCCATCGATGTTTTTGAGCGCTCACTTGTTGACGACGCCGGTTCCGTCACATCGGTCGCATTTTGGGTACCAAAATTTCGGATGCAACAGTTCATAGTCATGCAAGTCGTATGATGGCTCTTCGCCTATTCGGTATTCGTAAGTAGCCCAACTATCGCCAAACTGGAGGCGCACTATTTTCCCGCGTCCGCCGCACTTCGGGCATTCCATCTTCGCGCCTGCACTCGTTTCGACCGTCTTTGTGACACGGTCGTCTTGCTTTCTGTCCTTCGTTTCAGTGTTATCCGTGAGCATTTTATCCAAAAAATATAGCCCGGCCCCTAGAACTGCTCCACTTATCAGAAGCCTTTCCGCCGAGCTTTCTGATGGAGCCTTAAGGGCGTCAGTAGAATCCTTATTGCCTGGATCTAATTCTAAGGCGCGACGAAAGTCCTTTAGCGCTAGCGATTCGCTATGGGTTCGGCGATACATCCAACCGCGCTGATTAAGGCAAAAAACATTAGTCGGGTCCAGCCGCACTGCCTCTTCCGCGTCCTTTAATGCTTTTTCGTATTGTTCAAGACGTTCATACTGGGTGCTGCGGAAGTAGAATGACTGTGCCGTTGGGGACAGTTGGATCGATTGAGTGAAATCTTCCACCGCGGCAATGCTTTGCCGGGTCTGTTCCTTTTTTCCGGAGGCGTTGTCGCTCAAGCCTGTGTGCGCAAGACCGCGCCAGACATATATCATCGCATCGTTGTCACCAAATTCGATCGCGTGATTGTAATCGGCAATCGCGCCATCCCAATCCTTCTTTTCCATCTTCATAGTGCCGCGGTTGCTGTAAGCACTGGCGTCCTTCGGGTCCAGTTCTATCGCGCGGCTGTAGTCGGCGATCGCGCCATCCCAATCCTTCTTTTCCCTTTTCACAGTGCCGCGGTTCTTGTAGGCAATGGCGAATTTCGGGTCCAATTCGATTGCGCGGCTGTAGTCGGCAATCGCGCCATCCCAATCCTTCTTCTGCTTTTTCGCATAGCCGCGGTTGATGTAGTTATTGACGTATTTCGGGTCTAGTTCTATCGCCCGGCTGTAGTCGGCAATCGCCCCATCCCAATCCTTCTTTTCCGTTTTCATAATGCCGCGGTTGCTGTAGGCAGCTTCGGAGTTCGGCTCCAGTTCTATCGCGCGGCTATAGTCCGCGATGGCGCCATCCCAATCCTTCTTTTTCGCTTTCGCATAGCCGCGACTCCGACAGGCCCTGGCGTTTTTCGGGTCCAGTTCTATCGCGCGGCTGTAGTCGGCAATCGCGCTATCCCAATCGCCTTTCTCAAAGTTTGCATCACCACGGGTGACGAAAGCGTTTGCGTCTTTCGCTTTAAGTTGAATCGCGAGACTATTGGCGGCAATGGTTGCGTCCGCGTCGACCTTGCCATCATTGTCTTGCTGTGGCGCTTCGCTCAATTGCGCGTTCGCCGATTGATTTTGCGCTGAACCCATCGCCGCCAACAGAGTCTCCAGTCGCTCAGAATCTTTCGCAAAGTCTTCGCGCTTCTTGTAGAACCCTTGTTCGAGCTTGTTGGCCAATTCGTTAGCCCCCGCCACATACTTTCGCGCTGCCGCAACATATGCATCGGAGCTTTCGTTCAACTTCTGCAAATCGATTTTCCAGATCTGGCCGCTCTTCTGGAGTCGGAAACTTAGAAATAACGGACCCTCGATGGTGGCCTTGTCGCCTTCGAGGCGTTCAGTCGCGCTTTGCCATTCTGAGTCGTAGTCCGGCATTTGCGCAGAGTTCTTGTCTCCTTCGAATCGCCCAACCGACCGACCAAGACGGAACACGGCCCGAGGAACATCAAGATTCAGCTTTGCGTCTGCAAGTTGTTTCTCACTCCCAAGGGTAAAAGAACTCGCGAGCTTTGTGTTATCATGAGCCAAAGCATCGATGAACGCGTGTAGCGCCTTTTTTGGCGTCGATAGGTCGGTCGCTGCAAGTTCCTGCTCGTAGGCAATGCTCGCGGAGAGAATGAACGCCGCGAAACCAATTAGAATGAGCAGCAACGGTCTGCTCAACCGAGGATACTTTTCGCCCGCGAGCGTTTGTTTGTCATGATTGTCGCAGCGGATTCTGTCAAAACACGGTTTGGGCTTTAGTAGTTGAATCTTCATGGTGTTTCCAATCCTCCTGCTAACAGTTTTCGTTTCTCGTTGGACCACGCTTTGGCGGCTCGTAGACACGAAGTCCGCACTTCCGTCGATCAAATCATATTGATTCACCTTGCATCCACAACACCAGTTCCCCCGCATCGGTCGCAATTGACGACGCTGGTGGTGTTCCTGCCATTTTCGAAAAGCGCGCCGGGCAGCGTGCCGGCCCGGTAGGGATTGGAGGACGAGTTGTAATCGTGCTGGACCATCTTTTTAGAACCGCCGCACTTGGGGCAAAGCATTTTTGCGCCACCACTTGCTGCAACAACGCTCTTGGAATGATTGAGGTGGGCGGCGTCTGCCTCGGCCGCTCTTTCAAGAATACCGCCGGCAATCTCAGTAACGATTTCAGCACCGGAGTGTCGGCGTTCCGGTGGACTCGCGGTGGACGCAATACGTTCAGCCTTAAGCTTATCCTCCTCGGAAGGGACAAAGCTGTCGGAAGGATCGAACTTAAAGAGAACTCCGGCATCATGCTCCCCACCGTTCCGAGTCAAACCATAAAGCTTGCCATCGCTTCCGGGCAGTAAACGGCTGACTGGCGTGATCGGATCATCGAAGCCGAACCAATTCCAACCATTACTGCCGCTCCGGTGCTTGAACACATAGACCGCGTTCACCTTTCCGGCGCTGTCGATTCGGAAAATTGTTCCGCAATTGTCTCTGTCCCGAAATATTCCTCTGGTAATCCCGTAGAGGTTTTCATCCGCGGCTCGTACGAATCCTCGGATGGCAGCTCCTTCTTCCTTGAAGTCGTAGTGCACAGTGAGTTCACCTTCTCGCGTGACCTTAAAGACGGTTCCCCAGCCATGCTGACCCCCTTTTGAGGTTGTGCCATAAAAGTTCCTGTCATTACCTTCTACCAGTGGAGCGTTCGGGTGAGATCCTTCACGCTCATCTGTTGCGTTCCACACACGTTCGCTTAGTCGGTGAACTGTCGTGACTTCACCGGCCGGGGTCATCCGGAAGATTGTTCCGCCATTGCGCGTGCCGAACTTCTCTTCCGGAGCATAGCGGCGCCCTTTCGATGTCATTTGTAGGATGCGTTCACCATGAGTGCCCCCGCTGGAGGTCGTTCCGTAAAAGCTTCCGTCGCTGGCCTGGATCAGCCCACCCTCAGGATACCAGCCATCGTCGCTGCCCTTTACGAAGTTGTGCAATGTCGTGAGCGCTCCGCTGGGCGTGACTTTGAAAATAGTGCCGCCCTCGGCTGTTCCACCCTGGCGACTTACTCCATAAAAATTTCCGTCTTTGCCAGGAATTAACCCGCCGTGCAGATCCACACCTCCGTGTTTGTGAATTACGCTAAACTGCCCTTCCGGCGTTATACGGTAGATGACACCCTGTGAGGTCGCTCCATAGAAGTTGCCGTCATTGCCTTGGACGAGGCCGGTTGCGTCACTCGGGCCGAAATCACTGCGATCAAACTGAGAGAGACTGGTGAACTCGCCATTTGGCGTGACTCTGAACATGATCTTCTTAAGAGTTGGTCCGTCGCCTGCTCCGTAAAGATTTCCCGCTTTGTCAGTGCACAGGTCCACGGCCTCGCCTACTCGATGCTGCAAATGGCAAAGTATCTTTAGACGCGCGTTGGCGAGCATTTCGATTGTAAATCCATCTCGAAATGCTTTCACCTTTTCGGCTCTCTCCCGCACAGCTTGCTCCTCCCCAGTCTGTTTCTTCTTTTCGGCCTCAGCCAATTGTTTGTTCTTCTCCTCGGCCAGTTGTTGGCGTTCACGCTCAGCCTTTTCACGTTCCCCTTTCGCCTTCTCGTCTTCCTGTCGTTTTGTTTCGGCTGCGATGCGATCCCGCTCTACCTGTTGTCGCTCCAGTTCGGCACGTTGTGCATTCTCACGCTCGATTCGCTCTTCTTCCTCTTTCGCGGCTGCAAGTCGTTCGGCTTCTTTTCGCTGTTCTTCGGCCGTCCTCTCGCGTTCCGCTTCTACCCGGCGATTCTGTTCTTCCTGTAGTTCCCGCTCCCGCGTCTTTTTCTCTCGCTCGAGCTGGTCGCGCTCCGCCTGCTCCTGGTACGTCCGCGCAGCGGCAGCGATACGTGCTTCCATCCCTTGCGCCTCTCGGCGCGAGGCTTCCTCCTGTCTCCGAGCACTCTCCTCCGCAAACTTTTGGCCCTGGGCGAGAATTCTTTGCACATCCGCCTGCGAAAGTGAACCTGAAGTGTCCGTGCGCAGACGCCAGTTCGTCAGGCCTAGCTGATGCCGGTGCGCCTCGATTGTTCCAAACCCGATCAGAGCTCCTAGTAGCAGCAAGAACGTGAGCAGAAGAGGGCGGCGTGCCCATGGATAAGTCTGAGGAGCTAGCTGGCCAATCCCAGTGTCTAACGATCGAACTTGGTTAGCGAGTGCGCACGCGGAGTTTTGCTCTTGTGCTAAAGATTCGTCCGTGACGGCTTCCCGAAGTTTTGCGCCTAACTGCTTTAGAGTTCGACGCCTGCCCAGTTTTAAACAGCAAATCCGGATCGCTTTCGTAATACTCCAGAGGATGGCCTTCGCTTTCCGTGCGAATGTAGAGGTTGATTCACCGCCGCTTTGACGCAGATGCGCCAAACGCTCGCTCAGAATGTCAAGCCGTGAACCTAACTGGGTTTGCCCTTCCAACTTTCCCAGGCTGTAGGCCCTCTTGCCGAGGCGATAATCAGCTCGCCTGAGATCGAACCATTTAAGTTTCTTCCGATAGACTTCTTTTCCGAAAAGGAGGGCAGCGATCGCCATTTTCTCCAGGAACGTTTTCCAGAACTTCTTTGGAAGAGACGGCGGTTGAGAATCCTCGCGATCTTCGTTAGGCGCTTTCATGCTTACGGCGGACTAAGGTCGTAAACCTCAACGAGCGCGCCGCCGGCCGTATCATTTACTCCGCGAACAATCGCGGTGTAGCTTCCAGAATTGAGTGTGCGAACAATAGCAGGTTCCAGATCGCTGGATGGCTGCAGACCCGTAGCGATTATGTCTGCTTCCTGGCCGCCTGTTCGCCAGTTGTCATTTGACTGGAGCAGTGTCCCGTTGCTGTCACGCAATTCCAAGGTTGGATTGGCCAGTTTGTCTTGCAGGGGGAGAGAGGGCCCAATTGCTCGGACGATCACCCTCGTCGAACTTTGTCCGACGACGATGAAACCTCCGATCATCACATTATCTCCCGACTGAACAAATCCACGGGTGGAGATATTCGCCAATTTGGAATCGGCGCCGGTGTTTAAATCGTAGGCTTCCACCAGCCCAACGCCCGTGGTGTTATTTACGCCCCGTACTATGGCCGTGTAGTTGGAGTTGTTTGCCGGTAGGGTGACCAGGACAGCCGACTCGAAGTCGTTAGCCGGCGCGAGTCCGGTATCGATGATTTCCTGTCTATTGGGCGCATCCATCCAGTTATCGTTCGAAGCGATCAAACCAGAAGAACCGTGCAACTCCAAGCTCGGATTACCTAATGCGCCGGGAACTCCCACAGCTGTTAGAGACGGACCGATCGCGCGAACAATCACTTTTTTGGGTTGCGCGCCGGTGACAATGAAGCCGCCGATCAGAACGTTGTCGCCTGTCTCCACGCGAAGACGCGTTGAGATGTTTCCTAGATTATTTGCGCTGGGTGTCGGCGCCGCCGCGCAGTATCTTCCGCCGGTGGGAAAAGGGCCGCCGTTAAACTGGCTATATCCGCCCCAGATGATCATCTGGCTGCCGGTCCAAACTGCCGTGGGTCGGCGTCGCGCCGCGGGCGCATTAGTGGTGCTAGTGGTTGTCCAGCTGTTGCTAATGGGATTGTATCTCCCTCCAGTGTTCACATCGCTGGCCACGCCGAAAAAGCCGCCCCAGACGATCATCTCACTGCCAGTCCAAACTGCCGTATGACTGGTTCGGAAATGGGCGGCGTTGGTGGTGCTGGTGGCTGTCCAGGTGTTGGTACTGGGATTGTATCTCCCCCCAGTGTCCGTGCCATCCCCGCCCCCCCAGACGATCATTTCACTGCCGGTCCAGACGGCGGTATGATGGGCCCGCGCGTCAGGCGCGTTGGTGGTGCTGGTTGCTGTCCAGGTGTTCGTGCTGGGATTGTATCTCCCGCCAGTGTTCAAACTGCCGAAGCTGACGTCAAGAGCTCCGCCCCAAACAATCATCTCACTGCCGGTCCAAACGGCGGTATGATGGATCCGCGCATCAGGCGCGTTGGTGGTGCTGATTGCTGTCCAGGTGTTCATGCTGGGATTGTATCTCCCGCCAGCGTTCAAATAGTGGAAGGTACCATCATAAAACAGTCCGCCCCAGACGACCATTTCACTGCCGGTCCAAACTGCCGTGTGAACCACTCGGGCACTGGGCGTTCCAGTGATGCTGGTGGCAGTCCAGGTATCGGTGCTGGGATTGTATCGCCCGCCAGTGTTCAAATCAGAACCGGGGTAGTTAAAAGTTCCGCCCCAAACAATCATCTCACTGCCCGTCCAAACTGCCGTGTGATAGTATCGCGCACCGGGCGCGTTGGTGGTACTGGTGGCAGTCCAGCTATCAGTGCTGGGATTGTATCGCCCGCCAGTGTTCAAAGCGTTGCCAGCAGAATTTTCACCGCCCCAGATGATCATTTCGCTGCCGGTCCAGACTGCCGTGTGAAACTGTCGCGCAGTGGGTGTATCAGCCGTGGCAGTCCAGGTGTTATTGGTGCACATAGCAGAGCTGGAAATATCCGGAAGAACATAGGTAACTGTGCCTGACATTGTGATGCTAAGTCTGCTGACTTGGGTTCGTAGCAAGGTAAAGCGCTGGTCTCTGTCACGGTCGGATAAATCGGCAACCAGGCGTTCGGTTAACACCGGCCTGGCCAAGCACTCAGCAATAAGAAAGGGATCGTTCCCAAGAGCCCCAAACAGTTCCCGCAGGACTTCCGGCTGTTTTGTGTTCCGGGCCATCCGCTCCACCTCGGCTTGCAGTTGCCCGGAAGTGATCGGCTTTTGCCAGTAAGTTTCGAGCGCGTGCGAATCGCGCAGATAATCGTTTATTTTCTTTTCAATCTGGTCGGTCGACATCACCTCATCGAGCGAGGGCTTAGGCTGCGCCTTTTCTTTCGGCCAAATTCGATGCCGCCAGTAAACGTCTTCAATTGCGCGCTGATAAGCGACACGGTCCGCGAAGGTGAGCGTGCGAATTTGATTCGATGTACTCAGCCCTTTGCCAGCGGGACCACTCGCGACAGCAGGCTCCGGTGCTCTGTTCGAATTGAACGCCGAGCTAAGCGCAACAAGCGCGAACAAGAAAAATACAGCCGCCGCGCCGCTGCGAATCCTATGACCGCTAATTTCGGTTTTCGTTTTCATAAAGTTGCTTACGTCACGATCTGTATCTTAAACGCGCGTATTTTTAGTCGTTGCAGGCGTGATGAATTTTAGAGCCGATGGTGACTGGAAAGCAATAAACGGCGCGAGTTGAGGGATCTCGACAGATTCACGAGCCGTGATTTTCTCCAAAAAGTTGCACTATTGTAAAGTCGAATGCTGCTCTGGGTTGGATCGTGCCTGCCACGTACCCCAGAGTGCCAACACAGAGACAGTCAGCGACGTTTTTAGAGATCAGAATCCTCGCGCAATCCGAGTTTTAGTAAACTGATGATGACACGCGCCTTTTCTTTGTCTCCACTGTCGGCAGGGAATAGTGATTCCAAGAGCGGGAATGCGCCAATCGGCAGCAAACCTCGCCAATCGACCGGACTGGCTGCACCGATCAGAGTAAAGATTGGTGTGGCGCGCTGTTTTCGATTCATTAGTTGACGTGACGTCTCGACAGGAAAATGATTGAAGCGATCCCGATAGAAATGCTTTCTCAACAGAGCAAATTTCATAAAGAAGTGTGGAAAACCACACAATAAATGCCTTTTCCCTCAAATATTGTCCAGTGTGGATTCTCACACGGCCAAGAAACCTCTCAATGTTTGCGGACCGCAAGTCAGCCGATTGAGAAGTCAACTTGGATGGTCGCAGGTTCAATTTGCCACAAAATGCCAACTGCGGGGGTGGGACGTGTCGCGTGACATCATCGCCCGCATTGAAGGACAAACCCGGTGGGTCGGAGATTCCGAACTGGCCGTGCTCGCCAAGGTGTTGAACGTGCGGCTTGAGAAATTGTATCCCCAAGCCATCCGGTCTGCGCTACCGAAATAGTGGGCCTACTGGGCTTGAGGCAGGAATGCCTTGCCTAACAGCCGTATTCGTCAGTGAGGATCGGCCGCCGAATCTGCATTTTTCTTGCCGCGATGAAGAAACAACGTTGTGAACGGCTGATGCCTGGCAAGCGTGTAATCGCGCATTGATGCGGCTGTGAAGCAGCGGCATCGTCGCCCCGAAAAAGTCCGCGAAGTCTCCGGGCGTGCGGGACTGTCCGCACGAAGTAGCCCGGAGTCTTCGCGTTTGGCAGCGCGTTGCCTAAACTCGCGCGCCTTGGCTCTGCTGCTGCTGACGCGGCGTGATGGTACGCAGTGTCCGCGCGGCGATGGATGTCATCGCTTTCTCCTGCTGTTCCGCAGGAAGATTCTTCACGAGCTTGCGATACGCCTCCTTCAATTCAGGATTTGCATCGAGCTGTTTCATCACGCTGGTGCGGACGCGTTCGCGACGCTCGAGCTTGTTGACGTTCTGCAACACGAGCATCCGTTCCAGCCGCTCTCGCGGAAGGCCCTGGATGTAATTCCATTCCTTCGGATTTGCCTGGATGTAGGCATCGATCTTGGCATTGATCTCGGCGTTGTCGCGGAGCTTCGGCGAGTCGCCGCCGGCATCGGCGGATGCGCCGTTGCCGTTCGTATTTTTATCGGATCGTTTCAGACTCATAGTTTGTTAATGGGCAGCGGCGGTGGTTTGACGGAGAGCGTCGATGATCTCGCCGCAAAAGAGATCAACGAGCTCAAAGGCGTCCTCGTGCTCGACCGCCAGGCTCATGAGGAACTCGGGGCCGGGCGAAGCGCCGAGCGTCTGCTCGACGTGTTCGCTCGCTTCCAAGTACCGCGAGACGGTGGCCGGCGGCACGCTGACGATGACTGGTTGGTTGTCGGTGGGCGTGGTTTTCATATTGAAGGTGCGGCGACTGTCACCATTTGTCCTCTGGTGAAGGCGATGGTGCCGATGTAGGCGTTTTGTGTTCGCGGAGTTGCGTGTCGAGCCTGTCCAGGTGCTCTCGCAAAGCGGCTACGTCTCGTTTTAACTCGAGGTTTTGTTTTGCAACCTCCTGGGTTTGCCCGACTACTTCGCCGAGTGAATTGAGTTTCTGATTGAGCGCGGCAGTCTGCTCGGTGAAGGCACGAGTAGCAGCGCGCTGCTTATTTACCTCTGCGACGACGGCGTCATTTGCAGAAGCGTTCGGCGTCTGGACGAGGTCCCGCCGTGGAAGGGAGGAATTATTGTTAGGCCGCAGATCCCAACGCGCACTGCTTTCGATTCGATAAACCGGATGGCATTCATGCATGACAAGTGGATCGCGCCTGTCCACGTAACGGCCGAGCCGATATTCACGAAGTTGGTCGGCGGTTCGCAATCCATTTGAACTGACCGGCCGTCCCGCTGGCGTAGCCGGGGCGACGGTTTTCTTGTGCGCGTGAGTGGCACACGCCGTGAGGAGGAGAAGTGGAAGTAAGAGCAGTTGTTTC
>Ga0209118_1000545_pt1 | contig 20266 bp, 9 predicted proteins | sample BlaSpr_A8_Ref_M1_FD_187988 | JGI IMG/M metagenome (GOLD analysis project Ga0209118, IMG submission 187988) | Forest soil microbial communities from Thunder Bay, Ontario, Canada - Black Spruce, Ontario site 2_A8_Ref_M1 (SPAdes) (version 2) | ecosystem: Environmental > Terrestrial > Soil > Boreal...
GGATCGCGCCGAGGCCGAGCGGCTGCTGAAACTGGCGATCGACAAATTCGAGAAGTCGGCGCCCCAGCTCGCCGCCTGGATGGGTGAGAACATCCCTGAGGGCTCCGCGGTGTTCGCCCTCGACCCGGCACTGCGTGCGGCTGCGAACCACCAACGAGCCGGAGCGCTTGAACAGGGAAATCAAGCGGCGCACCCGTGTGGCAACATTCTTTCCCAATGAACAATCGCTGTTGTGCCTGGTCAGTGCCATTCTCGTCGAGGTCGATGAGGAATGGGCCACTGCCAAAACCTACTTGACGATGTCTGCGTAGCAGCACCGGGGGCACGCAACGAGCCTGTGTTTTGCAAAGGGAACAAAAAACTGGCTTGGGCAAGCGCACTGTGGACAACGCGCGCATCGGCCAGCGCCGCCGTTGCGCTGGCCGACCATCCATAGTCGCCAACGAGCGGCTGTGGATGGGCTCGTTGTCCACACGGTCGTTGAATGAGGACCGGCGACGCTAGTCGATAAGAGATCGGATCGGGCAACAGAAAAGGCCAACCAGAAAATTACAGAAGAGATGTTGCTTTATCCTCAAACTCCGCGACACAACCCTATTCCCAGTTCTCAGAGGTCATCTGGGAAAGCCGGGTCACCCTTGCTAAGGCGCTTGATGGGCCAGAGACGTTCGCCTACGTCTATGGTTCGGCGAGAACTGGCACAAGATGAAGGTCGAACAACTGCTCATGCACATTCGACGATTCGACTTCCCGTTTGCGTGGCGGAGGCCCACGCTGGCGCGCCAGAGGATTCGGAGCACCGCCTGGCTATCAAGCTTTCCTGGAGGCCATCAGCGATCCGTCCGCATGAAGAGCACGACGCGATGCGCGCGCGGTGCAGCGGCGACTTCAATCCGACGGAGTTCGACCTGGCAGTTCTCAACGAGACTCTCGGCACGTTCATGCTGTGACGATCAATACGGCCTTGGCATCACGCCTACAGCTATCGAGGACATCGCGAAGCACCTCCTTGAGGCAGACGTTCTCCGTCAGGGCACGGCGGTGCGGTGCTTTAACCGCTTACCCTTGCAAGTAGGGTAACCCTACCTACCAGTTGGAGTAGTTCAGAGTAGTGCGGCCAAACGCCGCAATAACTAATCTCAACCTAACTGGATGTAGGGCTTGCCCGTTAAAACTCCAGTCGAAGTACAAAAAGTGGCTTCGAGTCGTTGGGGGGGTCAGAAAATGAATCATCGCAACGTCTTTCACGACGGAGGTGCGGCATCGCGTCCGCTGCGAATCTCACCGGCGCGAATTTTAACGGTCGCCATATCCCCAGTCCCAATTGCACCAGGCCAAGTTGGACCAGGTCTCCTGCGAGCGTTGTCCGGCGATGTGTCGGCCATGCGCCGCGGACGATTCACCCGCCGCGCGCCCTGTCGCCGCGGTCGCATGCGAGCTGCGTGCCAGCCGCCGATCGCGGGAGGCGTGGTGCGGCAAGGTGTCGGTCAATTAGTTCCAGTTACAGCTTCCGCCGATAGATCAGGAGGGAGGTCATATGTTTAGCACACAGCTACATCGCCGTGGGGTGCCCGCGGCGCTGCTCCTTACCGCGGCGCTGCTTTTTGTCGCCGCGCCTCTGACGCAGGCGCAGAACTTCATGGTGCAATGTCCAACCACCACGCTGCTGCACCCGACCGCGGTTTCCAGCACCCCAGGGGAGCCGACGTACACCGGTCCGACAACGATCACTGCCTCCGCCTACGGCGTGCCGCTCACCTACACGAGCAACGGCGGCGCGATCAAATGCCAGCAAATCTCCGGCGGCGACGGTTACATGACCGAGGCCGACGGCAACCAGACCTTCATGTTCGCCTTCGGGCCGTTGAGCGGTTTGGACAAGATCAAGAATGGCCACGCCGGAACCGACTTTCCGGACGAATTCAACCAGCCGTACTGCGACCCAAACAACCCGAACTACAACAACGGTCAGGCCAATCCGTGGGCCAACGGTATGCCCAATCCTATATATCCAAATGCCCCCGCGGTGTCGTGCAACCCAAACGGAGCGGTCGGCTACGTGCCGTCTGCAGCGTATCGGACGGCAAGCGCCACTACGGCCCTCGCGCCGGGTAACACGGCGACGTCCGCGACGCCAACGGCGGTGAGCGGTGTCCTGATCACCGATCCCGGCGCGGGATACGCGGGAGCTCCAACCGTGACGATCGCGCCCCCGGCGGGATGCACGATCAATGGGACGACTTGCAGACGGGCGACCGCGACCGCGACCATCGGGACTGGGTCCGTTATCGAGGTCGCCATCACGAATCCGGGCAACGGTTACACCTCGGCGCCGGTGGTTAGCTTCACGCCGAACGGTACGAGCGCAGTGTCAGGCACCGACGCGGCGGCGATCATGAACACCGGGGTGATGAACGGTAACATCCCGGCACCGCTCATGGCGTTCGATGAGGACGACGAATTCTTCCTCACGCTGACCAACGTCGGCATGATCATGCGCCCGGACCTGTTCGAGCAGCACACGGTGCACTTCCACGGCTACCCCAACGCCTCGTCGTTCTACGATGGCGTGCCCGACGCCTCGCTCGCCATCAACATCGGTGCGAGCTTCACGTATTACTACCTGGCACCGGACGCCGGGACATACTTCTGGCACTGCCATATCACCCCGCCAGAGCACTTGCAGATGGGCATGGTCGGGCAGCTCTACGTGCGGCCGCGGCAGAACCGCGCGCAACCGGGTGCCGTCCTCTATAACGTATCGCAGTTGCAGCAGGGAGATTTGCGCACGGCGTGCTACTCCAACGGCGAAAGTAACCTGTACGGCGGGGCAACCGGAACGCCCAGTGCCGATATCCTTTGCTCCACTCCGTCACCTCCTGCTCCCGGCAATGGCGTTACGCACACGGCCGGCAACAAGTACGTCTACAACGACGGCGACGGCTCGACGCGCTACGACGTCGACGTACCGATCCAGATTCACGGCTTCGATCCCAACTTCCACTTCGTCGGCATGACCTTCAATCCGGAAGGCTTCTCCGATATGAAGGACAAATATTTCCTGCTCAACGGCCGCAGCTACCCCGACACGGTCGGTGTGCTGGCCGGCTCGGTTGCGAATTCGAATTGGACTGGGGGAGTGCCCGCCGGGACCGCCAATCCCGACGCGGGGAGCAGCCCCACGGCCCTAGGGAGCAACTCGATCTCCACTCAAGCCTCTGACAGCATACAGCGCCCCTCGCAGCCGATACAGACGCTGGTCGTGCTGAGCAAGAGCGGGGGAGTCGGTGGCGCCCCGCAGCGCGCGGCGCTGCGCATCGCCGATCTGGACGTGTCGGAATACCAGACGCTCGCCTCGCTCGGCATTCCGATGCAGGTCGTCGGCTACAACGCCAAGCTGCTGCGCGATCAGGCCGGCAACAACCTGTACTACTACACCAACTCGATCACCCTGGGAGGGGGCGAGTCGCTCGACGTGATTCTGGATAGCGCCCTCGTCCCGCCGGGAACGTATTTCCTGTACACGCCCAATCTCGACCACCTATCGAACGACGCCGAGAATTTCGGCGGGTTGATGACCGAAGTCGTCGTCACCCCATAGGAGACAACAACGATGAACCACTCCAATATGAAATATCGCCTGGGGTCGGCACGACTCTTCCTTGTCGCTCTCGCGGCGCTCGCCTGCGTTGCGGGCACGGCCTCCGCTGCGACGCCGGGCATCACCGGAACAACGTTCAGTCTGGTTGCAAGCCAGGGTTACAGCTCGCAGCCGGATGGCCAGCAGATCTACTCCTGGGGCTATGGATGCGCGACCGGATACACGTCGATGTATGCACCGGCTGCGTTCGCATCCATTGGCTTATGTCCGACCATGCAGCTGCCCGGCCCGACTTTGATCGTGACCGAAGGCCAGAAGGTCATCGTGACGCTGACGAACAACCTGCCGACGGGTGCGGGTAACACCTCGATCGTTTTCGCAGGGATTCCGGTCACCGCCACCGGTGGCACTGCCGGACTGCTTGCCCAGGAAGCGACCCCCGGCGCCGCCGGCACCGTCACCTATACGCTCAACACGACGGGGAAAGCGGGGACCCATGCCTATTACAGCGGCAGCCAGCCCGATCTTCAGATCGAAATGGGGCTGTATGGCGCGTTGGTCGTACTTCCCAGCACGGTCCCGGTAGGATGCGTCGGGCTCAATACCAAGGGCTTGGGAATTGACTACCGTCTGGCAGCTTCCGCTTACGACCATTCGGCGACCTGCTACGACCGCGAGTACCTGTTCCAGTTCGGCGAAATCGATCCGCGCATCCACCAGCAGGCCGAAGCGCAGATCCGTGCGATCGCAGCCTGCCCGGCCGGGACAACCAACACCGTTACGGGGCAGCCATGCCCGCCGGCCACCCTCATCGTCGTCACCGAGCCGTACCACCCGGGCTATTTCTTGATCAACGGGCGCTCGATGCCGGACGACATGGATGCGGACTATGCGCCTAACTATCCTGCCCAGCCGTACAACGGCAATCCGCACATGCATCCGCTCGAACAGGTGCTGCTGCGTGTGATCGGCCAGGGGCGCTGGGAGCATCCGTTCCACGAGCACGCCAACCACGTGCGGATCCTTGCGCGCGACGGCAATCTCATCCTCAGCCAGACCGATACCACCAAGCTCGGGGGGCTCATGATGTTCACCACCGACACCTTCCCCGGTCAGTCGTTCGACGGCATCTTCTACTGGTCAGGCAAGGGACTCAACTGGGACATCTACGGTCATGCGCCGACCAACGCGGCGAGCAATGCGACCTGCTCGCCGGATGCGAACGGATACTACACCGCTGGCAGCGGCGCCGTCGCGCCGGCGTTCGCGACCGCCCCACCCTTCGGACTCACCAATCCAACAACGGCCTCGCTCAACTACGGCGAATGGTGCGCCGACCACAACCATCCGCTCGAAGCCAACCCGGTCGGCCAGGTCGCTGGCGGCGGCCCGGCAACGCTACCCGACCCGCTGGTCGCGACCAACGGCCTTTGGTACAACGGCACGCCCTATCTCGGCCCCGACGCGGTAAACCGCAGCCGCGGACCGACGCCGCTGCCGCCGGGAGGCGCGCTGCAGAACCCGCCAGGCGAATCCGGCATCGCTTTCATGTGGCATTCGCATAACGAGCGCGAGATCACCACCAACGACGTCTTCCCTGGCGGGATGCTAATGATGATGCTGGTCGATCCGCCGGTTTGGTACATCGACGAGACACTGTGAGAGGCAGGGCGCGAAACATGAGAAACTCAAAAAGAATATTGAATACCGCCCTGCTCGCAGGGACGGTGCTGCTGTCGACCGCGGGGGCCGCCTTCGCGCAGTCGGTGGCTCTGACCGCCTCGAGGCAGTCCACGCTGTTGTCGGACGGCGCGACGGTGCCGCTGTGGGGCTGGACCTGCGGCGCCGCGACCGTTGCCACATGTACGGCGCTGAACGGTAGTACCCAGTCTACGACCACCTGGCAGCCGCCGTTGATCACAGTGCCGTATGTGAGTACCGGCACCAGCTTGACCATCACGCTGACCAACAACCTGCCGGTTGCGACCTCGCTTATGATCGTCGGACAACTTCCCAATCCCGCGGATCCCAACGGACTTGGCAATCCGACGCGGGAGAGCGGTCGGCCGCAGCATGTCACGCAGACCGCGACGACGTGGACGACGGTCGTTACAAACCAGGCGCCATTCACCCCGCCGACGCAGGGGCCGCGCGCGCGCTCGTTCGTGCAGGAGGCGGCCGCTGCAACGGTAAGCAGCACCACGAACACCCCCGGTACCGTGACTTATAACTGGGCCAACCTCAGACCGGGCACCTACCTGATCGAGACCGGGACCTATCCCTCGATCCAGGGGCCGATGGGCCTATACGGCGTGCTGGTGGTGACCACCGCGCCGACCCCCGCCGCCGGGACAGCGTCGTTTGTACCTGGCACGGCCTATCCCAGTCCCCAAGGCGCCGTGACGACAACCGGAGTCCAGTATGACGCCGACGGCGTCCTGCTGTTGAGCGAAATCGACGCGGCGCAGAATGCGTCGGCGGACACGGCGGTGCAAACGACCGGGTTCAGCGAGTTGACCAAGTGGAGCCCCGCCTGCTCGCCCACCGGGCCAGCCGCGACGCGCAATACCTGCTACCCGCCCGCGGTCGACTACACGCCCACGTACTACCTCATTAACGGCCAGTCCTTCGGCCGTAGCAATCCCCTCGCGTCAGCCGTAAACATCGGGTCTAGCGTACAAGGGGTCATCGTAACTGGAATATCACTGGTTAGCGGAGGCAACGGCTATACCTCTCCGACCGTAACTTTATCAGGGGGTGGTGGCACGGGAGCTACTGCGACGGCCACCGTTTCATCGGTCATCACGGGCATTACTCTGACCAGCCCAGGCTCCGGCTACATCGCGGCGCCCACTGTCACAATTACGGATACGACGGGGACAGGAGCTTCTGCTACGCCAGCGACTAGGCCAATAGCACCCTACTCCACCGGAAACGTGCTCCTGCGCGTGGTCAATGCCGGGCTGCGCATGCATGTGCCGTCGGTGGTGGGACTGCCGATGTCGCTTGTCGCCGAAGACGGGAATCTACAACCCGATGAACTCCTCGCGCTCAGCCATCCCTCGACGGCGACTGGGCCCAAGACGCAAAGCGATTGGTTCATGTCCGCCGGCAAGGTGTACGACATCCTCGTGCATCCGCCCCAGAGCACCACGCCGGGGACCTACGCGCCGAGTTTCTACCCGGCCTTCGACCGCCAGCTGAGTCTGTCCACCAACAACCAGCGGGACGGCGGCATGCAGACGCTGATTCTGTTGAATGGCGGAAGAACCCCGACGACGTCGACCACCGGCCAGGTCAGCTACGGCAACATCACCTTGCCGGCCGGGCTGTCCGCGACTGCCGCGGCCAATCCCGACAGTTACATCGTACCCGTGGGTGCGACGACATTCACCGGTAATGTGCTCGCCAACGACATCGGCATCCACAATGCGGCGAACGCGACAGGTTGCGCCACATCGACGGCGCCACAGACGATCTCGACCACCGGTGGAGTAGTCACCAGCATTACGGTGACCAGGGGAGGCACCGGATACACTTCGGCACCGACCGTGACCATTCGCAGTCCTGGTGGTACTGGGACTACTACCGCGACCGCGACCGCCAACTTGACAAATGGAGTAGTCACCAGCATTACGGTGACCAGTGGAGGGACCGGATACACTTCGGCACCGACCGTGACCATTAGCAGCCCTGGCGGTCCTGGGACTACTGCGACCGCGACCGCCAGCTTGACGAATGGCAACGCGGTCCTGAACCCCGACGGCAGCTTCACGTTCACCTGGACGAGCGCGTCGTTCACCAATGGCGCCCAAGCGACGTTTGCCTATTGCGGAAACGGCAATTCGAACCTTCAGGCCACCGTGACGTTCACCGCCTCGAAAGTCGGAACAGCGCCGACCGCCAACGCCGACAGCTATACCAGCAACGTTGCGACGCTCCTGAGCGTCACCGGGCCAGGTGTGTTGGCGAACGACTCGGATCCTAACGGTTACCCGCTCACTGCCAGGCCGATGGGGGGCACCGTCGGACAGCCGTTTACTACGAGCACGGGACTTACCGTCAGGCTCAACGCCAACGGCTCCTTCATCGCGCAGGCGCCCGCAGCGGGCACCTATACGTTCCAATACAACGCGGTGAATTCGCAGGGTACGTCAAGTACTAGTCCCGCGATGGTTACGCTGACGTTCGCGACCCCGAGCAATCTTCAAGTGACGGTAGCGGACGCAGGGACCGGTGTCCTGATCACCGACTATAAATGGGTCATTGAGCAAGACCTCACGTTCAAGATCGATCCCGCATGCCAGCAGAACGGCCCTGGCGGCTCCAAGCCAGCGAGCTGCCCCACTGGGGTTCCGCCGACCCTGGGCACCAATTTCCACACCAGCTACATGCCGGTGGTGGCTAGCGGCTGCATGGGCGCCCAAAGTTGCGAGAGGGGTCAAAGCGTCTACGACCCGGCGTCTGGGCAGCACGTCCCAGCGATCTGCACCGATGGCATTTGTGTTCCGTCTTTGGCAGGGCAAATACCCGCATCATTACTGAGCGCGGTTCACCTCGCCGCAACGAACCCTGATGGAACCCCGGCGACCTACTATATCTCCATCCTGCCGGGCGACGTGTCGAATCCTTTCAATAGTGGGAACAGTGCACCGCTCACGCCTGCCTGTCAAAGTCTGACGTCGACTTCACCAAAAACAGCCACGGGACAGCAAGTTGCTGCTTGCGGGCACACCATGGGCGGCGCGCCGATCCCGGCGCCGGTCGCAGGGGTGTTCGCCCCGGTCGTCGTCAACCTGCAACCGAATCCGCTTCAGACGGCGACGCTCACCATATTCGTCTTCGAGGATGACGCCCCACTCAACGGCGAGCACGACGCCGGGGGGAACAACAATGAGTCTGGGCTGGGACAGTTTCAGGTCGAACTCTGGGACGACGCGGGCGCCAGCGGCGACGCGACCGGGCAGATGACCTATGACATCTTCAACATGCCGCTTTCCAACTCGTTGAATGGAACCATCGACCCGCGGACCGGGCGTAACGCGTGCCCACTAGCGCCGACCGCCCCCGACTCTAACAGTAACCGGAATCAGGTGGCCGCGGGCATGATCATCGTCTGCCCGCAATACGAGGACGACGGTGTAACACCGTCACCGCTCGTTGGCCAGGCGATTGTCAAGAACCTGATGCCAGGCAGATTTGGCGTCATCGTACATCCCTCGGCCGCCAGAGAGGCTGCCGGAGAGGAATGGATCCAGACCAACACGCTGGATGGCACCCACTTCCTGGACTCTTTCGTGAGATCGGGTGAACCTGCCTACTTCCAGGAATTTGGACCCGGCGGATGGCACGTGTTCATGGGCATGGCCAATCCCGCCATCATCAACGCCCGCAAGGCAGGGTTCTGTAACGGTCCACCTGCGATCCCCTGCAACAACACCGTCCAAGGCCAGGTCAGCAACCTGCACATGTCGCGTGCGCCGAACGAGACCCTTTACGACAGCGCGGTCTTTCCCCTGGGCGACCCACGCAATAACCAGGCGTTCGCGCATACCACGTGTTGGGCCAGCCTTGGCGATCCTGACGGCCTCGATTTCGCCTTCACCAAGTGCGATGCAAACGGGAACTTCAAGTTCACCAATATTCCCGACGGCAATTGGTCACTGAAGGTCGGGGACCAGTGGCTCGACCTGATCATTGACGGCTCATCAAAGCCAGTGAACGTAAAGAACGGTCAGACCCTAACTCTGGATTACCCGGTGTTCTCCTGGCAGACGCACATCTGGACCAACACCTACATGGATTTGAACGGGAACGGCATCCAGGACCCCGGTGAGCCAGGCTTGCTCCAGGTCCCGAACAGGGTTCGGCTGCGCAACGGCAAGTTCAACAATACCCTGCTCAGCGACGTTAGCGGCCACGCCAACTTCAACGAGACCTTCCCTTTGTTCAGTTGGTATGTCGTCGAATCGGACAACACGCGCTTCAAGAACACGGGCGTGCACACTGTCTACGACGCCGGCGGACAGATAGACGGTCCCACGAGCGGGTGCATCGCTCAGGTTTTGAATCCAACGGCACCGTGCGGAAACGGAAGAACTGGCGCCTATCAGGGATTACTGAACTCTGCTGAGAGTATCCCGCTTCCCAGCAACTTGCGGGTGCCTGGGGCGTATTACTGCACAAGTGGCGACTGCTCTGAGCGGGCCAATATTGCGGGCTTTCCGCAGGCTGGCGGTAATGGCGGCTCGACCGGCCGAATTGACCCCGGCTCGGTTGTCACGGAAGGCGTTCAGGGCTTCCTCAGCCAGACCGAAGTCATCGACTGGGGCAAGCTGCCCTACGTCGCTGGCGAAAATGGCGGCGTCCGCGGTCACGTTGTTTACTCCTCGACGCGACCCTTCGACGACCCGAACCAACTCTTCCAGAACCTCTGGGAACCGCTCGTTCCCGGGGTCACCATCAATCTCTACCAGGAAACTACGGCACCGGACGGGACGCTGGCCCTCCACTTGATCGACACGACCAAGACCAGCAGTTGGGATGCGTGGGCCCAAGGCTTCCGCGCCCCCGGCGTCCCCTACCTGAACTGCCCCGGCCAGGATACCGCTGACCCCTTCTTCCCCTATACCCTCGCCGGCACGCCAAACTACCTCAACCCCGGCACACTGCCTGCCAACAGCCAGTACAAGTGCTATGACGGCATGCACAACTTCAACCAAGTGCAACCGGCCCCGTATGATGGCCTCTACCAGTTCCCCAGCGCAAACTGCACTGCCTGTCTCGCCAATCCCAACGCCGGACAACCCGGCTCGCCCGCGAAGATTCTGCCGCCAGGCAAATATGTGGTCGAGGTGGTCGTGCCTCCAGGCTACGAACTCGTGAAGGAGGAAGACAAGAACATCCTGATGGGAGACAACTTCATCGCCTCGGTCACGATAGGGGCCCAGTTCGTCGGCCTCGGCGACATTTTCATCGTGCCCGACCAGGCGTCGATTAACGCGTATAACTCGTCGTATACGGGTCCGTTTACCGGATCGGTTTGCACGTCACCGGGTGTTCCAGCCGGGTGCGTGAGCCCCTACAACGCCAACGGCACGCCGAACCAGAACAATGGCAACCCGACCACCAATCTGGGCCGCACCAGCATTGGTGGCTTCGGGCCGGGCGGAAACATCGTGATGCCTGCGCCGTGTGTGGGCCAAGTGCGCATTGTTCCAGACTACATGAGCATCTCCCCTGAGTCCGGTGAAGTCGCTCCTTTCGCCGGAGCGTCTCGTCCTCTGTGCGACCGCAAGGAGATCACCCTCGAGGACCAGATGCAGGCGCAAACCGACTTCTTCATCTGGACCAAGACGCCTGCTGCAACGCACTATACGGGGTTCATTCTGGATGACTTCTCTTCCGAATTCGACCAGGCCTCGCCCGGTTTCGGCGAGAAATTTGCCGTGCCCAACCTGCCGATAGCCATCAAGGACTTCAACGGCGCCACGATTTCGCGCACCTACTCGGACCAGTGGGGCCTGTACAACGGACTGGTTTACTCGACTTTCGACGTCAACCCGCCCAATCCGACGGGTTACTCGCCAGGCATGATGATCACCTGTATGAACGACCCAGGTCCGATTCCCGATCCGGCGCACCCTGGCCAGACGATGAACGATCCTTTGTTCAACCCAGCCTACAGCACGTTCTGCTATGAGAACCCGTTCATGCCGGGTGACACGACCTATCTGGACACTCCCGTGGTTCCGGTCTCGGCGTTCGCCGAGGGTTATAACCCGCCGGATTGCGCGTACCCGGATGCCACGCCGGCAATCAAGAGCGTGTCCGGAGACACGCTAACACCCAATGCTGCGTCCGGGAGCAAGACCGGCGGCGCCGGACCTTGGCTGAGCGCGACCGGTTTGCGCAACCTGACGATCACCGCTCTCGGCGACCAGATTGGGCCGAACGATGCGTACTCTGGACCGGCGGCCTCGACGGCGCCGTACAACCAGAAATTCATCACGCGCCATTATGGCTTTGGGGCTATTGCGGGCACGGTCACTGTAGGTGGCGTCGCGCTTACCGGTGTTAGCTGGACCGACACGGTCATCACTGGCTCTGTGCCCGCTTCTGCCATCACCGGCACGGGGTCCGGCACAGTACCTCTGTGTACAATCCAGCAACGCCCAGTCGCTACCAACGGTAGCGCATGGTGCGGTGAACTGGTGATCACGTCCAGCACCGGCCGGCAGTCGATCGACACCGTTACCATCACCATTGGCGGCAAGAAACCCACCTACATCAGCGGAGAGAATGCGTCTAACAACGCCATCCAGGCCGCAATTGACGCGGCCATTTCGGGGGACGAGATCATCGTCGGTCCGGGCACTTACAACGAGATGCTGCTCATGTGGAAGCCGGTCCGGCTGCAAGGCGTCGCGGCTGCTTCCGTTACCGTCAACGCGAACACGCACCCCGCCGGCAAGGTCGATATCTGGCGCAGGCAAGTGAACTGCCTGTTTGGCTTGGCATTGGATGGTGCTCCCCTCAATCCGACCAACCCCAGCGGTCCACCGACACACCCCTACGATCCAACGGGCACTTACTCGTGTGCGTCGACGATGCAGGGTCAGATCGATCCGATCCCGCTGGAGCCCATCATCGGCTGGGACGCCAACCTCAACGGCAATTTGTCGGAACTCTTGCAGGAACCGACCCTGATGGGAGCGTACGAAGGCGCGGGCATTACGGTCCTCGCGAAAGGCGTACAGGACGCCATTACCTGCTCCGCGAATGGTACCCCCTGCACGCCGCTGACGAACAGTACCGCCGATTGCAGCGCTTATCCCAGTAACTTCCTGTGCAACCCATCGCGCGTCGATGGCATGAGCTTCACCAACAGTTCTCAAGGCGGTGGCGGTATCTTCCTGCACGGCTGGAACCATTACACGGAAGTTTCCAACAACCGGGTCTCCGGAAATGCCGGGACGCTCACGGGCGGCATCACCGTCGGCCAGGCGGAGGCTCCAGACCCGACCCTCAGTGGTACCGACGCGCTACCGTTGGCGCTCGACACGAATGTGAACATTCATCACAACGCGGTCACCTTCAACGCTTCCTACGGCGACGAATTGAACACAACGACGCCGTCGTCCGCCGGCGGTGTAACCTTCTGCCCGGGTTCCGACCACTACAACTTCAGTTACAACTGGGTGTGCGGCAATCTGAGCTCGGGTGACGGCGGTGGCTTCGCCCACTATGGACTCAGCTTTAATGGCAACATCGCGCACAACGCGTTCCTCTTCAACCAGAGCACCAACCCCACGCTAACCACCTGGGGCGGCGGTGTCGTCATCATGGGTGCGGCACCGGATGGGACGGTTAGCGAGAACTCCCTGGTCGACATCGATGCGGCTCCTCAGCTTTCCGACGGCGTGGGTCCCGGTCTTACGATTGACGCCAACCTGATCATGGGCAACACCGCCGAAAGTGGCAGTGGCGGCGGGCTGCGGTTGCAGCACATCAACGGAAACGACGTGCTCAACAACCCCAGCGCTCCCTCTCACTGGTTCGGAGTCTCCGTCACCAACAACGTCATCGTGAATAACGTTGCCGGCTGGGCCGGAGGGGGGGTCTCGATCCAGGATGCGGTGAAGGTCGACTTTAGAAACAACACGGTGGTTTCCAACGATACGACCGCTTCGGCAGGCGTACTGTTCGACACGCTGGGAGCCCCGAATAGCAATATCGCCCCACCGGGCTGCCAACCGATCACGGGGGTAGGGTGCAGCAACCCAGTCACTAACTCGAACTTCCAGCCGGCAGGGTTGGAGACGCATCCGCACAGTCTACTGTTGAGCCCAGCGTTCACCAATCCCAACGTGGTATGCCCCACAGGCCATCCGAACTGTACGACGGTCTCGATCCCGGTGCTGGCCAACAACATCATCTGGCAGAACCGCTCGTTCCACATCTCTACAGTGGGCAATCCTGCGGTGGTCACAATGGTTCCGGCGTTGAATCAGGCTACAACGGGCGCTTGCCCCAATGGAGCGAATTATTGGGACATCGGCGTCTATGGCGACACGAGTGTGACGGGCGGCAACACAGGTGGGTACGCCTTGAGTCCGACTTACTCGATCCTCACCAGCTTGAGCGGTCCGGGAGGCGGCTACGGCAGTGCCGCGGCGAACAACCAGGCACCGACGAGCCTCGGCGTTGTAAGCCAATATTGCAATGGTTCGCGTGTCCCCCCGGAAATTGCGCCGACACTATGCACGAGCAATGCCAATGCGCCCGGATGCACGCGTCCAGGAGCGGTAGGAATCACCGTGCCAACGGGCGTTCCCGATAACAACCCCTTCTACGCGAATTTCACGCTGACCCCCGCAGCAACGGTGGATGAAGGCAACAATTGGATCAACATGTTCTACGGGCCGCTGTCGACGGTTAATCCAACCATCGCGTCGGGCAGCACGGGCTACGGGGTACCGCTCGGTAACTACGCACTCGCAGCGAATTCGCCGGCCATCAATGCCATCCCGACGACCACCGTCCCTCATCCGAGCCTTGACTTCTTCGGTAACCCGAGGCCGGATGCTGCCAATACGAGCCTTTTTGACATCGGGGCGATCGAGTTCGTGGCGGGTGGGGCTGCCTCGACTGGCAGCGTCACGCCGCCGTCGCTCGCGTTCGGGAATGTGGTGATCGGTAGGACCAGCGGCCCGCAGACCCTCACACTGCGCAATACCGGCACCGCAGCCTTGACCGGTATCACCATCGGGATAACGCCCCCCTTCGCCCGGGCGACTGCGGGAGGAACCTGCGATGTTACCCTGGCGGCGGGCGGAACTTGCACCATCAATGTGGTGTTCCAACCCACGCTGACGGGTGCAGCAGTTGGGACAGTGACCACCACGGTGAGTGTTCCGGTTGCCAACTCAGGGCTCACCGGGAACGGCCTCGCGCTCGTGAGTCTGAGTCCGGCGGCGTGGATCCCGACCGCACGGGCCGGCGTCGGGATACCGGTTCAGGTGTTCACGCTGACCAATAATCAGACCGTGCCGCTCACCGGCATCTTGCAAGGGCACCTCACCGGCCCCAACGCTGGTGATTTTGCCATCGTGCGGCTGCTGTCGACGTGCGGGCCGGCCGGTAGCGGCCAGCTGCTTGGCCAGACAACCTTGGCGCCAGGCGCAAGCTGCACCATCACGGCGCAATTCCGGCCGTTGGCCAGCGATCCGGTCGGCAGCACACCGAGCGCAACCTTGTCGATCACCGACTCGTTCGGTACTCAGTCCTCAGCCCTGAACGGCACGGTACAGTAATGTCAGGCATGTGACCGGAAGCCTGAACTCGATGCTGCTCGCGGACATGCTGGCGAGTAGCATCGGTTTTTACGGAGATCTGCCCATGAAACATCATCGCATCTTGTGTTTGTGTGCAGCCATGGCGCTGCCGCAAATCGCCTTGGCTGAACTTGCGTTTACCGCCGAAGCACTCGGCAGGGTGCAAAGTACGCTTGATTTCTGCGCTGAAGGCCAGCCCCGTGCCGCCACGAAGTACCAGGAGCAGGCAAAAATCCTGGTGCAAGGAGTGCCTAAGGACAAGGTGGACAAGGTTCGAAGCACGGACGAATACAAAGGTGCGTATGAATCGGCCCGGGAGGAGCTCGGCAAGGTGTCCAAGCACGACGTGGCTGAGGCCTGCACTGGTTTTCTGGAAACGCTTAAGTAGCGCTACTCAGGAAGCCCCTGCGGTGATCCCGGCCCCTGTGACTTCGTCGCTCACGGCACTTCGCCCTGTCACGCGGAATTCGTACCGATCCACGCATAGCCAGCGAGGAATAGTTGTGACGCCGAACGAGTTTGCAAACAATGGTGACAGACGGCCGCGGCGACTTGGCAGCCTCTATGCTGCCTTCAAGCGACGCATAATTCAAAAGACCTGCTCCGTGGCTGGCTCACCCCCGCACTCGACGAGCTAAGGAGTGATGCAATGTTCTCAGCTCATCCGACCCAAGGCAACGCCTACCGATACCAGAAAGGAATGCTGCTCGCGCTAGTGCTTGCCAGCGTCGTCGTATGCGTGCCTCGCGCCTACGCGGACCTCGAGAGCGGACAGTCCGGCCAGGCACCACCCCCCGCATCCTCCGCTGCGCTGCCCTCGACCGCACCCACTCTCGGGGCGCTCCGTTCCTTTGAGGGAGTTCCGCGGAGCCAGCGGGCCGAAATGTTTTATGCGCGGCGATTCGGCGTCGATCACCTGCAAGTTCGCTACACGGCGTCCGGTTCCTCGCTGCAATTTCGGTACCGTGTACTGGATGCGGAGAAGGCGAAGATCTTGAACGACAAGCGTGCGAATCCCTACCTGATCGACCGGGAGACCGGTAACAAGCTTGCGGTCCCGACGATGGAGAAGATCGGCACGCTGCGTCAGGTGGCGACTCCCGAGGAAGGACGCGAATACTGGATGGTGTTTTCCAATCCCGGCAAGCTGGTGAAGCCGGGGCAGCGGGTCGATGTCGTGATCGGCTCGTTCCGAGTAGAAGGGCTGCTGGTCGAATAGCTGGCCCGCACGGTGGCCACCCTTGCCACGCACATAGGACAGTCGAATTTAACATTAAGAGAGATGCAAACATGACGAAACTTTCGCTTGCGTGCTGCCTTACACTGAGCTTTGCCGTTGCCTGGCATGCACCCGACGCTGCCGCCATCAAGGTCAAGCGCGACCGCCCCGGGACTGCGGCACAGCCCGAGGCCCCCAAGGTCGACGCGTCCAAGCCCGCGAGCGCGCCTCCCGTGCCCCCGCCCGAGCTAATCAAGTTGACTGCGGCCCAAATCGCCGACAAGAACGCCGCGGCGCGTGGGGGACTGGAAGCATGGCGTGCGGTCAAGACGCTGGCTGCGTCGGGCCAGATGGAAGCCGGCGGCAAGAAAAACGTGCAGCTCCCGTTCGCTTTGGAGATGAAGCGGCCGCACAAGCAGCGCCTCGCGCTCGAGTTCGCGGGCCAGACCGCTTTGCAGGTATTCGATGGGGAAAAGGGATGGACCCTGCGCCCCTACCTCGGCCGCACGGAACCGGAGCCATTCTCCCCCGAGGAGCGGAGCAAAAGCGCGGAGCAGCCGGATCTCGACGGGCCGCTCATCGACTACGCCGTCAAGGGCAACAAGATCGAGGTGGAAGGAACGGAAGCGGTCGAGGGGAAGGGTACCTACAGGCTCAAGCTGACCACTAAGGACGGCCATGCCCATCACATCTGGATCGATGGGACGACGTTCCTCGAGGCCAAGATTGAGGGCAATCCCCGCAGGCTCGACGGCAAGATGCACCAAGTGGAGACCTATCTGCGCGACTACCGATCCGTCGATGGGCTGGTGATTCCGTTCGTATCCGAGACCAAGGTCCAGGGGATGCGCGAGTCGCACAAGATGACGTTCGAGAAGGTCGTCCTCAATCCGCCCCTCGATGACGGCGAATTTGCTAAGCCCCATGCCCTCGCCAGCCGGCCCGGCGGCCCCGCGAGCTTCGTGCCGGCGGTGAGCACTCAGCCACCCTCGCCTGCGGTACCGGCGAATCCGCAATGAGCGCGCGGGGAGGCCGGCCTACGATGAGCCGGCATGGCATCGTACGCTGCGCCGCGACGCTGGCGCTGGCCGCGGCGCCCGGCCTGTTCACGCAGGCCACCTGGGGAGCGGACGTCGTGGCCGACGCGGCGCCCCCCCCAGTAGAGGACGCGGCGACGGCGGCGCGCTTCACGCGTTCCACGGCCGCATATAGCGTGCCGCAGGTCGGGCTCGTGCGCGAGGACGGCAAGGCGGTCGGACTCGCCGATGAGCTGGCGGATGCGCGCCCAGTGGCGCTGAATTTTATCTATACAACCTGCAACGGGATTTGCCCGTTGCTCAGCCAGACGTTCACGCAACTGCAAACCAAGCTCGGCGCGCGGCGCGACAAAGTGCACCTCGTTTCGATCTCCATCGATCCGGAGGAGGATACGCCGGAGCGTCTCACCGAATATGCCAAACGCTTCCACGCCGGACCGGAGTGGCATCACTACACCGGCACGGCCGCCGCGAGCCTGATCGTGCAGCGGGCGTTCGGCGTGTACCGCGGCGACAAGATGAGCCACACCCCGGTTACGCTGCTACGTACGGCGCCCGGGCAGCCGTGGGTGCGGTTGGACGGGTTCGCGAGCGCGGACGATCTAGTGCGCGAGTTGCGCGAACAGATCGCGGCGCAGTAATCTTGCGGCGTAGGATTCTATCGTCGGCGGGGCGGGGCAAAGTGTCTTTCGTGCGTATTCTACTGGCACTGGCTTTGCTCACCGTGGCTACCTTGGTCGGGGGGGCGGACTCCCCAGTGCCAACCGTCGGAGAACGCATCTATCGCGGTGGGATCCTGCCATCGGGCGAGCCGGTGCGCGGTGAGCGCGCCTCCGGGCTTGGGCTCGAGGGGGCTGCGGCGGCCTGTGTCAACTGCCACCGGCGCAGCGGGCTGGGCGCGTCGGAAGGGCGAATCCTGATTCCGCCAATCACCTCCAAGTATCTGTTCCACCCGCGCAACAAAGATTCCGCCGCCGACCCGGACGCAATGGCGATGCCCATGACGGCGCCGGGAATGCGTCCGGAAACGCTGCTGCCGCCCGACCGCAGCGCCTATACCGACGCCACCCTGGCGCGTGCCATTCGCGAGGGCATCGGAGCGGACGGGCACCCGTTCGACTACCTGATGCCGCGCTTTCGGCTCGACGATGAAGCAATGGCGTGGCTCATCGCCTACCTGAAACGGCTATCGAAGCTGCCGATACCCGGGATCAGCGACGACACGCTGCAGTTCGCCACCATCATCACCCCCGATGCCGAGCCGGTGAAGCGCCGTGGCACGCTCGACGTGCTCGAGCAGTTCTTCGGCAACAAGAACATGTTCTTTCGCGGCGAGAGTCCACCCCTGCACGCCTCGCGCAACATCCATTACCGTATCGCGCGCAAATGGCAGTTGCACGTGTGGGAACTGACCGGTGCACCCGACTCGTGGGAGCAGCAGCTCACTGAGCGGCTGCGCAAAGAGCCCGTGTTCGCGGTGATTTCCGGAGTGGGTGGAAGGACTTGGGCACCGGTTCACCGGTTTTGCGAACAGGCCGCAATTCCATGCCTCTTCCCCAATGTCGACGCGCCGATCGTCGCCGAGAAGGATTTCTACAGCATCTACTTTTCCAAAGGGGTTCTGCTCGAATCGCGCCTGATCGCGCGCCGGCTGCGCGATCAGCGCACGCCGGCGGCCGGGAAGCGGGACCAGCCCGCGTTGCGCCGGGTGGTGCAAGTGTTCCGCTCCGGCGATATCGGCGAGGAAGCCGCGGCCGATCTGCGCACAGCGCTGTCCACCCTTGGGGTTGAGGCGGTCAATCGGGAGCTGAAACCGGGGGCCGATGAGACCAGTCTGCGCAATGCCACAGCGGATACCGGTGCCGGCGATGCGCTGGTTCTGTGGCTGCGGCCGGACGACATCGCTGCGCTGCCGCCGGAGCCCCCCGCGGCTACGGCGGTGTTCGTCTCAGGCATCATGGGCGGACTCGAGGGTACACCACTTGCGGCGCCTTGGCGCCGCACCGCACGCCTGACCTATCCGTTCGATCTGCCCGATCTGCGCCGGGTGCGCATGAACTATCCTCTGGGCTGGTTCCAGATCAAGAAGATTCCGGTCGTCGCCGAGCGCACCCAGACGGATACCTATCTCGCCTGTGTGATCCTCGCCGAAACGCTCGGGCCAATGCTCGACAACTTCGTCCGAGATCATCTGATCGAGCGGATGGAGAGTGAGCTCAGCAAGCGTATCCTGAATGGCTACTACCCGAGGTTGGGGCTCGCGCCGGGTCAACGCTTCGCTTCTAAGGGCGGCTATATCGTGGGCTTCGACGCGACGCGGCCGGATCGCGTGTTCGCCGAAACTGACTGGATCACACCCTGATCCTTTGTGTCCACTGGCCGCGAGACGGCGAGGTGCATTGAGGCGTAAACGGAGTTAGCGCAGGCGCGCGCTATCGCCGCGCGGGCGTAGAACGTCGCAGTCCCGTGTTCGAGTGGAATCGGAGGTGGAGCCATGACACGATTGCTGAAGCTGATTTTGGGGTGTTGCGTGTTGCTTGCTGCCGGTATCGTCGGCGGCGCTGGGACCGATGCCGTGTTTCAGCGCACGGGCAGCGACGGCGTCATCGAAGAACAGCTCGTAGAAATCCCCCATCCGGAAGAACAGGAGACAGCCGGGGTTCGCCTCTTTGATCTCGTGATACTGGATCATCACCGGCGAGGCGGCCGGCACGGCGGGAACGGCATCGGAGCGGGAATGATCGTTCATCGGCGGGCGGAGCACCGAGGGGAGACGGGTCTGGGCGTTTGACGGTAGCATGTACCCTTTCCCGACGGCGACCACTCACCACGGCGCCGCAGACCGGCCGCTTGATGCCATGGTCATTTCCGCTATTCTGGGCACGTCGCGGACGTAGAGACGCACGAGCCCGTCCGCTCTCGATGAACACCCGGAACACCCGCTCAGCCGCAACGTCTTCCAGCAACGAGACCTGCGATGCCCGTAAGTCCATCGAGGCTGCCTCACCCCCGAGACATCTCGGATGATGATCTTTCGTCAGCGATGACTTCGGCCGCTCGGCCCGATCTTTTG
>Ga0209118_1000546_pt1 | contig 20265 bp, 18 predicted proteins | sample BlaSpr_A8_Ref_M1_FD_187988 | JGI IMG/M metagenome (GOLD analysis project Ga0209118, IMG submission 187988) | Forest soil microbial communities from Thunder Bay, Ontario, Canada - Black Spruce, Ontario site 2_A8_Ref_M1 (SPAdes) (version 2) | ecosystem: Environmental > Terrestrial > Soil > Boreal...
AGGTAGTCGCGGACCGTGTAGCCCTCGATGGTCTTCACCCTCGTGTCGGCTTTGTTGGCGAAGAAGGGAGGCGCGGCCACCGGCTTCGGGCTCTCGGTCCTGAAATCCGGCAGGTACAGCAGCTGCATCGTGTAGTCATCGCGCCCGCCTCCCTCGTAGCCGCGCAGGCCGGAGCGGATCCAGTCCGGGCCCCACCAGTTGAGCCAAGCCAAGTCGTTGTAGTCGATGTAGCTGTGGTAGTCATTGAGCGTCGCCTTCTCGTAGCCGTTCCACAGAACCCCGGTCTTCTTGTCGGTCTTCGGGGTGGCGAGATACTCGGACAGCGTCTGGATGTCGCCGTAGCCCGGGTGGTTCATGACGATGTCGAAAAGCACCCGAATGCCTTGGGCGTGGGCCGTATCTATCATCTCGTGCAACTCTTCCGGCGTGCCCATGTTCTTGTCGAGCAGTGTGTAATCGAGAGCGAAGTAACCGTGGTAGGCGTAGTGCTTGAACTCCTTGTTGCCGCCGGTTACCCAGCCGTGGATCTGCTCGTACGGCGCCGTGATCCAGAGCGCGTTCACGCCGAGCTCGCGGAAGTAGCCCTCCTTCAGCTTGGCGGTAATCCCGGCGAGATCGCCTCCGTGAAACGTGCCGATCTCCTGCGTGCCGTCCTTCTGCCGGCCGTAGGCATTGTCGTTGGCCGGGTTGCCGTTGTTGAAGCGGTCGGTAATCAGGAAGTAGACGATGGGGTTGTCCGCGAAGCTGCCGGCACTCGAGCTCGCGGCCGGCCGGGTCGCGGCGACGGCCACCTCGGCAGGCGGCGGCGCAGGCGGGCTCTGCGCGCAACCGGCGAACAACAGGGAAAGCGCGGCGAGCAGCAGCGCCCGTTGCAGCCGGGAGGCAAGCAGGGGTTTCTTTCCTGGCATGGGTTTCTCTCCTTCTAGGCCTTGACGTTGCCAGCAGTCAGGCGACGGCGCACTGCGCCCGCCGCGAAATCACCCCACGGATTCTTCGCTTCGTTGTGGTCGCCTCCGTAACGGGCACCTCGCAGGCCCTCTGCTGATTCCATTCCGAGCCCACCAAGTCTGAATCGGTTCAGAAGGAAAGTCAATGGGTCAAGGCGGCGCATGAGAGTTGCGGTCTGCTCTTTGGGTATCGATCTGCGCGTGGCGTCTACCCGAGCGGTAAGAAAGGGGGTCATGCCCGCCACCCAGGCAAGGCGCCTGTTGCGATCATGCGCGCGCAGCAGGTCAAGACGCCGGCAAGCCGGTTGCGCATGGCGATCGATGACCGGGTCCATCGTTGTCGTGTCTGCCATAAGCACACGACTTCCGGGGCACCGATGACCGCGATACCCGCGGGGTGGTGCAGACGAAAGACCGCAAATGGCCGCCTTTCGTCCTCGCCCGACCGGCGAAAGGCGATCCGATAGGGGACATCCGGATTCGGCGAAGTCCGAACCTTCATTTCACGGGGTATCGCGGCGCTGGCTTGTGCTCTGCCAACCGACGGCCAATTCCCGGTCGGCGCGAACCCGTGCCTTGAGTGCCTCCTGAGATCGACCTAAGTCGTCCCAGAAAAATGCATCAAGCGCCTGCAGGTCGGCAAACCTTTCGGTTAGAGCGCAGAGCATCCAATCGGCGTGGGCGAGACTCGTGGGAGTGCAGGTTTGGCCATGCAGATCACTGCCCAGCTCAAGCCGGTGCGAGCGCCAGCCCTCAGCCAGATACAGCGCGGCGAGATCGCCGCCAAGTGCCTTACGCCAGCGCGTCACGATGCTGCGCAGGTTACCGACTACCGTCGCCGTGGCGGCATGTTTCTCCAGTTCACTGATGAGGTGTTCATAGGCGCCGAGCGCAATCTGCTTTTCCAACCTGAAGGCCGCAAGGGCGAATCCTTCACCTGCCGTCTTCTCCAGCTCCATCAGCCACGCGAAGTAGTTGCGAGTCTCCAATCGTTCCGCCCCATGAAAAAGCGGAGCATCCAGGCCGCTGGAGTTGAATTCCGTGAGCGGATCGAAGCGGTACATGTAACCGAAGTCGAACAGCCGGACCTGGTCGCCGTCGTCCAGGATATTTCCTGGACAGAAGTCCCATTCGAAGAAGCCGGCCAGCAAAAGCTCAACCAGCTGATCGAAGAATTGCCGCAGGCGCCGCTCATCCCAGATCGATACGGTCTCGCCCTCAATCCAAGGCGACAGCAGAATACCTCGCCGGTAGCTCGCATACTGCGTATCGACAATGGCCGCAAAACGCCGCGCCCCCCCTGGCGGGCCCTTGAGCGACGCGAAATCGCGCCGGCGCTGGACCTCGTTCAGGAAAGAGCTTTGGCCATCAACGGTCTGGACCAGGCTTTGTGCCCGGGCGCGCTTCAGTGTCCAGTCCCGATTTCCGACCCGAAGTCGGAGCACACGAGCCGTGAGCCCAGCGTCGAAGGCCTGTACGACGAACTGCTCTGAACCGTCAATTTCGGAGAGCGCCTTCACCGATAGCCCGGATCCCTCGGTGCTCCCGACCTCGATCTCGGCGCCGCCCGCAGCAAACGCGAGTTGCGCTGCCTGTCTTTCCCGTTCCCTGTTCATGCAATTACCCGCAGGATGGAATGGTGCAGAGGACAACAGCGTATTTTTTTGAGTGTAGCGGCTTCAGCATCGCACCATGCGTGATCTGGCATGAGATTGCTCCTCGGAACGGAAGAGGCAGAGCCTATCCGAGGCAGCGCCGCGTGAGAGGCCTTCGCTGCCGTGCTCCAGTGGGACGCTGGCGCGCCATCCGGTCGAACTGTAGGAAAGGCTCTGGGAGAAGCCGGAACCCCTGGCCCCAGGGGTTCGTCCGCGCACTGCATGCACCATTTTGAGGCCCCAGGTCAATCTGTGGATAGGATTTGGTTCTTACCACATGCAAGGGATGAGGGCGTGAATCGATGAGATCCGGCGTATCACGGAGCGAACGGAAAAAGGCATGCCTGGTTATGGAAAGTTCTTGTGGATATTCTTGTGGACAGATTCGGTACGCACCAAATCTGACACGCGTTGCCGTGGGGGCGCACTAAAACGTAGCTCCATGAGGACGCTTGAATGGGGCGAGCCTGGAGAACGGCTTGTGCGCATCGGGGCATCACGAATGGCTTGCAGCCCATTCTGTCGAGCGATGGGTCGCGGTCGCGGCGCTGCTGTTGCGCGCCTATTCGTTGGGTGGCGGTACCTACACCGGTATCGAAGCGGTCTCGAACAACGTGCAGTCGCTCGCCGAACCACGTATTCGCACCGGCAAGTGGACGATGTTCTACATGGCGCTTTCCCTCGCCTTCACGGCGGCCGGCATCATTATTCTCTACCTGCTGTGGGATGCCCGTCACGCCGACGGGCGCACGCTTAATGCCGTGACGTTCGAGGCGATCATCGCGAGTTTCGGCTGGCATGCGCAGTGGCTCAATTCCGGGACGCTGATTGTCGTTTTGGCGTTCGAGGCGGGACTACTGCTCGTGGCGGCAAATACGGGATTTCTCGGCGGCCCGGCGGTGCTCGCCAACATGGCCGTCGACTCGTGGATGCCGCATCAGTTCCGCAATCTTTCGAGCCGGCTGGTGACGCAGAATGGCGTGATTCTGATGGCGGTCGCCGCCCTAGCGGTGCTGCTCATCACGACCGGCAATGTGTCGGTACTGGTCGTTCTCTACAGCATCAACGTATTCCTGACGTTTTCGCTTTCGCTTGCAGGCTTGGTCCGTTACTGGCTGCGCCATCGCGAAGACCCCCGTTGGAAGGCCCGACTGGCGCTGTCCCTCGCCGGCTTCGCGGTGTGTGCGGGAATCCTGGCGGTGACGACCATCGAAAAATTTACCGAAGGCGGATGGATGACATTGATCATCACCGGCCTTGTCATCGCAACCGGATTGGCGATCCGCGCTCATTACGACGAAGTCGCCGCTGGTGTGAGCCGGGCCGACCAACTCTATGTTGCGCCCACGGGCCATTTCGAAGCGCGACCGCGGCTCGACCCGGCAAGCGCAACGGCGGCGTTCATCATCGGCCGCAACCGCAGCGGGCTGGTCCGCGCCTCACGCACTGTTCTGCAGGCGTGGCCTGGGTTCTACAAGAATTTCCTGGTGCTCAGTGCCCAGCCGGTCGATGTACGCAGCTACGGCGGCGACCGAACGTGCGAAGCGTTGCGGGTAGAGCGGCTGAAGGACATGGAGTTCTATATGGACCTCGCGCGGCAGCACGGCATGGCGTCGAAGTATTACCTCGGCTTTGGCGTAGACGGCATCGAGGAAACAATAAAACTCTGCCGCGAGGCGCGCGCTGACTTTCCGCGCGTGATTTTCTTTGCCTCGAAGCTGGTTTTCGAGCATGAAACATGGATTACCCGCCTGTTGCACAACCAGATCGTCTATGCGATCCAGCAGCGCCTCCAGCGCGAAGGCATGCAGATGGCTATTCTGCCCATGTAGGCGCCCGCCAAATGGGGGCTCGTCAAGCATCACTTGATGGCAGTCGCCGGAGCTGCCTGCCCTGATTTCGGGACCCCGGACTACCGACCCGGGCTCGCCTCAGCGTGGTATCGGCACGTGCTCAGTGCGGGGCGGAGCTCACCGATTGACGAAGAAGCGCGATAGGGCAGCGCGATCATCTTGAAGGACGGTCGCATGATGTTCAATATCGGGGGGACGACTTCGCGTCGCTGTGGCTCGATGCATCGGTACGAAATCGCCCATGCGATCCGATCGGCGCGCACCGGTCTTCTGAATCTGACCTGCGGCTTCACGAATTGCGGGTCCGGCACCTCCTCAAGTGAGGCAGCGCATGTTCTCGCCTGGGTTACGTCCGGGGATTCAACCATTGCCGCGAATCAAAACGCTCGCGACATACTCATTGTGACCGCCGTCCGATTTCGACTTTCGCTGACCGGATACGCCCCGTTCGAAGCATCGGCCGCGAGCCAGGTCAGGCGAAGGCTGAGCTGATCCAGATCGACACCGATGCCGGCTCGAACATCAAAGCGGTAGCGGCCCGATCCGTAGCTCGATGCGCTCTGGCTGTCGAGACGCAAGATACCGATATGGCCGATCGCGTGCAGGCGATAGATGAGTGGTCGCTCGGCGTTCAACTCGGCATAGACAACCCCGGCGCGCTGCCCGAAGTAGCGCGGGGCGTAGTAGATCCTGCCGCTCACATTGGTGGATGCGAGACCCCAATACACTTCCGGGTAGTCATAGCCTCCCCCGCCGGTAAAGGCGTAATAACTCGCTCCCGCCTCCCACGTGAGTCGCTCGCCCGCGCGCGACGCGTAACCAAAGTAGGAAAGCAGCTGAAGATCGCGCCGCGATTGACCGCTAACGTCTACCGAGGATCCGAACGCACCGGCGTACCATCCGCTCGAGTGATCATAGGCGACGCTCGCCTGGGCCGCGGGGTTCTCGTCGCTCAGCGAAACGCCGCGATAGCGGTAGTCGGAGACCAGCGTCAAGCTCCCCGAGACTTGGGCGCGGACCTCGAAGGCAAGGAGCAGACCGCAGAGTGCAATTGCGCCACGCAGCACAGGGCGGTCTTATCGGGACAGTGGCGACCCAGCCTCACGCGTCACGGCACAGGCACAGGCGCAGGTAGCCGCCGCCCGCGCAATTGCCGCGCACGCATCGATCATCACCGGCCGGCCTGCCGCCAAGCCCGAGGTTGCCGCAGGAGCCAGAGCGTCATGGATCTGCGCGGAGGTGATCCGCGGAGTCAGCTCGCGCAGCAGCGCCACCATTCCCGTCACATGGGCCGCCGCAAACGAGGAGCCCGCCACGAAGCTCCAGCGCCGCCCGGGAGTCGTCGTCGGAATGTCTCGCCCAGGCGCCAGCAAAAAATCGGCGCGTGCCTCACGCGCCTCATCACCCGACACGGCCAACACTCCCGCGTGCGAGGCGGGGAAGCCGCCGTTACCAATTTGCGGGTCCACGGCGGCAACGATGGTGACACCGTGTGCCAGCGCGACATTCATCAGGCGCTCAAGCAGCCGGTCAGGAGGACCGCCCAGACTGAGGTTGATCACCTGCGCATTGTGCTCCAGGGAAAACTGCAGCGCCTTGGCCAAGGTAAAGCTGCTGCAAAAGGCCGCGTCGCTAAAGTCCGATTCCTGCCAGCAGGCACGCAGCGCCATCAGCTTCGCCCGCGGCGCGACACCTGCGATGCCGATGCCATCATCGGCGCGCGCGGCGATGATGCCGGCGACCGCGGTGCCGTGCGTCTCGGCAACATAAGGACTGCCGTCTACGAAATTCTGTGCGAGGGTGACCCGTCCGTCGAGGTCGGGATGGTTAACTTCCACGCCCGTATCAATCTGCGCTACCCGGACGTCCTTTCCCGTGGCAATCTCGTGCAAGTCCGCCAAATGCCACAGCTTCGCACTCGGCTGCAGTGGATAAAGCGGATCGTTGTGACCCAGCACCTGAAAAAGATTCATCCGCTGAACCGACTCCACCCGCGGATCCTGCGACAGTCGTTCCACCAAGTAAGCAGCGCTGTTTTCGGCGGGAATTTCCATGACGAAGCAGTCCACGCCGAGAGCCAACATGGGCCAGTCCGCGATCAGCTTCAGATTGTGCTCCTCGGCGAGCGCCTCAGCGATCCGCCGCCGTGCGTCGCGGCCAAAAAGCAGGTGGTAGCCGGTCGCATAGTCGGCGTCGGGACGAAAGTGGGGCGGCGGCAGCCGCAGCATCACCAGGATCTGACGCGCGGTCGAACCGGGAATGGCGAGCGTCTCGGTCGGGTGGCGATCCAGGGGCACGCACGCCGCGAGACCGAGGCACAGCGCGATCAGAAACGCCCGGCACCCGTGGCTCAACGGTTTTTCCCCGGACCCAATCGCTCGGCCAGCACGACGGCCCGCTGCGCTCGCAAAGCCTCCAGCGCCGAAGCTTGCCGATCGACTGGAAGTTCGAGGACGTACCCGTCTGCGCTGGTTGGACCATCGACGATTCGCGCCCCGGTTGCCCGCAATATCTGACGCAACTCCGCCTCCGTGATGCGCGGATCGAACACGACCACCAATTGAGCTAAGCCGTGGGGAGAAGGGTCAGTGGCGCCAAGGGTCCGGTAGGGCACGGCAGGTTCGCCGCCCAACACCAGGAGGGCCCCAAGAACGACAATGACCGCCAGTTCCGCGACAGCGGCCCACGGCGCCCAGATAGGAGCGTGCTGCCAAAATCGGCCCGAAGCACGCAACAGTGAGCTCCGGCCCCACTGCGGTCTTGATTTGGCGATTTGATGGCGCAGCTTGTTGAAGGATTCGGTCGGATCCGTTGCTATCTCACTGCCCGCATAGGCTACTTGGAGCTCGCGCAGCAGGTCGAGCTCGTGCTGGCAACGAACACATTCCCCGAGATGCCGTTCCACCAGCGCCAACTCCTTGCCTTCCAGTGTTCCGTTCACGAACCAGGGCAGCAATTCTTCTGCAGCCTGGTGTACAGGGTCTCTGAACCGAAGAATTTGTCCACTCATAGCACATCCTCCATACGACTCGCCAGCAGCGCCCTGAGCTTTCGCCGCGCGTGGAACATCCGGGTCTTCACGGTATCTATCGGACAGCCCATGATTTCAGCGATCTCCCGGTAAGCGCAACCCTGGTAGTAGGTGAGTTCGATGACGGCACGCTGTTCAGCCGGCAACGAGGTCATCGCATGGCTTAGAAGCCGGCGCAACTGATGAGCCATTAACTCGCCTTCAGGCCCTGAGTTGGCTGGGTTTGTGCCTTCCTCCGCATCGAAGACCACGGGATCGTCGACACGGCTGAGCGCCTTGAGGGCCCTGCGAAAGGCGATCGCGAAGATCCACGTCGACACCTTCGAACGCAGATTATAAGTATGCGCCTTGCGCCAGACGACGAGCATCGTGTCGTTCAATATTTCCTCGACCAACTGGGGCCGTCGCATCATTCTTTCGAGGAACCGCCGCAGTCTCGGGTAAAAACAGCGGTAGAGCGCCTCGAAGGCTTGTGCGTCTCCGCTGGCAACCCGGCCCACCAGGGCGATTTCGTCCTGTTGGGCCGCGCTACGCCCCTCCTCCTTCGCTTCGAGTTCTGTCGTTTGCTTGCCTGCCATTCTGGGCACCCCCGCGGAGAAACGTTCATTCCCGGGAGCGCGATAAAGGTTCAATTCCGCGTGTTACCGCGGTTAAATAATCGCGGAAAAAAGTTCACAGGCTGTGAACCGATTGCCTTCATCCGAGAATATACCGTGCACGGTGTCGCAGCAGAAGAGTTGCGCGCGGCTTCGTGACCAGGCATCGGTCAGCCTGCTTGCTAGACACACCCCGATACGCGCAGTTCCGATTGGCTTTATGCCTCACCTACAGAACAAGGTCGCTCGAGGACCGAACCACAGTACCGCTATCAACAACCAACTCATCGTAAGGAGCAGAGAAGATGAACCTGCACGGAACACCTCCCCGGATCAAGCAGCCAACATCACCCGCGCTGCGCGCTTGCCTTGCGGCAGCCTTGGCTACCGGGCTGTTAGTACTGAACAGCGCCTTCGCGCAACAGCCGCCGCCGCCCTGTCACCCGAACCCCAACGCCGAAGAGGACCGCGAGCAGGTGCACAATCGCGGCGACATCCGTCACCTGCCGGACGCGTTGCAGGATGTCCTGGAAAACCTCGCGGTGCGCCCGCATTCGATCCTGCCCGTACAGGCCCGAGCGGAGGCAGACAAGCCGAGCCAGTTGTTTCAGTATTACTTGCTGAACACGCAAGGCTTCGAGCCGAATGTGTTCACCAAGCGCATCACCGGGGCCAACGATGTCGCCATGTTGACTGCGACCGGCGGCAATTGCGGCCTGCCCACCATCGGTGCGGTCCGGCTGGTGGTAGAGCCGAAGCCGGGACTGCCCACCGATCCCAACAACGTGCGGGCTTTCATCGACATTTTCACGGACATCTCCAACCTGTTCGTGATCAACAATGAAAGCGGCTGGTACGAGGGTTGGATGATTCATGATCTGACGGTGGCTGCGGTCGCCCCACCGCGTTCCGACGGGCATGCGCAGTTCGGGAAGATCCTGGAGGCGGATGCCGCGGCGCTCAAAGCGATGGGTAGCGGCCACAATGTCCCCGGCCGCATCTTCACCATGGATGGGAAGCCGGTGCATTTCCCGAACGAAAGCGATCACTTCCCAGACAAGCAGACCAACGTCGTTCCGATTCAACTCAGCATGGGCGCCTACAACTGCTTGCAGCAATCCGACTGCCATAGCTACTGGGAGTTCAACTACACCACGAACTGGATCCACCCGCTGTACGAGCTACCCTTCACTGGCGGCATTCCGGGAACTTTCGAGGCGGGGCAGGTCGGCGCGCTTTCGTCTGTCGTTCCGGGCGGGGGTCCGTCGGGCCCGAAGAACAGTGCGATCACCTACGGCGACAACCCCAACACCTTCGGCGTGCTCCAGGGAGCCGGCCCGCGCGACCCGGACAAGTTCGATGCCGATGTCGAGTCACAACGGGAGTTCCGCGAGCGCTTCATTCCCAGTGGCCTGACCAACGAGGTATTCCTCGACGTCTACGAAAGGGTCACCTCGTTCGAGCCCGGCGCGCCCTTCCCGAAGCGTCTGTTCGATGCCTATGCGGCGGAGGTGGCGCGAGTGGGCCACAATGGTGTGGTCTCGGCTGCCGAAGGCGACGTGGACACGGCATCGGACGGATTCCCCAACAACGAACGGCTGTTCCTACCTGCAACATCATTCAACCGCTTCGCGGTCACACGGGAAATCAACGATGGATTGCTGGCACCGCGCTTTGCACCGAGTCAGCGCGCCTGGCTGCTGACGGGTTTCTTGAAGTCCGTGAACCCCGCGGTGCCCGCCTCCGCGGGACGTGACGCAGACGACAGATAAAAAGCCCGCGTTCCTGCGGCCGTGCAGGCCGTCCGACTAGTGACGATTGAGGCGGCAGGTTGTCGTGGGTCGGGACAATCTGCCGTCATTCTCCGGAGAAGTTGCTTAGGGCGGCCGCGGCACGCGGTCGTTTCGCTGGCGAACGGCTGATTGTCGTCCAGATAGATGGCGTGGTTTCACCCGCACGCGAACCTCACGGTATGCGTAGCGATTCGCCAGGCGCACAAGACTACGGTGGCTCGATAGGGGTGCGAGCGAGCGCGATCTACCCACTTGGCATCCGCGGGCGATTACCGCGATCGGTCCCTGAGGCGGATTGACCCCGCCGACAATCGCAGCGGGTAGGGGGAACGCTGAAACATGGGCGCAGGGCATTGCAGCGTCCTCGTTCGCGGGCGCCACGTGCCGCAGCGGAACGGAGCCCGCTTAGTTTGCGTAGTACTTCGTCAGATATTCGACGATCTGCGGCACATCCTCTTCTCTGATCGACGCACCGAAGACCTTAACCATCTTCGTGACTTCCCCTTCCCAACCCTTGCGGTCGAGGAAGGGCGAATTCATTTGGACGTAATCGGCGCTGTGGCAGACGACGCAATTGGCCAACACCTTGTCCTTGCCCGGACCCTCCTTCAGCCGCACGTAGCTTTCATCTGCGCTGGCATAGGTGGCGAACAGTGCCACCGGCAGTACGAACCAGATGTTGTGCTTCATGCTCGTTCCTTTCAGACCACGTCGATATCGACCCGTTGCACAACGTTGTGATGGTATCCGGCCGGGTTGTGGATCAGCTCGAAAGTCTGCGTGGCACCGATACGGTTGGTGGCCTTCGCGAGTACGCTCATTGTACCTTTTGTCTCGGGGACCATCTTGAGGTTCCACTGCCGAAACGAGAAGCGCCCGTGGTCCTTGCCCAACTTGGCGCTGCGCCAGGTTTCCCCGCCATCGACGGAGACTTCGACCCCGTTGATGCCGTATCCGGCGTCCCAGGCGAGGCCAACCACTTCGAGCGTCTGCCCGCGGCGGACCTGCTGTCCCGATGCCGGGCTGGTGATTAGCGAGGCGACCACCATTTCCGTGATCGGCGTGTTGGCGTCCGTCTCCTGGCTGATGAAACGATCGACGATGGGGAACTTGCCCTTGGGAATGCGGTAGGCCGATTTCATCCAGAAGCCCTGGAACGGCGTGCTCACGGCGTCGATATCGGTCACGTGCTTCATCCAGTAGGTACCGGTCCAGCCCGGGACGATGACCCGCGCGGGGAAGCCGTTCCAATGCGGGATCGGCGCGCCGTTCATTTCGTACGCGATAAGTGTGTTTTCGTCGAGGGCCTTGGCCACCGGGATGCTCTTCACGAAGTCGGGAGTCTTCGCCACCACAGCGGCGTCCGCGCCATTGAAGGTCACCTCAACGGCTTCTTTCTTGATACCTGACTTTGCAAGCAGGTCCTTCAGCCGGGCGCCCTTCCAGAGCGCGTTGCCCATTGCGCCGAGTCCCCATTCGACTCCCGCGACATGCGGCTGAAACATGCCGCGCCGGTTGCCCGAGCAGAGACACAGCGCGGTGAGCTCCACGGGCTCGAAGCTCTTCTTGAGCTCCTCCAGGCTTAGCTCGAAGGGCGTCGCCGAGGACTCACCACCCACCTTGAGCCGCCATTGAGCAGCATCCACTTCCGGAATGCTGGCGAGGTGGTAGCGCACGAAGAACGCCTTGTTTGGCGTGATCGGCTCGGCGAAATATTCGACCGGCGTCTCGTAGTTGGGTGGACGGTAGCTTTTCTTGATGAGAGGAAATTTGCCGGGCAGCGCTTCCAGCACGGCCGATTCGCGCGCTCCTTCACTAAGCTCCGCGGGCAGCCCGGGAATGGCGGCCTGGGAGAAGGTTGCGGCTAAGGAACTGCTGCCCGCCAACAGCACGGATCCGGCGCTTTTTTTGAGAAATTCCCGACGGCTCGGCATAGCCCTCCTCCGCATATTGGTTGCCATCCGTAATTTAGGCCTGCCCTGCTTCGAAGGCAAGACGGCGCCGGCGATCATTGCGTGTCAATTGACTTTGGACTTTGGTTGCGCGAACAGGCTGCGAGCGGTCGAATTTCGAAGCATTGCGAAAAACCAGCATGCGGTCCTCACCGGCCGCGAACCCTGCAAGTCGACAGATCGCGGCGCAGCAGCCATCGTGGCGAGCCGACCCGGAACAACAGGAGCGTCCTGCTTTCCGAACGCACTCCCAGCCGCGCCCGCTTTGTAGGAGCACTCCTACAAGCCTGTCACGATTCCTACGCTGCATTAAGCAGGCGCCGATATTGCATGCTGGCCGGCTCGCGCATACTGCGCACCATGCCAACGAATGGCATCCCACAGAGCATGAGGGTCTACCAGGTTGAAGATTCGCCGATCATTCGCGAGCGACTCGCGGCGATGCTGTGCAACGTGCAGAGTGTGGAGATCGTCGGCGAGGCGGAAGACCCGGTCGCCGCCCGGATCGGCAGCGAAGCGAGCCGGCCCGATATCGTCGCTCTCGATTGCAGCTGACGTCGGCAGCGGTCCGTCCGTCCGACGTCAACTGGACAGGGCCGCCCCCAGGTGATTCCCATCGTGCTTACCAACTACGCGCTACCCCAGTTTCGCAACGAATGCCTCGCCGCAGGGGCGAGGTACTTCTTCGACAAGACTATGGAATGCGGCAAGGTTCGCGAGGTCATCGCGGACATTGCCAAACACTAAGGCCTTCGATTGCCGAAGCCGAAAGGAAGATCGCCATGCTCGCCACGGCTCCGATTCGCAGCGAATCTCATCATGCCGTCTATCCCTTGGCACAGTCGACGACAGAGGCTCAGCATACAGCCCCAGCGCAAAGCCGTTGCTCGAGTTGCGCCCTGAGGCACGTCTGCCTTCCTAGCGGACTGAGCGCGGAGGAAGTGGAGCGGCTCGATTCGATCATCCATTTCCGCCGTCACGTGAAGCGCGCTCAGGCGCTCTACCGTGTAGGTGACGCTTTTGAAAGCATCTACGCCGTGCATTACGGCTCGTTCAAGACGACCGTCCTGTATGACGACGGAAGAGAGCAAATCACCGGTTTCCAGATCGCCGGAGAACTACTCGGCCTGGACGGAATCAGCGCGGAGAAGTACAGCTGCGATGCGATCGCCATGGAGGACAGTGAGCTATGCGTCATCCCCTTTCAACATCTGGAAGAGCTGTGCCGGCAACACGAGCAGATTCAGCGCCATTTCAACAAGATGATGAGCGGAGAGATCGTTCGCGAATACGGGCTGATTCTGCTGCTCGGCAACATGCGCGCGGAAGAGCGCGTGGCAACCTTCCTGCTTAATCTGTCCCAACGCCTGGAGGCGCGAGGTTACTCTTCCTCGGAGTTCAATCTGCGCATGACGCGCGAGGAAATCGGCGACTATCTGGGAATGAAACTGGAAACGGTAAGCCGCACCTTCTCCAGGTTCCAGGAGCAGGGCCTGATCAGCACCCATCAGAAGCATATCCGTATCCTGGACAAGGAGCGATTGAAGCGCATCCTTGCCCGTTAGTGGTTACCGACGGCGGTCGACGCGGCGCGGCGAAACCCTGTCAGCGTATTGGTTAGAACACCATGTTCAAGCACAGTCTCCTTCCCACCGACGGGAGTGACTCTCAATGCCGGGTGCGTTAAGCCTTGTCCGCGCGCATCGGCCTTTGCTGTTCGGCGATTGGCTTTGATCTGCGTCAACGTCTCCGAAGGAGAGGCGCCTACACTGTTGTTGTTCGTAGCGTTGCAGGAGAGACGGGGTGGTCAAAACTGCACATTTCCGACGCGCCCTGCCGGTGGCGCTCGTGATAGCGGGCGGCGCATCGATCTTCTTGGCGCCCTCCATCGCATGACTGCGCGGATCGTCTTCCACGGTGGTCGGCGTGGCCATTGAATTGATCTGCATCGCCGTGGGCCACCGGTGATCGCGAGGGTGCGCGGATACGCTCTTTGGCGCAGTGCAGGAAGCTACGGCAGCAGCGGCGTGTGAAGCGCCCCGGCCACAATGGACGACACCAAATCCGATCCGGTGGAGGCGCAGCAAGCACTGATCGCTGCGCTTGCCGATCCCCGAGCCTATCCGCACGACGTGGAACGCGTGCGCCACATCGAAACTCATATCTCCCACATACTGCTGACAGGGCACTATGCCTACAAGATCAAGAAGCCACTGAATCTCGACTTTCTGGACTTCTCTACGCTGGCCGCTCGCAAATTTTTCTGTGAAGAGGAATTGAGGCTCAATCGGCGCTTGTCCCGAACCCTGTATCTGGAAACCGTGCCTATCGGTGGTACCCTCGGGAGACCGGCGCTCGGTGCGACGACTGGAATCATCGAATATGCGGTAAAGATGCATGAGTTCGGGCAATCGGCGCTCTTCGATGCAATGCTCGAACGCGGGGAGCTCGCGGCGGAACATATCGATGCCCTGGCGGCAACGGTAGCAACATTTCACGAGCGAGCAGAACGCGCGAACCCGCCGCAAGGCTACGGTAGCGCGGCCAGCATCGAAGCGCCGATGCGCCAAAATTTCGTGCAGATCGCTAAATTGCTCGGTTCTGCCGCGGAGCGCATTGAGTTGGCGATGTTGCAGAGCTGGAGTCTGGCAGAGCATATGGCGTTGCTATCCTTGTACGCGAAGCGACAGGAGCAGGGCTTCATCCGTGAGTGCCATGGCGATCTGCATGTTGGCAATATCGCGCTGGTAAATGGTGAGACGCAAATCTTCGACTGCATCGAATTCAATCCGAATCTGCGCTGGATCGACGTAGCGAATGAAATCGCTTTCTTTGTCATGGACCTGGAAGAGCGCGGGCACCGTCGCCTGGCCTACCGCTTCCTCAATGCCTATCTAGAGCGGACTGGCGACCATGGGTGCGTGCGGCTGCTCGGCGCCTACCAGGTTTATCGCGCGCTGGTGCGTGCCAAGGTAGCGCGCGTGCGCGCTCTGCAGTCTCACTTGGGAGACGCCGAGCGAGCGGCCGCGCTCGAGACTTATCAGGCCTACATCACCTTTGCGCGTCGCCTCACCACCAAGGCGCAGCCGGCGCTGATTCTGATGCACGGCTTGTCCGGCTCGGGCAAATCCACGGTGGCCCGAGGGCTTGCCGAGCAATTGCCGGGGATACGTGTGCGCTCGGATGTTGAGCGCAAACGGCTGCATCGACTGAGCGCTCTGCAAAGCAGCGCGTCGGGCCTGGGTGCGGGTCTCTATGCTGAAGACGCTTCCCGGGCTACTTACGAGCGCCTGGCGCACTTGGCGGACACGATACTCGACGCCGGCGACGTGGCGGTCATCGATGCCGCATCGCTCAAGCGTTGGCAACGAGACCTGCTGCGCAGGGTCGCGGACGAACGTCGCGTGCCGTTTTGGATCGTTAGCTGCGAGGCCGATCTCTCAATTCTCCGCCAGCGGATCACCGAGCGCGAGCAACAGGGACGAGACGCCTCCGAGGCGAGTCAAACTGTTCTCGAAGGCCAACTCGCACAGAACGAGCCTTTGGGTGAGGACGAGCGCACTCATTTGATCGGCATCGACACCGCGCGCGCATCGACTTGTCTGTAGCCGGGCTCCGCTCATGCCCAATGGAGGACCCTTTCTGAGTTGCTAGCGCTTCACGGAGGGCGCTCGGCGGATTGCAGAAAGGCCGCCACCGCCTGCATCTCCTGGCGCTTCAGTTGCTTGATGAAGCCGTGCAGCACCGGCGAGGCACGCAGTTGACTCTGAATCACCTGCAGTTGGCGCGAGATAGGTGCTGCAGTCTGGCGAGTCGCGGAAATTATCGACGTGCCCTCAGCATCTTGCGCATGGCAGCGACATTGCGGCTCGGCACGCCCTCTTCAAATTGCCTTGGGCGATGCTAAAGAAGGGCCCCGATTACCCCCTCGGCCGAGTTGCATTTCACTTCTGTTCCTGTCGCGCAGGTGGCGACGCGTGCTCACCACATCCACATGCCGACCGGCGGTTTTTGGTAACTCGAAGCGCGGCCATCGGCATTGAAGAAGACCGAACCCGCGCCCACACCGGGATACACGTAATACCAGACCGTCTTCCCGTTGAGGGCAAATATCTGCTGTGGAGCGCCCACCAGCATGTTGATGTCGGCCTGCGTCATCCCTTCCGCCACCCTGAGCCAACCCTCGCGGTTGGGCAGTCGCTGCACGGGACTGGTGGCGGTTGGCGCTGGCTCGGCGCGTGCGGTCGCCAATTTGGCCGATCCCGGGGTATCCGCTGACTCGGTTCGATGAACGGGCGGCGGTGCAGGGGGCTTTTGTACCTCCGATGTCACGGCGCTGCCACGCTGTGCGGCGAGCTTGCTAAGTCTCGCGTCAAAATCCAGCATCAGGTCCTTTAGCACTTGCAGTTGCTGGCGCAAAGCGGCTACATCGGGATCTTCCGCGTGCACCGATTGAACACTAAGTAGAAGCACGGGGAGCGCAACCATGCCAAGTCGCAAGACTGGGTTTCTCATATCGTCATATCCTGGCTCACAGGGTGGGTCGGCGCCGCACCCGGAGCGTGCCTAGTTCAGGGACTGCAGATAGGCGGCGACCGCATCCATCTCTGCGGGTTCCAAGTGTTCAGTAACCGCGTGCATGGCCGCCATTTCACGCAACTCGGATTTGAATGAGCGAAGTTGTTTTTCGAGGTACGCGCCCTGCTGGCCGGCAAGGCGCGGGAAATCGGCCAAACCTTCAGCGTTGGGGCCGTGGCACGCGGCGCAGGCAGGAATACCCTTTGCAGGAACGCCGTTCTTATAGACATCTTCACCCCTGCCCACTAACTGAGGATCTCCAGGCCGACCAGGTCCAGGCTTCTGCGACGCATAGTACTCCGAGACGCCATGAATTGTGACGTCGGTCAAGGGCGCGGCCATGCCCCACATGTACGCCAGCGCGTCGGGATCCCCACGGGTTTGGCCCCTGAACGCCTTCAGCTGGGCTTCCAGATAGTTCGGCCGCTGCCCGGCGAGATTCGGAAACTTGGACGAGATGCTGTTGCCGCCTTTGCCGTGGCAATTGGCACAGGTTGTTATCGCGATCCTTGCACCAGCCTGCCTTGTGATGTCGTCCGCGTCCTGCGCGCGCGCCACACTGGCGACAAGAACAAGCACCAAGCCGAGTATGAGGGAATATTCGGTTTTCATTGCGTTAGCTCCTCTTACGTGTCTCAGCACGACGGGTCACGCTGAGCTGCATTGGGTAAAGTTCTTGTGATTGAGCTCAGAAGGACAACCAAGCGAGCAAGAAGAGCGTGTCGTTGTCCGCGGCGTTCCGGCCGAACCCGTCGTAGTTCGAACTTCCCCCGTTAAATTTGCGGTACTTCGTGTACTGCACGGAGAACTTGGTGTTTAGGTACGGCACGTAGTCGAATTCAAAGATCCATCCCCTCGTGTCCGGACTGCCGTTGGCACTAGCTGCTGCGCCGCCGAATGCCCCTGGCGCGCCTGCGACTAGACCGTTGACGGCTGGATAAAGCCCTGGGTCCGTGCTTCCGGTGGTTGAGAAATAGGCTAGCGTCCCGCCAAACTTCCGACGGTAATAGTAGGTTGCCCACAGCCTGTACGTCGTAAGATCGTCGGTCGCATTGGTTCCCGCAAGAGCACTACTGGCGTCCAGAGTCATGGATTCGTGAATCCGCGTTCCGGCCAATGTGACGAGATGGTCGTCGCCGATGTATTGATACTGAACGTCCAACCCCAAATCCTTGAAGCGGTTGGTAGCGCCGTTTAGCGGGATGCCAGGGCCCCCCGGAAAGAGTTTGACCTGCATCCCATAGGTCCCGACGGTTATCGAGTTCCGATTCCACTGGTGCTCGTAAGCGAGCCGGAAGTAGGGAGCGACACTGTCGATGACATTGGACGTGGTACCGTCGAGCGGGCCGGCCGTGCCAGTGACCGGATTCGAGAAACCTTGTTTAGCTGAGCGGTAGATGGAAAATTCGCCATACAGCGACTCGTTCCACAACACGTAAGCACCGAGACCAGCCACACTCTGAGCGAGCGCGCCGTCAATTTGGGTGTGGGCAAGTGGTGTGAGGGCGGCATTGGTGACAGCAAACGGGACTCCGAAGGCCGGTGTCGTGTTCCAAAGATCCTGTACCGTAGGGTTATTGTGCAACGTGACGCCGTAGATCAGATCGCGCTCATCCGCCAGAATCATGTGACCGGCGTAGCGTACGTCCGTATTGTCGATGTGGACCTTGTTGGCGGCATTATCGTAGGTCAACTGAAGAAAGGCGCCGAGCCCGGGCGCGACCTTACCGGCATAGAAAAGGCTCGCGGCCTCGGGAAAGGAAACCGTGCCATTCTGCGCGGAGCCAATAGTGCCCGAGCTATCCGGCAAATTCTTGCTGGTCTGGGTATAGGACACTTGGGCCATGGCAGAGATCGGGGGCATCTGGGCGAGGGAAAGCAGCTCCTCCCTTGTCGCAGAGATTCCTCTGACCTGCTTCAGGCTGTCCAACGTATACGCATTCGCCTTGAACATGCGTCCAAAGTGGGTCAATTCGGGAAAAACCGTATGACAAGCCTCACAGGCCATACCGGTTTGGCGTGCGAAACTCGGAACTGCCTGCGCGCCGAGCGACACGAGGAGAAAGAGGCCCGCGCCCATCAGGGCCAATATTGTCTTCATTCTTCCTACCCTCATGATCCTCTCCCTGGGTTCGTTGAACGTGCGGGGATATGCTCTCTCTATCGGAGTGCCCCGAGAGAGCAACGCCGGTGTCTGCCAAAGGTTTTGTTCACGGAATGTTTGGTTCCGGCTTGTCCGGGTTAGGACAATTTGAATGCATTGGGCCGGAAAAGCTTTGACCTATGTCAACTGGGGATCGAGTCGCTTGCTCGGCGGCACGAGCTTGACCCCGGATCGCTGGCTGCGCTTGTAGTTTTGCCTCAGCCGGCCTGCGCCATACTCTGCTTCCGCAAAGGCGTGCCGGGGAAAAAACATGCACGCGCAAAGGGGGGTACGAAAGCGACCATGGCATTCTCCAAAGGCGAGGCACGAGTGAGGCCGGGGTTTAGGCGCCGTCCTTCCCTTAAACTGCTCGGCATCAGGAGAACCGCATCGAGACACTACAGAGCGATTCTTATTGACCAACGCGAAGTCAAACCCTGAGTCCACAACCCTTCCCCGTACACCGTACGGCCACTTCGTTGGCTAGCGCCTCCGCCTGCATTGCGACCATCACGCCGCCTAACAGGTCAAGCCAAACCCACACATTTCAGGGAAGTTATGAGCCGCTCGATTGTGGCGGAGACATCAACTCTCGGCATGAAGGGATGAGGTGCCTAAACGCAAGAATCAAGGGGATCACAGCGGCGGCATTGGCACCCAGTGCATCTTCATTCGTGGATCCATATTTATCCCAAATTCTGGGGCCGCCAAAGTCTGCTGGAGCAATTAGTAGCCAATAACCGTAGAGGCAAGACCCGAGAAGCCGGGATTGGCCACGAAGCGCCCGTCGCCCAAGATGGGGCAAAATGGGACCCACCGCTCACGCCTCCGGACCCGGTTTTGCCTTCGATGGCCTCGTTGTCCTCGACGCGAAGCGGGCAAAACTATCACAACCAGCTATCGCTCCCGAACAGGGCAGCCGCGCGGCATTCTGCAACACGCGCAATTGGCTCTCGACGCGACGTTACGGGCACGCCGCGAGCAGCACATTGGGGACTTTGCTAAATTCGAGTGTCTTATCCAGAAAAAGATAGGCGCCCGCTTTCAAACACCGAGATCGCGTCACTCGATCGCAATGATTGGTAAGCACGACGACCTTGATCCTGGGAAAGTGCCGTGACGCGTAGTGCAGGACGTTCAGTCCGTCGGTAGACCCAAGTTCCAGATCGAGCAGAATTACGTCAGGTGGCGTTTGAGCGATGCCCTGGATTGCCGCAGTGTCGGTTTCATACTGTCCCGTGATCTCCACTTGCGGGAGCGTTTGGAGCAGAGCTGTTATTCGCTGCCGAATGATTGCCGAGTCGTCGACCAGAAAAAGTTTCATTCGCATTCTTCCGTAGACTCCGGTGTTGATCGCAGTCCTGCCGTATGCACAAAACAATCCGAGCAGTAGGCTCGCCCTCATTTGGAAAGCAAAAGGCTATTCGAGACGTGGCACTAAGCATTTATTTAGCCGCAGAAGAGGGTGCCCCATATTGACTCAGATCAAAGGATATTCGCTATCGGCGAGCTTACGCGATGAGCGTAACCGGCAATTCCGTGGCGTTCTTGTAGCCGCGAAGATTTACTGTTCCGGTTTTGCTGGAACGTTGAATAATCTCAAGGTCGCCAGCAGTAGCGCAAGGTCCGATTGATCGTGTTGAGATCGAATCCCTCGGGATCGAAGGCGCCACCGATCCACTCAAGCATGCCGTCGTGGTCTTCATGCTTGGGGTCA
>Ga0209118_1000548_pt1 | contig 20123 bp, 16 predicted proteins | sample BlaSpr_A8_Ref_M1_FD_187988 | JGI IMG/M metagenome (GOLD analysis project Ga0209118, IMG submission 187988) | Forest soil microbial communities from Thunder Bay, Ontario, Canada - Black Spruce, Ontario site 2_A8_Ref_M1 (SPAdes) (version 2) | ecosystem: Environmental > Terrestrial > Soil > Boreal...
AACTTGATCTCGGCGTTGCAGAGCACGTCGGGATTCGGCGTGCGGCCGGCGCGGTACTCGGCGAGGAAGCTCGCGAAAACTCTTTCCCGATACTCCGCGGCGAAGTTGACGGCCTCGATGTCGATGCCGATCTTCTCGGCCACGGACACGGCGTCGATCAGGTCCTCGCGCGTGGAGCAGTATTCGTCGTCGTCATCGTCTTCCCAGTTCTTCATGAAAAGGCCGACCACGTCGTGACCGGCGCGCTTGAGCAGCAGCGCGGTCAACAGCACCAGCAGGGTGATGCCGAGGGTCTCCAGCCAGTCAGACAGCGGATTGCCCAGCAGCGGGATGGCGAGCGTGCGCTCCCAGGAAGCGGCGACGAGAGCCATCCCTCAAGCCCTCCAGGGCATCGAAACCATGCAGGGCAGCGGCCGGGTCACGCGGTCACTCGGGTCGTGAGGGGGACGGGGTCCGGCGCCGGCCCCGACAGGGGTGCCAGGGGTTGCGGGCGGCGCGGCAAGAATGCTATCACTGCTGCGTTTGTCCAGACCGACCGTGCTGGCCGGCCGGATCCGAGCCCCCTGAACCCGTCAACCTCCTAAAGAGACCCATGGCCGACACCATCAGCTTCTTCGATCAGGTCAACCGCAACTTCGACAAGGCGGCCGCGCTCACCTCGCATCATCCCGACCTGCTGACGCTGATCAAGAACTGCAACAGCGTCTATCACTTCACCTTCCCGCTGCAGCGCGCCGACGGGTCGATCGAGGTGATCCACGCCTGGCGGGCCGAGCACAGCCATCACAAGCTCCCGACCAAGGGGGGCATCCGCTACAGCCTGTCGGTGAACGAGGACGAGGTGGTGGCGCTGGCGGCGCTGATGACCTACAAGTGCGCGGTGGTGGACGTGCCGTTCGGCGGCGCCAAGGGCGGCATCGCCATCGACAGCAAGAAGTACTCGCCGCAGGAGCTCGAGCGCATCACCCGGCGCTACACCTTCGAGCTGGTGAAGAAGAACTTCATCGGCCCCGGCACCGACGTGCCGGCGCCGGACTTCGGCACCGGGCCGCGGGAGATGGCCTGGATCGTCGACACCTACGTCGCGCTCTCGGCCGACAAGCTCGAGGGGACCGCCTGCGTGACCGGCAAGCCGATCGCCCAGGGCGGCATCCGGGGGCGCTCCGAGGCGACCGGGCGCGGTGTCGCCATCGCCACCCGCGAGGCGGTCGACGTCGCCGAGGACATGAAGCCGCTCGGCCTCGCGCGCGGCCTCGCCGGCAAGCGGGTAGTGGTGCAGGGGCTGGGCAACGTCGGCTACCACGCGGCGCGTTTCCTCGAGGAGGCCGGCGCGGTGCTGGTCGGCTTCGTCGAGTACGAGGGCGCCATCCACAATCCGGCGGGGATCGAGCTGGCGAAGCTCTGGGCGCACCGGCAGGAGACGGGCTCGATGATCGGGCTGCCGGGCTCGACCACCCTGCCGAGCCGCGAGGCGGGCCTCGAGGTGGATTGCGACATCCTGGTGCCGGCGGCGCTCGAGAACCAGATCACCCGCGAGAACGCGGACCGGATCAAGGCCAAGATCGTGGTCGAAGGGGCCAACGGCCCGATCACCAGCGAGGCGAGCGAGCTGCTGGGCGAGCGCGGAGTGCTGGTGCTGCCGGACCACTTCGTCAACGCCGGCGGCGTGCTGGTGTCGTATTTCGAGTGGCTCAAGAACCTGTCGCACGTGCGCTTCGGGCGCATGGAGAAGCGCTTCGAGGAAGGGGCGTTCCGGCGCATCCTGGGCGCCATCGAGGGGGCGACCAACAAGCGCTTCGGCGCGGCCGAGGTGGCCAACATCACCCACGGCGCGGACGAGGCCGATCTGGTGAACTCCGGGCTCGAGGACACCTTCGTCACCGCCTATGCCCGGCTGCGCGAGATCCGCAACCTGCATCGCGGCAAGGCCGACCTCCGCACCGCCGCCTTCGTCGACGCCATCGACAAGATCGCCCTCTGCTACGGCGATCTTGGGATCTTCCCGTAGCCGCCTGAGTGGGGAGTTTCGTTTTAGGACAGGACCGGAAAACGCGGGGCGGCAGTCACGTCCGACAGCCGCACCGGGACCCGGCGGGCGCCCCAGCGGCCGGGGGGGCCGGCGAAGCGGCCGGGCAGCGGGGTGCCGCAGCGATCGCAGGCAAGGCTTCCCGGGGTCCCCGGGGTCTCCGTGGTTGGCTTGAGGTGCCAGCCGGTCAGCACGTACCAGTCGCGGCCGATCAGGCGGTTGCCGCAGTGGTGGCACCAGGTGCTGCCGCCGTCTTCGTCGTGGACGTTGCCGGTGTAGGCGTAGCGCAGGCCGTTGGCGAGCGCGATGCGGCGGGCGCGGGTGAGGGTGGCCGCGGGGGTCGGCGGCAGGTCCAGCATCTTGTAATCGGGATGGAAGGCGGTGAAGTGGAGGGGCACGTCGGGGCCGAGCTCGGCGGCGACCCAGCGGGTGAGGGCGTCGAGCTCGGCGTCGGAGTCGTTCTCGCCCGGGATCAGCAGGGTGGTGATCTCGAACCAGACATCGGTCTCGTGGCGGAGATAGCGCAAGGTGTCGAGCACCGCCCCCAGCTCGCCGCCGCAGACCTTGCGGTAGAAGCGCTCGGTGAAGCCCTTGAGGTCGACGTTCGCGGCGTCCATGTGGCGGTAAAACTCGATGCGCGGCTCGGGACAGATGTAGCCGGCGGTCACCGCGACCGCCTTGACGCCCACCTCGCGGCAGGCGTCGGCGACGTCGACGGCGTACTCCATGAAGATCACCGGGTCGTTGTAGGTGAAGGCGATGCTGGCGCAACCCAGGCGCACGGCGGCCTGCGCGATCTGCTCGGGCGAGGCGCCGTCAGAGAGCGTGTCGATCTCGCGCGACTTGCTGATGTCCCAGTTCTGGCAGAACTTGCAGGCCAGGTTGCAGCCGGCGGTGCCGAAGGACAGCACTGGCGTGCCAGGCAGGAAATGGTTCAGCGGCTTCTTCTCGATCGGATCGATGCAGTAGCCGCTCGACCGGCCGTAGGTCTTGAGCACGATCTCGCCGCCTTCGCGGGCGCGGACGAAACAGAGGCCGCGCTGCCCCTCGAGCAGCTTGCAGGCGCGCGGGCAGAGATCACACTGGACGCGCCCCTGCTCGAGCCCGTCGTCGAGCCGGTGCCAGTACTTCGTCGGCACCGTGTCTCCGCGCGGTGTGGAACGTGCCAGATCCATACACCGTGAACTACCGCGCCGGGAGGCGGTTTTATTCCGCGGCCGCCTCATCATGGCTACATGGTTGGGGCGGCGGACACGGTCGCCAGGGCGTGCAGCTCCGAGAGCGAGCGCACCACGCCGCCGCGTACCACCCAGCGCAGGCGGCGGAGGTTGGCGACGTCGGCCTGCGGGTCGGCGGCGACCACCAGCAGGTCGGCCAGCTTGCCTTTCTCGATCGTGCCCAGCTCCTTGCCGCGGCCCATCGCGGCGGCGCTGCTTCTGGTGGCGGCAATCAGCACCTCGCGCGGCGCCAGGCCGGCCCGCTGCATGGCCTCCATCTCGGCATAGACCGAGACGCCGTGCAGGGTGAGCGGGTTGCCGGCGTCGGTGCCCATGGCAATGGGGATGCCGGCGCGCGCGACGGCGAGCAGGTTGGCGTCGCCCATGTGCTCGCGCTCGCTGGTGCGCTGGGCGGAGGCGGCGAGCTGCTCGGCGGTGCGAGAGCTCTCGAGGCCCGCGGTCTCGGCGACGCGCGCCAGGGTCTCGGGATCGACGCAGCCGTTGGGGTCGTCGACCGCCGGTGGCTGCCGGCTGGCGACGCTCTCGAACATGCGCTGGTAGCCGCGCATGACGGTCAGGGTGGGGCAGTAGAAAGCGCCCTGGCGCTTCGCCAGGTCGAGGAACTCCTGGTCCACCGGCAGGTCCCAGACGCTGTGCACCAGCACCCGGGCGCCGGCCCGTAGCGCCGCCTTCGCCTCGGCCAGGCCCGTGGCATGGACGATCAGCGGCAGGTGGCGGAGGCGCGCCTCGTCGCCGGCCGCCGTCACCAGCGGCTCCAGCTCGGGAATCGGCTTCTCGGGGATGAACCAGACCTTGATCGCCGCCGCGCCCTCGTTCGCCAGGTAGCGGACACCCTCGCGCGCCGCGCTCTCGTTGCTCAGGAAGATGAACTGCCGCTCGCCGGGCAGGTTGAGCCAGTGGTCCCGGGTGGAGAGCAGCGGGCCGGCGGCGGCAATGCGGGGCATCTCGGGATCGGGCTCGGAACGAGCCGGCAGCGCCAGGGTCCAGGGATAGCCGCCGACGTCAAACACCGACGTCACGCCGGCGCACAGGTAGGAGCGGCCGAAGCGTTCCGGATGGAGGCGGAGACCGGCCTCGACCTGGTCGTACGGGTGCTTGGCGCGCACGTCGAGGGAGTCCGGGCGGCCGTCCGCCCAGCCGGTCTGCGAGAAGTGGACGTGCGCGTCGATCACCCCCGGGGTGATCCACAGCCCCGAGACGTCGAGCACGTCGGTGCCGGCCGGGACCGGGCAGGCGGCGCGCGGGCCGGCGCACTCGATCTTGCCGCCGCGCATCAGCACCACCGCCCCGGCGACCGGCGGCGCGCCGGTGCCGTCGATCAGGGTGGCGCCGACCAGGGCGCGCGCCGGCGGCGGGGTTCCGGGGGGCTCCTGGAAGGCGGTGGTGGCGGCGATCTTCCAGCCGGCGGAGGTCTTGACGAAGAGGCGCTCGGAGAGCCCGGCAACCTCCTGCGCGCCGTAGCGGACGCGGTAGCGGTAGGTGCCGTAGACCAGGCCGGCCTTCAACGCCACGAGCCGGAGGTCGGACGCCTCGATGTGGTCGGGCCAGGCCTTGCCGATGCCGGCGGCCAGCCCGGCGCGGCCGAGCTCGGAGCCGTCGGGGCCGGTGCGCGGGAGATTGGCGGAGTCGAGGTAGCAAGCCAGGTAGGCTCTGCCGTCGCGGTCGCGGATCGCCTGCAGGTTGGTCTCGAACAGCTCCCGCGCCGCGGCCGCGTCGGAGGGCGCCGGCGCCGCGTGCGTCGTATGCGTCGCATGCGTTCGCTTCGACCGCTTCGATGACTTTGCCTTGGACGACTTTGCCTTGGACGACTTCGCCGGTCGCGCCGAGGCGGCGGGCGACCACCCGCCGCTGGCCAGCAGGCAGGTCACGACCAGCAGCACCATGAGCCGCAGACGACGAGCGATCATCGCCAGTCTCCTCCCTTCCGAGAACGGGGTCGTTTGTTCGCCCCCGCACCATAGCCGTGCACGCCTCCGGGGGCAACCCCCCGGCTGGGCCTCGGGAGGTCCCTCTGGCCTCCGATGGGCGAGGGTTTGAGCGGGGAGGGCGGAGGACTGCGGTGGCTCGCCCAAAGGAGGCCAGAGGGACCTCCCGAGGCCCGCCTCCCCCCTCTCCGGCTGATCAATCTCTCCGACTGGCGGCGTCGCCACTTTGCTGGTTCTAGAACGCTGAGGTAGCCTCGACTCCGTGGTGCGGGCACTTGTGGGGATGCTTCACCGGACGGTACGGATGGGACCGCGCGTCGGCCACTTGCGGCTGCTGGCGCTGTTGCTGCTGGCCGCTTGCTGGGGACTGGCCGGCGGGCCTTTGCTTGCCCATGAGCTTGGTCCTTTCCAGGTGTATGGCACCTTCCTGCGCGGGGGGACGTTCCGGCTCGACGTCAGGATCGACGAGGAGCATCTGACGCCGGCGCAGCTGGGCGGACCGGCACGGCCCACCCGCTATGGCCGCATCGCCGGCCTGGGCGGACCCACCGAGCAGCGCTTCGGACGCTTCCTGAGCGACCTCGCCGACTCGCTGACCCTGACCTTCGACGGCGCGCGGGTGCGGCCAACCTTGACCATGGACCCTGCGGAGGGCGGCGCCGGCGGCGATGCGCCGGCACGGGCAACGCTGCGCGTCGAGGGCTGGATCCCGGGCGGCGCGCGCGTCTTCAGCTTTGCCAGCTCGCTGCCGGTCAAGTCCTATCCGTTGGTGCTGCGCTGCGAAGACGACGAGTCGTCCACCTGGCGCTGGGTGGCCGGCGGCGAGACCAGCCCGCCTTACGAGCTGGCGGCACGGGTGGTGCCGCCGCCGCGCACCGCCGTCGCCAGGCGCTGTTTCGCGCTCGGTTTCAGGAGTGTGCTGCCGCATGGCCCGGTGCCGATGCTGCTGGTGGCGGCGATGTTCCTGCTCGCCCGCCGGGTGCGCGCGGCGCTGCCGATGCTGGCCGCCCTGGCGCTCGGCCAGGCAGCCGGCCTGGCGTTGGCGTTGCGCGGCGATCTCTCGCTGCCCGCGGCGCTTCTCGAGCCGCTGCTGGCGCTGTCGGTGGCCGGACTGGCCGTGGCAGGGCTGAGTCTTCTGCCGCCGCGACGGCGCTCCCCACCCGGCGCTGCGGCGAGCTCGCCGCCTCCTCGAAGGCGCTCCCCACCGGGGCGGGCCGGGAGCTCACCGCCACTCTGGCTGTCAGCCGTCTTTCTGGTCATCCTCCTGGCCGTCGGGGTTCTGTTCGGCCCGGGCTTCGCGCCTGCCATGACGGCCGGGCACGCCGCCAAGTCCGGCCCGCCGCTGGCGCCGCCACTGCTGCCGGCGGTCACTGCCGGCTTCGCCCTCGGCGCCGCAGCCGCCGAGCTGGCGGTGATGGCGGCGGCCTTCTCCCTGGTCGGCCTGCCCTTCCGCGACAAGCCCTGGTACCGTGCCCGGGTGGTGGTGCCGGCCTCCTGCCTGATCGCGCTGGTCGCCCTCTACTGGTCCCTCTCCGGTCTGCTGTCGTGACGCCAGGCCAGGAGAGCGCCCGCGGCAAACGACGGGCATCCCTGTCGACGACACCCCGGCCGCGGCAGGCTCCTGGCCGGCCCTCAGCTCGATGGGCGGTTTCCGGCGGCGTACGGTATCCCGAACCATGCCCTGGCCAACCGCCCATCTCCTCTGCCGCAGCCCCAGGGGTCCTGGGGCGCTCCGATTGACTTCCGCCGGGCTCCTGCTATCATCGCCGAGAATTAGTACCGTCCTGGTACTGTTTTACCAGTTGGCGGAGTGCGGCATGATCAGGATCACCAAGCAGACCGACTACGGGATCGTCCTCCTGACCCACATGGCGGCTCATGCCGACCGCCAGTACAACGCGCCCGATCTGGCGGCGGAGGCGCACCTGCCGCTGCCGATGGCGAGCAAGATACTGAAGCTGCTGGCGCGCGAGGGCGTGCTGGCGTCGCATCGCGGGGTGAAGGGGGGCTACAGCCTCGGCCGGCATCCGCAGGCGATCTCGATGGCGGAGATCATCGCCGCCCTCGAGGGACCGATCGCCATCACCGAGTGCATCGACGACGTGGGCGATTGCGTGCACGAGCGGCTCTGCCCGGTGCGCAGCAACTGGCACCGCATCAACGAGGCGGTGCTGGGTGCCCTGCAGAGCATCACCTTGGCGGAGATGGTCCATCCGCTGGCGCCGCTGGCCGCGCTGGACCCGATGTCGCGGCTGGTGACCCTGGGCCGCCGCGGAGCCTCCGCGAGCACGCCGCAGCCGCCCGTCTGAGGCCGCTCGCGGCGCGGTCCGCGGCAGCTCGCGGGCCGGCACCGGCGGCCGGGCCGCCGCCCGGCAGCGACGACAGCCGGCGGACGAACGACGAAGACGAGACGAGAGACGAACGACGGGACGAGAGGATCAAGGACGACATAGAGCCATGCAGACTTCCACCGAGACCCTCGAACAGCTGGCCACGCAAGACTACAAGTTCGGCTTCGTTACCGACGTCGAGCAGGATACGTTCCCACCAGGGCTGGACGAGGACGTCGTCCGCCTGATCTCGGCCAAGAAAGAGGAGCCGGAGTGGCTCCTCGAGTGGCGGCTCAAGGCCTACCGGCACTGGCTGACCATGCGGGAGCCCACCTGGGCCAACGTGCACCATCCGCCGATCGATTACCAGTCGATCGTCTACTTCGCGGCCCCGAAGCGGAAGCAGGGACCCAAGAGTCTCGACGAGGTGGATCCCGAGATCCTGGCCACGTACGAGAAGCTCGGGATCCCGCTGCGCGAGCGCGAGATCCTGGCCGGGGTGGCGGTCGACGCGGTGTTCGACAGCGTGTCGGTGGCCACCACCTTCAAGTCGAAGCTCGCCGAGATGGGGATCATCTTCTCCTCCTTCTCGGAGGCGGTGCATGCTCATCCGGAGCTGGTGCGCCGGTATCTCGGGTCGGTGGTGCCGTACTCCGACAACTTCTTCGCCACCCTCAACTCCGCGGTCTTCTCCGACGGCTCCTTCGTGTACGTCCCGAAGGGAGTGCGCTGTCCGATGGAGCTGTCCACCTACTTCCGGATCAACGCCAAGAACTCAGGCCAGTTCGAGCGCACCCTGATCATCGCCGACGAGGGCGCCTACGTGTCCTACCTCGAGGGCTGCACGGCGCCAATGCGCGACGAGAACCAGCTGCATGCGGCGGTGGTCGAGCTGGTGGCGCTCGATCACGCCACCATCAAGTATTCGACGGTTCAGAACTGGTATCCCGGCGACGAGCACGGCAAGGGCGGCATCTACAACTTCGTCACCAAGCGCGGCAAGTGCGACGGCGCGCACTCGAAGATCTCGTGGACGCAGGTCGAGACCGGCTCGGCGATCACCTGGAAGTATCCGAGCGTCATCTTGAAAGGCGATCATTCGGTGGGCGAGTTCTACTCGGTGGCGCTGACCAAGGGCTACCAGCAGGCGGACACCGGCACCAAGATGATTCACATCGGCAAGCACACCACCAGCAACATCGTCTCCAAGGGCATCTCCGCCGGCCACGGCCAGAACACCTACCGCGGCGCGGTGCGCATTCTGAAGGGCGCCGACCACGCGCGTAACTTCTCGCAGTGCGATTCGATGTTGATCGGCGATCAGTGCGGGGCGCATACGTTCCCTTACATCGACGTGCAGAATCCGCTCGCCCGCATGGAGCATGAAGCGACCACTTCGAAGATCGGCGAAGACCAGATCTTCTACTGCAACCAGCGCGGCATCTCGACCGAGGACGCCGTGGCGATGATCGTCAACGGTTTCTGCCGCGAGGTCTTCCGCGAGCTGCCGATGGAGTTCGCGGTGGAGGCGCAGAAGCTGCTGGCCATCAACCTGGAGGGCAGCGTCGGCTGAGACCACCGGAGACCACAGACCACGACCCGGGAATGCGGCGGCGTCAATCTGCGCCAGTCAGCGCCAGACCTGGCCCGCCGGTGCCATCCGGCACCCGGATACCATCGGCAGAACGGCCGCGGGCCGTGGCCGGCCAAGACCGGTTGACGGCCGCTGATCTCCGCCAGGAGATCGGTTGACCAACATCAAAGCAAGGGGAAGGAAGAGCGCGAGCGATGCTTCAGATCAAGAATCTACATGCGGCAGTCGAGGGCAAGGAGATCCTGCGCGGAATCGACCTCGACGTGAAGACGGGTGAGGTGCACGCCCTCATGGGACCGAACGGCTCCGGCAAGAGCACCCTCGCCCGCGTGCTGGCGGGACAGGACAGCTACGAGGTGACGGCGGGAGAGGTGCTCTACGACGGCAAGGACCTGCTGGCCATGGAGCCGGAGGAGCGGGCGCGCGAAGGGGTGTTCATGGCGTTCCAGTACCCGGTCGAGATCCCCGGCGTCAGCAACACCTACTTTCTCAAAGCGGCGCTCAACGCGGTGCGCAAGCACCGGGGCCTGCCCGACCTCGACGCGGTCGACTTCCTCAAGCTGGTGCGCCAAAAGATGAAGCTGGTGCAGATGGAGGAGTCGCTGCTCAACCGGCCCGTCAACGAGGGCTTCTCGGGCGGCGAGAAGAAGCGCAACGAGATCTTTCACATGGCGGTGCTCGAGCCGCGGCTCGCGGTGCTCGACGAGACCGACTCCGGCCTCGACATCGATGCGTTGCGCATCGTGGCGGCGGGGGTCGAAACGCTGCGCCAGCCCGACCGGGCTTTCCTGCTGATCACCCACTACCAGCGGCTGTTGAACTACATCGTTCCCGATCGTGTGCACGTGATGGTCGACGGCCGCATCGTCCGTTCGGGCGGCAAGGAGCTGGCGCTCGAGCTCGAAGAGAAGGGATACGCCTGGCTCGAGTCGCTCGCTCGGCTCGCTCCGGGGGTCGCGGCCGCCGCGGAACCGTCGCCGGCGGTTTCCGTCCCCGCGGCCGGAGCCTGAGCCATGAGCAGCCAGGCCACCCGGCAGCCGCTGCGAGCGGCGCTCGCGACCCCGGAGTCCGCCGCGGCCAAGGTCGTCGCGGCGCCTGAGGTGATCTCGGGACGCGATCGCGACCTCGCCGCCGCCGCGCCCTATCTCGCCGACTGGGAGGCGTTCCGGCGCGAGCTGCCGGAGACCCCGGAGACGCGGGTGACTCCGGAATCCCCGGAAACATCGGAGACGCCGGAAACATCGGAGACGCCGGAAATCAGCGCGCTGCGACAGGCGGCGATCCGGCGCTTCGCCGCGCTGGGCTTCCCGACCACGCGCCAGGAGGAATGGCGCTACACCAACCTCGCGCCGCTCGCCCGCGCTGCCTTCCGGCGCGCGGACGGCCTGTTGGACCCGGCGGACCGCCTCGGCCCGGGCGCCGTCGCGCGGTGGACATTCGACGCCGCGGCGACCCTGGTCTTCGTGGATGGCCGGTTCGCGCCGGAGCTCTCCACGGGTGCGGGACGGGGGGGACGGGAAGGCCAGCTGCCGCCCGGCGTCATGGTGGCGAGCCTCGCCGGCGTGCTGGCGCGCGAGCCCCAGCGGGTCACGCCCTACCTCGGCCGCCATACGTCGTTCCAGGACGAGCCGTTCGTCGCCCTCAACACCGCTTTCCTGCACGACGGCGCGGTGGTGATGCTGCCGCGGGGCGCGGTGCTGGAGCGCCCCATTCACCTCCTGTATCTCTCCACCCCGTTCCCGGTCCCCCCTGGCCGCCGCTCCCGCCATGCATCGGCCGGCGCCGGCGCGCCTGGCGTCGCGGCCGTGCCGGCCGCGCGTGCAACCGTCTCCTATCCGCGCAACCTCATCGTGGCCGGGGAGGGGAGCCAGGTCACGGTGGTCGAGACCTACGCCGGCGAAGGTGCATACTTCAGTTGCGGTGTCACCGAGCTCATCGCCGGTCCCGGCGCCGCGGTCGACCACTACAAGGTGCAGCGCGAGAGCCGGGAGGCCTACCACCTCGCCACCCTGCAGGTCTACGGAGAGCGTGCGAGCGTGATCTCCTCGCATTCCATCTCGCTCGGCGGCGGGCTGGTGCGCAACGACGTCAACGCCCTGCTCGACGGCGAGGGCATCGACTGCATTCTCAACGGCCTTTATCTCGCCGACGGCCGCCAGCTGGTCGACAACCACATGCGAGTCGAGCACGCCAAGCCCCACTGCGCCAGCCACGAGCTCTACAAGGGCATCCTCGACGGCAAGGCGCGGACGGTGTTCAACGGCCTCATCCACGTGCATCCGGGCGCGCAGAAGACCGACGCCAAGCAGTCCAACCGCAACCTGCTGCTGTCCGCCGATGCCATCGCCAACTCCAACCCACGGCTCGAGATCTTCGCCGACGACGTCCGGTGCACCCACGGCTCGACGGTGGGTCAGCTCGACGCCGACGCCGTGTTCTACCTGCGCTCGCGCGGCATCGGTGAGGCCGCGGCACGCAGCCTGCTGACCTATGCCTTCGCCTCCGACATCGTCGCCCGCATCAAGGTCGAGGCGGTGCGTCACGACCTCGAAGAGTACCTGTTCGCCCGGCTGCCCCAGGGCGAGGTGGTGAGGCAGGCCGTCTAGACGGTCGGAGCGCGCGATGGAGTCGCCACGGCCATGACCGGATCCTTCGGTTCATCCCGCTCTGTCCAGGCGCCGGACGTGGCGGCCCCGGTTGGGGCCCCGGCCGCGCCCGCCGGCACCGCCGTCGCCAGCAAGGGCGCCACGGCCCAGGTCCCGACCGCCGGCACCATCAGCAGCAAGGGTGCCGCAGGTGACGGCCGTCCGAGCTACGACCTGGCACTGGTGAGGGCCGACTTCCCGGTGCTCGCCCAGACGGTCCATGGCCGGCCGCTGATCTATCTCGACAACGCCGCCTCGAGCCAGAAGCCGCGCGCCGTGATCGAAGCGGTCGCCGGCTGCTACCGCGACTACTACGCCAACGTCGGCCGCGGCGTCCACCGGCTGGCGCAGCTGGCGACCGCCGGCCGCGAGCGGGCGCGGGAGACGGTGCGGGCCTTCCTCGGCGCCGCCACCGCCGAGGAGATCGTCTTCGTGCGCGGCACCACCGAGGCGATCAACCTCGTCGCCCAGAGCTACGGGCGGGGGCGGCGCACCGGTCTGGCGGCCGGCGACGAGGTGCTGGTCACCGCCATGGAGCACCACTCGAACCTGGTTCCCTGGCAGCTGCTGTGCGAAGAGCGCGGTGCGAGCTTGCGCGTCGTGCCTATCGACCGTCGCGGTGAGCTGGACCTGGCGGCGCTCCGCCGGCTGCTGTCGCCGCGCACCCGTATCGTCGCGGTGACGCACGTCTCCAACGTGCTGGGCACCATCAACCCGGTCGCCGAGATCGCCGACCTGGTGCATCGGCGCGCGGCGGTGCTGCTGGTGGACGGCGCCCAGGCGGCGCCGCACCTGACGGTCGACGTCGCCATGCTCGGCTGTGACTTCTATGCCTTCTCCGGGCACAAGGTCTATGGCCCCAGCGGCATCGGGGCGCTCTACGGCCGCGCCGAGCTGCTGGCCGCGATGCCGCCCTGGCAGGGCGGCGGCGGCATGATCGAGACGGTGCGCTTCGAGGGCACCACCTATGCGCCGCCGCCGCAACGCTTCGAGGCGGGAACTCCCAACATCGAGGGCGCCATCGGGCTCGCCGCGGCCCTCGACTACCTGACGAATCTCGGGCTCAACGCGGTAGCCGTCTGGGAAGGCCGGCTGCTGCAACGGGCGGCCGAGCGCCTGAGCGCGATTCCGGGCGTGCAGCTCGTCGGGTCCGCGCGCGAGCGCGCCGGCGTGCTGTCGTTCCTGGTCGAAGGCGTCCATCCGCACGACGTCGGCACGGTGCTCGACGGCCTGGGCATCGCGGTGCGCGCCGGCCATCATTGCGCCCAGCCGCTGATGGAGGTGCTCGAGCTTCCCGCCACCACCCGCGCCTCGTTCGGCCTCTACAACACCCTCGACGAGGTGGAGGCCCTGGCGGCGGCGGTCGAGCGCGTGCGGGAGGTGTTCGCGTGAGCGGCGGCTTCGGCGAGCTTCAGGACCTGTACGGAGAGGTCATCCTCGACCACAACCGGCGGCCGCGCAATTTCGGCCGCTTGCCCGGGGCCAGCCACAGCGCCGTCGGTCACAACCCGCTCTGCGGCGACCGGGTGGAGGTCACCCTGCGGGTCGAGGACGGGCGCATCGAGGAGATCGCCTTCGAGGGCGTGGGCTGCGCCATCTCGACCGCCTCCGCCTCGATGATGACCGAGGCGCTGCGCGGCAAGTCGCTGGCCGAGGCACGGTGTCTCTTCGAGCGCTTCCACGCTCTGGTCACCGGCGCGCCCACCGCCGGTGGCGGCGAGGTTCCCGAGCTGGGCAAGCTGGCGGCATTCGCCGGGGTGGGAGAGTTCCCGATGCGAGTCAAGTGCGCCACCCTGGCCTGGCACGCCCTGCAATCGGCCCTGGCATCCGGAGCCGCTACGGCGCCGCCGCGGCCGGCAGCCGCCCCAGGAGCTGGATCTGGCCCGGAGCCGGAGCCCGCCGCAGGCTCGGCGCCGGGGGGGCCGCGGCGCGGCTCGAGCAACGCTGACAACGGTGGTGCAAGCGGCGGCCGGTGAGCGGCCGCGGCTGGAAGGAGACGTCATGGCAGCAGAATCGAACAGGGCTTCGGAGAACGCTCCGCCGATGACCGCCGGTGCCAGCGATGCCACGGAGTCCGCCGCATCCGCAACGGGCATCGAAGATGGCATCGTCGAGGCGCTGAAGACCGTCTACGACCCGGAGATCCCCGTCAATATCTACGAGATGGGACTGATCTACGACCTCAACGTCGAGCCAGACGGGCGGGTGCAGATCAAGATGACCCTCACCTCTCCGGGCTGTCCGGTCGCCGGCACGCTGCCGGGCGAGGTGAAGGACAAAGTCGAGACCGTGCCAGGGGTGGCCGGCGCCGAAGTCGAAGTGGTCTGGGACCCGGTCTGGAACCCGTCGATGATGTCGGAAGCGGCACGCCTCCAGCTTGGGATGTTCTGATTTCCGGGTCAATCTATCCTGATTCGGCGATCCGGATTACGTATTTCAGTGATAAGATAGCCGGTGTGGGACCGAGCTGGGCTCGTCCGCGGCGCGGGCGGCCTGAGGCCCGTCGCACCGGCCATGACCTCCTTGTCCAGCATCGCGGTCGCCACCGAGCTCGAGCCGCTCGTCGAGAGGCTCCGCCCCAGGCTCAAGCGCATCCTGCGCGGTTACGGCATCCCGCCGCACGACGCCGACGACCTGCTGCAGGAGGCCTTCCTGGCGGTGCTGAACAAGTGGGAGTCGATCGACAACAAAGAGGCCTGGGTGATCGGCACGCTGCGCCACCGCTGCGCGCGCTACTGGCGGGAGCGGCGCTCGAGCGTGCTCGAGGCGGTCGACTCGGCCCTGCTCGAGGTTCTTTCCCAGCCGCAGCCGGCGCCGCAGGAGCGGGCGGTGCTGGTCTGGGATCTCGAGAGTGTCTTCGAGACTCTCTCGGTGCGGCACCGGGCAGTGCTGTGGCTGCGCTTCGGCCTCGGTCTCAGCACCGACGAGGTGGCTGATCGGCTCGGCTATTGCCCGGCGAGCATCCGCAAGCTGACCTTGAGATCGCTGGCCCGCCTGCGCCTGGCGGTCTCGCCGCCGCCTCCCACCGCGTCCACCTGATCGTCCGTGGCATATAGTTGACCCTCTCGCCCGGCACGGCCGGGCCACGACCGGCAAGCCCGGCCGGGCCACGACCTGCGAGCCCAGCCGGGGGCACGACCCGCGAGCCGGCACCCAAGCCAATGAACCCTGAGCTCCGTAAGCTGATCGCGGCCGCGGGCCTGGTCGGCATCCTTCTCCTCTTGCTGCCGGGCACCCGCGCCGGCGCGCAGCAGGCGGAGGACGAGGATTTCCACTACCACTGGCGCCTGGGCAACGTGGTCGGCACCATCCTCGGCCTGTTCTTCCCGCAGCAGGGTGACGGCGAGCTGGCGTTCAAGTTCCAGAAGGACGGACACCTGAGGGGCGAGTTGCTGATCACTTCGCCGCAGAGCAAACAGGGCGAGTATTGGCGCTATGGCTCCGAGATCGACCCACACACTCTGCAGCCGATCCGCGCCTGGAGCTCCTTCTTCTGGCGCGGGCGCTCCAAGTCGACCAGCGACGAGATCGAACAGAAAGGAGTCTTCGACATCTCCTGCGCCATCTACACCATCCGCCACGAGCCGTTCAGCAAGCCGCGCGACATGGAGATCTGGTCGGACGGCAAGATCTATCCGGTAACCGTGCTGCCGATGGGAGACGAAGTCCGCACGGTCTCGAACCGAAAGGTCGAGACCCGTCATTACGCCATCCGGGGCAGGGACCTGCCCGATCGGCGGAAATGGACCGCCAAGGTCGATTTCTGGCTGGCCAAGGACGCGGTGGCCACGCCAGTCGAAATCCAGATCTCCCGCCGCCTGGCGGATGTGAGGCTGGAACTGAGGCCCCCCGCCACGGCAGGCTGATTCGCAAAGTGCAGTGCTCTCTTGAGGAGGAGGACCTCTCATGAAGCAAGCACGGATCGGTTGGGCCGCGGGCGCCGCCCTGGCGCTGGTCGCTCTGCTCGTCCTCTCGCTCGGAGCCTGTGAGCCGAAAGGTTCCACCACGACGGCCGCCGCCGCCCCCGCCCGGGCTGGTGCCAAGCCGGCGGTGCAGGTCACTGACGAACCGATGAAGCCGGAGGAGGTCGCCGCGGCGCAGGCAGGCGGCACGAGAGCCGCGGCCGCCGCGATGCCGGCGGGCTCGGCGGCAAGCGCCCAAGCCGTCCTCGAGCCCGCCAAGGACACGCCCGGGTTCTCCGGCAGGGTGACCTTCACCCAGGCCGGCAGCCAGGTCCGGGTGGTGGCGGACGTTGCCGGCGTCTCCCCGCCCGGCAATCACGGTTTTCACATCCACGAGAACGGCAAGTGCGAGCGCGATCCGGGCAAGGACTTCGCCTCCGCCGGCGGCCACTTCAACCCGGCGGGGGTGCCGCACGCCTGCCCTGAGGCGGCCAGCCATCACGCCGGCGACCTCGGGAACATCGTGATCAATGCCGACGGCACCGGCCACGTGGACGTCACCACCTCGGCGCTGTCGCTGTCCGGCGCGAGCGCGGTCGTGGGCAGGGCCGTCATCCTGCACGCCGCGCCCGACGATTGCACCACCCAGCCGACCGGCAACGCCGGCGGGCGGCTGGCCTGTGGCGTGATCGCGGCCAGCGGCGCGAGCGGTCACTGAGCCCGAGCGCCTGGCGCAGGCGCCGGCTGTGGCCGCGGCCGCAGGCCTCGCAAAGCTTGCGGTGAGGCGGCGGGCCGCCCTGCGCCCGCGGCGTCGCGCGAGGCCGGGATCGCGGGAGCCGCGGAGCCGCGTGCCTGCCATTGCGGGGGCGGCGGTGAACGCGTACCATTCCAGCATCGGACCAGCGAACCACGCGTGCCGCCCGGGGACCGCGCCGGGTTCCAATCGATGAAGCCCTCGCCATCGTCAAGGGACCTCTGGGCGTCCCTGCTCCCGACCCTCGGGGCGGTGGTGGCGATGGCGGTCGCCGGGCGTTCCGAAGCGCTTGCCGACCTCGACCGGTTGGGCGGCTCGTGGACCAGCTTCGGCGGCCCCTGGTGGTTCCTGGCGCTGCTCGCCGCGGGCGCCGCGGGCGCCTTCCACCGTCCCTTCAATCGCACCACCCTCGGCCTCGGCGCCGCCGTGGTGGCGCCGGCCGTGCTGCTGTTCGGCGCGGTCACCGCCGCCGGCCTGGCCGCCGTGTCGCTGCTGGTGGCAGAGGTCGGCTGGCGGCTGGTGCGCTCGTTCGGCGTGGTGCCGCTGCCGGAGCGGCGCAAACTGCTGCGGGCGCTCGAAGCGGCAGGCATGGCGGGCTGCGCTGCGCTGGCGGGCGGGGCAATCTGGGCCTGGCTGCCGCGGCTGCGAGCGGGGACAGAGCTGCCGGCGCGAGTGGCCGCCGCGGCCGCCGCCTACTTCATGGTGTGGCTCGGGCTGCTGCTGGCGGAACAGCAGCTCCGCCGTCCCGAGCAGGGTCTGCGCCCGCGGGTGGCGCTGCCGCTGGTGACCGATCTCGCCGGTTGGATCGCGGGCGCCGGTCTGGCTCTCGCCGGTGCGCGCGCCGGATGGGGTACCGCCGGAGTGGTGCTGGCCGCGCTGGTCCTCGCTGCGGTCGAGGCCGGACGCAACGGCGTGCTGCTGGCCAAGGCCCGGCGCCGCGCCGGCGACCTCGAGCGCCTGCGCCGGGCCGGCACCCGCATGATCACGCCCGAGCAGGAGATGGTGGGCGTCGCCGAGCGCATCCTCGCCGAGTGCGACGTGGTCAAGTTCCAGTGGTTCCAATTCGAGACTCTGACCCCCGGCAGCGAGTTCAAGAGCTGGTGGTCCGGCCCGTCGCACGAGCTGCGGGAGGGCGTGCCCGAGCCGGACCGCTACCCACCCGCGCTTCCCGGCTTCCACCGCCGCACCAGCTGGCAGCTGCTGGAGCGCCAGCTGCGCGATGAAGGGCGCGTGCTTGCGCGACTGCGGCTGTGGTGCGATCCGCGCCTGGTCGAACCGCAGACCACGGTCATGCTCGACCGGCTGGTGCCTCAGATGACCGCGTCGGTGCGGCGCTGCCTGCTCGACCGCGAGGCCCGCGAAGATCCCCTGACCGGCATCGCGGTACGGCGGGTGCTCGAGCAGCGCATGCACGAGGCGCACGCCCGCTCGATCGAGGAGGGTGGCGCGATGTCCGTCATCCTCTGCGACCTCGACCACTTCAAGCGCATCAACGACACCCATGGGCATTCCGCCGGCGATGCCGCCCTGGTGGCGGTGGCCGGCGTGTTGCGGGAGGAGCGGCGCGAGACCGACCTCTGCTGCCGCTACGGCGGCGAGGAGTTCGTGCTGCTGCTCGAGGCCACCGCCGGCGAGGCGGCCCTCCTCGCCGCCGAGCGCCTCCGCGCCCGGGTCGAGGAGCTCGATTTCCGCGTCGAGGGCAAGCGGGTGCCGCTCACCCTGAGCGCCGGCGTCGCCTGCTTCCCCGAGCTCTACATCAAGACCGCCGCCGAGCTCCTCCTCTTCGCCGACGAAGCCCTCTACGAAGCCAAGCGCAGCGGCCGCAACCGCTGCCTCCTCGACCTCGGCCAGGGCCGCTACCTCGGCGCCGACGGCGTCGTCCACGCCAGCGAAGAGGTCCCGCCGGCCCTGGAGCCCCCGCGGATCTTCGCCTGAGGGGCCGCGGTCCGCGCGGTCCGTCCTATAATTGACACGGCTCGACGCCCTGCCTTAGACTGCGTTGCGCGTTTCCGTCGGGGCGTAGCGCAGCCTGGTAGCGCACCTGCCTTGGGCGCAGGGGGTCCCCAGTTCAAATCTGGGCGCCCCGATTACCGACGGTGATCCGAGGCGGTTCCCTGGCCGGGCCAAGTCGCTGCCTGTAGCTCAGTTGGATAGAGCGGCGGCCTTCTAAGCCGCGGGTCGGGGGTTCGAATCCCTCCAGGCAGGCCAACCCCCCCTTTGAAAGTGCCGCACCCCACCAAGCGCCCTTAGCTCAGCTGGATAGAGCGACAGCCTCCGGAGCTGTAGGTCAGAGGTTCGAATCCTCTAGGGCGCACCACGCAGAACCCCGCAAGTCCTACTCTCGGCTACGCTTGCAAACCGTTGCTCCATAGGCATTTCTGCGCTACAATACTGTCGTCTAGCGGGGCTTTCGCTGCCGCAGGGTTCCCATAGGGTTCCCACGATTTTGGCGGATGGGAACCCTATGGGAACCCACCTGGGGATGCGGATCGGAGCCCTCTAGACCGCCCAGGAGGGGCAATGTCACCCCGGCCTGGCCCGGAGGGCTGCCCCATGGCCGAGAAGCTCACCAAGCGCGTCGTCGACCGCCTCATTGCCCAAGCTGACCCCGCCGGGGATGTCCTGGTCTGGGACTCGGCGGTGCCGGGTCTCATCCTGCGATTGCGCGCTGGATCGGCACGCTTCGCTTTCCAGTACAAGCGCCGCGGTCGGACCCGGCGGGTCAGCATCGGGGCCTACGGGCCGCTTACCCTCGATCAGGCCCGAACCGTGGGCCGGAGCCTCTACGCGCAGGTGAAGAGTGGCGGCGATCCTGCGCAGACGAAGCGAACGGAGAGAGCCAAGCGGACCACCTTCGCAGAGGCGGCGGCGGCCTACCTGGCCGACCTCCGGGAGCGTGCCACGACCGGTGTGAAACGCGGCAAGCTCTCGACCGCGGCCGAGTTCGAGCGGCTCCTCAAGCGTCTGATTTTGCCGGCACTCGGTGGCCGGGAGGTGGAGGCGCTCGAGCTCAGCCAGGTGCAGCTGTTCCACCGCTCGCTGGCGCGCACTCCGGCACAGGCGAACCGCTGCCTCACTGTCATCTCGGCGATCCTGAACTACGCCGCTGACCATCTACATATCCGCCCCGCCGGCGGCGATCCCGTGGCCGGTGTGGCGCCCTTCGGGGAGAAGGGCCTCCGGGAGCGGCTGACGGTCGCTCAGCTCGAAAAACTGGGAGAGGTTCTGAACACCGCATGGGCTGACCGTTCCCTGAATGCCTCGGCCCTGCTTGCCATCCAGTTGCTGGCGCTGACGGGGATGCGCAGGTCCGAGGTCACGGGCCACATGCAGAAGGTCCGGCGCACCAAGGAGTCGGGCCTTCGCTGGAAGGACGTGGACTTTGAAGGCCGAAACATCAGGCTCCGAGGCGGAAAGAACGGCGCCCGGGTCGTGCCGCTCGGCCGCGCCGCCGTGAACCTTCTGGCGGCAACCAAGCCCGCCGCGGCCGCTCCCGATGACTACGTGTGTCCCGGTCGCAAACCCGCCGCTCCCTTCATCGGCATCGACAAGGTGCGCCGCAGGCTCTACCGGGATGCCGGGATCGACGGCGCGGGAAGGGACCTGCACTCGCTAAGGACCGGCGAAGAAATAACTTCCCTCTTCAGCTGGGTCTGAGCGTGTAGTTCCAGCTCGCGAGGGTCTCGTCCTTGGTGATGTGCAGCTGACT
>Ga0209118_1000549_pt1 | contig 20121 bp, 13 predicted proteins | sample BlaSpr_A8_Ref_M1_FD_187988 | JGI IMG/M metagenome (GOLD analysis project Ga0209118, IMG submission 187988) | Forest soil microbial communities from Thunder Bay, Ontario, Canada - Black Spruce, Ontario site 2_A8_Ref_M1 (SPAdes) (version 2) | ecosystem: Environmental > Terrestrial > Soil > Boreal...
CGAGCGCCAGGCAGGAGATGGGCGCCAGCTGAAGCATGCGGCACACGAGGCGATGGGTCACGTTATCCTCCTGGTCTTTTTTGCAGCTTAGCGCAAATAAACCCCACAGTCAACGCCAAGAAAAACATCGTGCATGACACCACGACAAAGGGGATTGCAATCTGAGCGCCCGGGCCGCCCGTCCTCGACTCTCCACGCCGAGACCACCGCCAGTTTGCGTCGCGTGCGCGGCGAGCGCTACATTGCGTCGCAGCCATGAGCGCAAGCGCCGCGATCGCTCCGCCGGGCGACGCCAACGCGACGCGGGAGGCTCCCGCCCGGCGTGCCGCGGCGGCCGCCGCGACCGTGCCGGCGATCGGGCTTTTCGTCTGGGGGTTCCTGGTCGCGCTCCACTACGGCCGGATGGGCTACCTGCCTCTCGACCAGTCGATCGTGTTCGACGGCGGCTATCGGCTGCTGTCGGGCCAGCTGCCCTATCGCGACTTCATGACGCCGGCCGCCGTCGTGCCCGCCGCACTGCAGGCCCTCTGCTTCCGGATCCTGGGCCTGTCCTGGTTCAGCTACGTGCTGCACGCCGCCGCCGCCAATGGCCTGTTCGCGGTGCTGGCGTTCGCGCTGCTGCGCCAGTTCGAGCTGCGTCCGGCCTGGGCCGGCTGGTGGGCGGCGCTGTCGGCGCTCATCTTCTATCCGCCGATCGGTGTGCCCTACGCGGAGCACCACGCCTTCCTCTTCGGCCTTGCCGCGCTCGTCGCAGGCAACGGCGCGCGGCGGGTGCGCGGCGATGGCGGCGCGTTCGGCCTCAGCGCCCTGGCCGCATTCCTGGTCGCCGCCGCGTTCTTCTGCAAATCCAACCCGACGGTGTTTCTCGCCCCGCTCGCGGGAGCTCTGCCACTGCTCGCGTCGCCCGGCCGGCGTCGCCGCCGCAACCTCTACGGCCTGCTCCTGGGAGCTGCCATCGCGCTCGCCGGCATCGCCGCCTACGTCGTTCGCTACGTGCCCGACCCGGGCGCGGCCCGCGAGTTCGGGCTCGCCATGCCGGCCGCGGTCGGCGAAGCGAGAATCAGGGAGCTGCTGGTGAGCGGCGGTCCCGGATCGCCCTTCTGGCACACGATCCTGGCGTTCTGGCCGGTCGCGTCGCTCGCCCTGGCCCTGGCGATCGCGCTCCGCGCGCTACTCGCCCGGCACCGCGAGGACGGCGGACGGATCGCCGCGTTCCTGGCCCTCGGCCTCTGCGGCGCGTCGCTGGCGTTCGCGGCGACGACCCTGCGCACCCCCATCACCGCCACGGCGTACGTCTTCCTCGTCGCCGGCCTCGCCCAGGCCAGCCTGGCTCAGGGCACCCGAGTCGATCGTCCGGCGCCGCGGCCTCGCTTCGTCGCGGCGACGCTTGCGCTGCTCCTGCTCGCGTCGGCCATCGAGGCCGTGCGCTTCGACTTGCGAGTCAACGAGACCCGGGCCGGGATCGGTGCGCCGCCCGCCGCCGCGGCCGCTCCGATGCCCGCGGCGTTGAGGTACCTGCGCTGGGGAACGCCCCCCTTCGTCTCCTATAGCAGCGCCGACCTCGTCGCGGTCGTGAGCTTCTTCGCCTCACACCCCGGACACTTCCTGCTGATCGGCGATTCCTCCATCCTCTACGGCATCACCGGGCGTCCCTCGGTCAGCCCCGTGCTCTGGTTCCATCCCTTCCTCACCGTCCCCTTCGGCGCCCGCCGGCCGCAGGAAGAATTCGACCGCCTTCTCCTGCGACGCCTCCGGGAGCACGACACTCGCTACATCGTGCTCGAAGGCGAAGCCACGCAGATGGGCGTCTCGCTCAAAACCTTTCCCATCGTCGAGCAGAGGGTCGAGGCCCTGAGCTGCGGCGAGCAGTCCCTGGGCGGCTTCCGCATCATCACGCTCTGCCGGCCTCTGTCGCGACTGCCCGCCGCGCCCGTGCCTTGACGTCCTGGTGCGCCTGGCTCGATCAGTGTCCCGGCCGCGTGCCCCCGCGCTTCGCCTCGGCGGCGAGATCGCGGCCGAGCAGGTCGAAGAGGAAGGCGTCATAGAGCGCTATCTCGTGGAGGCGCTGGAAACGCCCCGACTTGCCGCCGTGGCCGGCCTCCATGTTGATGTGGAAGACGAGCAGGTTGGAGTCCGTCTTGCGGGCACGCAGCCTGGCCACCCACTTCGTCGGCTCGTAGTACTGCACCTGGCTGTCCCACAATCCGGTCGATACCATGATCGCCGGATAGGCCTGGCGCTCGACGTGGTCATAGGGCGAGTAGGAAAGCATGTAGTCGTAGTAGCGCTTTTCCTTGGGATTGCCCCACTCGTCGAACTCGTTGGAGGTCAAGGGAATGGTCTCGTCGAGCATCGTCGTCACGACGTCGACGAAAGGCACCATGGCAAGCACTCCGCGATAGCACTCCGGGCACTGGTTGACGACCGCGCCCATGAGGAGGCCGCCGGCGCTGCCGCCGAGCGCGAAGACTCTGTCCAAGGCCGCGTAGCCCTGCGCCACCAGGAAGCGAGAGACGTCGACGAAATCGTTGAAGGTGTTCTTCTTGTGCAAGAGCTTGCCGTCTTCGTACCAGGCCCGGCCCATCTCCTGGCCGCCGCGGATATGAGCGATCGCATAGACGAATCCGCGATCGAGCAGCGACAGGTTGTTCGCATTGAAGACCGGATCGCTCGAGGCGCCGTAGGAGCCATAGCCGGTCTGCAGCAGCGGCGCGCCGGAGCCGCGGCGAAAGCCCTTGCGATAGGCGATGGAGACGGGAATCTGCTTGCCGTCTCGGGCCGGCGCCCACACCAGCTCAGAGGCGTAGCTCGCCGGATCGAACCCGCCGAGGACGACGTCGCGCTTGAGCAGCTTCTTGGTCCCGGTCTCGAGGTCGAAGTCGTAGGTCGACTTCGGCGTGGTCAGGGAGGTGTAGACGTAGCGCAGCGTCGTCGAGTCCTGCTCGGGGTTTTCGCCGAGCAGGAAGGTGAAGGAAGGCTCGTCGGCGGCGATCAGCGACTCCTTGCCGTCGCGCCAGCGCTTGATGCGGATGTTGCGCAGGGCGTTCGAGCGCTCGCCGACGGCGAGATAGTCCTTGAAGACGACCAGGCCCTCGACGAAGGCGTCCGCGCGCGCCGGCACGACGTCGCGCCAGGCGCCGCGGTCGGCGACCCGCGCCATCGGCACGCGCACGATGCGGAAGTTCCGCGCCTGCCAGTTGGTGCGCACGATCCACTCGGCGCCTAAGTCCTCGGCCTCGTACTCGTGGTCGCGCTCGCGCGGCAAGAGCAGATGAAAGGCGAGCCGCGGATCGTCGGCGCTTGCCTCCCACTGCTCGCTGGACACCGTGCTCTCGAGGGCGATGGTCAGGAAGCGGTCGCTCGAGCTTTTCTCGACACGCATGTAAAAGGAGTGGTCCTTCTCCTCGTAGACCTGGGGGTCGGTCTGCGGGTCGGTGCCGAGCGCGTGCTTGCGCACCCTGTAGCCGAGCAGGGTGACCGGGTCGTTCTCCACGTAGAGCACGGTGCGGCCATCGTTGGCCCAGGCGAAGGAGGGTGAGACGCCCGGGATGGCGTCGGCGAGGGTCTCCCCGGTCTCCAGGTTCTTGAACTTGAGAACGTATTGACGCCGGCCGACGACGTCCTCGCCGTAGGCCAGGATCTTGCCGTCCCGCGTCACCTCCGGGCGGCCGACCTGGAAGAAGGAGTGGCCGGCCGCGAGCGCGTTGCCGTCGAGCATCACCTGCTCCGGAGCGGTGATCGAACCCTTCCGGCGCGCATAGATCGGATACTCCTTGCCTTCCTCGAACCGGGTGTAATACCAGTAGCCGTTCTTGCGTGCGGGAACGGTGGAATCGTCCTGCTTGACGCGCCCGAGCAGCTCCTGGAAGAGCAGGTCCTGCATCGGCTTGGTATGCGCCATCATCGCGTCGGTATAGGCGTTCTCGGCCGCCAGGTAGGCGAGCATCTCCGGCTTCTCCCGGCGGTCATCGCGCAGCCAGTAATACTCGTCGTTGCGCGACCCGTTCGGCGACCGCACCTCGTAGGGATGAACGGCGGCGAGCGGCGGCGCCGCCGCAGATGCCGCCGACGCCGCGGCGAGAGGGGCTGCGGAGGCCGGCTGGCGACTGGCGGCAGCGGGCGCCTGCATCGCCAGCGCGGCTCCCTGCCGGGCGGTCGAAGCTTGAGGTGCGAGAGCCGCGAGAGCGCACCCGGCGAGCGCCGAGAGAGCAAGGGAGAAGCGCTTCATCGTCCAACCTCCGATTCCGGCTGCATTCACAGCTCCTCGAACACGTACTCGTGCTGCCCGTCGCGCAGCACGAGCGTTCGCTTGGCGCCTGCGCCGACGACGAACTCGAACCCGTCCATCCCCGGCGCCGTGGTGACGAACGAGATGCTGCCGTCGGGGTTCCTGCGGGAGGCCACCTCGCTCTTCCATTCCCCGAAGTCGAATGCCGTGGCGCCGGCCGGCCGGCTCACCGCGATCTCGCCGAGCGCCGCGTTCTTGTAGCGCGGGGCGAGCTTGAGGCTTGCGGCGGGGTCGGCGGGGACATTGAGCAGCTTGCGCTCGGCGGCGAGCTGGGCGTAGAAGGTGTCGGCGGCGGCGGCGACCTGCGCATCGGCCTCGGGATGGCCATCGAACAGCACCTCGAGCAGCTTGCGGCGGAGCTGGGAGCGCAGGATCCAGCCGGGGTTGCCATTGGTCAAGATGACGGCGCCAACGTCACTCTCCGGCAACCAGATCATGTCGCTATGGTAGCCGACCATGTCGCCACCGTGGTGGACGACCGGCACGCCATACCTGGTATCCACCATGAGGCCCATGCCGTAGGTCTCGTCCTTGCCGATGGCGACCTGTGGGGCACGGCGCGCGAGGAGCGGCTCCTTCGGAACGTACGTCGTGCCATCCGGCAGGCGCCCTTCGGCAAGCTCCATGGCGACGTAGCGCAGCATGTCGCGCACGGTGCTCCAGGCGGCGCCGGCCGGGCGCAGCGGGATGACGGCGTAGTTGACCTCCATGACCGCATGCGCCGGTTTGCCGTCGATGTCGGGCGCGTGCGCGGCGGCGTGGTCCGCGGCCAGGGCGCGAGAGAAGTCGAACGTGGTCGCGGTCATCCCCAGCGGATCGAAGACGTACGCCTGCATGGCGCGGTCGTAGGCCGCCCCGAGCTCGAGCTCCGGGAAGAGAACGTGCCCGGCGGTGAAGCCGGCGGCGCCGGCCATCGGGTTGGAATACTGGAACATCTCCCCGAACGTGCTCGTCGGCTGCATGGTGCCGAGCGTGGCCATGGCGCCTTCTGGCGTGAGGCCGCCGAACTCGAAGATCCACTCCATGTCCTGGCGCGGCAGACCGGTACAGGCACAGATCAGATGCTTGACGAGCACCCGGCGGGTGGTGTCCGGGTCTCCCAGGCGGAAGCTCGGAAGCAGGCTGGTGACGGGCGTCTCCCAGGTGAGCCGCCCCTGGGCGACGAGCTTGGCGAGCAGCAGCGTGGTCAGCGCCTTGGTGTTGGAAGCGATCATGAAAAGGGTGTCGGCGTCGACAGCCTCCGCGCGACCGAGATCGCGCACGCCGAAGCCGCCCGCGAAGACGACCTTGCCGTCCTGCACGATGCCCAGCGCCACGCCCGGCACGCCCAGCTGCTTGCGCCCGGTCTCGACGAAGCGCTGGATCTCCGCGAGCCGCGCCTCGTCCAGGTGATGCGCGGTCTTGCCCGCGAACGATTCACGCGCGTATCCCTTGGGGAACAGCCGGTCGAAGACGAGGTTCACCTGGGAAGCGCGCTTCTCCCCCACCGGTTGCGAGAAGTCGTAGATCACCACCGTCCAGCCGCCGCCGGCGAAATGCGTTGAAACCGTCACGTCCCGGCGCTCGTTGGGCGACGTCTGGTACTCGTAGAAGCGCTGCCTCGTCCAGCCGAAGCGGTCCGGCCGATCGTGGGCCACTTTGAGCGGCCACTTCGCCTCCGGCTTGTAGGCAGCCCATGCAGCCGCCACCGCCGCATCGGCATCCTTGGTCTCGAGGTCGACGAGGGCTATCCACGAGTCGTGCTCCGGCGCCTCCAGGATGGTCGCCGGCCCACGCACGCGTGCCGCCCAACCCGAAGGTGCGAGGAAGGTGTTGCCGGTGACCGTGGTCAGCGGCGTGTCGGCGGCGAGGAGCCGCGCCGGGCTGCCGGTTGCGACCGCCGCGGGCGCTGCCGCGGCCGAGGTGCCCGCGGGCGGCGTCACGGCGGGAACGGCAGCGGGCGCCGCGAGCGCCTGTCCGGCGAGGAGCAGAAGGAGTGCGAGCTTTCTCATGGTGGAAACAATCCCCGGAATTGGCAGTTTGGAGCTCTCCGCACGCGGAAGTATATGCCAGGGTGCGCTGGTGAGCGCGAGGGCGTGGCGTCGCGCAAAAGTGAGTTGGACGGCGGCAGGGGCTGTGCCGTAAACCTCGGTGCACGCATTGCAACGAGACGTCGTGGAAGTGAGGCTGGAGAGTGTCGAAACGGTTGGGATCATTCCTTGCTGAACGCTGCATGATGCTGCGCGCCGTGGGCTTTCTGACCGTGGCCGCCGCGACTGCCTGGGCGCCGGGGCCGGCCGCCGCGGCCGGCGGATCGTGGCAGAGCATCGGGCCGAGCGGTGGAAGTGTGGGCGGCCTGGCGATCGACCCGTCGTCGACGCAGACGCTCTATGCGCTGGCAGGCGGGGGATTGTTCAAGACGCGCGATGGCGGGCGCAGCTGGTTCCACAGCGATGCGGGCCTGCTGCCAGGTCCCGTCGCTGCGGTGAGCATCGATCCCAGGTCGCCGTCGAGGATCTATGCCGCGGTCGGCGGCTTCGTGTTTCGCAGTGGCGATGGCGGGCTCACCTGGACGCAAGCGGGGCGGCCCGCCGCCGGATTCCCCTTGACATGCCTGGTCATCGATCCGCAGTCGCCGCAGACGCTGTACGCGGGCTGCGGCGCGGGCAACGTAGTGTCGAGGAGCGTCGACGAAGGAGCGTCCTGGGTGGCCCTCGACACGGGTCCGGGCGCCTCGGTCCTGACGCTGGCGATTGATCCGCTCCAGCCGGCGATCTACGCCGGCACGACTGCCGGAATCTGGAAGAGCGTCGACAGCGGCGCCAGCTGGCAGGCGGCCAGCAAGGGCATGGGTACGCCGGCGCCGGCGGTGTTGGCGATCACGGTCGATCCCGTAAAACGGGGCACCGTCTACGCGGGAACACAGAGCGTCACGCAGTCCGAGCCGGGCGGGCTCTACGTGAGCCGAAACGGCGGGGCGACCTGGAGGCTACTGCTGGCGCAGCCAAACCCCGCAGGAGTCTCGTGCCTGGTGATCTCCCCCGCGGCGAGACGGCCTCTCTACGCCTGCTCCGCGGGCTTGTTCAAGTCGTCGGACAGCGGCAGGAGCTGGCAGCAGCTCGACGGCGGCCTGGGATCGGCGGCGATCGCTTTCCTGGTCCTCGATCCTGCCTCGCCGGTTCGCCTCTATGCGGGCGACGGCAATGTCCTGAATGCCGGCGGCACGGCGGTGTACACGACCGCGAACTCGGGCGGCAGCTGGCAACCTGCCGGCTCCGGGATCTCGGCCACCTCCGTGACTGCCCTGGCCGTCGACCCGGTTCAGCAGGGCACGCTGTTTTTGGGCACTGCAAATGCGGGTCTCTTCAAGACCACCAACGACGGCGCACAGTGGACGCCAGCCGATCTCGGCCTGCGAGGCAGCGATGTGCTGGCGCTGGCCATCGACCCGCAATCACCCGCGACGCTCTATGCCGAGACCAACCGTGCCTTCTTCGCCACCCACGACGGCGGCGCAAGGTGGTTCCGTCCCGGAGCGCGTTTCGCAGGGGGTCCGCCGCTGGTCGTCGATGCGCAGACTCCGACCACGCTCTATTCCGTCTCGGGAAGCTCCCTGTACCGCTCTCTCGACGGCGGCCTCTCCTGGACGCAGACGTACTCTTGGATGGATCGCCAGGTACCCCTTCCTGCCGCGCTTGCCATCGCACCGTCAGCGCCCTCGACGCTTTACCTGGGGACCAATGGGGCGGGAACTCCGGGCACCCGTCTCGAGGTCAGTCATGACGGCGGCACTACCTTCCAGCCACTCCCCGGCACTTTGCCGATCATCTCGATCGATGTTCTCGCCGTGGACCCGACGGACGCGAACACGCTCTACGTCGCCGCCACCATTCCACCGGGAATCCCCTTCCCAGGGCACCCACAGTCATTCGGCACCGTCTTCAAGAGTCAGGACGCCGGGCAGACGTTCGCCGAGTTGCCCATCGAGGTTCCCGGCGCTGCGGTGACGGCGCTGCTGATTGATCCCGTCCATCCGGCGGTGATCTACGGCGCGACGGGCTCTGGTTTCTTCAGCCCGGATAGCGACGTCATGGTCAGCCGCGACGGCGGCGCCGGCTGGAGCCAGCTCGCTCCTGGCCTGCCCGGCCTCCCCGTCGTCCAACTAGCCCTCGGTCCAGCGGGCACCATGTACGCCGGCACGCAGGGGGCGGGCGCCTACAAGCTGGTGCTCGTCTCCAAGTGACCCGACTGAGCATCGCGCCGCGCAGCGGCATTCCGGCGTTATAGCTTGGATGAGGTTCCTGAGGCGATCCGATATCTGGAAGAAGGACACGCTCGCGGTAAAGTGGTAATAACACCTCTCTAGAATGCGCTGGTATCCGCTGCGCTGGCCAGGGTCCCTGCCGGGTTGTGGTAGGTACGCTTCGCGTGGGTGGGCGAGAAGCTGTCGGTCACCGTCAGATCGAACGCGACATTCGTGAGCGAGGCGTAGAACACCCAGATGTGGCCGTTGACGGCACGGCCGTCGAGGACCTTGACCGCCAGCTCGGAATCGTTCGGCCCGAAGAACCAGTAGTAGCCGCCGTCGGCGGAGAGCTGCACCGCCTTGCCGGCCGCGGCCGGGCTGCCGGCGGTTTCTTGAAATGTCACCCCGACGGCAAATTCGCTGCCCAGCAGGCAGAGCGCCTGCTCCGAGCTGTTGCAGACCGGCTCGGCGGCAGCCGCCCGGATTGTCGAGCTCACCGTCACCGCCGCCGCCGGCGACGGCGCCCGGACAGTCGCAGCCGGCCGCGCGGCCGCCCCAGCGTGGGGTCCCGCCGCGGCGCGCACCGGGAATGCCGTATCGGCTTGACTCGCCAGGGTGCCCGCGGGATTGTGATAGGTCCGCTGGGCGCCGGTATGGGTATCGGTCACGGTGAGATCGAATTCCACGTCGGTTAAGGAGGCGAAGAACACCCAGAAGTGGCCGTTTACCGCGGTGCCGTCGATCACCTTGGCGACCAGCTCCGGAGTCGACGGATCGAAGAACCACAGGGCGCCGGTGTCGGCGGACAGCGGCACGGGATTGCCGGTGCTGGTGCCTCCCGTTTGCGGGTTGGAGAACCGCAGGTCGAGCCGGAAGCGGTTGTCGTCGAGGCAGAGGCTGCGAGCGCTCGGCGAGCACGTCGCGCTGCTCAACCTCTGCACGTAGGCGTCGGTGAAGTCCGTCCAACGGACGTTCCAGTCGCCATTGTTCTCCGCCACCAGCGCGTCAAGTACGGGGTTGGCGGTTTGCGCGCCGACCCGCAATGGCGTTCCCGAGAGCGCTCCGGTCGTGTCGATGAGCTGGACGAAGGCGGCAGCGCCGGAAAAGAAGCCAGGAGCGATGTAATTCCCCCATCCCACCAGGGCTTGCCCCTGGAGGTTGACCGCGAGGACGCACCCCAAAGGGTAGCCGAAGATAGGGTGGTCGGCGGGGACGATGTCGCTGGCGATCACAACCGGCGGTGCCAGCGCGGAATCTGGACCAGGATGGAGGTCTGCGGCTGCACCAACGGATTCGTCATCCAGCCCAGAGCAAACTGGCCCGTCGGGTTGGCCGCCAGGCACACGGGTCCGCCCGTATCGACGCTCACGGCCTCGACCGCCGGCGCCAGCGCCGTTCCAGCGGCATTGAAGCGCTGCCAGAACATGCCGGCCCCGCCCCACGCGGCGATGAAGCCGCCGTCGCCGACGGGGAAGGCGGGCGCAACGTTGATCCATGCAGTGACGAACCCACCCTGCCGGAGGGCGGCGACGTTGGCGAAGTACTGGCTCACGCTGCTGCTGTTGCTGGGGTTTACGCCGGGACTTGCCTGGCCGTCGCTGCCGTAATGGATCACCTCGGCGAGCGTGGTGTCGCCCTGGAAGGGAATGACCGGCCCCGCTTGCAGCGTCGCGAACTCGAACGAGCGGTCCACGGGAGATTCCGCGATGCGCCCGCTGCCGGCTCCCGCCAGCGTCACCGGCGTGCCCAGCGGCATCAATGCCTGAGCCGCTATCGCGCGCGGCGATGCGACGAGCGAGCTTAGAGCAGCGAGAACCCACAGCGCCAGCGCCAACCACAGCCTGCGTCGAGTGACCACGGTCGTCATTCTAACCTCATGTTGCGGTGCCCGGTGCGGACACTCCCGCCGCGCGCTCAAGTCAAGCCGAGCACGGCGCCGCCTGCTGCGACCAGCGAGCTCGGAACCGCGCGGTCGCGGCTCCTGGCAGCCAGACGCATCTCACCAGCGGCCTAGCGGCCTGCTAGTCCGTACAGGGGCACAGGCTGGCGCAGGTGTGGCTGCACGGCCAGGTATATCCTCCCGCCGCCTTGTCGAGCCTCGAGGCCTTCAGGTCCAGGTAGACCAGGGTCTCCCGGTGGAGAGCCAGCTTCGCGGTCCTGAGCTGCTTCTTCATACGCTTCTCCTTTGCTTGGCTAAGTAACGTAGCCACGAGGATATTGTTGAAGACCTCAGCGGTCAAGCAACCGAGGGTCTACTCGTCGGCAGCCGGAGCCAGAAAGGAAATCTCGGTTCGCATGGAGCGGTTGAGCCATGGGGGTGCTCATACCGGGTCGGTGTGGACCAGGACCCGTGAGCGGGGCAGGTCGCTCTCAATGGCTCGGCGGATGCGGGCTCCTCGGGCATGGGCTTCCTCGAAGGTCACCGTGCGCGGGATCTCCAGGTGGAGCTCGATCAGGCGGCGGCTGCCGCTGCGGCGGGTCCTGAGGTCGTGGAGCCCGATCACTTCCGGGGCGAAGGCGGCCACGATCTCTTCGATGCGGCGGAGCTCTTGGGGGGGCAGGCCGCGGTCGGACAGGTCGGCCACGGAATCCATGACCAGGAGGGCTCCGGCTCGCAGCACGATGGCGGAGACCAGCAAGCCCAGCAGTGGATCGGCGGCGGGCCAGTGGGCCCAGCGGACCACCAGCAGCGCCAGGAGGGCGCCGGCGTTGACCCAGAGATCGGCTCGATAGTGGATGCTGTCCGCTCGCAAGGCGGGGCTGCCGCTGCGAGCGGCGGCTCTTCCCAAGTTCCAGCTGACCAGCCAGCTGGCGATCATCGCGACCGCCAGGATGGCAACGCCGAGGCCGATGGCCCGCGGCAGCTGGCGCGACATGAGCCGCTGGACGCCGGCGACGATCAGGCCGGCGGCGGCGCCGAGCAGGAGGAGACCCTGGCCGAGGGCGGCCAGGGTCTCGAAACGGCCATGACCGTAGGCGTGGTCGGCATCCGGCGGCGCCGCGCTCCGCCGCACCACGAAGTAGCTGGCGCTCGACACGAAGACGTCCACCGCCGAGTCGAGCGCGGCAGCGCCTAAGGCCAGCGAGTTGGTGAGCCAGGCCGCCACGCCCTTGAGCAGCACCAGGAAGCCGGCGGTGGCGACGGCCGCGAGTTGCGCGCGTCCCAATCCCCCGCCAGCGATCCCGGCCGAGCTGGCCGGCTCAGCGCCACTACCGGCTCCGGCGATGGCGCCGGACGTAGCCGGCACCTCCGCCGGAGGTGCGGGTGTGGGCGAGGGAATGCCGGGTTGCGGCGCCATGGCGGGTGGTCGTCGAGCCGCCGCGGGTCCGTCCGCCCGCGGGACTATGATCTTAGTACTCCCTTCCGGAAATACGGTGTCGCATCGAGGGCGCCGAGCCGCCGTCCCAGCAAGGCGCGCGACTGAGGCATAGCAAAGGACTATGCCGCAAGGAGCGCAACGCAGCTGGGGCGGATGGATCGGCGACCGAATGCAACCTATTTCCGGAAGGGAGTACTTCGTACTCCCCGACCCCCCTTGACGGCTCGGATACTCTAGTCACGCGCCTTGCTCGGGGTTCCGACCCCCGCCCGAAAGGAGAGAGTCATGCCCGCTACAGAGTGCACGCATCTCGATCAGATTCATGAGGTCACGCCGAGCGGCAACGGCTGTAAGGAGTGTCTGGCGACCGGCGGCCACTGGGTGCACCTGCGCCTCTGCCTGACCTGCGGCCACGTCGGGTGCTGCGACTCGTCGCCCGGGCGCCACGCCACCAAGCACTTCCATGCCAGCCATCATCCGATCGTACGGTCCTTCGAGCCCGGCGAGGACTGGGCCTGGTGCTACGTCGACGAGGTGGAGCTGCTGCCCGCGTGAGCGCGGGTCCGTCGCGGAACGAAACTCCCTTAGCGAGGGGGAGGGAGGGGGCGTCCCCTTCTCCCCGGAGGGTGGGAAGGGGAATGAGGGGATGCGGGGGCGATCCGATAGACGCTTTAAGTAGGCCACCAACGGTCTGTGCGCCGCCCGGTTTTAATGTCTCGGGGCCGCCGGAGGCGCTGAGAGCGAGAACTAGACCTTAAATATGGGCCAGGTGCTGGTGGATGAACGAGACCGTGATCGAGCCCTCGCCGACGCCCGAGGCGACGCGCTTGACCGAGCCATGGCGCACGTCGCCGGCCACGAACACGCCCGGCACACTGGTCTCGAGCAGGAACGGCTGGCGGTCGACGTTCCAGCCTGCCGGCAGCTTGCCATCGTGCACCAGGTCGCTGCCGGCAAGCAGGAAGCCATGCGCGTCGCGCTCGACCACTTTTTCGAGCCACGCGGTGCGGGGTTCGGCGCCGATGAAAATGAACAGCGATCGAGCCGGGAAGGTCTCGACTTTGCCGGATTTCGCGTCGCCGACGTCGATGGCCTCGAGAGTCTCGCCGCCATGGACGCCGACCACGGTGGCATTGGGACGCACTTCGATGTTGGGGGTCTGCAAGATCTGATCGACCAGGTAATGCGACATACCCTTGGAGAGGGAGTCGCCGCGCACCAGGATCACCACGCGCCGGGCGTAGCGCGAGAAGTACATCGCGGCTTGTCCAACCGAGTTGGCCCCGCCCACCAGGTACACGTCCTCGCCCTGGCAGGAGATGGCCTCGGTCATGGCGGCGCCGTAATAGACGCCGGCGTCGGTCAGGCGATCGATCCCCGGCACCGCCAGCTTGCGGTAGGAGACGCCGGTGGCCACCACCAGGGCGTGGCAGCTCACCTCGCTGCCGTCGGACAGCAAGATGATCCGGTAGGGGTCCTCGCGCCGCAGGCCCGTCGCCTCCTGCGGGTTCAGGATCTCCACGCCGAAGCGCTGCGCCTGGGCCACGGCGCGGCGCGCCAGCTCGGCGCCTGACAGGCCGGCCGGGAAACCCAGGTAGTTCTCGATTCGCGAGCTGGTGCCCGCCTGGCCGCCGGGAGCATCGCGCTCGACCATCAACGTGCGCAGCCCCTCGGAGGCGCCATAGACCGCTGCCGCCAGTCCCGCCGGTCCGCCGCCGACGATGACCAGGTCGTAGAAGCGGCTCTCGGCACGGGTGCGCAGGCCGATCCGCTCGGCCAGCTGGGCGCGGGATGGCTCGATCAGGAAGCTGTTATCGGCGAAGAACACCACCGGCAGCCGGCCGGCGGGGGTCCAGGCGACAGCGCCCGCAGCGGGCGCGCCGGCGGCTTCGAGCGGTCCGCCGGCGGGGGCGGTGTCCCCGACGCCCGCGGTGGCGCTTGCGGGGGAATCGCGTGCTGCAATCCCGCCTGCGGCAACTGGGCCAGCGGCAGCTTCGCCCTCGGCAGCCCCGCCAGCGGCAGCCCCGCCAGCGGCAGTCCCGCCGTCGCCGGCACTTGCCTCGGAACCGCCGTCCGGCACTGCTGCCGATTTCGATGGCGCGCCGGCGCCGCCGCCGGCTTCCGTCATGGCCAGCGCCGCGAGACGGCGGGCCTCGGGCTCGCTCTCGACGTCCAGCCACTGGTAAGGGACGTGGTGCCGGGCGAGGAAGTCGCGCACTTCGAAGGATCTCGGCGACCAGCGATGACCTACCACCCTGACCCCTTCGAAGGGCGCCCGGTATGACGCCAGCCAGTCGCCCAGCAGGTCGTCGAGCACCGGATAGAGCCGCTCCGCCGGCGGGTCCCACGGCTTGAGCAGGTAGTAGTCGATATGCGCCGAGTTGATGGCGCGGATGGCCGCGTCGGTGTCGGCGTAGGCCGTCAGCAGTACCCGCTTGGTGTCGGGGAACAGCGGCAGGGCCTGTTCCAGAAACTCGACCCCGCTCATCTGCGGCATGCGCTGATCGACCAGCATCAAGGCGACGGCGTTGCGGCGCTCGCGCAGCTGGTGGAGGGCGCCGAGCGCGCTGGCGCCCGAGCTGGCGCGCATCACCCGGAAGCGATCGGAGTACTGTTGGCGGAGGTCGCGCTCGAGCGCCCGCAGCACGTCCGGGTCGTCGTCGATCGTGAACAGAACGGGCTTGGCCATGGCGGAGATCGGCGGCGCTCCAGCGACTCGCCGCCGGGATCATATCCGAGGCGTCAAGGGGTGGCCGCGCGCTCCGGCTGAGGAGCCGAGGATCTTGGCGCTCCCTTGCAACTCTGTGCTGCCGGCGCCGTAACGCTGTGGAGAGAGTCTTGATGCCCAGCATCCAAACCGATCGCCGTCGCCTGCCGACCGCCGCCGCACTGGCCGCCGGTGCGCTGCTGCTGGCGCTTGGCGCGGCCCTGGCGCGGGCGAGGCTGCCGGAGTGGCGGCTGGGGAAGCTTCCGGACCGTCAGGTCCTGGCCCGGGAGCTTGCCGGAATCGCCGCGCGCTGTGGCCTGCGGCCGATCGGCTCTCGTCCCCGCTGGGCAGTCGTCGAGAGCTCCCAACGAAGGCGCCTGGGCAAGGAGGCGCCGCTCACCAGCGCGATGCCCAGCGCCGCGGTCGCGATCCGCGCCGACCAGGAGGCCGTGAGCACCCGCGTGGGCGCTGCCGCCGGCATCGAAACGTTCACGGTCTGGTTCGACGCCTCCGGCAAGCCCCAGGCGCTCGACTCGAGACCCACGGGACTGGCGGGCGCGGTCCTCATCGCCCGCAACGCCGCCAGGCCTCCAACCGTCCGACCAGAGGCGGCCGCCGCCGCGCTGCTGGCGCCGGGTGAGAGCCTCGGCCCGGCCGTCCGCCTGTTCGTGGCCGGCATCCCGGTCGACTTCTATCCCATCGCGGGCAGCGCTCCGCCGCAGCACGTGACCGCCGCCGCGATCAGCGTCTTCGTCCAGGCCAGCCGCAATCCGGGCGGCGGCTCGCCCGTGCTCTCCAATTGGGACCTCCTCGACCCGCTCGCGGGCTCGGGCGAGCTCGCCCGGCGGCAGGGCGCCCTGGCGGTGATCGCCGGCACCTTCTTCGTGCTGGCGATCCGGCGTCGCATCGGCCTGGCGAACGCGGGCTGGCTGGCGGCCCTCGCCGGTGCAGCGGTGCTGCCGGGCGCGCTCAGCCAGGCGAGGTCCGTGAGCTCCAGCGTGGCGGCGGTGGTCGCGCTCGTGCTGTCCAGCGCTTGGCTGGCGGTCCTATGGGCAGCCGCCGAATCGCTGTGGCGTGCCGGGGATCCGCGCTTCGACGCCACCCTCGATCTCCTACGTTCCCGCCGCCTCACCCGTCCCGCGGGCCACGCGCTGCTGTGCGGGACCGGCCTGGGAGCGGCCGCGGCCGGTCTCGGCCTCGCGGCCTACGCGCTAGCCGCGCGGCTTCCGCGCGCCCGGACCTACGCTCTGAGCGTCGATCTGCCGGTGCTCGACGGCGCGGACGGGCCGCTCGCCGCTGCCCTCATCGCCGCGGCAGTCGTCGCCTGCCTCCTGGCATGGGGCCGGCGCCTGTCGCGGCGCCGATGGGTCCCCTACGCGGCAACCGTCGTCGCCGCCCTCGCCCTATCGCCGGTGCACCTGCGCCCGTGGCCCGTCGAGCTGGCGGCAGGCATCGCGATCGCCGGGATCCTGGTTGCCGCCGCCGAGCTCGGCGGCCTGGCCGCCCTGCTCGCCGCCGCTCTGGCGTACCGTCTCTTGCCGGACGCCATCTTCTCCGCCCTCCACCTGTCCTGGATGTCGGGCGGCTTCGTCCTGGCGGCCGGCGTCATGGCCGTCCTCATCGCCGCCGGTGCCGCCGGCGTCCGGCGAGCGTCGGCCGAGGAAGCGGAGACGGAGACGGCGCCGCCGCCGGCGTTCATCCTGCGGCTCGAGCGCGAGCGCCGCCTCGAGGTCGAGATGGAGTTGCTGGCGCGCATGCAGCTCGGGCTGCTGCCGAGCCACGTGCCGGAGGTGCCGGGCTGGGAGATTGCCGCCCGCTCGCTGCTTGCCGACCGCGCGGGCGGCGACCTCTACGACTTCGTGCGCGATAACGCCGGCCGCTGGTGGATCGCCGCGGGCGACGTCGCCGGCCATGGCTTCTCCTGCGCCATCGCCCAGGCCATGGTCAAGGCGGCGCTTGCCAGTCTCCTCGGCGCCGGGCGCACGCCCGCCGAAGTCCTCGCCGAGACCGACCGCGTGCTGCGCACCGCCGCGGCGGCGAGGACCTTCACCAGCCTGGCGCTGCTGCGGCTCGATCCGGCGACCGGCGAGGCGCTGTTCGCCAACGCCGGTCACCCCTACCCGCTGCTGGCCGAGCCAGGAAAACCCACCCGCGAGGTGGCGCTGCCCGGCCTGCCTCTCGGCCAGGGACCGCCTCGCCGCTATACCGACCTGCCGCTTACGCTGGGGGCGGGAGCCGTGCTGGCGATCTGCTCCGACGGGCTGTTCGAAGCCCTCGCCGCCGGCCGGGGAGGCGGCGGCGGCGCACAGTATGGCTACGAGCGTCCGCGCCTGCTGCTCGACCAGCTGGCCGGACGGTCCGCTGCCGACGTCCTGGACGGCCTGCTCGAGGACTGGCGCCGCCACCGCGGTCCCGGCACGCCCGACGACGACACTACGATCGTGATCCTGCGCCGCTTGTGACCTGGCCGGCGGCTGCGAGTCGACAGCGCGTTACAAGATCTTGACGGCAATGGCGTAGTCCGCTCCGCCGCGCTTCTCGAAGGTGAGCAGCAGGTGCAACATCGAATCGTTCGAGATGTCCAGGACGCGGTGGCCGCCGCTCGTGCTGACGTGCCACTCCATCATGCCGCGCAAGCCCGCCTCGGGGTCCGGTTTTGGCGCGGCGCGCCCCTCCTGACGCGGCGGCGGGTCTTCTCGTAACTGCCCGATCAGCTCTTCGAGCTGCGCGATGACCTCGGGCGCGGCGAGCGCGGATGCGTCCTGCCCGCGGGCGAGACGATCGACGAGGTCGTCTGTAGCCTTCAGCAGCGGCTCCTTGAAGGTGTGCCCCAGGTCGGTCACGCCATCGGGAGTGACGCGCAGCGTCCAGGTCCCCTCGGGATCGTCACAACTGCCGCAGCTGTAGAAGATCTCGGTGACCTCTCTGGTCGGGAATCGCAGCAGGTCGCCCTCGAGCGCGACGTTGAGCCGCCAGTTGGTCGTCCAATAGTGCTTCAGGAACTCCGGCACCGCCTCGCTGCCGGTCCACTCCCAGATGCCGATCTGCTGCGGCACCGCCGTGCCGAAGCCGGCGTGGGCGATGGCCTGGATCAGGAACCGTGCGCGGCCGGAGCGGGCCGGCGGCAAAGGCGAGACCCGGCCGCCGAGCGGGCCCCCGTGGCCCATCGGCTCCGTCAACGCCCACAGCCCCAGCTCGTTCCGCGCCGCGGCGTTCCGCGCCGCGACCGGCCGGATGCTCCACGCCACGGCGAAGCGGCCCGCCGCGTTGCGCGCCACGACGAAGAACGTCCCCGCGGGGTCGCCCTCGAGGGAGATGACGGCGGCTGAGGCGTCGCCGCTCTTGCCGGCCAGGCGCACGGCCGAGGGAACGAACGAATGCCGCCTGGCAGCCAGCCCGGCCAGGTCCGCCGCGATCTCGCCGCCGGTCGCTTGCGGATGAGCATCGAGAAAGTCGGTAGTCCAGCGCTCGGCGAGCGCCCAGAACCGGGCGAGGGTCTGCTTGTACTGCCGGCCCTTGTACCGCTCGAAACAGCAGGCCTCGTAACTCTCGAGCTCTGCCTGGGTCTTGTCGAGCTCGACCCGCAGCCGCGCCCGGTCCCGTTCCAGGGCAGCCGCATCGATGCGCGCTGCCGGTGCGCGGCAGCCGGTCGGGCCGCAAAGCGCTAGCGCTGCCGTGGCGGCGGTTGCGAGCGAGGCGATCGCGAATCTCGCCAAGTCCGTCATGATCCTCTCGTCTTTCTCTCGTCTCGTCGCGCGGCTCCCTGGATCTTGATGCGCCGTCCAGCCGCCAGCAAGGACAGGCACGGCCCGGCGCGCCCTGGATCAGCGGCTCGGCGGCGACGAGCTCTCCGCCAGCGCGCACGGCCGCAGCCGCACCGCATTCAGCAGGAAGAGCTCGCCCAGGCGCCCTGCCGGGTGAGCGCGCGGATGATCGCCGCGCCGCGGTGGCCCCAGATCGGGTGCGGCTCTCGCGACCGGCGCTCGGCGAGCCGCAGGGCGACGCGGGCGGGCGGCTCGCCTCGCCGCGCGGCCTCGGCCAGGACGGCGAGCGAGAGGTTGTAGATGCTGTTCTCCCAGCGATCTCCGGCGTCGGCGCCGGCGCCGGAGAGCGACGGCGGCGGCGCGGCGGCCGCGGGCCTGGTCCCGGCTCCGGCCTCCGCGGTGACCTCGGCGCCAGCCTCGGCGCCGGCTCCGGGCTCGCGCGGCGCGGTTCCCAGGTGCGCGGCGATCCGCGGGTCCTCGTCGCCGACGTAGCCGTATTGCTCGTCGGCGCAGTGCACGATCCCCATGCGGTTGACCAGGAAATCGGGCATGTAGAGCACTCCGCACCGGTGCAGCAGGAGGTCGTCGCGCTCCGGGTCCTCGAGCTGGTTGTTGGCGGCGCCGCAGACGACGGCGGCGGCAAGCCGCGGAATGGTGACCGGACCGAGCACGCCGCCCGTCGCGCAGGGAGCGAAGACGTCGGCCGGCTGCTCGAGGATCCAGAGGTCGTCACGAGCGGTGACGCGAGTCGCGAACTCGAAGACCCCGCCGGCGCCGCTCGGTCCGGCGAAGCGGCGGCGCAACGCTTCGCACCGCGCCGAATCGAGGTCGCTGCCGACGACCCGCGCCACGCCGCGCTCGCGCAGCAGCTCGACCAGCGGCTCGCCGACGTGCCCCAGCCCTTGCACCGCGACGGTCTTGCCCGCGAGCCCGCCGCGGCCGAGGTGGGCGAGCGCCGCCTCCATGCCGCGCACGACGCCGCGCGCGGTCGGGGCCGAAGGGTTGCCGCTGCCGCCGAGCGACGGCGGGATGCAGGTCGTGAAGCGGGTGCGGCTGAATACCGCCGACATGTCCTCGATCGAGGTGCCGGCATCCTCGGCGGTGACGTAGCAGCCGCGCAGGCTGGTGAGGAGCTCGCCGTACTCCTCGTAGATCCGGCGACGGCGCCGGCGCCGGTCGCCGGCTGGCGCCGCCTCGCGCGCCCCGGCGGCTTCCCCTTCCCCGGCGGCTCTCTCTTCTTTCATGAGGTGGCGCCCCGTCTCCCCGCCGCCCTCCCCTTCTTCCCGCTCGTCCACCATCACGCCCTTGCCGCCGCCCCACCAGAGCCCTGCCAGGGCATTCTTATGGGTCATCCCGCGCGCCAGGCGCAGGCCGTCGCGCAGGAACTCCTCGACCGTGTCGTAGCGCCAGAAACGCACGCCGCCCGCCGCCTGGCCGCGGCAGGTGCGATGGATGAAGGCACCCTGCAGCACGCCGGTGTCGGGACCCGTCTGCACGAAGATCCCTTCGTGGCGGTCGAAGTCGCGGCGGTCGGCGGCGAGCAACCGCGCCAGCGGCGCGAGCTCGGGATGCGAGGCGCGCACGTCCCCAGCCTCCTCGTCCCAGGCCAGGAAGAACCGGCGGATGCCGGCCGCCGCGAGAAAACGCCGGAACGCGGCGGGAGACAGGCGGCCAAGCTCGGAAGTTGTCGCGGGCACAAGCGGTCGTCAGGCGGGGAAGCTAAGACGAAACTCCCACCGAACAGGGGGTGGGGGCGTCCCCTTCCCCCCCGGAGGGGTGGGAAGGGGATCGAGGGGATGCGGGGGGCGATCCGATAG
>Ga0209118_1000550_pt1 | contig 20114 bp, 19 predicted proteins | sample BlaSpr_A8_Ref_M1_FD_187988 | JGI IMG/M metagenome (GOLD analysis project Ga0209118, IMG submission 187988) | Forest soil microbial communities from Thunder Bay, Ontario, Canada - Black Spruce, Ontario site 2_A8_Ref_M1 (SPAdes) (version 2) | ecosystem: Environmental > Terrestrial > Soil > Boreal...
AGCGGTGGCTGCAGCCACGTCCGCGGGGGCAACTTCGATTGTTGGCGGCGGCGATTCCGTTGCCGCGGTGCACCAATCTGGCGTGGCCGACAAGATTTCTCATATCTCAACGGGCGGCGGCGCTACACTCGAATTCCTTGGCGGCCACAAACTTCCAGGCGTCGAAGCCCTGACGAACAAATAATGAGCCAACCGAGTCGCCGCCGCGTCATCGCGGGCAATTGGAAGATGTTCAAGACAATTGCGGAGACACGCGCATTTTTCTCTGCGTTTCTTCCACTTGTGGACGAAATCCGAACCTGCGATATCGTCATCGCGCCGCCGTTCACCGCGATTGCCGCCGCGGGGCAAGCTGCAGCGGGTTCCAATGTGGCGATCGCCGGCCAGGAGGTGTATTGGGAAAAGGAAGGCGCGTTTACCGGTGAAATTTCGCCCAGCATGTTGGTGGAGGCCGGATGCCGACACGTCATCATCGGCCATTCGGAACGGCGGCAATTCTTCGGCGAAACCGATGAGACGGTGGCCAAGAAGACCAAAGCCGCTCTTGCCGCAGGACTCATGCCAATCGTTTGCGTGGGGGAAACGCTTGCCGAACGGGAAGCCGGCATGACGGAGCGTGTCTGCCGGACGCAATTTCGCGATAGCTTGGGCGCGTTGACCGCCGAAGAGTTCTCCCGTATTCTGTTAGCTTACGAACCGGTGTGGGCGATTGGCACGGGCTGCACGGCCACTCCGGACGCCGCGGCTGCGGTTCACCGGTTTGTCCGCCAGTGTGCGACGGAGCAATTCTCCGCCGGCCACGCCTCGAAGCTGCGGATTCTGTATGGCGGCAGCGTCAAGCCTGACAATATTCAGGGATTGATGGCGCAGGAAGAGTTGGATGGCGCGCTTGTGGGCGGAGCGAGCCTGGACGCGAAATCGTTTGCAAGTATCGTCAAAGAAGCGGGTTAGCCGCGATCAAGCAGTTGAGATAGGGAGATGGGAATGCCAGGTTGGATGAAATGGACTGTTGCGTTGCTGATCGGATTTGCGATCATCGTTGTCGGCTTTAAGTATGCCGGATGGTTGCTGAGCGTGTTTTTTGTATTCAATTGCCTGGTGCTGATTATCGTTGTGCTGCTGCAGAGCGGCAAAGCGGCGGATCTCGCAGGAGCCTTTGGCGGCGCGGGCAGTCAGACGGCGTTCGGTCCTCGCGGTGCCGCGACGATTCTTTCGCAAGCGACCACGTGGTGCGCGGTGATGTTCATGGTGTGTGCTATGGCGATGGTGCTGCGCACGGATAAGGCCCTGGAGCAGGGAGGCGGGTCGGTCCTGCAGAATGTGTCCAAGCCGGCGCCGAAAAACGCGCCTGCTACGACACCAGCAACGCCGGCGGCATCGCGGCCAGTTGTACCGGCTCAATCGAGCCAGCCACCTGCCCAGCAACCGGCGGCCCAGCAACCTGCGCCGCAGACTCCGGCAGGCTCGCAGCCTGCTTCGACGCCACCGAAAAAGCCTTAGTATTGCCGTTGGATCTGTCTTGCGAGCGCCGTTTCTCGCAGATAGAATGTTGTTGTTCCCATTGTGCGGTAGTGGCGGAACTGGCAGACGCACCAGCTTGAGGGGCTGGCGGTAGCAATACCGTGGAGGTTCGAGTCCTCTCTACCGCACCATATTTTCCAACGAGGAACATTTTCCCCTGCCTGCCCTGAGCGGCCCCAGGTGACGCCGGGCCCGTTGCCGTCTCAACTTTCCAGAACCCTGTTTCTAGCCCGCAACTGGCACTTGTCCGGTAATCCGACTTATCAGGACTTAGCCGCCTTTCCGTATGCAGCGCGCTCCTGCGGGTGGAGACTCTATTGCCAGGGGGCCCGCGGAGGGATTCATGCATTGCAGTTCATCATATACTTGAGTAATAGTGGTCACGCGTTGAAGATTTTCCCGAGGGCCACGCCATCGGTCGGCGCCCCGGTCTGAAGCTGAGGAGTGGACCCATGCCTTCAGTATTCCGTTTTTTCCTCATTGACATTTTGTTCTTGGCGACGTTCGAAATCGCTGGATGGGCGCAGAGCTCAGCACCGGTGACGCCCACTCAACAGCCACTTTGCAAAGCAATCGATTTATCTGTTCTTCTTCAAAAAGATAGAAGTGGTGATGCGGCAGCACAGTTCACGCGCGGGCATGAATACGATCAAAATCAAAAGAACTATGTGGAAGCCGCTAACTGGTGTCTCAGATCGGCGGAGCAAGGGAATGCTTCGGCGCAAAATAACCTGGGCTGGTTGTATCTGGATGGGCATGGTGTGACCAAAGATTACGATCAGGCGTTGCAGTGGTTTCATGAGGCCGCTGATCATGGATCTACTGATGCGGAGGTCAGTTTGGGCTACATCTACCAGGTCGGGCTAGGCGTACCGCAAGATCATGTAGAGGCGGTGAAGTGGTATCGGAAAGCTGTGCATCAAGGGAATTCGGACGGTGAGTATTGCTTAGGTTATATGTATCAAACCGGGCAGGGAGTCGTAAAGGATTACGCAGAGGCGATGAAATGGTATCGCAAATCCGCCGGCCAAGGTAATGCCAATGCGCTCCATGGTGTGGGCTTATTATATGGGTGGGGCTGGGGCGTACCACAGGATTATGGCGAGGCGTTTAAGTGGCACCTCAGGGCCGCCGAGCTAGGGCAGTCCGACGCGCAACTTAAGGTAGGTACTTTGTACATGGGAGGGCAAAAGGGGGCGCCGTTCGATTTGGGAGAGGCAGTGAAGTGGTTGCGGAAGGCAAGTGAACAAGAGGTGCCTGAAGCACAAGAGTATTTAAAGCCCTTGGAAATTGGTGACCTGTGGGCGACTACGGCAGAAGCACTCAACCAATTCCGCAATGCAGCAGAAAAGGGCGAACCTAGGGCGCAGCATGCATTGGGAAGGACCTTTCAGGTTGGTGGTGTCGGTCCGCGCGACTATGTCGAAGCACTCAAGTGGTATAGAAAGGCTGCGGCCCAAGGCTTCCCACCAGCCCTAAACGACGTTGGCTGGTTCTACCATAATAGTATGGGTGTCACAAAGAACTACGAGGAGGCCGTTAAATGGTATCGTTTGGGCGCCGAACGAGGAAATTCAAGCGCCATAAGCCAGTTGGGGTGGTGCTATTACCATGGGCAGGGAGTGCCGCAGGATTACGCGGAAGCAGTGAGATTGTTTCGGAAGGCGACAGAATCAGAGTTTGTGGATACCAACGCTTACGGCAATCTGGGAGCAGCTTTCGAAGAAGGACATGGAGTGCCGCAGGATTACGTGAAGGCTGCAGAGTGGTATCGCAAAGCCGCCGACGAGAATAACCCGCGCGCCCAAACCAATCTGGCATGGCTTTATTTTCGTGGATTGGGTGTGCCAAAGGATTACCAGCAAGCCGTTAAGCTGTTCCTCGCGGCTGCACAGCAGGGATATGCAGACGCACAATTCGCGATGGGAGTAGCGCGCGAGAACGGCTACGGTTTGGAACAAGACTTTGGAGCAGCTAGTGGTTGGTACCTGCAGGCTGCCGAACAAGGTGATGCGCTCGCGCAAGTCAATCTGGGGCACTTATATCTTGTGGGGCCGTTTTCGCTTCGCGACTACGGGGAAGCGCTTCGGTGGTTACGTAAGGCAGCTGAACAGGGCACGGTGCAAGCCTATCCCTTTTTGGGGTCAATATACGAGAAGGGGCTCGGCGTTAAAGAGGATCCTGTTGAAGCTTATGCCTGGTATTCTCTGGCGGCACCAGATCAGGAAGGCCCACGCGCTCGGATGACCGCACTGTCCGAGCACATGACTGAGCCCGAAATCGCTGCGGCAGTAAGCCGCGCCAAAGATTGGCAAACCCACCATCCGCTGCTGTGATCGGCCGTCTGCGCCGCGCCAAATCCCGTAATCTCGACTTTGGCAAATCAAGTGATGGACAAGGTGCATTAGCAATCATTCACTGACGTCTGTTCGGCTACCCGACTTACCCCGAGTAGCCGCCGCCAGGGCCGATTACTGGTGATAAGCGGATTTCCAGCCAGCTAGAGGACACAATGGCCGATTAACGCGCTTACCGGACAAGTGAAATCTCGCTGACTCCCCGGAAGTCCCGTTCTGGGAAAAGGGATATCAAGGTCCACTTGCTTTGTGGTCGGCTAACCGGAGATGTGGTCCGCCTTGTCACTTTGGCGATTGTGCCTGGATCACGGCGTACTCGGGCGGGTGGGACAGGCTTTTGAATTGGGCGGCGCGCCATTTCCGGTTTGGTTTTTCAAAGGAGCCTGTGGTGAGCATAGCCGAACCATGCGGCTCCTGATTTTGCTTTTTCCTTACTCGTCTCGCGTGTGCGGGAACCGTTCATCACGCCTCCACACCCGTCCAATCTTCAATTTCCCGGTGCCAATTCAAACAGGCACCCTGCTATCCCTCAGCATCCAAACCACTTACAAGTAATCATTGACATACGGTACCAATATGTTATAATGATTTTGTTAAGTCGGCACGTTTCTTCCGTGCCCTGCGAACAATGGGTGCCCGCCGCGCGGTTCTTCTAACTCCTTCAGAATCAACCCATCCGACCCAGTTACTTTCTTGCAAACACTTCGCGCCCGTAACTTCCTTAGAATCAACACTTGTAGAAGTGTTCATTCTAAAGAACTTTAAACCGTTCAGAATGAACACTTATAAAAAACATAGGGGGGAGGGGGTTCTGCCCTCCCATGCCCTGCTTATCTCGGCCACTTCCAGCAGGACGTTGCCGGGGGTATATTGAGTGCTTCCATGGTCACTTCCGACAGCGGCGGCACGGCACCAGAAACTCGCGCCCATGGCTTCCTGGGCCGTTCTTTCTGCAACGCCGAACCCGTAGTGTATCGTGGAGCCTACGAATACGGTGTTTCGGACAGGGCGGAGGATTTTGTACCTCAGCATCTCGCGCCGGAACAGGTGGCCAGTGGGGAACGCTGAGCAGGGAAGGTAACAATGCCAGGAGCACCCGTTCTCGACGACATCAAAATCACTATCGAAGACATAGGTAAAGGCGGCGGAAACGAACCTCCTGCCAGCGGTGACGGCGGTGGGGGAGACGACAAGCGTCGCCGGCCCGGGCCGCCTTCTGCCCGGCGTTACTACACGGGCATCGCCCTCGGCATCGTTTCCATATTGATGTTTTTCATGGCGCTGGCGAGTGCTTACCTCGTTGAGCGCACGACGAGCGAGAGGTGGGTGCCGGTCCATCTCCCGGCCATACTCTGGGTGAACACGATAATTTTGCTGGCCAGCAGCGCGACGATGGAGCGGGCGAGGAAGCGTCTAACGCAAGGCGATATTTCCGGTTTTCGCAGGCTTTGGCTGATCACGACGGTACTCGGTCTGGCATTTCTCGCTGGCCAGCTTGTAGCGTGGCGCCAACTTGTCGAGCAGGGCATCTATGTGGCGACAAACCAGGGAAGCAGCTTCTTCTACATCTTTACGGCAGTGCACGGTGTGCACCTCTTGGGAGGTATTTGCGCGCTTATATGCGTGTATCTGCGTAATTTTGAATCGGCAAAGATTTCGGTCTCCCTCGCTGCAGAGGTCAGTTCGTATTACTGGCATTTCATGGATGGGCTGTGGCTCTTCCTGCTGGCGCTTCTCTATCTCGGCAAGTAGAAAATCGAAGTTGTTATCGGACGTTTGCCGCAAGTTGTCCCCAAGGAAGTATTACTTGCAGAGGGATTCGAGGACGGCCTCAGCCACGCGCGTGATCTGGTCGCTTCGCAGTTCCGGGTACATCGGCAGGGACAGCACTTCTTGTGCAGCGCGCTCGGAATGAGGGAAATCGCCGCGTTTGTGGCCGAGTGAGGCATAAAGCGGTTGCAAATGTAGTGGAACCGGATAGTACACCGAACTGCCGATTTTTCGATCGGATAGATGTTGCTGGACGGTATCGCGGCGTTCCACCCGGATGGTGTACTGGTGGAATACGTGTTCGTAACCATCGGGCGTAATCGGAGGGGCAACACCGGGTGCGCCGGAGAGTAGCCGATGGTATTCCGACGCGTGTGCCTGCCTTGCCCGCTGCCATTTGGGCAAGTGGCGCAGCTTCACGCGTAAAATGGCCGCCTGGATTTCGTCTAGACGGCTATTCCAGCCTGGCTCGCTGCTCACATATTTTCCGGTTTGCCCATGATTGCGCAGCGTGCGCGCGCGGGTTTCTATTTCCGCAGAATTCGTCAGAAGCATGCCAGCGTCGCCGTAGGCTCCGAGATTTTTCGTTGGGTAGAAGCTGAGGCACGCAATATCGCCCAGCGAACCGGTGCGCCGGGCTTTGTAGGTTGCGCCGATGGCTTGGGCATTGTCTTCAATGACCGGAATGGTCTTTTCCCGCGCGAAGAAAAGGATCGGATCCATATCGGCCGCAAGGCCGTAGAGATGGACAACGATGATCGCGCGTGTGCGCGGCGTTGCGCGCCGCTCGATTTCGGAGTGGTCGATGTTGTAGGTATCGGGGCGAATGTCGGCAAAGACCGGCTTTGCGCCGAGAGCGCTCACGGCGCTGCCTGTCGCGACAAAGGTAAACGGCGGCAGGATCACTTCGTCGCCGGGTTTCACGCCACAGGCTCGGAGGGCAAGAATCAATGCGTCAGTGCCGGAGGCGACACCAATGCCGTGCGCTGCGCCGCAGAGCCCGGCGATCTCTCCTTCCAGCGCAGATCCCTCACGCCCCAAGACGAACTGCTGCGAGGCCAAGACGCGCTCCACCGCAACGCGGACTTCTTCGCGGATTTCGGCGTATTGTGCCGTCAGATCGAATTGAGGAACAAGTTCGAAAGCCGTGCCCGAACGCGGATTGGCAGTCATGGCTGAAAGACGGGGAAGCCTGCGCGCAAGAAGCTACGAGCGCGTTCGCAGCGATACGGAACGCGCTTATTTCTTGGGTAACTTTGTGCAGACAGCGACGGCATTGTTGGGATTGATGGCGCTGGCTTCTTCTTCCACCTGCCGGATGATGCCCTGTTTATCTACGACAAAAGTGGTGCGCTGGGCCCAATCATATTCTTCCTTTTGGACGTTGTACATCTTCAAGATGCCGTATTGTTTCAAGACTTTGCGATTCATGTCGCTGAGCAATGGAAAAGTGACGCCGATCTTTTCCGCAAAGGCGTTGTTGGCGGCAGGACTGTCAATGCTGATTCCCAGAACGACGGCGTCCGAAGCTTTTAATTTGGCCATATCAGCCTGATAGGCCTGGAGCTCCTTCGTTCAACCTTCGGTGAAAGCGAGAACGTAAAAAGCGAGAACGACGTTCTTCTTGCCGCGAAAATCGCTAAGACGAACCGCATTCCAGTGATTATCGAGGAGGGTGAAGTCCGGCGCTATGTCGCCCGCCTTTAAGGTCGTGTGGGAAACATTCACATTTTGTGCGGAGACCGAGCTTGCCGGGAGGAACGTCAGCAGGCTGGCTACCAAAAGCGTGCTATGGATGCGACTATGATGCATTTTTTCTCCTCGCCTACGTGATACCAAAGAAAATTAAGTATACAGTGCAGGGGACGATCGCGTGAGAAGAATTGGCCCGGCAACGAACCGCAAATTGGCCCAAGCGCGCGCAGACTACATGTTCTGCAGATGTGTAAGGCGGAACGGGGAGCCTAGATTCTCGCGCAATTCGCGCCAGTGCTGTTCCGGGATAGACATGAAAACTTCCACGACTTTGGGATCAAACTGCGTTCCTGAGCACCGCTGAATCTCACCACGAGCGTGGGACATGGGCAGAGCCTTGCGGTAGGGCCGGTCGCTAATCATGGCATCGAGGGAATCCGCGATGGTAAAAATCCGTGCACCCAGCGGAATCTGTTCGCCCTTCAGGCCACGTGGATAACCAGTGCCATCGAAAAATTCCTGATGGGCGAGGACGATCTCCGCTGCGTCGCGGAGAAACGGGATGCGGATCAGCATCTTGTAACCGATGTCGCAGTGCTTGCGCATGATCTGTTTTTCATCTTCGTTCAGCGGGCCGGGTTTGCGCAGGATCCCATCGGGGATGGCCATCTTGCCGATGTCGTGGAGAAAGGCAGCGCGCGCCAACACGGGAAGATAGTCATTTGGTACGGGCATGGACTTGGCAATGGAGATGCAAAATGCGGTCACGCGCTGGCAATGGCCTTCCGTTTCCGCATCCTTCAAGTCAAGCGCGCTGCCAAGCGCCTCGAGCGTGTCATCGTAGGATTGTTCGAGTTGCGCGATTGCTCCTTTATACTGCGAGGTGCGCTCCTCCACAAGCTGCTCGAGATTTCGCTGATAGTTGCGGTTTTCCGCGATTAAGCGCCGGTGCTGCAAAGCGTGTTCGACGCCAAGAAATAGCTGGTCCTTTTCAAATGGTTTAAGGATGTAGTCGTATGCGCCGCGGCGGATTGCTTCCAGGGCCGTGGAGATGTCGTGTATGGCGGTAACCATGATCACCGGAACTTCAGGGTCGTATTGGCGCATCCACTCCAGGAGCTTTATGCCGTCCATCTCCGGCATGATCATGTCGCTCAGAACCAGGTCGGGCGTGCACTTCTTGATTTCTTCCTGCGCAATACGGCCGTTTTGTACGGCGGTGCAGTGATAACCCTTAGTTTCCAGCATCGTTGAAACGACTTCGCGGATAGCTTCTTCATCGTCAACGATCAGAATGTTTTCCGTCTCCACAGTGGTTGGCTCCCCCTAGGCATTATATGTGACGGCACAGCGAGAATGGGGCGGTCTTGCCCAGTAAGAAAACAGCGTGTTAGGGTCGGAATAGAGACGTCTCTCAGGGCTTCCCCTTTTCCAGAGAGAATTCGCTGGCAGGAGCAACAAGGGCGACGGCATTTCGTGCCGGGAGGCGAAACAGGGTGTTGGAGAATCAAGGCTTTCTCGGCATCGCCTTCTTTGAAGCCATAGCGTTTATCATTCTGCTGGTGTTGTTCTTTCTCTTGCGCCGCGACTATGAGACCGGCAATTTTCGTTTGTGGCTAGCCGGCTGGGTTTGCCTGACGCTTTCTTCCTTTTTCGAAATAGGTTCGTTACTCAGCGAAGATCCCGCTATTCGCGTGGCGACCCTCGCGGGGCACACTGCGGCGTTCCTCTTGTTTTTGGGCGCCGTTATGCAGCTTACGGCAGGGTTTCGCAGCCACGGTTGGTCCATCTTGCCTCTTGCCGGCGCGGCGCTCCTGGGAATCTGCTATGTGGAGCGGAGCACTCCCTGGCATTTTGGGTCCGTTCGATGGGAGACCGCGGGATTTGACAGCGTCGTATGTTTGTGGGCTGGTTGGCTGCTGTGGCGAGCGACGGAGACGCACCGCGGCCATGGCGCCCGGCTCCTCGCGGGGACTTTTTTCCTCATCGGATTGCACGGCCTTGATCGCTTTCTCTGGCCGCAGTCCCCCTTGTACGTGCTGCGCGTCGCTTTTGATCACCTGCTGTCAGTGACGCTGGGTATCGCGTTGATGGTTTTGGTACTGGAAGGGGCACACTCGCGAACAGAGCAATTAAACGACAAGTTGCGCCGCTTGACGCTGCTGACAGCGGCGAGCACACAGACGCTTTCCGTACAGGAAGTTTTGGACCGCGTCCTTGGGCACCTAGTGGAAAGCCTCGGCGCGACGCACGGCCTGGTACGTCTGTTGGAAGGCGAGGCAAAATCCGCCAGCTTGGTGATCCACGCTTCGGTGGGATTTGGCCCGGCGTATCTCAAGCAGCACCATCGCGTGCCGGCCTCGGAGCCGTGGGCCCAGGAAGTGCTGAGAAAGGAATACGATTTCCTGACCATCGAGAAGGGAAAGACTGACCAAGTGAGGAGGCGGTTGGCGGAGATCGGGTTGAAGGAACTGGTCACGCTGGCGCTGCCGGGGAAGGAAGGTCCGCTGGGGATCATCACGGTAGGTTCGAACCAAACAGTGAATTTTCAGCCTGACGAGATATCGTATCTCCTCAACATCACGAATCTCCTCGGTTTGACGTTGCAGAACGTGCGGTTGTTCGAACAGGTAGCCACAGTCCAGCGGCAGTGGGCTTACACATTTGACTCCATTGGAGATCCGATTCTCGTTCACGACCGCGAGTTCAGAATTCTGCGGGGCAATCAACGATTGTGCCAACTTCTCGGCCGGGAAACTAACGCGCTCGCAGGACGCAGTGTGACAGAGCTCTTGCCGCGTACAGGCATGAACTATTTGAACTGTCCGTACTGCGAGAGTGTTGCCGGCGAAGGAGACGACCCGGATCCATGGCTGCCAGGATTTTTCCTTGCTTCGAATTCCACCTTCACCGATCCTGCCGGCCAGAAACTCGGCACGGTGCACGTGCTGAAAGACATCACCGACCGCAAGCGCGCCGAAGAGAAGTATCGCACGCTGATTTCGAACGTTCAGGAAGGTGTGTTCATCTCCACTCCGCAGGGGCGTTTTCTTGATTTCAACGACGCCCTCATGCGCATCGTTGGCTATGAAAACCGGGATGAATTGATGGCCGTTGACATTTCGAAGGAACTCTATGTCAATCCATCCGATCGCGAACGTCTCAAAAGGCTTCTGCAGGAACATAACTCGGTAGCGGATTTTGAGTTTGAAATGCGGCGCAAGGACGGGGATGTGCGAACCGCGATGGAATCTTCGATCGCGGTGCGGGACGCAGGGGGAAACATCACCGCTTACCAGGGATTTCTGTTGGATATCACAGAGCGGAAAAGGGCGGAGCAGGAAATCCGCCGGCGCAATCGCGAACTGATGGTGCTGAATTCTATTGCCCAGACACTCAGCGAGTCGCTGGATTTGCCGGATTCGCTGCATCGAACCTTGCGGCAACTGGTCGAACTGTTCGGGTTGGATGTGTCCTCGATGTATCTCTTCGAATCGGAAGGGCAAATATTGCGCCGCGTGGCTGGGGTGGGACAGCGGTCGGAAGATGCACGTCATTTTCCAGGAGTAAAAGTACAGCCAGAATTGCTTCATCACATCAAGGCGCTACACGCAACGTTTCTTCCCGTGCAGGCGCTGCCGCTGCCGAGCATATTCAGGGAAGTCGTTAGAAAAGAAGGCCTTGAGTCAACCTATGTCGTAATTTTGTGGTCGAAGGAACGACCGATAGGGGGGCTCGTCGTTGGCAGCCGATCGCCCCGGGAGTTCTCCCCAGCGGATGTCAATCTGCTAATCGCCGCCGGCAGCCAAATCTCCAGCGCCGTCGAACGCACGCGGCTCTACGAAGAAACACGGCAAGCTTACGAAAATCTCCGGCATACCCAAGAACAGCTTCTGCACAGTGAGAAGATGGCCGCGGTGGGGCAGCTGATCTCCGGCGTGGCCCACGAGTTAAATAACCCTTTGACGGCGATACTCGGATACAGCCAGCTGCTTTCGGCCAGCGGGCAGATGGGACCCCAAGGGCTTGAATACGCCGACAAATTGTACAAGCAGGCGCAACGCACGCACCGGATCGTTCAAAATCTGCTGAGTTTTTCGCGGCAGCACAAACCGGAGAGAGCTCCGGTGCAACTCAATCAGGTACTCGAGGATACGCTGGCGCTGCGCGATTACGATTTGCGCATGAGCAACATCCGCGTGCATTTGGATCTTGCGGAAAACCTCCCCATGACGGGGGCAGACCCGCACCAGCTTCAGCAAGTATTCCTCAACCTTGTCAACAATGCGGTGGACGCGATACTGGAACATTCGGCAGACGGAGACCTGTGGGTCCGGACTGGTGAATGCCAGCAGGGTCTCTTTGTCGAGTTCACTGACAGTGGACCGGGGGTGAAAGACGCCACACGCGTCTTCGATCCATTCTATACAACCAAGCCGGTAGGCAAAGGCACGGGCCTGGGTCTGAGCATCTGTTACGGGATCGTGACGGAACACGGGGGCACGATCCGCGTTAAAAACGTAGCGTCCCGGGGGGCGTCGTTCACGATTGAACTACCGGTTCAGGCGGTGGCGACGGAAAAGGAGCTTGGAATTCGAAGCCAGGCAGATGCGGGAAAGGAAGGCCGCATCCTCCTTGTCGATCATGACCAATCCGTGCTGGAAGCGGTCACCGCTATATTACGCAGCCGCTATCATCGTGTACAAACGGCATCCGACGCCACTGAAGCACTGGCGCTCCTGGAAGAGCAGGAATTTGACGTTGTTGTGGCGGACCTTCAGGCACCTGGTAATAGTGATGGGTTAAAGTTACGCCAATGGCTGGATGCGAAGAGGCCGCAGCTGGCCCAACATATGGTGTTGATGCGGGCAAGCGCGCCAGCAGCGGGGACGGGCGATAATCGGGTCCTGAGCGGCTGCCCGGTGCTGCAGAAGCCGTTCAAAGCGGCCGATTTGCTCACTTTGATAGATGGGATGCTAGCGCGGGCGGACACCACGGCTCTCAAGCGATGAAGTGAGCTCCGTGGCCAGGGCCGCGCGCTCACCAAGCTCCGCAATGGCGGTCTCCATTCGCACGGCAAACCCGCTTGCCATTTGGCTGAGTCCACTCAGCTGAGGCAATGTAGCAAAACCGCAAAACAATCTAATTCGAATCATCCGACAGTGGGAGCTAAACTGGACGCCCAGCCACAACCGCTCGAACTCCTGGGCCGCGCCGACCTCCGGGGAAAGGACCGCGATGACGCGCGCGAGTCTCAGGAGCTTCTGAAAATCTTCTTGAACTGAGGACAAATAAAGGAGGGCTATCCGGCGGCGCTGTTTGCGAACACGGCGTGCCAGCTTTGCGGAGCCGCGCGAAGCAAGGAATTCAAGATCCGCCGGCGCCAAGGCTCGATGAATCTGGGAGAGATACGTTGCATGGCGGCGGTCAGAGCCTTGAAAGCCAACCGCGTCAAGCGAGGAGTGCGCCTGCTTCTTGGGTGAGCGCAGTGACCAGATGAGCAAAACAAGCAGGACCGCCACAAATCCGAAGAAGAAATAGAAGAAGGGGCTCATGAATGTTTCGCCTCTGCTGGCCAAAACCGGCTGAGTTGTTCATTCAGCAGGCGCAAACGAAGATTGATTTCCGGAGTAAGCGATTGATAGACGCCCCTGGGTAGAAGAATTTCTCCGGGTTCTGGCTGGAATTGGGGTTTGCGAAGAGCCCAGGTCCAGAGAGAAAGACTCGCCAGAAACGTAAACATGCCGAGCATATTCCAAAATACGGAGTAATCGTAGAGCAAGCGCTCCAGCAGAGTATTGTTCAGTACGGCAAAACAAGAATAGAGACAAAATCCGATAGCAAGCGAACGAACAACCAGCTCCCCTTTCACATCGTAGTAGCGCGCAAAAAGGAGAAGGACGACAATGACAGTGGCGATCGAAAGTTCGAGGCCGCGATCGGCACTTGGCAAAGCAAGTCTCCAGTCGTGTCGCGCCGCCAAAATCGAATAGGACAGCACGAGTGCCGAACAAAGAAGCAGGATGCGCCAGGTGAGTGCCCACACGCCGCGGTAGCGAGAGAGAACATGACGGCACACCTCGGCCACAGCCAGTGCTCGAGCAAAGAGCACCATTCCGTGCGTTCCCCAAGCGATACGGTAAGCAGTGGCGGAATCAAATCCCCAGATGCGGTAGCTGAGAAGCGCCGTCGCGCCCATTGTGAGGTCCACAAAGACGTAGAAGGAGAAGGCCGGGTAGGATCGGTAGTTCTTGCGAACTACAAGCAGAGTTAGGAGAAAAACTTCCCCTGCCGAATTCAGAGCCCACAATGCTTGCTGGATGAACGTCGTCGTGACCATCACAGGGCGCATCCTAACACGTTTATAACTGACCGTTAAATAGTCCTGATGCGCCCTCGCGAATGGCCGCTTCGTACTAGAGCAACAGAGTTGATTTCGCCGCTTCTATAGATTAAAGAATTCTCATGCGATCATATAAGCTGCTGCGTAACTGCTACGCAGCTTCTTGGGTGGAAGCGGTGGAATTGGGTAGCCGTCGGCAACTAGAGAAGTGGAGTCGCGGTGGAGCTTCTTGGGTGGAAGCGGTGGAATTGGGTAGCCGTCGGCGCGGAACGTGCCTTTGTCAAGAACCGGATTACCAAGAGTTTGATTGACGATACTCTTAATGGGAATTAGAATCAGCATAGTCAAAAGCGAGAGTGCAGCGAGAATCACAACCTTTTTCATGGATGAACTCCTCCTCGGCGGAGGATGAGGGGGAGCAGAGCGAAGGGAAGGGAGAGACAGAAAACGTTCCGGGAACGGAACGCGGTGTCGCGAGGATATGCTGACCCAACTGCAGCAAAACCGAAGGATTATTCAGGACTTTACGGCGACTACGCTCGCTTCGATTCCGAGTCTCTTTGGACGATTGATCTATGTATCGTCGTTGCGGGATTTAGCAAGCGGGCGGTATGATCATGCAGGTTTGCTTGCACTGCATTCTGAGGAGGCGGTGCAGCAGGCCCTTGCGAAATGTCACGAGGAAGTGTTTGAACGGATACTGGAAACAGCGCTTGCGGAGCAAGCGGAAGATGTGCGCGAATGCCTCGAAACGATGCCGGGAGGCATGGCTACAACAGTCTCTCATTGGCAGCGGATGGAAGCCTATCGAGTGCTGTTGCCGGAAGAGTCTCCGGACTACCTCAAAGAGCTCTTTTGCTCGAATCTCCGAGCGCTCCTGGAGATTCTTCGATCAGAGAACTCGACCGCTCGTGCAAGCGAGTAACCACGCCAGCGACTCGTCCGACGATCTCCGCTTCTTCGGGCATGCGCCAGGATTCCGGTAGACATCGCGACAACGGATGTGGCTGCATGACCAGGCGGGAACCATCCCGATAGAACCACCCGCAGCGATATCCGTCGCGCAATTCGACGAAATACATGGGGCGGTCATGTTCGGTGGACCAGTCCTCCTGGTCATCGATCTGGCGGGCGGAGATATCCAAGAGAACGATGCTGCCGGGCCGGAGAAGCGGCACCATTCTGCGGTCCGAAAGGCCGATGTAGCCGTAGCGATAGCGGCCATTACAGCTCGTCAGCACACCTTCGAACTGTCCCCAGCGTTCCACCATGCGGGAAAGAAATTCCGTGCGTCTCGGATCGAAGGCAGGGTCGAAGCGGACTGGGATGCGCAAGGATACTGGCGGCGCCATCAGATGGGTCAGGGGAGAAGGGGACTCCGCACCATCGCCGAAAAATTCGTCGAGGGGAACTTCGTACCAGCGGAAAATTTCGAGCGGATTCAAATGATATACCACGGCCAGGGTGTAGAGTTTGTGCAATGTGGGAACGACTTGGTGATTTTCGATGTCCGCGAGCCTGCTGATGTGGACAATGAACTCGGGGCGGCCACGCTTTGAAGCCAGCTCGAAACTGGCGCGCTCGACGTCGCGGTAAGTCAAGCCAAGTCTTTCGCGGGCCTGGCGCAGGCGAAGGCCGGGGAGCATGTTTGCCCTCGGAGTGAACGAAAAGATGCACGAGCAGAGTATACTAGAATTACCAATTTGTTAAGAATTCGGAACAGAATCCCCGCGCCCTGCAGAAGTTGCCCCATTTCATTCCTATGTCCGTGCCTGGAGTTTCCCGCCGGCAGTCGATGCTGAGAGAGCTTGGTGAAGTGCGCCGCGGTGCGGCCCTGCAGAGGTTCTTTTAATCGCAAGCCTCGAGGCTGCTCGTTGTCCTTCGGGCACGGAATTCTTACTGTCACCTTGCTTCTCAGGAAAGGACGTGGAAGCATCAGCCTTAAACGAGATTCCTGCCGCGCCTGAGGCTGCCCGTGACGGGTGACAACTACATCGTTCAGGATGTGATGACGAAAGAGGTGGTCAGCGTCTCGCCTTCAACGGTCTTGTTGGATGCGGCGCTGCTCCTGCGCGCGAGCGCCTTGCGGCATCTGCCGGTAGTCGAGGACGGTCGGCTGGTAGGAATTTTAACCGAGCGCGACGTGCAACGGTGCGCGCCGTCGCGGCTCATCCCCATCACGGAGGATGGCTACAACGCCGTATTTGCAGAGACGACCGTGGACCGGGTGATGACACGTGAACCAAAGACGGTTTCCTCGCAGACTCCGCTGCGCGAAGCGATCAAAGTGATGCAGCAGGGCAAATATGGCTGCCTGCCGGTAGTTGATGACGGAGCGCTGGTCGGAATCCTCACGAGGGGCGACCTGATTGACGCGTTGCAGCGCGTTCTTACCGAGAAAACTATCGCTAAGGACGTTACTCCGCTAACCTGAGTTCAACTCTGAATTTACATTGGGCCAGGGATGTGGCCGCGCCTTCCCGACGAAGGAGCCCGCGAGTATCTGGTATCCTGAAAAGATGAACCATCGCAAACCAACACGTCTTTTTGCGTTTTCGTGGGCGCTCGTGCTCGCGACAGCTTGCATCAGCGCTGGCCCGGCTCGCGGGCAACAGGCCTCAACCGCACCACCAAAGGCAGAGAGTAGCGGCAAGTCCGATGCCGAGTTTACTGCGGCAGCCGATGAAGTTCTCGGGCAGATGAGCGAAATCACCGGGCTGAAGCTGCTGACGCCGCTAAAGAAGACATTGCGATCACGCGAAGAGATTCGCGCTTACGTTGTTAGCCAAATGAATGAAGACAAGAATCCCGCTGAACGATATGCCGGAAAACGAAGCGCGGAGGCATTCGGGCTAATTCCGAAAGGATTCGACCTGGACACCTTCATGGTCGATTTGCTTACCGAGCAGATCGCCGGACTCTACGATCCGAAAGCACACGAGTTTTACATTGCCGACTGGATACCGTTGGCTGACCAGAGGATGGTCATGGCCCACGAGCTGACACACGCGCTCGAAGATCAGCATTTTCAGATCGAGGATTGGGCGAAGGCGGCGCGACCCAATGATGACGCCGAACTAGCGCGGGAAGCAGTTCTCGAGGGAAGCGCCATGGCGGCGATGGTGGATTTTCTGCTGCAGGGGAGCGGCCGCTCTCTTCAGGATTTGCCGGATTTCGATCCGTCCATGCTGGTGGGGGATTTGGCGGACTCCGCAGAATTGAAAAAAGCGCCGCAATTCATCAAGGATTCGCTGATCTTTCCCTATTTCGGCGGGCTCAGGTTTTCCGCGGCCATATTGAAGCCCTCGGGCTGGAGCAGCCTGCCTGGAGTGTTCACCAAACCGCCGGTTTCCACACAACAAATCCTTCATCCCGCGCTGTATCGTTCGGGAAAGATTCCCGCGCATGTGGCGTTGCCATCGCTCGAATCGATGCTTGGTACGGGTTGGAGCAAACTGGAAGAGAATACCCTCGGGGAGTTTGGCTGGGAGGAGGTTCTGAAACAGTTTCTTGTCGAGGAGCGAGCGAAGCCGCTTTCGGAAGCGTGGAACGGCGACCGTTACGCGGTTTACGAGGAGAAGCGGACGAAACGGCTTCTACTTCTGACTCGCTTGCGGCTAAACAGCGAAGAAATTGCGGAACGTTTTTTTGGACGGTACTCCGAAGCGCTCGAGAAAAAGCACCCAGGGCGAACAAGTCTGTTCCGCCGGCCGAACTTTTTTTCCTTCGATACTCCGGATGGAGGCGTGTTTCTGAAGTGCCTGGGCGCAGAGTGCATCACATTCGAGGGCGGAGATCGAAGCTTGTTCTTGAAGTTGAACAAGGAGCTGGATTGGGGTGAAGTCCCGGCACAACCCAAGGAGATCTCGCCGGTTCCTACCAAGACAGTGGCACGGCTTGAAGAATCGGTCACTAGACTAATTTCCTCAGCGGCAACTTTCTGAAGTAGCTTCCCAAGATAAAGCGGGAATTCGTTACTTGTGGCTCTTGCCGGCAGTGACGGACAGTTGTTTTGCTGGGGAGATGAGCGTCGCATCTGGTGTATTGCCGGATAAAGCTAGCTTTCGCTCAAGGCGTTCGAGACGGCGCAAGTGCCTGGACTCCTGAGAAGCGCTTGACGAAGCGAAAAACGGTTCTCGTGCTTTGGTGCGATTGAGAAGAACTTTCGCAAGAGCGAGCTTGGCGAATTCCGTGGCCCGCGAGTCGTCTTTCATCCGGCGTTCGTAATAAATGGCTAACTGTTCGCAAGCGAGAGCGCCGTCGCGTGGATCGGCGGCAATCTCGTGCCAGAGTGCCGCAGCTTGCTCGTGGTCGCCGCGACGCTTGGCGAGGAGGGCGAGATCGCGGCGAGCCCGAGGGGTGAATTCGGCAGGAAGGCCGAGATCAAGGGCTCGCGCGCAGGCAATGTGGGCTCGGCCGGATTCGCCCCTGCGATGGAGGAAGCGGGAGAGGCCGAAGAGATCAAGGCTGTCAATGGCTCCACTCATGCGATCATCCTCGCCAAGAAATGAATTGATCTTGCCAGAGAGAGCTGCAAGGCCACGCAGGTCCATCTGATTGTGGCGGACGACGCCAAGTAGCGGCGCAGAGGATCCGCCTCGCAAATAGTCGAAGTAATACTGCGGGATTAATGCGGAGGCGACATCATCATCACGCTGCCAGCCTAGCCGTCGGGCATCGAGCACGTGGCGTTCGAGGTCGACCAGTCGCACAGAGCCGAGGCGGAGTTTCCAGAGTGCTCGTGCGGGATGGAGTAGGTCCAGGTGTGCGGCCAATGGTGGCGTGGCGATGGCTCGCGTCATCGTAAAACGGCTTTCCAATAGTGGCCAATCAAACGATTTTCCGTTAAAAGTGACCAGCACGGGTCGCTCTGCGAGGCGCGCTGCCAGCTCATGAAGCAGGGAGTGCTCTTCACCGAAATCGCGCATGAAGAATTGTTCCACCTGCAGGCCGCCGGCATCCCACCAGGCAAGACCAACGAGAAAGGCGTAGGTGCCAGTGCCTCCGGCGAGCCCGGTGGTTTCCGTGTCGAGGAAGAGCCACTTGGTTGGATCTGCAAGCGCAACACGAGTACGGCGAGAGAGAGATTCATCGGGAGTGCGAGAGAGAAGTTCCAACGCAGAAGGGAATGGCTCGGTAAATTCCGGCGTCGAATACCAGTTTCGAACGACGAGGTGCTCACCATAGCGATTTGTGGCTACGCTGGCGCCGAGGAGTTGCGCGAGGGAGTCATCTTGTGTTGGCTGACAAAGGTTCACGTGGCGCAATGGCGCTGGGCGCGCGGGTTTCAGCGCAGCGAGTCGCGAGAATCGATCGAGTGTTCCGGGCATTACTTCTGTGCGCTCCCGGTGACATCCCAGTGCGTCACGTTTCCTTCTCCTGGTAGTCCACTGGGCCGGTCAGACGATCCAGGATCGCGAGCGCGGCTTCTTTGGCACGTGGCGCGAGGTCGCCTGCTGGCCCGACACAAGACGGGCAGCCGGCGTCACAATCGCAGCTGGCGATGAGTTCGCGCGTTCTCTGTACTAACAAACCGCGTGCGCGGAAGAGCGGCTCGGAAAAGCCAATGCCGCCGGGGTAGGCGTCGTAGAGATAGAGATTGGGCTCGAAGAATTCTTTGGCGTTGGCGGAGAGAGCGTCCTCCATGCGAGTGGGAGTGAAAGCGTCAATCGTGCGCAGATGGGGCGCAGTGGGCAAGGCAAGCTCCACCCCCACCGAGGAGGCATCCGAGTCTGGTGCGGGTGGACGCTCGCCAATGGCGGTGCCGAGATCGCGCCGGTCGCACATGAGCAGAAGAGAGGCGACGGATTCGAGCGCGTGGAGAAGGCCGAACATGCCGCTCTGGCGCTCGCTAACACTGTAGGGGAGCGATTCCAGCAGGGGCCGGCCGAGAGTGATCCAATAGGCGGTCGTGTGCGTTTCATTCTCGGGGAGTTCGAGTTGTCCCGCACCGATGTTTTCGTTGGTGAAGAATTTGATTTTCTTGAAGCCGACGACCTGGGAGCGGACAAGGACGTCTCCATGAGAATGTGAGGACGTAAAGGATGTTGAGGAAGTAAAGGAGGGGAGGGTAGCGAGGCCGGGCTGCGCTTCAGTCAGGATGACAGATCTATTTGAACCCGCGGTCTGGGCGACTTCGAGGAGGCGGACCTGAGTATAGCGGATGGCGTCTGTGTAGTAGTCGACGTCCACCCGTTTGACATAGGCCTTGCGTTCTTTGAAGTCGAGATGCTCGACGTGATATTGCTGGCCTCCGTGGATATAGATGGCTTTCTCGTGGACGAAAACAAGGGCGCTGGGAAAATCAATCTCTCCGATGACATTTGGCGCCCCGGTGATGTCAATGATGACGAAGTTGTCGCTCGTGACGGAACGCAGGCTGATGGTATCGGCGGGATAGGCTTCGTGCGTCCAATGGTAGTTTTCTC
>Ga0209118_1000551_pt1 | contig 19962 bp, 20 predicted proteins | sample BlaSpr_A8_Ref_M1_FD_187988 | JGI IMG/M metagenome (GOLD analysis project Ga0209118, IMG submission 187988) | Forest soil microbial communities from Thunder Bay, Ontario, Canada - Black Spruce, Ontario site 2_A8_Ref_M1 (SPAdes) (version 2) | ecosystem: Environmental > Terrestrial > Soil > Boreal...
CGGCCAGTGGGCCTACGTCTTCAATAATCTCGATGCGGCGGCGAGTTTCACTTACCAGCACACGACCGTCTGTTTCTTCGGACACACCCACGTGCCCGGTGCGTTCGTGCGCGACGAAGGCGTGAAGCGGGTGAAGGTCGAACAACTCATGATCGAGGAATCGAAAAAATATTTCATCAACGTAGGCAGCGTCGGTCAGCCGCGCGATGGCGATTGGCGCGCGGCCTATTGCATTTACCACATCGACAAAAACGTGGTCGAACAGCGGCGGATAAAATACGACCTCGCCACCACCCAAAAGAAAATCATTCAGGCTGGTTTGCCCCGTCTGCTCGCTGAGCGCCTCGAGCTGGGACGGTAACAAATCAGAGGTCAGAAGTCAGAAGTCAGAGGTCGGAGGTCAGAGATCGGACGAGGCTGTAATCTGAAATCGGAAATCAAATCCATTCTCATCATCAAACCGAGCTCGCTCGGCGATATCGTGCACACGTTGCCAGCGGTGGCGGCGATTCGCGAGGCGCATCCGCAGGCCGAGATCACCTGGGTGATTAATCCGGAGTGGGCCACGTTGCTGCGCGGAAATCCCGATGTCGATCACCTTCATATTTTTCCGCGCGGCGATTTCCGCGGCCTGAGCGCGCCGGCCAGTCTGCTGCCCTGGTTGAAAAAGACCCGAACGCTGCGGCCCGATGTGGCGCTCGATTTCCAAGGTTTGCTCCGAAGCGCGATGATCGGGCGGATCAGTCACCCGCAGGAATTTTGGGGGATGAGCGACGGCCGCGAAGGCTCGCGCTTGCTTTATCATCACGCCGCGCGGGTGAACCGCCGCGCGCACGCAGTCGAACGCTACCTGAAATTGGCCGAGGCGTTTGGCGCAACCATCCAGGAACCGCTCCGTTTTCCCTTGCCGACGGGCGATGCCTTGCCGCGGTTCGATACCTACCCGCCGTTCGTTCTTCTGCATCCTTTCGCGCGCGGCGGGGGCAAATCGTTGAGCGGCGCGGTCATCCAAGAATTCTGTCGCGCGTTCGCGCCCGTCCGTGTCGTGGTGGTCGGGAAGTCATCCCGGCGGATCACCGCGGAGGACAATTGCGTGAACCTGGCTAACCAGACTTCACTGCTCCAACTCATCTGGCTCCTGCGCGCGGCCCGCTTCGTCATCAGCGTGGACAGCGGTCCCATGCACATCGCCGCCGCGGTGACGTCGCGGCTCGTTTCCATTCATACCTGGTCCGATCCGCGCCGCGTCGGCCCCTACAATTCCGAAGCGTGGACTTGGCGCAGGGGCGAACTGGTGCAGATGCAAGATTTTCCCGACGAGGGCAAACTGAAACGAGGACGCGCGTTTGGGAACGGAGACGTCGCGCAGGTAGTCGACCTCGTCCGCGCATTATGGGACGGCACCACGGCTCCGAATCTTATGGAGACGAGCGGCGGTTGAGGACGGATTGGGCGAGCGATAAATCGCGCGGGTAGGTGATCTTTAGGTTGAACTCCTCGTTAGGCACGAGAAGTACTTTCACACCCAAGTGTTCGACCGCGGAAACTTCGTCGGTGATGGAAAGATTGTTTGCGGCTACCGCGTCGTAAGCTTTCACCAGGAGATCGCGCGAAAAAATCTGCGGCGTCTGCATGGCATAAAGTCCGGCGCGATCCACCCCGGCGGCCACAAACCGGTTTTCATCCGCGCGTTTTAGCGTGTCGGTGATTGGCTCGGCCAGAGCAGCGGCCTCGTGTTCCCGGGCAAGGGCAAAAACGCGCTCGATCTGTTCTGGCGTGACGAGCGGCCGGGCCGCGTCATGCACCGCGACGTAGCGCGCATCGGGGTGGAGAACATCGAGGCCCGCGCGAACAGAATCCTGCCGATGCCTGCCGCCACCGATGACGTGGCGCACCTTCTTCAACGCGGCAGAACTAACGAGTGCTTGCAACTCCGCGAGCCGATCTGGTCGCCCAACCAGGATGATTTCATCAACCGAATCTGTCCGCTCGAAAGCATCGAGCGTGTGCGCCACGACCGGCTTGTCCCCCAGGAGGGCGAACAATTTATCGAACCCCATCCGCTCGCTGCCGCCCGCCGCGACAATAATGACGCTTAGCATTAGAAAAGAAGAAAACGGTAAAGTATGTCATCCCGAGCGGAGCTTTCGCTCCGCTCGGGATGACTGGCGTTCGGCGTTTTCTTCATCCCAACTGCCGCTGCACTTCCTGACTCAGCGTCTTGCCATCAGCGCGCCCGGCGACTTTTGCCTGGAGCGCCTTCATCACCGCGCCCATTTGCGCCTTCGACGTCGCGCCAACTTCGGCAATCGTCTCACGCACAAGCGCCGCGAGTTCATCCGCCTCAAGACCTTTGGGTAAATACGCATTCAGAATCGCGAGCTCCTCTTTTTCTTTCGCGGCCAACTCGGGCCGGCCGCCCTTTTCGAACTGCTCGATCGAATCCTGCCGCTGCTTGACCTGCTTGCGGATCACCTGCGACGCTTCGGCGTCATCGAGCTGCCCTTCCGCGCCGGCTTTGTCGATCGCGGAATATTTGAGCGCCGATTTCAACATACGCAGGACCCCGAGCCTGGTCGCGTCTTTCGCGCGCATCGCATCTTTCAAATCGGAATCGATCCGCTCTTGAACAGTCATGCAGCCAAGCTACGGCAGCGGCGACACAGTCGGCAACTGGCTTCTCCGCGAGTGTTACTCGAAAATATTGCCGCGCTTGAAACGCCAGACGCTAATCGTATTCACCACCGCCGCGATGCCGAACAAGACGGCGAGGGTCGGCAGTAGTTCGCGCGTCGTGCAGTTCGCCCAGAGCACCTGCACGAATCCCTCCATCGCCCAATAAACGATGGTGAAAGGGCTGAGATGCTGCATGAACTCCGGCATGAAACTCCTGGGAAACCATGCGCCTCCGACCGCGCTCATCGTCAGGATGAGAAACGTGCCCAGACCCGTGGCCACTGCGGAGGTGGGCGAGATGGCGGCCAGGAACATGCCGAATGCGACACAGGCAGTCGCAGCGGCCAGGCAGATGAGGAGGAGGTTGCCGAAGTTGGTCGTGATGTCGATCCCGAAAAGGAACCGGCCGGCGACGAAAAGCGTGGTCAGTTGGACCAGCCCGATCAGCACGAACGAGAGATACTTACTCCAGAGAATGTGGGTGCGGTCCACCGGCGCCGAAAGCAGACGCTGGTAAATTCCGGCTTTCTTCTCCTCGAAAAGCGACGTGGAAGCGGCGGTGAGCGAGAAGAGCAGGAACATCGTGGCCCAGCCACCGACGCTGCGCGTGGCCATCGGATTCTTCACCTGTCCCCCTCCGACCTGTTCCGACTCGATCTTGATGAGGCTGTCAAAAAAAGAGCCGTTGGCCGGCTGGCCAAAGGTCACCACCCCATTTTTCATGTCCTTGGAAATGTCTTCCGCCTTGCCGCCGAAAGCCTGGGCGATCGCTTCCGAGATGGAGTGATTAAACCGATCGAAATTTTCCTTCCCGATATAATCCGCCCCCCGTTTTTGCAGACCCGTCAACAAGGCCTGTGGCGCGGAGCTATAGATGGTTTTCTGCAACAGCCCTGTGACGGTCTGAGTTTCAATCTCGTTGCGCGGGTTGTTCAGAAACTTCATTTTCAATCCGAAGAGTTGGTCGCTTTGCGTATCGGTGGGAAAGATCAATGCGAACCGCAGCGTCGCCGCTCGCATCATCTCCCTCACCTCCGCTTCGGTGAGCGGCTGCTCGATTCCGGCTGCATCCTTCTGCGTAGTGATGACTTTAAATGCCTTTTCCTTTCGGAGCGCGTCCGTGATCGCCGCGCTCACGGGCGCGTCGGTTTGACTAACGATGGCCAGCAGAATTCCGGTCGGACCTCCTCCGCCCGTGCGGCCGACGCCAAAGACGCTGCCAAAGATATAGATCAGCACCATGGGCACGAGAAAGGTCAGCGCGAGCCCGGTCTTGTGGTTCGCGAAACGACGCAGCTCGTTGCCGATAAGAATCAGGATTGTGCGCATGGGGTGTCGCTATCCATCGATGGCAAATGCGTCTTCATGAGCTACGCATCGCGAAGGGTTTTTCCGGTAAGGTGGAGGAACACACTTTCCAAACTCGGCCGCGTCATTTGGAAATGTCGGTTGGCAAGGCCGATCTTTTCGGCCAAGCCGAACAGATCGGAAAGGCGAGTGTCGGCGCGGGGCGTGAGCACAAAGGCATCCTCCATCGTCACCAGCTCACCCAGCCGCGCAAAGGCGGGGAGGTGCGGAGCGGTCTCTTCGTTTCGTGCGATGCGGATCTGCTCTGCAAAAGGCAGCTGCAGGAGCAATTCGTCGAGCGTCCCGAGCGCGAGCAGCTTGCCATGGTCGATGATGCCGATGCGCGAGCAAAGCCGCGTGGCTTCCTCCATATAATGGGTTGAGTAGACGATCGTCATGCCATCGGCGTTGAGGCGTTGCACAAACTCGAAGATCGCGTTGCGCGATTGGGGATCGACTCCCGCGGTTGGCTCGTCGCAGAGGAGAAGCGGCGGGCGGTGAAGGATGGCCGCCACGATGTTCAGCCGCCGTTTCATCCCTCCCGAGTAGGTGCTCACCTTGTCCCGGCGCCGCTCTTGGAGCTGCGCGGCGAGCAAACCTTCCTCGACGCGGTCGCGCAGAAGGGCCCCGCGCAACCCATATAATCGACCGAACAACCGCATGTTCTCTTCCCCGCTCAGCTCATCGTAAAGCGCGAACGCCTGCGGCACGAACCCGAGCTGCCTCCGCTGCTCGACCCGGCGGTGATCGAATGGCGCGCCATTGAGGCGGATCTCGCCGCTATCGGCCGGACGAATTCCAGCTACCAGCGACATGAGTGTCGTCTTGCCAGCGCCGTTTGGGCCGAGGAGACCGAAGAATTCACCGCGTTCCAACGAGAGCGAGACACCCTGGAGCGCGGCAATTGAGCCGTAGTGCTTTGTCAGATTCTCGATCGCGAGCATTGAATTTCAAACGCCCGTCCGCAGCCTTTCCGCGCAGGCGTGCACCGACGCCGGATCGCTCACGCTCACCACATCGGCGTCTTTCCTTATCCGCCGCAGCAAGCCCGCGAGAACTTCACCCGGCCCGAGTTCGATAAAAAAATCGCAGCCACGCGACAGCAGGTTCTCCATGCACTCGCTCCAGCGCACCGTGCTCGTAACCTGCTCTCGCAGCGTGCTTCGGATTTCCGGCAACGTCGCCGCTGGTTCGCCGGTGACGTTGCTGATCACGGGAAAACGCGGCACCTCCAATTCCGCCTCGAGCAACGGCTCGTCCAATGCGTCATAAGCGGAATTCATCAGGCGAGAATGGTAGGCGCCCGCGACGTTCAGCAGCGTCGCGCGGCGAATGCCATGTTCCTTCGCCAGGCTCACCGCCAGCTCGACCTTCGCGCTTTCACCGGAGATCACGATCTGGCCCGGCGCGTTGATGTTGGCGACATCCACGTCGGTGTCGGCGGCCAAGCTCCGCACGCTGCTTTCATCCGCCCCGATCATCGCGGCCATCGCGCCGGCCGTCGCCGCGCAGGCCGCATCCATTAAACGCCCGCGCGTCTCGACAAGCTTCAGCCCCGTCGCGAAACTGAAAGTGCCGGCGGCGGCGTGCGCGGTCCATTCACCTAACGACAGCCCGGCCGCGGCCTCGACCGGGAAATCCCCCGCGACGTTGCGCAAAGCGGCCAGACAGGCAAGTCCATGAACGTAGAGCGCCGGCTGGCAGTTCGACGTCTTGGTCAATTCCTCGAGCGGTCCGTTCCAGGTAATGCCGCTGAGAGACCGCTCCAGGATCTGGTCCGCCTGCTGGAATAAGTCCCCGGCCGCCGGATGATGCCCGGCCAGCGCGCGCCCCATCCCGACCGATTGCGCACCCTGGCCGGCGAACAGCAACGCAATTTTCTTTTCCATTGATGGTTAGGTTATGAGCCGCGGCTCGTTAGGTGACGAGAATGTAATAAAATAAGCTTGCTATTTTTTAGCGGAATCCAAATAATTTGCATATGCAAACAAAGACGCGCTTATCAGCGCTCCGTTCCGCACTTTGCGGAATGGTTGTAGTAGTGTTAGTCGCATTGCCGCTGGCATCGGCAAATGCAAAATGGCTTGTGAAAAATACGCCGATGTTACCGTTCGGCGTGTATTTCCAAGGGTTACAGGGTTCGGTCGTTTTGTCGCTGACACTCGATAAAAGCGGTCACGTCACAAGCACTTCAGTGCTGCGGAGCAGCGGGCATCCCGCCTTGGATGAACTCGCGCGCGACGCCGCCATGAACTGGCGCCTGAGCCCGGATTCGGTCCTGCCTTCGGACATCTCGAAGGGCCGGGTCGAATTGATTACGTTCAAGAATGCGTCGCCGCCGAAGCAGCTCCTCCCCGGCGCACAGCCCTACTGGGCGCAGTTAAGGTAGAGACCAGCGTCGCTTGAGGCGACCTGCTGGAGAATCGCCGGCGGAATATTCGTTCCGCCGGACAGGGTCGTGTCGTTTCCGACTGACCTCTTTCAATCCCCCAAACCATCCGCATGACTCGGGTCGCATTGCGTCTCGCGTCGACTTTGCACTTGCACGGCAGTCGCCTCTCGCGAGCATAGTCGGGAGATCGCCTCATGGCTTTTACCACTCGCGAAATCGAATCTCCTGATCCCGTCACGCGCGTGGCGGCGGCGGACGCGCGGATGCGCGAAAACCTCGGCGACATCGGCGAGAAAATGGTCCTCAACATGGGCCCTTCGCATCCGGCCACGCACGGGGTATTGCGCCTCGTCCTGGAACTCGATGGTGAGACCATCACGAAGGCGACGCCGGACATCGGTTTCCTGCATCGCGGCGACGAGAAGATCGCCGAGAACATGCAGTACAACCAATTCGTGCCGTACACCGACCGGCTCGATTACCTCGCGCCACTCTCGAACAACGTCGCCTACGCGCTCGCCGTCGAGAAACTGATGGGCTGGGAGTTGCCGCCGCGCGGCAAAGCCATCCGCGTCATTTGCTGCGAGACGGCGCGAATCTCGGCCCACCTGATGGGGCTCGGCGCCATGGCCCTCGATCTCGGCGCGATGACCGTCTTTCTTTACACGTTCACGGAGCGCGAAAAACTCTACAACCTTTTCGAGCTTCTCACCGGCGCGCGTTTCACCACTTCCTACACGCGGGTCGGCGGCCAGATCCGCGATCTCCCGGCCGGTTTCGTCCCGCAGCTCGAAAAATTTCTCGACGATTTCATTCCGCAGTTGGATGAAGTCGACAAACTCCTGACGCGAAACCGCATCTTCGTCGACCGGACGCGCGACGTCGGCGTGATCGCGCGCGACCGCGCTCTCGCCTACGCGCTCTCCGGGCCCAATCTGCGCGGCAGCGGTGTCGAGCACGATCTGCGTCGCAAGCATCCCTACCTCGATTACGACAAGTACGACTTTGAAGTCGTCGTCGGAAGTGCCGGCGATTGTTACGATCGCTACCTTGTGCGCATCGAAGAAATGCGGCAGAGCGTGCGCATTTTGCGGCAGGTGATCGAGAAGCTGCCGGACGGGCCGATCAATGTCGTCGACTGGAAAAACATGCCGCCGCCGAAATCGCACGTCATGACGAAAATGGAGGAGTTGATCCATCACTTCATCGTGGTGACGGAAGGACTCGACGCGCCGCCGGGAGAAATTTATTTTGGGGCCGAAAATCCCAAGGGCGAATTGGGATTTTACATTCACAGCAAAGGCGGTGGTGTGCCGCACCGGCTCAAGATTCGCTCCCCGTCGTTTGTGAATCTGAGCATCCTGCCGGAACTTTTGCCGGGCTGCTCGCTCAGCGACGTGGTCGCCGTGCTCGGCAGTCTGGACTTCGTGATGGGCGAATGCGACAGATGAAAGGCCGGCCTATGGAAGAAATGCGACCGAAATTCCGAGCCTTCAAAAGAGCTGCGCGCTTTGTTCGTCTCTTCTCCATCGTGCTGCTTCTCGCCGCCGTCACCGCGTGCAATTCCTCGAAGCGGCTGAGGAAGGCCAACGTCGACGAGGTGGCGGAGGGAATGTCGAAGAAGCAGGTCGAATCGATTCTCGGGCCGCCGACCACTGTGGATAAGACGACTTACTTTTACACGCAGGGCAAAGATACGGTCACGATCATTTTCAAAGACGACAAGGTGCAGTCGAAAGTCAGCACCCTGTCCGAATAGCGCTTTCGTCACCGTGGACCCGACGAACACGCGAATCTCCGCGGAGCTGGAGCGGAAAATGGACGAAGCGATCCAGCGTTATCCGGCCGACCGGAAACGAAGCGCGGCGATGCCGCTCCTCCATTTGTGGCAGGAACAATTCGGCTTCATCAGCGACGAAGGTGTCCGGTGGATCGCGGCGAAGCTCGAGCTTCAACCGATCAACATCCTGGAGCTGGTGACGTTTTATCCGATGTTTCGGCAAGCGCCCGCCGGGAAGAAGCACATCCGCGTTTGCCGGACGCTGAGCTGCGCGATGGCGGGAAGTTACGAAGTGATGGAGAACGCGCGGGCCGCTGCCGGCATCGTTCGGCATCGTGATGAGAACGGAATGCACAATCCCGTTTCCGTCAGCGCCGACGGAAAATACAGTATCGAGTTTGTGGAGTGTCTCGCGAGTTGTGGCACCGCGCCGGTTTGCATGGTCGAGGACGAGTTGATCGAGAACGTGCAACCGGGAAACGTAGCGGCTCTTCTGGACAAGGAAGGGCGATTTCCAAATCGCCCACCGAAAGCATCAAACGGCGGTTTGGAAACCGCCGCTCCTTGGCAGGCAAATCCGCACGCGCTTGAAAATCGCCTCATCTTCAAAAACATCGGCCGCTCCGATTGGACGACCGGCATCGATTGCTACTTGCGCGACGGCGGTTACGAACAGTTGAAAGCCGCGATCAAAATGTCTCGCGCGGAGATCGTCAACGAAGTGAAGACCTCGGGATTGCGCGGACGCGGCGGCGCCGGTTTTCCTTGCGGAGTGAAGTGGAGCTTCATCAAGACCGATGAAAAAAAGCCGGTCTACCTTATTTGCAATGCCGACGAATCCGAGCCGGGGACGTTCAAGGACCGCTACATCATTCACGAAGATCCGCACCAGCTCCTCGAGGGAATCCTGATCTCGTGTTTCGCACTGAACGCGAAGACGGCCTACCTCTACATCCGCGGTGAGTTTCCCGAAGGCGCGAAGATTCTCGAGCGCGCGATCGAAGAAGCGCGGGCGCATAATTTCCTCGGGCAAAACATGCTCGGCACCGGCTTCGATGTGGAAATCCACGTCCACCGCGGCGCGGGCGCTTACATCTGCGGCGAGGAAACCGGCCTGATCGAATCGCTTGAAGGCAAACGCGCTTACCCGCGGATCAAGCCGCCGTATTTCCCGGCGGTCCTCGGCCTCTACCTGTGCCCGACGATCGTGAACAACGTCGAGACGCTCTGCCATGTGAAGCACATCATCGCGATGGGCGGCGGACCTTACGCGCGCCTCGGCCGGCCGAATAACACCGGCACTCGCATCGTTTGCGTGAGCGGCGACGTGCAGCGCCCCGGCTATTTCGAAATCGAAGTCGGCGCAGTCACGATGGGCCAGTTGATCTACGACATGGCCGGTGGTCCGCGCTACGGGCGAATAGTCAAAGCGGTTATCCCCGGTGGAAGCTCGGCTAAAGTGTTGCGCGCCGATGAGCGGTTCAAATTGAAAATGAAACAACCCGATGGCTCGACGGCCGAGCAGGAAGTTTCTCTCTTCGAAATCCCGATGGATTTCGATTCGCTCGCCGCGGCCGGTTCGATGGCCGGCTCCGGGGGCGTCATCGTGCTCGACGATTCACGCGACATGGTCTGGACGCTCAACAACATCAACGAATTTTACGCGCACGAGAGTTGCGGCCAGTGCACCCCGTGCCGCGAAGGCTCGCTCTGGATGAAAAAAATCACCGACCGCATGTTGCTCGGCGGCGGCGTCGTGCAGGATCCCGAGACGTTAAAGACTGTGGCCGATAACATCGCCGGCCGCACGATTTGCGCGTTCGGCGAAGCGTGCGCGTGGCCGACCCAGAGTTTCGTGGAAAAATTCAAAGATGAATTTGCCAGCCGCAGCCAGAAACCGGTCCCGCCCGTGATGCCGCCGGAATACACGCCGGGCGAACTAATCGATCACGAAAGAATTGCCACTACGGCCTTGCCGCGCAATCCGGGTTGGGAAGAAACCGCCACCGCGGGGACGATCTAAGAGATGAATCAGGAAAGCAGGAAAACAGGAAGGGAGTTGCGGAATCACGAAATTACCGAGCGGATTATCGCCGCGGCGATTCGTGTTCATCGCGAACTCGGTCCCGGTTTTCTCGAATCCGTTTACGAGCAGGCGCTCGTCGAATTTGCCCTCAGCGGAATTCAGTTCGTTCGACAAAAGCCAATCGCTCTCTTCTACAAAGACCACCAAATCGGTGAACATCGTCTCGACTTCCTGGTTGAGGATCAAATCGTCGTCGAACTTAAGGCAATCAGTGCGTTGGAAGACATCCACTTCGCGATCGGTCGCAGTTACTTAAAGGCGACTCAACTTCAGGACGGACTGCTTCTGAATTTCGCTACCGCGCCGCTCACTATAAAGCGCTTTTGTCGAGAACGCTCGAGTCAGATATCCGATTTCCGATCCTAGAATTTCCTTTCTTCCTGCTTTCCTGATTCATTTTCCTCAATGAGCGATCCATCAGCACCGGCCACATTGCTCAACGTCCAGATCAACGGCGTGTGGCATCAATTTCCCAAGGGCACGCGTGTGATTGAAGCGTGCGAGAAGGCGGGCAGTTACGTGCCGCGCTATTGTTATCACAAGAAACTCAGCTCACCGGGCAACTGCCGCATGTGCCTGATCGAAATGGGCATGCCGAAAATGGGGCCGGATCGGAAACCGGAGCTGGGCGCCGACGGCATGCCGCTGATTAATTGGATGCCGCGTCCGCAGATTTCCTGCGCGCAGGACGTGAGCGAGGGGATGGGTGTCCGGACCGATTCGCCGCTGGCGCAGGAATGCCGCAAGGGCGTGATGGAATTCCTGCTCATCAATCATCCGCTCGATTGCCCCATCTGCGATCAGGCGGGGGAATGCCGGCTCCAGGAATTCAGCGTCGAGTACGGGAACGCCGCGTCGCGCTTCCTCGAAAACAAAGTGAAGAAGCCGAAGAACATCGAGCTCGGCCCGCGGGTGACGCTCGATGATGAACGCTGCATTCTTTGTTCGCGCTGCATCCGTTTTTGCCAGGAAGTCGCGCACGATGATGTCCTCGGCTTTGTCGATCGAGGCAGCCATAGCGTGCTGACCGCGCATCCGGGCAAGCGCCTGGAAAATAATTATTCGCTCAACACTGTCGACATTTGTCCGGTCGGCGCGCTGACTTCGTCCGATTTCCGGTTCCAGATGCGCGTCTGGTTTTTGAAGGAAACAAAAAGTTTTTGCACCAGTTGCGCGACCGGCTGCAACACGATCATCGGCACGCGCGAAGACGTGATCTATCGTCAGACGCCGCGCGAGAACGATGCCGTCAATTCTTCCTGGATGTGCGACTACGGGCGGCTGAACTTTGGATATCTGCAATCGGACAGACGCCTGCTCCAGCCGGAAATTCTCGCCGGCGACAAACTCATCCCGGCCGAATGGAACGTCGCCATCACCCATGCCGTGGCGCAGTTGAAACATTTTTCCGCCTGGGAAATCGCGATCATCGCTTCCGGCCGCATGACGAACGAAGAGCTTTGGCTCACTTCGCAGCTCGCGAAGCTTCTCGGTGTGGATTTGATCGACATCGTCCCGCGCACCGGTCCCGGCGACGACATTCTTTTAAGCGCGGATCGGAATCCGAACGTAAATGGTGCGCGCCTTCTCGGCGTGACTTCCATGCCGGGCGCCAGATTGTCCGAGATCAGAAATGACGTTGTCCAGGGTCGCGTGAAGGCACTCGTCGCCCTGGGTGAGAATCCGGTCGAGATCGGACTCACCGTTGAACAACTCAAAGCGCTGCCCGCTTTCATAGTCATGAGCATCTTGTCGAACGAAGCGACAGAGGTTGCGACGGCTCTGTTTCCCTCTTTTGGTTTCGCGGAGAAGCGCGGTTCGATGATCAATGGCAAAGGTCGTTTGCAGCGGTTGAATCGCGCGGTGCGTGGACCGGGCCAGGCGCGCGACGATTGGGAAATTTTGCGCGACTTGATCCAGACGTATTCGGGCCGGAACGGAATCTACTCGATCGAAGATGTATTCCGGCAAATGAGCGAAGCCGTTCCCGCCTTGGCCGGCTTGAGTCTGAGCAAGATCGGCGATCTGGGCGTGCAAGTCATGGAAGGCGTGCAATGAAAGTTTTGTCATGGTGAGCGAAGTCGAACCATCCCGCGGATCGTCGATCGACGGGGTCCCTCGACTTCGCTCGGGATGACTTGAATCCAAATGGACTACGCATTTCTCATTTCATCATTGATCAAGATCGTCGCGTTGCTGGCGGTGGTTCTTGGGATCATGAACTACGCGGTCTACGCCGAACGCCGGATCAGCGCATTGATTCAGGATCGGCTCGGACCGAATCGGGTCGGCCCGGCCGGTCTCTTCCAGCCAATCGCCGACGCCGCGAAGTTTCTCCTCAAAGAAGAATTTACTCCGCGGCACGTCAACACGTTCTACTACTGGCTCGCGCCCTGCCTCGCGATGATTCCGGCGATCACGACGCTCGCCGTCGTCCCGTTCGGCAGCACGCTTTTCGGCGTGCCGATGGTGATTGCCGACATCAACGTTGGCGTGCTCTTCGTCTTTGCGATCGCCTCGTTAGGCGTTTATGGGATCGTCATCGCCGGGTGGTCGTCGAATTCCAAGTATCCCTTCCTCGGCGGCGTGCGCTCGAGTTCGCAGATGATTTCCTACGAGCTCTCGTTAGGCCTGGCGGTCATCCCTGTCTTTCTGCTCGTCGGCCAGCTTCGGTTAACCGAAGTGGTCCGTTATCAGATCGAGCACGGCTGGATGATCGCTCCATTCATCGGCGATTGGGCAAATCTGCACAAATGGCTGCTGGCGATTCCGATGCTGATCTCGTTCATGGTTTTCATGATCGCCATCTTCGCCGAAACGAATCGGCTGCCTTTCGATTTGCCGGAGGCCGAGACGGAACTGGTCGGCGGTTATAACACTGAATACGGCTCGATGAAGTTCGGACTGTTTTTCCTCGGCGAATATATCGCGATGATCACCGGCTCCGCCGTGATGGTGACGCTTTTCCTGGGCGGCTGGCATTTCCCGTGGATCCCCGACGGTTCGCACGGATGGGGTTGGGGCTTCGTGAACATCTTCATCTTTTTCGCCAAGGTGGCCGCGCTGCTCTTCGTCTTCATGTGGGTCCGCTGGACGCTGCCCCGCTTCCGCTACGATCAACTCATGCGGCTTGGTTGGGTTTTCTTCTTCGAAATTGCGCTCGTGAATATTTTCATCGCGGCAATCATTCTCGCTTACTTCCCACCCTAATCTTCCTCTACCTCTTCCTCTGCTCTCTATGTCTTTCCACCACGAGAAGCTAATCGTTTACCGACGTGCCCTAGAGTTCGCCGCCTGGTCTCAGATTCTCATCGATTCCCTAACCAAGAAGACCACGACCCGCGACCATCTCGAGCGGGCCGGCGACAGTATTGCGCTGAACATAGCTGAGGGTAACGGCAAGTTCTCGCTCAAAGATCGCGCTCGTTTCTTTCAATTCGCGCATGGTTCCGCCTTAGAGTCAGCGGCGTGCCTCGATATTTTCGCGGCGCGAGGCTGCTGCGAGAATGAGGCGATCGTCAAGGGCAAACTCCTGCTCGAAGAGATCGTGAAAATGCTATTTGCGATGCTCGATCAGCTGGGTTGCAGGATTGCGGAGGATGTTGCGGCCTACGGCGAGAAAGCAGAGGAAGAGGTAGAGGGAGAGGAAGATTAGGAATGGCTCTCACAGTCTTGCGCCCCAAACTCAGTTTCCGCGAGCGGCTCTACCTGCCCGCGATCCTGAGCGGGCTCGCGATCACCATGAAGCATTTCAAAAACATGCTGCTCGGTCGGACGAAGGTGACGATGCAATACCCGGAGGAGAAATGGGACAGCCATTTGCCGGAACATTATCGCGGCGCTCCGGCTTTGGTTCGGGACGAAACGGGACGGATCCGGTGCGTGGCGTGTCAGCTCTGCGAATTCATTTGTCCGCCGCGCGCAATCAAGATCGTTCCGGGCGAAATTCCCGCGGCCGATCGGTTCGCCAAGGTCGAAAAGTTTCCAAACGAATTCGATATCGATATGATCCGCTGCATCTACTGCGGTTTGTGCGAAGAGGTCTGTCCGGAACAGGCGATTTACCTGCGAAAAGATTACGCCATCACGGGATTCACCCGCGCCGACATGGTGCATAACAAAGAGAAGCTCCTGGAAATCGGCGGCGTCATGCACGGTGTCGTTCTGAAGTGGAACGAAAAGAAATAGTTGGTAGGGACGCCGCGCTGCGGCGTCCGTTCGGCTCGGCTATCCTCCCAAATTCCGTAGTGACGCGTTGAAATCTTCCGGCCAACATTCCAGTTCCCTTTGAAAATCACACGCGCCCTCATTTCCGTTTCGAATAAAAAAGGGATCGCTTCCTTTGCGCGGGCGCTGGAGAAACAGGGCGTCGATATTATTTCCACGGGCGGCACCGCGGAGCTCCTCCGCAAGGAAGGCGTGCCGGTGCGCGAGATTTCGAGCTTCACCGATTTTCCCGAAGTCCTCGAAGGGCGGGTGAAGACGCTGCATCCGCGTGTCCATGGTGGGCTCCTTTACAAACGCGGAAACGCGCTTCACGAAAAGCAGGCCAAGGAATGCGGCTTCCAACCGATCGATCTCGTCGTCGTGAATCTCTATCCATTCGAAGCGACCATCGAAAAAGCAGGCGTGACACTCGCGGAAGCGATCGAGCAAATCGATATCGGCGGGCCATCGATGATTCGGAGCGCGGCGAAGAATTACGAGTCGGTCACGGTCGTGGTCGATCCGGTGGATTACGATTCGGTCCTGGAAACGATGCGCGATCACGACGGCGAAACGACTTTGAAATTGCGGGAACGCCTCGCGATCAAGGCGTTCATCAAGACCTCCGACTACGATCGCGCGATCGGGACGTTTTTGAATCAGGAACAAACGACCGACGCTTCGTTTTCGCTCTCACTTCCGCTCGTGACGCGCCTGCGTTACGGCGAGAACCCGCACCAGACGGCCGCGCTCTACGGCGACTTCGACCAGCATTTCAAAAAACTGCACGGCAAGGATCTTTCCTTTAATAACATTCTGGATATCAGCGCCGCGGCGAATCTGATCGCCGAGTTCTCGGAACCGACCGTCGCGATCCTGAAACACACGAACCCATGCGGGGTCGGGAGCGACCCGGATCTGCGCGAGGCGTGGGAAAAAGCTTTCGCCACCGACAAGCAGGCGCCGTTCGGCGGCATCATCATTTGCAATCGGCCGATCAACGAATCGCTCGCTAAAGCCATCAGCGAAATCTTTAGCGAAGTGATTATCGCGCCGGAGTTTGAGGCGGAGGCGCGAACGGTGTTTCAGAAAAAGAAAAATTTACGATTGATCCGCGCGCTGGCGCCGCCTGACACGAGGGCGCCTGATATTCGCTCGGTCGCCGGCGGCCTGCTGGTGCAGGATAAGGATTCGGGCGAGCCGGCGGATCTCGCGACGAAAGTGGTCACGATTCGGCAGCCGACCAAGGCCGAACTGGCGGCGATGATCTTTGGCTGGCGCGTGGTGAAGCACGTGAAATCGAACGCGATCGTGTATGCCGGCCCGGACCGCACGCTCGGCATCGGCGCCGGGCAGATGTCGCGGGTGGATTCGTCACGCATCGCGGTTTGGAAAGCGCTCGAAGCGGGCTTGTCGCTCAAGGGCAGCGCGGTGGCGAGCGACGCGTTCTTTCCATTTCCCGACGGGCTTCTCGCCGCGGCGGAAGCCGGCGCGACCTGCGCGATTCAACCTGGCGGATCAGTCCGCGACGAGGAAGTGATCGCGGCCGCGGATGCCCGGGACATGGCGATGATTTTCACCGGCGTCCGCCATTTCCGGCATTAATCTGCGGGTCGCCGCGATCCGCGCAGCATCGATCCCTGCACGACCACGCCGATCACGGCGAGGACGATGAAAAGAATCAGCGAGCCCTTTTCGGGCAGGACAATTCCATTAACGATCAGGTGCGCGCCTTCGATCGACGACAAAAGAATCAGCACCCAGTCGAACAAAGCCAGGAGGAGGAGCGCGCCCAGAATTCCGCCTATGACAAAAGTAATGCCACGATAATGCATGTGGTCGACCCAAAATGCGGCGGCCAGTGCCCAGGCGATGCGGCCGCCGGCGATGAAGCCGGCTACGGCGATGGCGAGTTTCTGCAAAAGGATCGCAAGGAAAGCGCCGAGCACGCCGAGGACGAGCGCGACCAGCAGTGTCATCCAGACGGGCGGTTCGCGCATGAAGTAGGCGGCGATCTCAAGGCCCATCGCGAAACCAAGCGCCGCGACAAAGAGCCAGAAAAGTTTTCGTCCGAAGAGCAAGATCGCCACGCCGATGAGAACGCCGATGATGGGGACGGAAGCGTTCATGATAAAGTTATCACGCGCGATCGCATGTCATCCCGAGGCTGGCGCAGCGCGCCGAGGGACCTCGCAATAGTTGACCGACCAGCTTGCGCAAAAGCGCGGACAAAAAGCTGAATAGCTTGGTAAGGCGCAAGCTAATCGGCATTGCAAGTGTGAGGTCCCTCGCCGTCTGTGCGGCTCGGGATGACAACATCGCGGGTGCGATCATTTCTTCATCATCTCATCGCGTTTCGCTTTGAATTCGGTTCCCGGTTTCCATTCTGGAAATTTCTCGCCGTTTGCGACCTCATAACCTACCTCGAAGAGAAGCTGCACATCCTCCGCGCCGCCGGAAACGTTCCACTCCGGATTCACTTCGTCGCTGGGTTGATGATAATGTTTCGCGACAAACTCGTCCTTTTTCTGCTGGCCGAATCCCGGCGGTTTGCCGATGACATCCCGGCCCGCGCCGGTGTAGAGCGATGGGAGCCCGACTTTCGAAAACTCAAACTGGTCGGCCCGATAGAAGCTGCCTTTCTCCGGCTGACTGTTTGGATTCATCACGCGGCCGTGGCGCGTAGTGGCGGCTGCCAGCATGTCGTCGAGATCGGAGTTGCCGAAGCTGATGGCTTCGATGTCGCGCGTTTTTCCCCAGACGCTGAGTCCATCCATGTTGATATCGGCCAGCGTTTTCTCGAGCGGATAAAGCGGATGTTGCGCGTAGTATTTTGCGCCGAGCAATCCGGCTTCTTCCGCGGTCGTCGCGATGAAGAGGACGGAACGCTTCGTGGCCGGCTTCAATTTCGCGTGCGCCGCCGCCAGCTCGATCAACCCGGCCACGCCGGAGGCGTTGTCCACCGCGCCGTTGAAGATTTGGTCGCCCTTCAATTCCGTATGCCGGCCGAGGTGGTCCCAATGCGCCGTGTACATGATCCATTCATCTTTCAGCTTCGGGTCGCTCCCTTCGATCTTCCCCACGACGTTGCGCGATTTGAAGGAGCGGACGGTTTGTTTCATCGCGAAGTTGGCTTTCGCCGGGAGCGTGACCGGACGAAACTCCTTCGTGAGGGCCGCCTTCTTCAACGCGTCGAAATCCTGACCACTGTCCGCGAGCAACTTCTTCGCGACATCGAGCGTGATCCACGACCGGATCTGGACCGCGTCCATGTTCTTGTTCGGCGCGTCGATCTCGAAATTCTCCTTAGCCCAGCTCGTCATGACGACGGAATAGGGATACGCGGCCGGTTCCGTCTCATGAATGATTACCGCGGCGGCGGCGCCTTTTTGCGCGGCGATTTCGTACTTGTAGGTCCAGCGCCCGTAATAAGTCATGGCCCGGCCCTTAAACATTTTCTCGTCGAGCTTCGACGGATCGGCCGGATCGGGGATCGCCGGATCGTTGATCAGCATCAGGATCGTCTTGCCGCGGACGTCGACGTCTTTGTAATCGTCCCAGCCGTATTCTGGCGCCACGACGCCGTAGCCGACAAAAACCACGTCGGTATTCTCCGCCTTCACTTCTTCCTGCAGCCGCGCCGACGAAGCGACGTAATCATCCGGAAACTTCAGCTCCATCGTTTTTCCGCCCGCGGTAAACGAGGCCGTCGGCGCGCTGGTGATTCCGGCGAGCGGCACCTCCTGCGTGTAGCTGCCGTTGGGATTTCCCGGCTTCAACCCCAGCGCCTTGAATTGTTCCGAGATATATTTGACGGAAAGCTCTTCGCCTTTCGATCCCGGCGCGCGGCCTTCGAATTCATCGGACGCGAGAACTTTGATGTGCTTGAGCAAATCTGCAGCGGTGATGGCGTCGACTGCTTCTTTCGGTGGAAGGGAAGGTTGATCGGCCCCGAAGGACAGGGCCACGAAAAGGAACGAATGGCCGAAAAGACGAAGTAACGTTTTCATATTTCTAATTTGTCATCCTAAGCGAAGTCGAAGGATCTCTTACACCACCGGTATTGATTAGGGCGAGAGATTCTTCCACTATTGAAACGGTGCTTCGCACAGCGAAGCGGCTACACAAAATGCAGCCGTACCTCGAAAAATTTCTGCTCGCCTTCATCCCGCTCTTCGTGGCGATCGATCCGATCGGACTCGTCGCGATTTTTCTCGGACTGGGCGGCCATGCTGACGCAAAGCGCAGGCAGCAGGAGGGCACACTGGGATTGATCACGAGCCTGGCGGTGTCGATCGGCTTCATTTTCCTCGGCAAAGTGATTTTCCGTGCGCTCGGGATCACGGTCTCCGATTTCCAAGTGGCGGGCGGCCTCATCCTGCTCGGCATCGCCGTCCGCGAGCTGCTCGATTTGGGCGAACGCAATCGCTACGCCGGTGAATCATTCGGAGTGGTTCCGCTCGGGATGCCGTTGATCGCAGGCCCGGCCTTGCTCACGGCGCTCCTGCTCCTGGTTGATACCGTGGGAATTCTGTTCACGGTCCTGGCGCTGCTGGTAAATTTGCTGCTGGTGGGACTGGGATTCCGCTACGCGCACCACTTCACGCGCTGGATGGGGCAGCAGGGGATGCGAGGGGTGTCGAAATTAATCTCGCTGCTGCTGGCGGCGATCGCGGTGAGCTTGATCCGGCGGGGCTGGCTGGCGACGTAAACGCGCTAAAACTCTCCCGTGCGCAGCATCACGAGGGTGCAGCCTTCCACCACTTCGATGCCGGCGTCTTTCGCTTTGGTGGCAAGCGCGCTGTTCTCCGCGCCTGGATTCATAATGATTCGCCGCGGTTTGGCTTTGACGATCTCGTCGGTGAGCGGATTCGAGCGGCCTTGGCCGAGGTAAATCGTGATCGTGTCGATCGGCTTCGGAACGTCGGAGAGTTTCGGGTAACATTTTCCGCCGAGAATTTCGTCGAAAGCCGGATTGATCGGGATTGGGCGGTGCCCGTATTCCTGCAGCAGTTCGAAGGCCTTGTAGGCGTAGCGTTCCGGGTTGGGCGACGCGCCGAGGATGGCGACGTTTTCAGATCGGAGAGGTTGATTCATGGGTCGAGCGGACAAGCCGCGAGATTGAATATGCTAAACCCACCGAGCGTTGTCATCCCGAGCCGCGGAGATGGCGAGGGACCTCGCCCATGCAATTCTGGCGCCCCGTTAAGAGGAAGCGGCCATTGCAGTTGCGAGGTCCCTCGGCGCGCTGCGCCAGCCTCGGGATGACACATATTACACGTGTCTTTCGAAGCGACCGACCAGGCGCCTGCCAACAGCATCTATTGACACCCGCTGAGCCGTTGGTACTATCCTCGCTCTTATGAGATTCCCTCTGGCGTTGACCACCAAGATCGCCGCCTACATCGTTACCCAAAAGCTGCGCCGGACGGACAAGTTTGCCACCGTCCTGCAGCTCGAGCCGCTGCACACTTG